>ERZ1027232.650-NODE-650-length-18683-cov-8.197391_pt1 | contig 18683 bp, 19 predicted proteins | sample MGYA00519478_ERZ1027232 | MGnify/ENA primary metagenome ERZ1027232 (study PRJEB26926, sample SAMN06164468) | human gut metagenome | biome: ENVO:00009003; feature: ENVO:2100002; material: ENVO:00002003 | host: Homo sapiens | place: USA | collected 2012 ...
ATACGAGATGTAGCGCCGTCTCGTGGGCTCGGAGATGTGTATAAGAGACAGGACACGGCGTCGCTTTGCGGTTGGGTGAAACCGTCACCGAATTCCGGCAGGATGTAGATTCCGTGCTGACCCTGTTGGAGGAAAGTGAGCCGCTGCATTCGGATATGGTGCTGCTGGCCATCGGTGTTACCCCGGATACGCATTTGGCAAAAGATGCCGGACTCAGGCTTGGCATTCGTGGCAGCATCGCTGTCAACGAGCGGATGGAAACCTCCGTGCCGGACATCTATGCTGTGGGCGATGCTGTAGAGGTCACCCATTTCGTGACCGACCAGAAAGCGTTGATCTCTTTGGCGGGTCCCGCCAACAAGCAGGGACGCATTGCTGCTGACAACATCTGCGGCGGAAGCAGCCACTTTCACGGCTCTCAGGGTTCGTCTGTTCTGAAACTTTTTGGCTTGACAGTGGCCTCTACGGGGATCAATGAAAAGGCAGCGCAGGCAGCAGGGATCGCTTACGACAAAGTCGTACTTTTCCCGGCATCTCACACCACCTATTATCCTGGCGCACAGTCTATGACAATGAAGGTACTGTATGAAAAAGAAAGCCTGCGGTTGCTCGGTGCACAGATTGTTGGCGGTGACAGTGTGGACAAGCGCATTGATGTACTGGCAACAGCCATTCGCGCAAAAATGACAGCTCTGGAACTGACGGAGCTTGACCTTTCCTATGCACCGCCCTATTCCTCCGCCAAGGATCCGGTCAATATGGCCGGTTTTATAATCGAGGATTTGGTGAGCGGGAAGGTGCGGCAATTCCATTGGAATGATGTCGAAGGCTTACCACGCGATGGCAGCATTACACTGCTGGATGTCCGTACTGAAGGCGAATATCGACATGGGCACTTGAATGGATTCCGCAATATTCCACTGGACGATCTGCGGGAGCACTTGGACGAGTTAGAGCGGGGTAAGCCTGTTTATGTGAATTGCCAGACAGGACTCCGCAGTTATCTGGCTTGTCGACTTTTGACGCAGTACGGTTTCACCTGTGCCCATCTCTCCGGCGGATACAGCTTTTATCAGGTCGTAACACAAGAGCGGCAGACAGCGCGGAGTGCCTATCCCTGCGGAATGGAGAAGCTATGAGTGAAAGTCTATTTGGTTTGACGGTTGCGGCATGGATCGGCTGATGTTTGAGATGCAGGAACTGGACATCCTCACCGAATTCGATGAAAAACTCTGGCTGACCGACATCGACACGGTAATCGTCCACACCGATGGACAGATGACATTCAAATTCCAGGGCGGCACAGAAATCGAGGCGTGAGTCCCAACAAAAATGAAAAGGCCGCAGGTTTCAATGCCTGCGGTCTTTTCTGTCCAAAGATAAACCACCTTGCTGCCTGTGGCTTACTTTGATTTTATCTGAAGTTCAATAACCGTCCGCTCTTTGTCCAAGTTTGATCCTGTATAATAAAACTTGACACACAAGCCACAAGGGAATAAAATAGAAAAAAGGAAAAACGGAGGATACGAAGATGTCAAAGAAGAGAGAATACGACGAGAAATACAAAGTGCAGGCGGTCAAGTTAGCCAAAAACCTTGGATCAGCAAAAGCAGCAGCAGAGGAACTGCAAATCCCTGTCAACACGCTGTACGGCTGGATACAAAAAGTAAAAACAGCAGAGCTGGACATCGGATGCGGCGAACGCAGCCCGGAAGAAGCATTGAGTATTGCCAAAGAGAATCAGCAGCTGTTTTTTTATTATACTACATCACTTTCAGACAATACAGCAGACTGTCACTCTTACTTTATTTTATAGTAAGCAAATTTTCCCTTTCCAACGAGCAAAAGCTTTCCTTCTTCCGTCATCTTAACAAGCAGACGATATGCCTGCCCCTGATTAAGATGCAAAAGCTGCATTACATCCTTTCTGGTTACTTTGCCTTGATTATTTTTTGCAAACTTCAAAACAAGTTCCGGATAACGAACCCGATCAATCCCTGTCTGCCGCACGTATCCAATTACATTGTCCGCATTTTTATAAAGTGCTGCACTCAAAATATAAGCTCTGCTGTTTCCATTTCCGTCCGCTTCCACAAGTCCGGATTCAACTAATTTTTCAACGGTTGTGCGTACTTTGTACTCGTTGAGATGAATCATATGTGCAAGTTCTCCAAGCCGCAGTCTTCGAGTGGATTTCAGAGCATTTAATATCAGTAATGCATTGATAGATAATGGTCTGCCGATCTTGCTTTGTTCTTCTGCAATCATTTTAATAAACGCCTTATCCGGCAAACTTTTAGGAATAAATAGTTTCACTTGATTTGTATTGGATTCTGAATAGTCCGGCAATGATTTTCCATAGGAAAGTGAACCTTCAAAAATACGATCTACGCCTCGTCCAGTACGCTCTGCCAGACCGATTCGCTTTAATACATCAGCAAGTGCAGGATTTCTTCCATGTGGTTCGGCTGTCAATAAATTTTCAATTGTTACACCTTCAATAAATCCACCCGGATTACTGATGGTCAAACCATCATCATCCAGTAAAACACGAACACGTCCCAACATCGTATAATCCCGATGGCAGAAAGCATTTACCAGTGCCTCTCGAAATGCCCTTTTATCAAAATCCGGAATGGAAATTCGAAACAGTCCTTCTTCCATTTCTTCTGTATGGTTTCTGGCATCCATATATGATTCTATTTTCTCAAAAGCCGTCAATATCGGCAATACAAAGGATTCATTTACTGCTACATCCGTTCCCTGTAGTTCTTGAAAGGCTGCTTCAGCAGTCGGAACAAGCGTTGAAAGCCGTTCTCGACGTCCTATTAGTAACATACCACAGTAAGTAGGAACAAAAGTACCATTTTGTTCTACTGCCAAACGAAGTGCAAGATCTAATTCCGTATCATCAAGATCAAGCAAATTTTTTTCACCATGATAATTTTGTATAATGTTACGAAGATGTTCTCGTTCTACCGGATCTAAATCCGAATATACTGCCTCCGGAACAGGCTGAGCAGAATAATCCAGCATACGCAAAGAAGAAAGCCGGGTATTCATTTCATATGGATACATCGGGATATTTTCCGGCTCTCCATCTAATTTTATGCGTCTTCTCAGAACTTTTCCATTTGAAGCAGCAACAATAGCTGTATATTTCGGAACTGTTACGATCAAGTACTTTACATCATCCGCATCCATAAGTTCCGTTTGAACCGCAACAGGTGGAATCGTCTTATTGGCAATAAATGCTGCCAACTTAGAAGGATCCTTGTGAGACGGATGCAGTCCTGTAATATCACCATTATCTTCTACACCAAGAAAAAATTTACCGCCGTCAGTATTCGCAAAAGCGACTACACTTTCAATTATCACATCATCTGATAACTTTTTCAGATCGCTCTTGAATTCAACCGTCATATTTTCTCGAAATCCAATATTCATTTTAACACTCCTTTTACGCTCGGTGAGCATTGAATCAAATACATTATAACACGACCGAGCGTTAAAAGCAAGCGTTAAACGATAAAAAATCTTATTTGCATTTGAAAAAAGCACGGAATTTCGGAACATTTATAGAATTTGGTTTAACACTCGCTAACGCTCGCTGCGTGCGTTAAACCAAGCGTTAAAATGACTTTGGCTCATTTTCCAATATATTTTAAGGATAGATTTTCAAAAAGCACATCACCTTCTTCACTCCTAAAAAGCCATAAAACAATCAGCCTGAGATTCCAATCATAGAACCTCAAGCTGGTCTTATCTTTATATACCGTAAAAAAGTGACACACTTTCCCACAATCACATCCCCTGCAATATCTCCTCCACTCGTTCTTCCAGCTCATCCGTCTCATAATCGTTTGCCCGCAAAACTCGGATCGCCAGGTCATAATATCGCCTGGCATTTTCCTTATCCCCTGCCTTGCGGTAATTGTCTGCCATCATAAGATACACCCATTCCATTTGTTCATGCAGCTCCCCAAAATTCTTCTGAAAACACTCCAACGCCTCAGCTGCAATGACATTACAATTCTGGAATTCTCCCAATTCTGACAGCACAGAACTATACCGCATCATCAAATTTGCAATCCTAACTTCGCCATACACGTCATGCTCCAGTAAGATTTCCAACGCCTGTTCCATGGCAGCTTTGCATTTTTTCAGCAGTTCCCGGCCTGGCTCAGCGTTGTACCAGTCGATCAATGCACAGGCATAGGCAGCCCAGATTTCTCCGGTTTCTTCATGTTCCTCTCCATAGAGCTGATTTGCCATTGCGATTGCTTCCTCATAATTTTCTTCCATTTCAGAAAATTGTTTCATTTTCAAATTGCAGACTGCCACATCGGTTTGAAACTGAACCAGTTTGGTACTTGCCTCCATAGGCTCTTCCTGCATTTGCACTTGAAACAATTCCCGCTCTTTTTGATAACACGCCATTGCACGGGAAAACTGCTCACAATCCCTGTAAATGTCCCCCAGTTCTGACCAAAATGATATATCTTGCTCCTGTTCCGCCGTTTGTTCTGCAAAGCACTGGTCTGCATAGAACAACGTTTTTTCAAGGTAAACCGCACTATTGCAATCGATCCAATAAGCATTTTCCAGCAAGATAAAATTGGAATAAGCCGAAGCAAGCTTCATAGGCTCTCCGATTTCTTCCGCAAGCTGTATGATCTGTTCTACACATGATTTCGTTCCTTCAAAATCACAGCGATCGGTTATATACCCTAACAGTATTCCACTCAGATCGCTGAGTTGTTCCTCTGCTGATAAATGCAGTTCCGCTATTTCTGCCGCCGCTTTTTCACTGGTTTCTGTATCATGCAGCTGTGCTGCAATATCCCGGATAAAAGACAGTGCATTGAATTGCCGTTGCCTGGAATCCTCCTCCAGCCTCAGAATCCGAAGTTCCTGCTGTGCCACCCATAGAGCATCCTCATAACGATCTTCTCCCAGATACAGCGGATAACACATGGTGCCGAAGAAATACGAAAGTTCCGGATCATCACCTTGAATATGATGTGCCATATGATCCAGCCACTGCACAGATGCAAACCGTTGTTCCGCATTCTCGGATTCCTCAATGTAACTGGCAACGGCACCTGACATAATCAGGATTCGTTTGCATTCCCTGCTGTTCGGACGCAGTTTTTCACACAGCACTTCTACGATCAGCGGATGAGTGGAAAGAATACGCATTTCATTCTGGTACACTTCGGAGATCCAGCCGCTTTGAATCAGCCGATCCAGGCTGTTGATCTCTGCCTCGTTCAAGTCACCGATGACTTCAAAATATTGCCGCACCATTGGCGTTGCACCGACCAGGGCAGCACAGCGAAGCACCTGCTTTTCCGATTCGGACAAATCCAGCACGGAGAACAGGATCTCCATATGATGGAACGCTGTTTTTTCCCGAAGTGTGCTGTCTTTCAGCTGACGCACTTTGCCGTTATCTCCAGAAATGCCTTCTGCACAGAGTTTCTCATACATTTCACGGGAGGTGAGCTGATGCAGTGCCATTTGCTTCGCCACCAGTTCCACTGCCATGGTATGCCCATTCAGTGCCTTCAATATGGCATCGGTGTACAAGTCCGGCTCTCGCTTTGTATAGTACGCCATCATTTGATACAACGCCGATTCGTCAGACAAAATGTCTACCTCATACTGAGGAAAAATGCCGTCATAATCCACTCTGGAGGTCACCAGAATGGGGCAAGGCAGTTCTGTCAGGAAGTCCAGATTTTCGCAGTCACTGGTATCGAAATTGTCCAGCAGGATCAGATGCCTTGGCGTACAGATTTGACGCAGTACCTGCATTTTTCGTTCCAGATATGCCGCATCACTTTCCCCGTCAGAGCGTGTGCAATGCACAATGGGAAAATTGGTATCGCTGAGAATGGTGTTCTCTATACTATCCAGAAACCGAACAAATACAACGGCGTCATACTCCTCCGCATACGTCATAGCATAGTGCTTTGCCAGTTCTGTTTTTCCGATACCGCCGACACCGTGGAGCAGCAGAAACTTTTCCTGCTGCAAAAGGGTATGGATCTCCTGCAATTCGATATCCCGTCCGCAAAAGTAATTGTTACCTAAGGGCAGTTTGGTTTGCAGATAAGGCTTTGGCTGTCGAAACGAATCCAGAAAGGGTTCGATCTGTGCCAGGAGTTCCGCACAGGAGGCATATCGCTTTTCCGGATTGGCAGCCAAGGTCTTTCGCAGCAGCTCCGTGACCATGCGTCTGATTTCCGGAGCAGTTCCGGCAAGCACCGAGTCCGGGAACTCTGCATCCCATACTGCACGGCTTCTCCTGTCCTTTACTTCCGGAGCACGGCGAAACAACAGGTACAGCAACAGTCCGCCCAGCGTATAGACATCGGACACAACGCCGATCCTTCTGCGGTTTTGCTGTAACACTTCCGGTGCTGCCCACTTTGCCGTACAGGAGATCACTGCATCAGAAAGCCGGCTTTTTTCGATGGCACTGTCAAAATCAAACAGCATCACCAGTTCCGGCGTTTCCGGATAGAGCAGCACGTTGGCAGGCTTTAAGTCCAGATAGAGATACCCATGCTGATGCAGATTGTCCAGCTGCTGTGCCACTGCACGCAGTACCCGAAATGTGTCATAAAGCGACAACTCCTGCTGTTCCAGCGGAATGCTGTTCTGACAGTTCATAGCAATATACCGGGTGCCGTTTCCGGCAAAAATGCCCTGGACATTGCTGATACTGTTGCAGCTTTCCGGAAACTGCCGGAACTGCATCTGCTTTTGATATCCCCAGATAAAGCTTTGCATCTGCCGTTGAAAAGCTTCTTCGTCTGCCGCAAGCAAATTGCCGTCCTGCTGCCGAATCAGGTGTAGATTTTCCGGACAGAACTCTTTCAGCCGGAGATAAAATTCGTTTTGTTCTCCGTCCCTGCAAACCGCCGTATAGACCAGACAGCTGGCTCCTGTTCCGATCAGTTCCTGAATCTGCACTGTGATCTGATGCTGGGTTCCAATGGCGGAAAGGGTCAGATGTGTACCGACTGGCAGTGACGTTCGCATGGTAAGTTCCTCTTTTCAAAAGTTGTGATATTGATTTATGACGGCATCTGTAAAAGGTATTCCTGCAATTCCTGCAATGTCTGAAATCGTCTTTTCCAATTGCTGCACAATGTTTTCTGATAAAATTCCAAGTGTGACGGAAAGACAGCAAACCGTCTTCGCTCCAGCCATGTCACCGGTTTTCTCTCCCATTGAAAATACAAATAGCTGCCGATCAAGTAGACATAGCTGCTTTCTGTGTAAACTGCCTTCTGCCTGCATTCCGGTGCGAGCAGTGACCACAAAGGGATACCCGAAAAAAATGGTGCGTGCCGTTTCAAAAAAGCTGCCGGAGAAACGGACTCCTTTTGCAAAACAGAGATCAGTTCCATTGCCTGGCGAACACATTCCTGCAATCCCATCACCTCCCGGCTGTCATCGTAACACATTGCCATACAGCATTTGTAACAACCACTTGAAAAGTCATTGTTACAAACCCATTTCTTCCTATGATACAATGAATCATGCGGAAATCTCTCCGCCAATTTACAACAGGAGGAAAAAATTATATGAAACCATTTCAGGAAACAAACTACATTGCCAAAGACAAAGAAAACGAACAATGGAAAAGCAGTCTGCCGCCGGAAGAAGTCAAGGAAAAGATGCTGGCACAACGTGGATTTACTCAAGAAAACGGCAGCAAGATTCAATTCGACCACACCGTATTCATTCAGTATGCAATGACAAGAGTTCACGCACTGTACTGCAACGGAAAGCTCTACTTCTACAATTTTAAGTCAAAGTGTTATGAATATCTGGAAGATCACGCATACAAAAAGATTTTCTTTGCGATCATTGAAGAAGCTTCCTGCAATATCTGGAAACGAAAGCAGGAAAACGAGTATATCCCCTATTTCAAGCGAAAAGTTCCCTATGCAGAGGATAACGGAATGCGTCCGGGACTTCTGCAATTCCAAAACTGCATCTTCGATTTACAGGAGGAAACGATAGAGAAACCAACGCCGGACATCTTTTGTCTGGTACAGATTCCATATGACTACAACCCCAAGGCAAAAGCACCGCAGTTTTTCCGCTTTCTGCAGGAACTCTTTGACAATGACCAGACACGGATCGATCTGGTTCAGGAGATCATGGGAGCCTGCCTATACTATGAAGACATTATGCAGAAACTTGTTGTCTTTCTGGGTTCCGGTTCCAACGGAAAGTCTCTGTTATCCAACATGATCAAGCATATGCTGGGAGAACGGAATGTATCTGCTGTTGCGTTGGATCAGATCAGCAGCGGAAGATTTGGCAAGCAAAACCTGGACCGAAAGCTGCTGAACATTTCCTCTGAGACCAAGACAGAAAAGCTGTACAGTACGGCAGACCTAAAGGCACTGACCGGCGGCGATTCCATTGAAATCGAAGAAAAATTTGAAAAGTCCTATACCACAGAGATCCACAGCAAGTTCATTCTCCTTGCAAATGATATGATCCAGACCAAGGATTACAGCGACGGGTTCTATCGCCGGCTGCTGATCATTCCCTTTGAACAGTGTTTCCATGACCTCGCTCCCAATCAGGAGCCGGAGGAGGGTGTTCTCTACAAGAACATTTATCTGGAAGGAGATCTGATGCAAGAACTCCCGGGCATCTTCAATTTTGCCTATGCCGGACTGGAACGACTGATCGACAATGATTACAATTTCACCTATTCTCCTGCCTGCGAAGCTGCATTGGAGCATTACAAAAACGAACACAATGTGGTAAAGGCATTTTACAATCACTGCATCGTCCTATCAGAACCCAAGCACAAAAAAGCAGAGCGAACCGCTGTGGTATATGCCGGATTTTTAAGCTACTGCCGGGAGAACCGATTCCCCTGCTGCATTTCCAGCATTCAATTTCACCGGATGTTTCAAAACATTCTGACCGAAGAAGGCACAGAAGCACGCATGGTACACCGTAACCGCGGTGACTTCTACTTACACCTGCAAATGCAGTTCTAAAATCAAGACCATGTTCTAACAGCAACATGATCCAGGCACATCACTTTCATCACAGTGTGGAAAGTGATGTGCTTTTTTCGTCTGCCTGGTCAAAATAGTACCGCCGCATGGCAGACCGCAGTTCTTCCAACGGATAGGGATGATTGGCACAGTGCAGAAACAGCCAGTCATAAGGATTCCGCACATACAAAGCCGGCAGACCGCTGCTGCACAACAGGTCATTGGTTTCATGGACAAAGTCCAGAAAATCAGACTCAATGGCACAAAACAAATCGGAGGTGTCATTCTTTGCAAACAGCACTGCAAAGAAACAATAGAAGTTCAGCAGGATCAGTGTCTTTCTCAAAATCGTATCTGAAACTGGTTCTCCTCGTTTGATTCTGGAAAGGTTCATTCCCAAGGGAAAATCAGAACGTATCAATTCCGGAAAAACAGCCTCTTTGGAAAAGGAACTCTTTTTCTGGTAAGTCCGCATATTCTCCCCGAAGATCACACTCAGCAGCAGATCAACATTTCCGGATTTCTGCTCTGACCGTATTCACATTGGCAGATTATATTTTTTCCGTCCATATAAGCCTTTGTGATAAACATTGCCATATTGTCAGCCTCGGGAAAATAAGTATCGTATGTATATCCCTTACGTTTGAGAACTTCAAGATCGAGATCTTCAAGCTCACTGTAGAATACAGTGTCGCATATGCCGCTGTAATCCACATGGGTATAGCCCTCGTCAATACGCTTTATTGCAGGGTCGTAAAAACTAATGACGGCGGTATTTTGCGGAAAATTTCCGTCAGCCATGACTTTTTCAATTTCTGCTCTTGAATAAACTGTAACTTTCATAAAGCACCTCTGCTATTTTATAAATAGTGAATAAAAGTCTTTATAATCCTTTATTTTTCCAGTCATTCCAAGTTCTGCCAAAGCTACGTATATAGCAGCAGATTTAGCCTGCGTGCTTATACTTTTTTGAGGATTGAACTCAATATCCGTAAATCCGTTAAAATCAAGTATTTTCTTTGCAAGCTTCTCATTTTCGATAATCGCATTGATATAAATATAATTATAGAAAAGTGATTCAGGAATAAGCGGAAAATTTTGTCCGCTGAATCTAAACATAGTCAGTTTACCGCTATTTTTAAGACGTTCATCACGTTTTGCATCTTTCGGAGATACAAGCATCAAATCAGTATATTGACAGCCGTTTTCAAATACTTTTCCTGCCTGATATACGTTTTCTATAGGAAAGCTCTTTTTAAGTTCGGGTACATATTTCATAAGATTGAATGCACTGAGTTCAACACCTATTTGAATAAGTGATTTGCTTGAAATTTCAAGCGGATTTGCTTCCGGATAAATCAATTTGAAACCGTCATGGATTGCTTTTATATTTTTCTGTTTCTGCGAAACTGCAAAACCGCCGTTCCACTTGAACTCAATGTTCACAATATCATAAAAAGGTGCTGAATTTTTAGGTATATAAACCGGTCTTACTGCCATAAAAATAACCTCCAAAATAAAATGATTACTATAAATGTGCATCTTCCGACATGACAAACTAACAAATACGCAAGCAAAGAAATCAGTCAGAATCGTTTAATACCTTATAACAAATCTCCGTTTAATATAAGTGTTAATGTTGATTGTGCAGCCTGTCAGCTATTTTAATGATTACATCAAATGCGAGCACTTTTGATGAATCATCTTCTTATACTGCCTGCAATATAATGTGCAAGCTTTCTATGGCATACCGATAAAATCTGTTACGTCCAACTTTTTGTCCGCAAGCTCTCTTCTCATGCTGCCTGCAATATAATGCGCAAGACTTCTATGGCACACTGATAAAATCTGTTCGATTCTTAAATTCTCGAATCCAACCAGTCTGGCAATTGAAGCCATCGACTTTCTCTCCCACAGATACATATACAGAATGTCTCTTTTGGTCTGTGGCAGTCTGTTCAGACTTTCTTCTATTGTATTTCTGTCAAAAGGAAATTTTGTACCGGAATAGTCGTGTACACGCTGAAGATACTCTGTCGGCTGAAACGCTGCCGACTCCAGCGCATCAAAAACCTTGTGATACACGACCTGATTCGGATAATACTTGTAATCTGCAAATATGTCAATACCCCTGCGGTAAAAATGCTCCAGTATTGCCGCCGCACAGCCTGCGCTTCTGCTCTGACCGTATTCGCACTGACAGATAATATCCCTGCCGTCACGGAAGGCTTTGTTGATATACGCAGCAAGCTCCGGTGTTTCGGGAAAGAAGCTGTCATAAGTATATCCCTTTTCCGGCAGATAGTCAAGGTCAAGATCATCGACTTCGCAATAGAATACATCACTGCAAACACTGCTGTAATCGACACGGAAATAGTCTTTGTCAATATGTTTCAGCTCCGGATCACAAAAGCTGATAACAGCGGTATTATTAGGGAATGAGCCTTCTGCTATGATATGCTCGATTGCTTCTCTTGAATACACAGATACCCTCATCACTGCCTCCAATCTTAATCAGAACGTCAACACTTCTAATAATACTTGAAATATGGTTTAGAAGCATTCATATTCTTGATATTGCTCGCAAAACCGTAAGAACTCCTCATCGAACTCGTCGATCGTTATTTCAATACAATCACTTGTCCCTGCATGATGAGGCAACGGGATGTAAAGAACGCCGTTGCCATAAAAGCCGCCTTTGTACACTTGAATATCATATGTTGAAATAGTATAGAGCATCGCTTTAGTGAACAGAATGCAAGTCTGACACTCGCACTCCTCCAATGGTGTTTCATCCAATAATACATTCAGAATATCATTCAGATTATTTACTAGCCTGATATCTTTGCGGTCAACATCAAATAATCCGATATAGTTACTGAAATACTTCCAGATATTTATAAAATATGCTTTGAAATTATTGAGATCAAAATCATCATAAACAAGATGCTCGCCGTCTTCCAAAAGTCTATTACGAATTACAGCACGTTCTTCGTCAGCAGGCAACTGAGCATTGATATATGGCTTAGAAATTACAGCGAACTCGCCCCAGAAGCCGCGTATTAAAAGACGATCTTTAATGCCATAGTGAGATTCTTTCTGAGAAGAAGTCATCATGAAACGCTTGCCGGATTCGTAAAACATATTGAAAAGAAGTATAAGCTCGTCCTGCGTTTTCTCTTTTCCTGCAAGTTCCTGTATATCGTCCACAAGAAGGACATCCGCCTGCATATACTGTTCACGGAACTGCTCTGCAGAACCGCTGTTGCTGATGATATTTGTAAGAGAGGATACCATATCCACTGTAGTTGTGAGGATAACATGAAGATCAAGCGAATTCTGCTCAATTGCATTTTTGACAGCATAGAGCAGATGCGTCTTGCCGGTTGCTGTACCGCCGAATATTGCTAACGGCTTGGAATCCGCATTTTCGGTAAACTGTTTTGCTTTCTCAAAGGCTTTTCTGTTTGTCTTGGTAACCTCAAAGCTGTTGAAAGTGTACCCAGCTCCTCCTATCAGACAGCCACGGAATTTATCAATGTTTCTCATATTGACCTCCTATTTCAATCAGACAAATCAGACGAGATACATTCAGCCCCTTCTTTCAGCGGCAAAATTGCCATGTAATATTGCAGCATTTCTGAAAAGAATGCTTTTAACGGCAGTGTATATCCTGAATGTTTGCCGTCCTTGATTCTGCGAAATCTTGCATTGCCGAGCAGTTTTTCTGTAAACGCATGATTGCCAAGCAATTCATCAGCATCACCAACGATACAGCTTACATTTGATAATTCTATCTTTTCCAGTTCATTGAAAAGCTGCACAAGCGGACGAGTTTTAAAATCAGACAGTATATCCAGAAGGAATGGTGTCAGGCACGGATTAACAAGCATTGCCGGCAGGTCATGACGTGCAGACAGCACAGCCGCATAGAATTCCCCCAGACTTGTGCCAACGATCATATCCGCTTTGTACTGCACACGGAGCATATTGAGCGTACCAATAATGTTGCTTGACTCCTCACTGTCATAATCAATAGATGGTGAAATGATGTTTTCACATTCAATCTCATGCTGTGCTGTGTAAGCACTGTTTTTCGGACTGCCATGATAGCCGTGGATATTGAGGATCGTATAGCCTTTGCAATCAGGATTTGGGAAATGATCATATACTCGCATAGCAAACCTCTGTTCTTTGCAGAGCACACATATGGTATTGGTGGTTTATCAGCTTTTATCACACAGATGATCAGCTACCTTAACAATCAGATCGTGCAGTTCCAGACGCTCCTTATATTTCTTTGGGACAGCATTGTAGCCTATATATGCTCCGAGGATATTTCCACAGACTGCTCCGGTGGAATCACTATCGCCGTTATGATTCACAGCAGTTCTCAGAGCCATATCAAAATCGTTCTCGTACCTCAAAGCACAGTAAACAGCGATTGCAAGCGTTTCCTCGGCTACCCAGCCTTCACCGAGCTGATGAATAGCTGAAAGGTTGTCCTGTTCTGTTTCCGCAAGCTGAACAGCTTTCTGCATGATAGCAGTAAATTCGGATATATGTTCTGCTTTCGGGAACAGCTTTTCCATCACTGCGATAGAATCGTTTATGGCAGCTTTGAGCGGTATATCGCTTTCTGTTACTGCTCTGACGATATGCGCCAATGCAGCGGCAGGAATAAAGCCAAGATCGTGACCGTGCGTCAGTGCTGCTGCTTCTGCTGCAAGCATATCGGAGTATTCGTATGAAATATCAGTATCGGTGAAATACAGCCCAATCGGTGCAACACGCATGACTCCACCGCAACCCTTGCTGTCGTTGATCGGAACTTCGACTGTGCCGTTTGCACCTGCTTTGATCTCTGTCATGCAGGTCGTTCCGGGACATCTTCTATAGTACAATTCCGGCACACGCATCAGTTGAGAGCAATGTTTGGTGCCCTGCACAGGATACTTTTCACTCTGCGTCTGATACCAACACTGATACATATCCCTAATGCTGCTTATGTAATCGGGAATGTTACTTTTGCTGACGGCAAGCAGCATACCTTCTGCCGTAAACAGCGTCATCTGTGTATCATCCGATATCTCGGCGACATCATCGTCCAATATCAAATCGTACTCGGTGATGCCATCTTTGCCATACTCGGAGAAGATCTCGTCCTCTCTTTTGAATTCCACTGCATATCCCAGAGCATCGCCGGCTGCCCCACCTATGAGACAGCCACGAAATTTATCAATATTGCGCATTTTTTCTCCTGTTGTTTTAATTATCATTTATCATGCTTAATACGGTATTTACAAAATCTTCCTTGTTTTTTCCATTCTTTCTTTCTATATCCTTAATTACTGACGCTGTACTGTTTCCAATAAGCCAGAAAACCATATCAACAGTAAAAGTCGGCGTGTGATTATCCTCAGCCATTTGATTGATCGCCTTGAAAATCAGTTTGTCGTTCTTCTCTGCAAGCCCCAGATTGGTAAAAATGTACGAAAGGACATTATCAGGCTTTGCAAAACCGTTTATACCGATGTCCTTCAACCAGTTACAAGCCATTTTAAAGCCCCAATACGGTATCTCTGAGGCAATTTCGTCTGCCAGTGCAATGCGCTCGTCAACATTTTTAGCTCGATTGAAATACTTGATCATATCCTCCTCTGAATCAAACCTCGTAATATAAGCAGCGATTGCGCAGACATTTTTAGCATATTTATTCCATGAATTATTTTCGCTATCCTCACCGTTCGATTCGATTGCTTCCCGAAAACAACGATAGAGCTTCTCATATCGTTTGTCCGTTTTTCCATCGCCGTAAGCCTCATAGACTTTCTTATAATCAAGATCAAACAGACATCGCTTGATAATCTGCCCCTTGCTCCCCTCTTTTCCGTCACCATAACCAATAACGCCGCCTAACATTGTCTGATCGTTAATTGAACGCACAGCAACTTCAAAGGCATCCTCTAAAGAATGAATGTCCCGTTTAGCAAGGTAACGCTGACATTTCTGAGGATTTGCATTTTGCTCAAGGTACTGTTTTGCAGCCTGAAAAATCACACGGTTCTTCTCATGAATATCCATAATTAATACCTCCTGAAAAAATATATTTGAATTATATTATGTACATACAAGTTGCCGGCTTGAAACCGAACTTCCGCCGACAATAAAGTTTTTATTACAGTTTTCACAGCCAAATTATTTTTATCATTGTAATTCAGAAACATTGAACCCTGACCTAAACCCAATAAAGAAAGATAATAACGGACAACGATAACCTTGAACATGAACATAGTCATATTCAAAAGGAGGCATGAGAACCGTAAACGGAAAGAACATCAGATATCTATCTCAAATTCGACAGTGCTGTTGACCAGATCAAGTGCTGTCTGAGCTTTTGCCAATGTTTCGGCAATATCTGTATAATACCTGCCAACTTCTTCGATGTCGTAATTTGCGTACTTATAGTCGATAATATTGCCACCGCCGGAATAACCGGAGCTGACACGCACTTTCGGCATTGCGTCTCTCATTTTAGAGAGGGTTGCACATTCCGCATTAAGCTGAGGAAGATATACAAGCATCTCGTCGATCGTAATATTAAAATCCGGGATAATTGTTGTTGTGTTGAACACGTTTATTGCGTGTTTTACTTTGCGGATCTTACACTCAACCTCTGCCTGAGCATCACGCATTTCCTTGAAATTGTACTCAGGGCGTACAGATTCGACATCCTCCTGAATTGCGGCTACGAAGCTGCTGGAGTTTGCCTCTTTGAGCTGTAATGCTCTCAGTTCGTCGTTGAGCTGACGCAACAGCTTTGCTGCCTGTGATGATGTTACTCGCATATATTTTCCTCCTTAGAAATTGATTTCTTATTTTTCCCTTGTGATTATATTATAGCAAACTTAACGGGACAAAAATGTCCTATGTCAGTTATGCTGTTTCCCACGCCATACGCTTGTGCTTCCGTTCTGTCGATTTGAAACTTGACATACGCATCAAAGAACATCTGACAAACTTCTATCCACTGTTTTCTTTCGATATAATCCATATGCTACCTCCTGACATAAGCAAGACTTTCTCTTTACGGTTCTATCATAGCATATAAAAACTGAAATTCCGAAGATGTGGGCGGCTTAACAGAAAATTCTCCCTTTTGCACAAAAAAGTATCATCTAAAATATGCAGTATGCCAATTGCTGTACTGTGCTTTCCTTTTGTGATTATATTATATCATTGCCCATGTACCAAAAACGCCCTAAGTTAAAATGGCGTTTTGTATTGATCTATAATTATATTTTTCCTTCCTGAAGCTTATAGCAAATGAACTCTTCGTAGCCTTTCATTTGATAAAACAGTTTGTCCATTGCCTCATATATCTCTTTCTCGTTATATTCCTTGATATTGGCATCATATATGCACAGTCTGAAATAATTATCGCCGGATTTCTCAGTATCCATTTTGGGCATCATCTTGAAATTGTTCCATAGTTTTTCGCAGATCTTCTTAGTCTCATCAGAAATATTGGTATAGCTGAATGTAAGCATGAGATTTAATATCGTCTGGTTGCACTCGATCTCATATGCGTAATGATCAGGACGTTTCCATCCGCTTAACTTTCCTTCAATATTATCAGGGATCAATAATGTCATTTTATCAGTTTTATAACGAACGAATTTACCGCCGCAAAATGTTTCATCGAATATGATCTCCCCATTTTCGGCTTTATTTCTTGCCCATTCTTTAATGACATCTTTCACCATTTCTTCTGTTATTGATTTGCTCATAATATTTCCTCCTTGTTATTACACCACATTAAAATGTGTTAATAATAGCCTTTATTACTGCTCATATCTTTCAAGAGCATTTCTCAGCGTTTCAGCGATCTGCTCACGCAACCCCTGCGGGGACAGCACCTCAACCGTATCTGCAAATTGTATCGCCCAGTGTAGCATTGACGCTTCGCTTGCATAAACATGAACCTTCATCATTTCGTCAGACAGTTTCTCAATGCGGAGATCTGTGCCGAAGCTGTCAGCAACATCATTCATCATATACTGCTTACACTGAAATGTGATGTGGACAGGCTCTCCGCTCCAGAGATTCGGGTGTGCCTTGATATACTCCGAGAGCCGAATGCCTGTTTCAAAGCCTTTCAGCATACGCAGCGACTTTGATGGCGTATCAAGCACCTGACAGTCCTTGATGCGGTCGATACGGAAATGCGTCAGATCGTCATACTGCGGAAGATTGCATATCAGATAGGAATGACCATTCTGAGAGATCACCTGATAGGGATTGACGGTATACTGCTTTTTGTTTCCGTTGCTGTCAAGCCTGTATTTCAGCTTCCCGTCAAGTCCGCAGTCACAGTAATGGAAGGATAATTGCCTGCCGTTCGCTATTGCACTGCCGATATTTTCAAGCGTCATCAGGATTTCCCTGTTCAGAACCTTTCCGTAAATATCCATGTCGATCTTGGATATTTCAGAACGGAAATATTTGCTCGACAATCCTTCCAGGCGGTGGATCAGACTCAAACGGTCTTTTTTCGAGAGACCGTCTGTCAACAGAACGCTGTCGATGAGCAGCCGCAGTTCGCCGTTCATAAACTTGTGAAGGTAATACCAGTCGGTCAGTATTGTTTCTTCGCCGTTTTTGCTGTTTCGGATGATAGCATCTTCTTCAAAGTCGCTGCCACGATATTTGATCGGAAATCCGTATTCCATCAGCTTGGAAAGGTTACGCCGGACTGTTTTACGATCAACTTTCATTCCGTATTCAGATTTCATCAGGTTCTGTATCTGCTGCTGAGAAAGCCTGTGGTCTTCGTCGGTGTGCTTTCTCAGGATATCAAGAATATCGAGTATGATCATTTTCTTGGGTTGCATATCGGTCATGATTATCCACCTCATATGTACTATAATTGTATACATTATACACCATTATAGAAGAAAAAGCAAGTATTTTGAAACGGAAAGCCATATCATGAGAATTTTCGTGATATGGCTTTCTGCTTTCGTTATATAGTTGTTTATCAGATTCGGCTTTGCTTATGATGTTTCCTTTCTCAATGTACTGGTGACTTGCGAGAGTCGGCAATAGAGTGCTGTTATTTTGTCTGTCATCTATTCCTCACTTTCCGACAAAAACAGCAGGCTATGATATACTCAGAAAGTCTGGAATATCAAAGCCTGCCATTATCTGTTCACGCAGTCTTTTCTATCTCACGGGCAATAAGCCGTTCGATAATATCTTCCAGACTTTCGTCTGTATCTTGGTTGAATACGATCTTGACACGATAAGTTGTCAGACCGATACGATACTCCGAATAGGAGCTATCTACCTTATCTTTATCTACGGTAGTTGCTGTCTCTTTCAATTGTCTCCTTTCCGCCTGCGATTATCTCTCTACACGCAAGGCTCATAGTTGCAGGGGCGTTACGCCTGCACAGTAACATTATAGCGCGCACCGCCGATATTTGTCCATAGGTATTGCACCCAAACTTTATGGCAACACCGCACAATTGCCAAACGAGCAAAAATATGATATAATAGATATATTGGAAAGACAAATGACACTGGCAGAAATCAACGATGAACTTGGTGCAGCCAGAACCAATAAAAAAGAATTTT
>ERZ1027232.680-NODE-680-length-18264-cov-6.844747_pt1 | contig 18264 bp, 14 predicted proteins | sample MGYA00519478_ERZ1027232 | MGnify/ENA primary metagenome ERZ1027232 (study PRJEB26926, sample SAMN06164468) | human gut metagenome | biome: ENVO:00009003; feature: ENVO:2100002; material: ENVO:00002003 | host: Homo sapiens | place: USA | collected 2012 ...
AGAGATCTACACAAGGATATTCGTCGGAAGCGTAAGATGTGTATAAGAGACAGATTAAGTAAAGAACAATCAATTACTGATTTATCAAGTACCCATTCCTTTCCATTCCATTCCCTAAATCCCTTGCCCTTTGAGCAGGACGAAGCGGCTACGCCGCCGGAAAGGAAAAGAACGGAAGCGAAAACAAACAGCGCAATAGAGATTTATCGGGAAATCATCAAAGACAACATCGACTATGACATTCTCATTCAAGACCCCAAAATGGATAAAGACCGTTTGGACGAGATTGTAGAAATCATGCTGGAAACCGTCTGCACAGCCCGAAAGACAATCCGTATCGCCGGGGACGACTACCCCGCCGAACTTGTCAAATCAAAGTTTATGAAGCTGAACAGCAGCCACGTTGAGTTTGTTTTGGACTGCATGAGGGAGAACACAACCAAAATCCGCAACATCAAGCAGTATCTTAAAGCGGTGCTGTTCAACGCGCCGAGTACCATTGACAGCTACTATACCGCCCTTGTCAATCACGACTTTTACGGCAGCAAATGAGCATAGCCGCAGTTTACCGGGAAAGGAGTTGATACCTTGCAGGAGGAAGTAACCCAAAAAACGATTGCCCTATCCGTCAACGTGGGAAAAGGCGCGGCAAGGCTTACCGAACAGGCGTTGCAGAAAGCAATCAAGAAGTTTTTGGAGCAGCGCAAAAGCCATACCCCGCATGGGAAACAGACCATGCGGCAGCTTATGAAGCAAAATGTGGGTGTTTCCAACATCGAGATCACCGACAGCAATATTAAAGCCTTTGAGAGTACGGCGAAGAAATACAACATAGATTTTTCGCTAAAAAAGGTTAAGGGCGAGCAGACCCGTTACCTTGTGTTTTTCAAAGGCAGGGACGCGGACGTTATGACCGCAGCGTTTCAAGAGTTTTCCGCAAAGAAGCTGAACAGGGATAAAAAGCCCTCTATCCGCAAAGCCCTTGCCGCAGCAAAGGACAAGGCGAAGCAGCTTAACGCCGCCCGCGACAAGGTAAAGAAGATAGACAGGGGGCGCGAGATATGAAGCAGATGAACTACAAAAAGCTGATAATCCCGAATATCCCGTATGTGTTCTTTGTCTATCTCTTTGATAAAGTCGGACAGGCGGCGCGGCTTGCCCCCGGCGCGGATATTTCCGAAAAGATACTCAATATCACACAGGGGTTTTCCGAAGCGTTTTCAAATGCCTTGCCGAGCGTTCACCCGCTGGATTTGCTTATCGGCATTGTCGGCGCGGTGGTTATCCGTCTGATTGTCTATGTCAAAGGGAAAAACGCGAAGAAATACCGCAAGGGCGCAGAATACGGCAGCGCACGTTGGGGCAACGCCGAAGATATAAAGCCCTACATCGACCCGGATTTTCAGAACAACATCATTTTGACGCAGACTGAACGGCTTACCATGAACAGCCGCCCTAAATCACCGAAATACGCGAGAAATAAAAACGTCGTGGTGATCGGCGGCAGCGGCAGCGGCAAGACAAGGTTTTTCGTAAAGCCTAATTTAATGCAGCTTCATTCTTCCTACGTCTTGACAGACCCGAAAGGCACCGTCCTAATCGAGTGCGGAAAGCTGCTGCAACGGGCAGGCTACCGCATTAAGGTACTGAATACGATAAACTTTCGGAAAAGTATGCACTATAACCCCTTTGTCTATATCCGCAGCGAAAAGGACGTGTTAAAGGTTGTCAATACCCTTATCGTCAATACCAAAGGCGAGGGAGAAAAAAGCGCGGAAGATTTTTGGGTGAAAGCCGAGAGGTTATTATATTGCGCGTTGATCGGCTACATTTGGTATGAAGCCCCCGCCGAGGAAATGAACTTTACAACGCTGCTTGAACTTATCAATGCAAGCGAAGCACGCGAGGACGACGAGGAATACCAAAGCCCCGTTGATCTGCTCTTTGCCGATTTGGAAGAACGCAGCCCCGACCATTTCGCGGTGAAGCAATATAAAAAATACAAATTGGCGGCGGGCAAAACGGCAAAGTCAATCCTTATTTCTTGCGGTGCGCGGCTTGCCCCTTTTGATATAGAGGAACTCCGGGAACTCATGTCCTATGATGAATTGGAACTTGATACATTGGGCGACCGGAAAACCGCGCTTTTCCTCATAATGAGCGATACCGACGACACCTTTAATTTTGTTATCGCTATTTTGCAATCGCAGCTTTTCAATTTGCTTTGTGATAAAGCGGACGACGAATACAACGGCAAATTGCCTGTTCATGTCCGCTTTTTGCTTGATGAGTTTGCGAACATCGGACAGATACCCCGATTTGATAAATTGATTGCTACAATCCGCAGTAGGGAAATGTCCGCTTCTATCATTCTGCAATCGCAGAGCCAGCTAAAAGCCATTTACAGGGACGCGGCAGAAATCATACTTGATAATGCCGACAGCACCTTGTTTTTGGGAGGACGTGGGAAAAATGCAAAAGAGATTTCGGATAACTTGGGACGGGAAACAATCGACAGTTTCAACACTTCCGAAAATCGCGGCACGCAGGTTTCTCATGGACTGAATTATCAAAAATTAGGAAAGGAGCTGATGACACAGGACGAAATAGCAGTTATGGACGGTGGGAAATGTATTTTGCAGCTACGCGGTGTGCGTCCCTTTTTAAGCGACAAATACGACATCACGAAACACCCGAACTACAAATACCTTTCCGACTTCGACAAAAGAAACGCTTTTGACGTGGAACGGTATATGTCTACCCGTCCGGCAATCGTAAAGCCCGATGAAGCCTTTGACATATACGAAATAGATTTGTCCGACGAGGACGCAGCCGCCGAAGAATAACGGCGGCATTTTTCATTTTCCATAACATTTTTTGAGCCGCACAGCGGCAGAAAGCGAGGTTTATATGGATTTCTTTAACAGCGCAGTTGGTGTATTGCAGACTTTGGTTATCGCGCTTGGCGCAGGTCTTGGCATTTGGGGTGCCATTAACTTAATGGAGGGTTACGGCAACGACAATCCCGGAGCCAAAAGCCAGGGCATGAAGCAGCTCATGGCGGGCGGCGGCGTCGCTTTGATCGGCGGCACCCTTGTTCCGCTTCTTTCCAAACTTTTTGGATAATGCCTAAAACAAATACCACCCGCCGCGCCCTCTCGGAAACGGGAGGGCGCGGGAAAGGAGGGATTAACTTTTGATATGGCAGATGATTGAAGATTGGTTTCGTGGCATTTTGACAGACGGGATTTTATCGAACCTCTCCGGCTTGTTTGACAGCGTAAATACAGAGGTTGGAGAAATCGCAACGCAAGTCGGCACGACCCCCGCCGGGTGGAACGCGGGCATATTCAACATGATACGCAGCCTTTCGGAAAATGTCATTGTACCGATTGCGGGCGTTATCATTACCTTTGTCATGTGCTACGAACTAATCCAGATTGTAATTGAAAAAAACAATCTGCACGATCTCGACACTTGGATTTTCTTCAAATGGATTTTTAAGACCTTTGTTGCGGTGCTGCTGGTAACAAACACTTGGAACATCGTCATGGGAGTTTTCGACGTTACGCAGAGCGTCGTCAATCAGAGCGCGGGGGTTATCATATCCGATACAAGCATAGACGTTACCACCGTCATTACCGACATTGAAGCAAAACTCGACGCTATGAGCGTGGGCGGTCTTTTGGGGTTATGGTTTCAATCCCTCTTTGTAGGGCTTACCATGAAAGCCCTGTCAATCTGCATTATGCTTGTGGTGTATGGGCGCATGATTGAAATATATCTTGTAACGAGCGTTGCCCCTATCCCGATGGCAACAATGGTAAATCACGAATGGGGCAGCATGGGACAGAATTACTTAAAATCTTTGCTTGCGCTTGGTTTTCAGGCGTTTTTGATTTTGGTGTGCGTGGGCATTTATGCGGTCTTGATACAGACAATCGCAGCAACCGACGACATTTCCGGCGCGATCTGGGCTTGCATGGGCTATACCGTCCTCTTGTGCTTTACCCTTTTCAAAACGGGGAGCCTTGCAAAGAGCGTCTTTTCGGCACATTAAGGGGGTGAGTTATGATTTGAAAATCGGCTTAATCGACGTTGACAGCCATAATTTCCCCAACCTCTGCTTGATGAAGCTATCCGCGTATCATAAAGCAAAGGGGCATACGGTGGAATGGTGGAACGCAAAGGGGCGGTACGACCTTGTATATAAAAGCCGCGTCTTTACGGACACCTATTCCAAAGACACGATAACCGTTACCAACGCGGAACAGGTTATTTTCGGCGGTACGGGCTACGACACGAAAAACCGCTTGCCGCCGGAAGTGGAACACAGTTACCCGGATTATTCTATCTACCCGCAGTTTTTCGGGATTGCCTACGGCTTTTTAAGCCGGGGTTGTCCGAGAAATTGCGGGTTTTGCATTGTCAGCGGTAAAGAGGGGCGCAAAAGCGTTAAGGTTGCGGATTTGTCCGAGTTTTGGAAATGGCAGCCGGAAATAAAAATCATGGACGCTAATCTGCTTGCCTGTCCCGACCATGAAAATCTCATTGAGCAGCTTATACGAAGCCGCGCATGGGTGGATTTTTCGCAAGGGCTGGATATTCGCCTTGTGAACAGGGATAATGTCAGCCTGTTAAATCGGGTACGGATAAAAGCGGTACATTTTGCATGGGATAATCCCGACGAGGACTTGACCGGGTATTTCCAACGTTTTTTGGATTTGACAGCTATTAAGAGCAGCCGCCAGCGGCGCGTGTATGTTCTTACCAACTACGGCAGCACTCACGAACAGGATTTATACCGCGTGAACACCTTGCGGGCTATGGGCTTTGACCCGTATGTGATGATTTACGAGCGTCCAACCGCCCCGCCTGTTACCCGCCATTTGCAACGGTGGGTAAACAACAAGCGGCTTTTCTATGCTGTTCCCCGCTTTGAAGATTACATTCCGGGCAGAAAGGAGGTTTGAAATGGCGTATGTAACCGTCCCAAAAGACTTAACAAAAATCAAAAGCAAGGTAATGTTCAACCTTACCAAACGACAGCTAATTTGTTTCAGCGCGGCGGTAGCAATCGGACTGCCGCTGTTCTTTTTGGTAAAAGGCAGCGTTGGAACGAGCGCAGCGGCATTGTGCATGGTGCTTGCCATGCTGCCTATGTTTTTGCTTGCCATGTACGAGAAAAACGGGCAACCGCTGGAAGTGATTATTCGGCAATTTGTGGAAGTGAAGTTTCTTCGCCCCAAAGAGCGACCTTATCAGACCAACAATTTTTATGCCGCCCTTGCGCGGCAAGAGCAATTAGATAAGGAGGTACGGGCGATTGTCAAAGGAAAAGAAAAACACCCAAAACGAAAAGCGTAAACTTTCCCGACAGGAAAGAAAACAGATAGATACCCTTATCCGACAGGCAAAGGGCGACGGGAAGCCCCATACGGCGCAGGACAGCATACCGTTTGAGCGAATGTATAAGGACGGGATTTGCCGCCTTGCAAACGGGCGGTATTCCAAGTGCATTGAGTTTGAGGATATAAATTATCAGCTTGCGCAGCCGGACGACAAAACCGCCATTTTTGAAGCCCTTTGCGATATGTATAACTCGTTCGACGCTTCTATCAGCGTGCAGCTTTCCCTAATCAGCCGCCATGCGAACAAGGACGATTTTAAGAACAGTATCACGATTGCACCGCAGAATGACGACTTCGACAGTATCAGAGCAGAATACACCGAAATGCTTAGGACGCAGCTTGAACGCGGAAACAACGGGCTTATCAAAACCAAGTTTCTCACCTTTACCGTTGAAGCAAAGGACATTAGATCGGCGCGGGCGCGTCTTGCCCGCATTGAAACGGACACCCTCAACCATTTTAAGGTGATCGGCGCGGCGGCGCGGGTATTGGACGGGAAACAGCGTCTTGAAGTGCTGCATGGGATTTTTCACCCGGACGGGGAACGCTTTAACTTTGCGTGGGAATGGCTACCCGCAAGCGGGCTTTCCGTCAAGGACTTTATCGCCCCGTCCTCTTTCCGATTTGGCGACGGGCGAATGTTTCAAATGGGCGGCAAGTTTGGCGCGGTTTCCTTTTTGCAGATCGTCGCGCCGGAACTCTCCGACCGTATGCTTGCCGACTTCATGGACGCGGAAAACGGGATTATCGTTAATCTGCACATTCAGAGTATCGACCACAACGAAGCAATCAAGACGATTAAGCGCAAGATCACCGACCTTGACCGCATGAAGATTGAGGAACAAAAGAAAGCAATCCGCAGCGGCTACGACATGGATATTATTCCGTCTGACCTTGCCACCTACGGCGGGGAAGCAAAAAACCTACTCCGCGATTTGCAGAGCCGCAACGAAAGAATGTTTCTGCTCACGCTGCTTGTCTTAAACCTTGCAGATACCAAGCAGAAATTGGATAACGAAGTATTTGGGGCGGCGGCAATCGCACAGAAATACAACTGCATTTTGACCCGCCTTGACTACCGGCAGGAACAGGGGCTTATGTCCTCTATCCCGTTGGGGGAAAACCTTATCCATATCCAGCGCGGCTTGACGACCAGCAGCACCGCCGTTTTCGTTCCCTTTACGGTGCAAGAGCTGTTCCAAAGCGGCGAAGCATTGTATTACGGCTTAAACGCCCTTTCCAACAACATGATTTTGTGCGACCGAAAGAAGCTGAAAAACCCCAACGGCTTGATACTCGGCACACCGGGCAGCGGCAAAAGTTTTTCTGCAAAACGCGAAATCACAAACGCTTTTCTTATCACGTCCGACGACATTATCATTTGCGACCCCGAAGCCGAATATTACCCCCTTGTCGGACGTTTGAAAGGACAGGTTATCAAGGTTTCGCAGAACAGCACGCAGTACATTAACCCTATGGATATTAACCTCAATTACAGCGAGGGCGACACGCCCATAGCCTTAAAGAGCGATTTTATCCTTTCCTTTTGTGAGTTGATTATGGGAGGTAAAAACGGGCTGGAAGCTGTTGAAAAGACCTTGATTGACCGCGCTGTTATCAGCGTGTACCGCAACTACCTTGCCGACCCGAAGCCTGAAAATATGCCGATTTTGGGCGACCTCTACGACGAAATCAAGAAGCAGCCGGAAAAGGAAGCGCAGCGTATCGCGGCGGCATTGGAACTCTATGTAAACGGCAGCTTGAACATTTTTAACCACAGGACAAACGTTGACATTCATAACCGCCTTGTCTGCTTTGATATTAAGGAACTCGGTACGCAGCTTAAAAAAGTCGGTATGCTTATCGTCCAAGACCAAGTATGGAACAGAGTAACGGTAAACCGCAGCGAGGGCAAGGCGACGCGGTATTACATCGACGAGTTTCATTTGCTCTTGAAAGAGGAACAGACCGCCGCCTATTCCGTCGAGATTTGGAAGCGTTTTCGCAAGTGGGGCGGTATTCCGACAGGTATCACCCAAAACGTGAAAGATTTGTTGTCGTCCCGCGAGGTGGAGAACATCTTTGAAAACAGTGATTTTGTGTATATGCTCAACCAAGCCCAGGGCGACCGGGAAATCCTTGCCAAGCAGCTTAACATTTCACAGCAGCAAATGACCTATGTAACCCATTCCGAAGCGGGCGAGGGACTTATCTTCTATGGCAACGTGATTTTGCCCTTTATTGACCGTTTCCCAAAAGATACGGAACTCTACCGCGTGATGACGACCAAGCCCGGCGAGGTGTCGGCATGAGGATAGAAACGGATAAAATCTATTGCGGCGACAGCTTGCAGGTGCTTCAAACCTTGCCGGATAACTGTATGGATTGTTGCGTAACGTCCCCGCCCTACTATGCTTTGCGCGATTACGGCACAGACGGGCAGATCGGACGGGAAGCAACGCCGGAGGAATATGTTTCCCGCATTACAGCGGTTTTCCATGAGGTAAAGCGGGTGCTTACGCCGGAGGGTACTTGTTGGCTGAATATCGCGGACACTTATTGCGGCACAGGCAGCAAAGCCGACCACCAAGACCCGAAATATCCCAAAGGCAGGAACGGGCAGCAAGTGGCGGTAAACCACCGCGCCCCCGGCTGCAAGCCGAAAGACCTAATCGGTATTCCGTGGCTTGTAGCCCTTGCCTTGCGGGGCGACGGTTGGTATTTGCGCAGTTCTATCATTTGGCACAAAACAAACCCCATGCCGGAAAGCACGCGGGACAGGCCGACCCGCTGCTATGAATATGTGTTTCTGCTTACCAAGTCGAAGAAATATTACTACGATTGGCAAGCAGTAGCCGAGCCGATAGCCCCCACAACGGCGGTACGGCTGAAAAGCGGAGTTGGGAAAGGCAACAAATATGCCGCTACCGTTCCGGGGCAAAACCAGCCGCAGAAAATCAACCGTCCCCGCAGGAAAGGCGCATACACCGACGAAATGATTTCCCCCGTCCGCAGCCGCCGCAACGTTTGGCAGATCAACACAGCTTCCTATCGCGGCGGGCATTTTGCAGCGTTCCCGCCCAAACTTGCGGAAACGTGCATTTTGGCGGGCTGTCCTGTCGGCGGGATTGTGCTTGACCCGTTTTTAGGCAGCGGCACGACCGCAGCGGCGGCAAAAAGCCTTTCCCGCCGCTATGTGGGTATAGAGATCAACCCCGAATACTGCACCCTTGCAAAACAGCGTATTGGAGGTGATGAACATTGAGCAAGGAATTAAAAGCCCCCGACAAGGTAACGCAGAAAATGACCCGCGACGGGGCGATTGCGGAAAACCTTACGACGGGCGAAACAACGAGTATCAGCGAAAGACCGCCGGAGGAAAACTATTCAGCACCCGCAGCGGGAGCAGCGGAAAAAGCCACCCAACGTATTGGCACAGAGGTTAGCCGCCACTTTGAAAAGGGCGCGGAGAAAAAGACCCTTGACGCAGCACAGCTTAAAACCCATACGTCCCGCTTGCAGTTTTCCGAAGCGGAACGGGCAACGCCGGACCTGCAAAAGGCAATCAAAAAATCCGATACGGCGGCTGACCGTTTAGACAAAGCGCGGGCAGCTATCCCCAAACAGACCAAAATCACAAAAGAGCGCGTTTTTGACGAAGCCAAAGGCAAAGCAAAGACGCGCCTTGCTTTTGAAAAGACGGATAAGCCCCCAAACGGCAAGTTGCGTCATAACCCGTTATCCCGTCCGGCGCAGGAATTGGACGCCGCCGTACATGGAAAAATCTATGAGGTGGAGAAAGAAAACGTCGGTGTGGAAAGCGGACACAGGATAGAACTTGTGGGCGAGAAAGCGGGCGGCATGACGACGCGGGCAGTAAAACGCGGCATACGCAGCCATAAGCTGAAACCCTACCGGGCGGCGGCAGCAGCCGAGAAAAAGGCAGCAAAGGCAAACGCCGATTTTCTCTATCAAAAGGCGCTGCATGATAACCCCGCCCTTGCGCACTCTAACCCGATTTCCCGTTTTTGGCAAAAGCAGCGCATTAAAAAGCAGTATGCAAAGGCGTTGAAAACGGGCGGCAAGGTGAAAAAGACCGCCGAAGCCACCGCAAAGGCGGCGAAGAAAACGGCGCAGGAAACCAAACGGGCGACGTTCTTTGTCGTCCGGCATTGGAAAGGCTGTTTGATTGTGGGCGGGATTGCCTTTATCGTGCTTCTGTTTTTCGGCGGCTTGTCCTCTTGTTCCCTGTTCGGCGGCAACAGCGGCAGCGGCTTGATTGCGTCGTCCTATCTCTCCGAGGACGCGGATATTACAGGCGCAGAAAGCGCGTATGTCGCTATGGAAGCCGAGTTACAGGATATGCTGGATAACATCGAAAGCGAATACCCCGGCTATGACGAATACCGGGTAACGGCTGACGAGATCGAGCATGACCCGTATGTGCTAATCTCTATCCTCTCCGCTTGGCATGAGGGCGTGTTTACTCTCGATGAAGCGCAAAGCACGCTTGAAATGCTCTTTGATAAACAGTATATCTTGACGGTTACGGAGGAAGTCGAGGTACGCTACCGCACCGAAACGCGGACGGACAGCGAGGGCAACGAATACGACGTTGAAGTAGCCTATAACTATTACATTCTCAATGTGGATTTGGAAAACTTCAACCTCTCCCATGTTCCCGTTTACATTATGGGCGAGGAACAGCTATCCATGTACGCTATGTATATGTCGTCGCTGGGAAACAGACCCGATTTGTTCCCGCAATCCGGCTATATTTCAAAATACTATGAAAACCCGCCAGCGGATTATGAAATCCCGCCCGCCTATCTGGAAGATGAACAGTTTGCGCGGCTCATTGAGGAAGCGGAAAAGTATGTCGGTTTTCCTTATGTGTGGGGCGGCAGCAGCCCGGAAACCTCTTTTGATTGCAGCGGTTTTGTTAGCTATGTGCTGACGAACAGCGGCTTATACAATACGGGCAGACTTGGGGCGCAGGGGCTTTACAACATTTCAACCCGCGTTTCCAACCCGCAGCCGGGGGATTTGGTTTTCTTTACGGGTACATATGACACACCGGGGGTATCTCATGTGGGTATCTACGTTGGCGAGGACGGGGACGGAAGCCCCGTCATGCTGCATTGTGGCGACCCGATACAATACGCAAAACTTGATACAAGCTATTGGCAATCCCATTTTTACGCCTATGGGCGGCTACATTACAACTGACTTTGAAAGGAGTTTATTTCTATGGCAAACACGAAACTTGACCGTATCGAAAGGGATATTGAGAAAACGAGGGCGAAAGTCCTTGAATACCAAAAAAGGCTGAAAGACCTTGAAGCGCAGAAAATCGAGGAAGAAAACGCGCAGATCGTTCAAATGGTGAAAGCGGTACACCTTGACGGGGCGCAGCTTGCCGCGTTCCTCTCCGCCTATGCCAACGGCGAAATCATTTTGCCGCAGCCGGACACAGACTATACCGACGAACAGGAGGAAACCGAAGATGAAGCATAAAAAACTGTTCCGCAGCGTTACCGCTTTGCTTGCCGCCCTTGTACTCATGGGCGGTTTTTCTGTTACCGCTTTTGCGGGCGGCGGTGATGTGAGCGACGAGCCGCCTACCCCCGTAACCGAAACCGAGCCGGAAGAAACGACGGGCGGCTATGAGCCGCAGCCCTTAACGCCGGAGGGCAACATGAGCCTTGTGGACGACATAACGGGCGAAGCGTCCGGCGATAAGCAGTTTATTACCGTCGTTACGAAAAACGGAAACTATTTTTACATCATCATTGACCGCGCCGAGGACGGAGAAAACACCGTCCATTTCCTTAACCAAGTAGACGAAGCGGATTTAACCGCCCTTATGGAGGACGGGCAGACCGAAGCCCCCGCTTGTAGCTGTACTGAAAAATGCGTTGCCGGAAGCGTCAACACCGATTGCCCCGTTTGCAGCGTCAATATGAGCGAGTGCGCGGGCAAGGAAGCCGAGCCGGAGCCGGAAGAAACCGAGCAGCCGGAGCCGGAGGAAGATAAAGGCGGCGGCATGGGCGGTGCTATTCTGCTTGTCGTGCTGCTTCTTGCCGCAGTGGGCGGCGGCGCGTTCTATTACTTTAAGATTATGAAGCCCAAAAAGGACGCGGCAAAAGGCAGCAGCAGCCTTGACGACCTTGATTTTGACGAGGACGACGAGGAAACGGAAGTAGTCGAAACCGAACAGACCGAGCAGGAGGACGATAATCTATGAAATTGGTAATTGCAGAAAAACCGAGCGTCGGGGCGGCGATTGCCGCCGTACTTGGCGCGAATAAAAAGCGCAGCGGATATTTTGAGGGCAGCGGCTACCTTGTGTCCTGGTGTATCGGGCATTTGATTAGCCTTGCGGACGCGGCGACCTACAACGAGCAGTACCGAAAATGGAAGTATGACGATCTCCCCATTGTCCCGCAGGATTGGCAGTTTACCGTTGCCAGCGGCAAGGAGCAGCAGTTTTCCGTACTCAAAGACCTTATGCACCGCAGCGACGTTTCCGAGATTGTCAATGCGTGCGACAGCGGGCGCGAGGGAGAACTCATTTTTCGCTTTGTCTATGAACAGGCAAATTGCAAAAAGCCCTTTTCCCGCCTTTGGATTAGCAGCATGGAAGAAAGCGCAATCCGCGAGGGCTTTTCAAACCTCAAAGACAGGCGCAGCTATGACGACCTCTATCAATCCGCGCTTTGCAGAGCAAAGGCAGATTGGCTTGTCGGGATTAACGCGACCCGCCTTTTCTCTATCCTCTATCACAAAACGCTGAATGTCGGCAGAGTGCAAACGCCCACCCTTACCATGCTGGTAAACCGCGACTATGCGATCAGCAGCTTTAAGAAAGAAAAATATCATGTTGTCCGTCTGGACGCGGGCGGTGTTTCGGCTTTGTCCGAAAGGCTGAACGACGAAGCGGCAGCGCAGCAGATGAAAACGGCTTGCGAGAAATCGCAAGCCGTTTGTACTTCCCTCAAAAAAGAGAAAAAGACCGTTGCCCCGCCGAAGCTGTTTGACCTTACCGCGTTGCAGCGCGAAGCTAACCGCCTGTATGGATTTACGGCGAAACAGACCCTTGATTATGCGCAAGCCCTCTATGAAAAGCGGCTTTTGACCTATCCCCGCACCGACAGCAAATATATCACTTCCGATATGCAGGACAGCACAAAGGAACTCATTACCGGGCTTTGTTCGCTGCTTCCCTTTATGCGGGACGTGAAGCTGCAAGCAGACCTTACAAGGGTTTGCGATAACAGCAGAGTAACCGACCACCACGCTATTTTGCCGACAGCCGAGTTTTTGAAAGCGGGCTTTTCTTCCCTTGCCGACAGCGAAACAAAACTTATGACCCTTGTGTGCGCGAAGCTTCTTTGCGCCGCAGCCGCGCCCTATGAATATGAAGCGGTTACGGCGGTTATCTCTTGCGGCGGTTATACCTTTACCGCAAAGGGAAAGACGACGCTTTGCGAGGGGTGGCGTGAGATTGAAAAGCCGTCCCACGCCGCGTCCGAGGAACAGGACGAGGACGCAGAGCCGGAAGCCGTTTTGCCGCCGCTTGCCGAGGGGCAGACCTTTGACAATCCGGCAGCGGATATCTCCGAGCGTTACACGCAGCCCCCGAAAGCATATACCGAAGATACGCTTCTGTCCGCTATGGAGAACGCGGGCAAGGAAGAAACGCCGGAGGACGCAGAGCGCAAAGGGTTAGGCACTACCGCAACGCGGGCGGGTATCATTGAAAAACTCATTAGCGCGGGCTTTGCCGAGCGCAAGGGCAAAAAGCTAATCCCCACAAAGGACGGGTATAACCTTGCCGCTATTCTGCCCGAAGTCCTTACGTCCCCGCAGCTTACGGCAGAATGGGAAACCCGCCTTACCGGGATTGCCAAAGGCAGCGACAGCCCGGACGATTTCATGCGCAGCATTGAGGAAATGACAGCGGGGCTTGTCAAAACCTATTCCGCGATTTCCGAAGATAAAGCGAAGCTGTTTGCCCCGCAGCGGGAAGCAATCGGCACTTGTCCCCGTTGCGGCGCGGCGGTTTACGAGGGCAAGAAAAACTACTACTGTTCCGACAGGGCGTGCAGCTTTGTTATGTGGAAAAATGACTTGTTCTTTCAGCAGCGCAAAAAGACTTTCACAAAGGCGATTGCCGCCGCCCTTTTGAAAGACGGAAAGGTAAAAATCAAAGGTATGTACTCCACCAAAACAGGAAAGACCTTTGACGGGGTTGTGCTGCTTGCCGACACAGGCGGCAAGTATGTAAACTTCCGCGTCGAGCAGAACCGAAAATGATTAGGCTTGATGAAAAGCAGTATCGAGCCGTTAAGAAAATGACCCGCGCCGCGTGCGCCAACAACGATTGCGGGAACTGTCTGCTATTGGACGACGGGGAAACTTGCGTCTGTGTGCAGAGTATCAGCTATTCGCTGTTATGCCGTTATTTCCGCGAAGCGGTTTTACCCGCAGACAGGCAGCTATGCGAACAGATCACCCGCAGCGGGGAAACCGATTTGAAGCGTTGCGCGGTATGCGGCAGCACGTTTGCGGCGGGCAGCAACCGGGCGAAATACTGTCCCGATTGCGCGGCAAAGATACGCCGCAGACAGAAAGCGGAAAGCGAAAGAAACAGGCGTTTACGGATAAAAACAACTACATAGCAAGCACAGCAAACGAGTACCCGTTTGCGAGAAATGCCCGCGCTGCTCTATGGGAAGCGCGGGCATTTTGCTTGTTGGGATAGTCCCAAACCCTTAAAAATCGAGAAAGGACGTGATGAAACAATATGCCGTATTCTTCATACGACCATGACAAATTGGAAACCGCCGAAACCATGCGGATAGAACGCCGGATATATTTTGAAGCAAAGGACGGGGATATTGCCCCCTATGTTTCTTTGCCGCCGGAGCAGCTACACGCCATGCGCGAGGAAAGCGCGGCAGCGGAACAGGCGATTTTTAACGACCTTGCAAGACGCGCCGCCGCTTGGGAACAGCAGGCGGGAAAAACGCTTTTGCTTGACAAAGCGATTGAATACACAAGGACAACCGTTGTGCAGCACACTTCTAACGAGTGGCAGAAAGGCGAATATGACCGATATACCCGCAGCAACCGGGTATATCAGATGAACTACCACATTTACGAGAACACCCGTTACGACAGGGAGAAGCAGCAAAGCGTCCCTTACTCTTATTCTCTCACATGGGGCGTTTATACCAACAGCCCGAACAGGAACGGGCAAGCGAAGATTGCCGGACAGGACAGAAAGGTTTTTTCCGATAAGGCGGCTATGGAAAAATATCTGAATGGACGTATCAAAGCATACGACCGTCTGTTTACGGAAATCTCCCCGCCTATCCCGCAGGAGTACGCCGAGCATTTCAAAGTAAACGGTATGCTTTTACCGGGCTATACCATTGAGGGCGAGGAACCCCCACAGCAGCCACAGGCGGCAGCTATCCCCGAAATTACCGGGCAGCAAAAGGAGCGTGAACACATGAGCGAACAGTTTTCTATTATGATTGGCAACCGCAGCCGTTTTGAAGCGGGCGACCCCGGCGGTTATTGGCTGGATATGCCCGCCACAAAGGAGCAGCTTCACGAAGCTATGCAGAGCGTCGGCATTACCGCCGACAACCCGCAGGATTTTTCCATTCGCGGCTTTTCCGACGACCCGGAAAAACATATTGCCCTGCCTTATGAAATGGTATGCGCCGCCAGCGTGGACGAACTCAATTTTCTTGCGGCGCGGATTGAACAGTTAGACCCCGCCGAGATCGGCAAGCTGAACGCAGCCTTGCAGCAGAAAAACGGCTTTGAGAACATCGGACAGGTAATCGACTTCACCTACAACGTGGATTTTTACGTCCATATTCCCGAAGTACATACCTACCGCGATTTGGGCGACTACTACTTAAATCAATCCGGCATGGTACAAATGCCCGAAGAATGGAAAGGCGGGATTGACCTTACCGCTTTTGGCAGGAACGCCGCCGAGCAGGAAAAGGGCGCGTTTACCGAATACGGCTATATCGTCGAAAGCGGCGACGAGTGGGAGCGTCAGTTTGAGGGGCGCGAAGTGCCGGAGGAATACCGCATTATGAGTTACCCGCAGCAAGAGCGCGGCGAACAGGATAAAGCCTTTATGGACGCAGCCGAAGCGCAGCAGACAGAAACGCCGCCCGCCGAGCCGCCGCAGCCCCGCCCCGTCGTGCCGATTATCCTTTCTTCTGAAAAACCCGGCGACAAGGTAAAGGAGATTACCGCCCGTCTGGAACAGGGCATACAGGCGGTTTTTGACAGCGACCGCTATAAAGAGTTTCTTACCGCCATGTCGAAGTTTCACGATTACAGCTTGAATAACACTATCCTAATTGCCATGCAGGGCGGCAATTTGGTAAAGGGCTATTCACAATGGCAGAAAGAGTTTGACCGCCATGTGAAAAGCGGCGAGAAAGGTATTAAAATCTTTGCCCCCGCCCCCTACAAGGTAAAAAAGCTGGTGGATAAAATCGACCCCGACACAAGAAAGCCCATACTTGACAGCGAGGGAAAGACGGTTAAGGAAGAAAAAGAAGTTACCGTTCCCGCCTTTAAGGTTGTAACCGTCTTTGACATTTCGCAGACCGAGGGCAAGGAGTTTCCCGATCTCTCCGTCAAACCGCTGCTTGCCGATGTAGAACAGTACGAGGACTTTTTCGCTGCCCTTGAAAAAGCGTCCCCCGTTCCGATTGCTTTTGAGCAGATCACAAACGGCGCAAATGGGTATTTCAGTTTGACCGACAAGCGTATTGCAATCAAAGAGGGCGTGAGCGAGTTACAGGCGGTAAAGACCGCCATTCACGAAATCGCCCATGCGAAGCTGCACGATGTGGACTTGAACGCCCCACCGGAGCAGCAAAACCGCGTTGACCGCCATACCCGCGAGGTAGAAGCGGAAAGCGTCGCTTATACCGTCTGCCAGCACTTTGGCCTTGATACGTCCGATTATTCTTTCGGCTATGTGGCGGGTTGGAGCAGCGGCAAGGAAATGACCGAGTTAAAAGCGTCCCTTGAAACGATACAGGCCACCGCAAAGGAACTCATTACCGAGATTGAGGGGCATTTTACCGAATTGCAGCAACAGCGGGAAGCCGAGCAGGAACAGCAGACCCCCGTATTTGACAAACTGCCGCCCGAACAGCAGCAAGCCTTGTCCGACACCGTAAAAGACACTTTGCAAATGCTGGTTGACGCAGACAAGCGCATTTATGGCGACGTTACGGGCAAGACCCTTGAAGCAATCGCGGCGCAAGGCTATTCCTACAAGGACGGGCAGCTTGAAAAGCAGCAGCCGGAAGCGACCCCCGACAGCCTTATGACGGGTGAAACCGTTAAAACGCCGAGGGGCAATTTTCATATTACCGATATGAGCCGGGAACAGATCGAAGCGGCGGGATTTGGTTTTCACCATGCGTCGGAGGACGGGAAGTATCTCATTATGGGAAACGGCACACAGGCGTTTGCCATAGCAGCCGAGCAGCCGCAACGGGATAATCCCTTAAAGCACGTCGAGGACACCATAGAGCAAAACGACAACAATTTTGACGGGCTTATCAACAACACGCCGCAAACGCCCACCGTCGCAGATTTTGAGCAGCGGGCAAAGGCGGGCGAAACGATTTCCGTTACCGACCTTGCGAAAGCGGTAAAAGCCGAGAAACGGGAACAGCCGCAGAAAATACCGTCCATTTTGAAGAAGCTGGACGAGTACAAGAAACAGGCGGCGCAGCAGCCGAAAGATAAGCAGAAAGAGCATAAAAAGGATTTGGAGGTTTGATAGCATGAATACCCGCTTTACCATTGAGGAAGAAAACATTGTTGCGATCTACGCCGAGGACAGCCGGGAAACAACGCTTGAAAATATCCTTGCCGCCATGCCCTACATGGACGAGGATATACGCCAGCTTGCCGTAGCAGCGGTGAAAAAGCTGCAAGCCATGACGGACAGCGAGTTTTCCGAAAGGGAGTTTATCTTGACCGACGAGGAATAGCCCATAGAAAACAGGGGCGCGGTTGCCGATTTCCGGCACCGCGCCCCTGTTCTTTTTTTGTCCTTGCGTGGACAATTAGAAAGCCCTTTTTGCGGGTTTGAATATAAAGTATCGTCTATGCTGTTTTCTCACGCTGGAAGCCGCAGAAACACAGGCGTTTTCAGCCCTTAACGTTCCACTTGCTACCCCGTGTTTTGCGCCTTATCGCTCCTGCTCCCGCGCCCTGCTTTGGGACGGGTAAAGAATACTATCGACGTTCTTTTTTACAATGCCGTACTCCTGCATTTGCTTTTTCGCTTGGCGGTAATCCTCATACAATTTACTTTTCTTATCGTTTAAGCCGCTATACTCCTTGCGCAGCGCGGCGAGATCGGGCAGCTTCTTTATCTGCATTTCCTTTAATGCCCTTGCCGCAGCTTCAAACAGGATAATTTCGCTTTCATGCCCCCGCAGATACTTTTCCTTGTCCCGCGACTTTTTGTATTCCTCATAAATCGGTTTTAGCTGTCGGTATGTGGTCGTGTGCTTGATAAGCAGCGATAAATCAGACATACGCTGCTCCACTTCCTTAACCGCCCTTGCCGCCGCGTCATGGGCGGTCATAATATCCGCGATTTTGCTTTCAAGGTCGCTATAATATTCAATCTTGTTTTCGGTCAAGAAGTTCATGCTTTTTGCAGCCTGTTTCAGATTATGGATTTTCGCCCACCGTTCATAGCCCGCCGATTGCTGGGCTTTAATGCTGTTTTCAAGATCGACGACAAGCCGGATTTTCTTATCTTCCCGCAGCGTTTTTG
>ERZ1027232.686-NODE-686-length-18129-cov-5.645513_pt1 | contig 18129 bp, 17 predicted proteins | sample MGYA00519478_ERZ1027232 | MGnify/ENA primary metagenome ERZ1027232 (study PRJEB26926, sample SAMN06164468) | human gut metagenome | biome: ENVO:00009003; feature: ENVO:2100002; material: ENVO:00002003 | host: Homo sapiens | place: USA | collected 2012 ...
TGTAGCTCCGTCTCGTGGGCTCGGAGATGTGTATAAGAGACAGCTATAGCACCAGTATTTTCTTTTTACAAGTATCCGCAAACAAGATTATATCCTGGTTGAATCCTGTGTTCCCCAAATCCCTCTTGCAACTACTGACACTGCACCAAATAATACACCCGCTACCGGCCACAGAATCCAGGTATAATCCCACCGCACACTCAGGAAACTCCATCCAAGATAGATTGCTGTAGCAATACACCAATAAGCAGTTGAATAGATTTCAAACTTTTTCTTTACAGCCTTTTCCTTTTGGGAATATTCTCCCTCCTGAAGCAACATATCGTAACTTCCATTGATCGTACTGACACGTACAATTAAAAATACCCCCACTGCAACAAGCAAAAGGAGAATTGACACATCACCTGTAATCATATACTCCGGTTGTTCCATCGCAATTCCGATCAAAAGAGGAATAACCGCCAGAATGCAGAAAACAACTCCCAGGATAATCCCTCTTGTATAAGTACCTTCATAATCCTGCTTCTTTTCTTTTACCAATCCTTTTACTCCATAAGCAGTTTCAATCAGTTCCTTTTTCAGATACTCATATGCTTTTCCGCGAATCCCATAAGAAATAAAAATAGCAACTGCAAGGGAAACCATCACCAGTACCACCGAAACTCCAATCCCCACCGCAGTATTTTCACTCAGATTTCCACCCGTTGCACTGGAAAGACCTGTCAGAAAAATGAGCAGTGACGGACTCATGATGCAAAGAGCAACTGCCCCTGCCAGTATGACTGCATTTTTTCTCTTCCATTCCAGAAAATGATTTGCCTCTTCCATAGATACATTCCTGTAGACTGTATCTTCTGTCCTATAGTCTGATATTTTCTCAACCTCTTCTTTTCCCATTTCATCCTTTAACAGATAATCTGTACTGACCTCAAAAATTTCTGCCATGCGGAGTAATTTCTGCAAATCCGGTACAGACGATGCACTCTCCCATTTAGAAACAGCCTGCCGTGATACAGACAGCTTTTCTGCCAGTTCTTCCTGTGACCATCCATTTTTCTTTCGCTCTTCTGCGATTTTTTCCGATAAGATCATATCCATTTTCCTCCTCTTTTCAGGTTTTCATCTATATTTTATGATCTGATGCCAGGGTCAAAAGGTCTAAGTCCACATGAGCTTGCTCATAGGTGGGCGAAAGACCTTAGGACCCGCCCCGATATGAGCATAAAAGTGGGATGATAATCCCACGATATGCGAATATTGGGCAGGATTGTGGGAGTGCGTAGCACGGAGCAATCCGTAGGCATCAAAGTCGGGGGGCTTTCGACCCCGACATCTTATTCATTAGAAAAGCATACTTCATAAGTTGCCGCATTCTGACTCAGCCGGCTTCTGTTCCTGTAATCAAAGAGAAGATATTTTCCATCAAATTTTTCAAGATGCGTCATCTTGCGGAGCTGCCTTGCATCAAAGCCGTCATATTCTTTCAAGTATCTGTGGGTTTCTGCCTCTTCCCTGTAAAATGCAGTCATCTCTTCTTTCGTGACCTGGTTCTCCCCTGCAAATGCCGGACGGTTTTTTACATTTTCCCGCAAATACAGATCCAGCGTCAGCCACTCTCTGTAGCTGTCTGCACGATCAGGAATCTGCGTCCTGATAAACTGCCACAGATTTTCATACCGTGCCAGCCGGGAATGGTTGATCCCGAACAGTCCATTTTTTTCATAATATTCTCCCAGCTCCACATACAGATCAAACGGAGACGGGAACTCCTTCACAAGATGCTCCATCGTATTCGCAAACTGCCCGCTGTTATAGTGTACTTCCACCATCTCTTCTACTTTTTTCAGACGGATCACATCCCCATATGGGAGCCAGTTGGTAGACAGTACTTCATAAGGCGGACGATCCTGCCACACCAGTCCATACGCTTCTGCATTATCATACATAAAAGAACCGTGAAGTACTTTCAGGAATCCAAGCTGCAACTGATCCGGATGCATTGCATAGACCTCATTAAATGAATGTCCGAAACTCTCATAATTCTCATAAGGAAGTCCTGCAATCAGATCCAGATGCTGATGCACATTTCCTTTTTCTCTGATCCGCTCTACTTTCGCACGTACCTTTTTCAGATCCATTGTTCTGTGAATCTCCCGGATCGTCTTCGGGTTGGCAGACTGGATTCCGATCTCCAGCTGGATCAGTCCCGGACGCATCCTGCGGATCAGTTCGATTTCCTCCTCATTCAGAAGATCTGCTGCCACCTCAAAATGAAAATTTGTAATGCCTTTATCATGCTCCGTTATATACTTCCAGATCGCCATGGCATGGTCATGCTTACAGTTAAATGTCCTGTCCACAAATTTCACCTGCGGCACTTCATGATCGATAAAAAACTGCAATTCTTTTTTTACCAGTTCTATCTTTCTGAACCTGAGACATTTATCTATGGAAGAAAGACAGTAACTGCAGGAAAATGGACATCCTCTGCTGGACTCATAGTAAATGATCCTGTTCTGAAAATCTTCGATATGTTCATATACAAAGGGTACGGTACTCAGATCCAGGATCGGACGGTTCTCAGTTTCAATTATTTCCCCATTCTCATCCCGGAACATCAGACCCTCAATATCTCTGAGCTGCTTTCTTTCCTTTAATTTCCCATAATATGCAACCAGTTCTGTAAAAGACTCTTCGCCCTCGCCTTTCATGATCCCCTGCACCATCGGATAGTTTTCCAGCACCTCCCTGGCATTGTAGGAGACTTCCGGACCTCCCAGCCAGATGGCAGTCTTCGGAAGGATCTTTGCGGTCTCCCGGAGGATCTGTCCCACCTCCGTTATATTCCACAGATAACAGGACAGGCAGAGTACATCCGGGTTTCTCCGGTAAAGATCCGTCAGGATCTCATCAAACGGCTGATTGATCGTATATTCCGCAATGGCAATCTCACTTTCAGGATACCTTTCTTTTGCATAAGCTCTCAGACAGTATACCGCTAAATTGGAATGAATATATTTTGCATTGACTGCAGCAAGTAAAACTTTCACTCTCTTCCTCCCATTTGTAGATACCAGGGTCAAACGGTCTGACACCACGTGTGCTCGCACACTAGTGGTAGAATGACCTTGTGCCCCGCCCCAATATGAGCATAAAAGTGGGGCGTAAGCACCACGATATGCGAATGTTGGGTAGGATTGTGGGAGCACGTAGTGCGTAACAATCCGTAGGTATCATAGTCGGGGGCTTTTGACCCCGACATCATTTGTATATTTTATCAACAGTACCCTATTATACTATTTTTTTGTTCAAAAATCATCCATATCCGTTGACATTTTTCTAAATATCCTGTAAAATATTGATTCGTGCAGCCGGGGTGGTAGCGGTACCTTGAACCTGCAATCCGCTATAGCAGGGGTGATATTGTGCAGAGGGCGAAAGCTGGCAGAGCTGCCCCCGATAAGTGACGTTGATGTCCGGGTCTTACGCGACGGGAATCTGTGAACCGTGTCAGGTCGGGAACGAAGCAGCACTAAGCAGAACCTTCCGGGTGCCGTAAGGGTGCCTGGGCTGAGTCAACTGTCGGGGTAACGTCTGTTGGTCCAGTTCGAAGCACAATGCACTTTTAGTAACAAATAATGAAATAGAATATTGGTTATATTGGAAACGATACATTCCCCCGGAATGATGAACGAACAACACGATTCTGTTACGCTTATTATCTCAGGAGGTTTTTTTATGCCCAAAAATAAGTTTCAAGATGTAATTTTTACGATTATCATGGTATTTGTCATGGTTTATGTGATGATCTGCTACAATATCGCACTGAACATCGGCGGTATGAAGAATGAAGTATTTTTAAGTGCTTTCCACGAACTTGTCATCATGGGACCACTTGCATTTATCCTTGATTTCTTTCTTGTAGGACCATTTGCCAAAAAGAAAGCTTTTTCGATCGTAAATCCAGAAAGAGACAACCCGTTTATGATCGTGCTTGCAATTTCTGTCGTATCGATCATCGGTATGTGTCCGCTGATGAGCCTGGCTGCGACCCTGCTTTTCAAAAATGCAGGAAGTCAGTTTATTGCCGTATGGCTTGAGACGACCGCATTGAATTTCCCAATGGCATTCTTCTGGCAGCTTTGCTTTGCCGGTCCATTTGTCAGAAAGGTATTCGGACTCTTATTCAGAGAGAAGTGATTTCTTTTTCATTTTCTGCTTCGCACGAAGCTCTCTGAAAAATTGCTTCATCATCAGGCTGCATTCTTCTTCTAAGACTTTGGTCTTTACTTCAGCCTGGTGATTGAATGCCTGCACATCCAAAAGATTCAGCACCGATCCGGCACAGCCTGCCTTTGGATTCATGCAGCCCACCACCACTCTTGGAATCCGGGACTGGATGATCGCACCGGCACACATCTGACATGGCTCCAGTGTCACATAAAGAGTACATTCTTCCAGCCGCCAGTCACCCAGCTTTTTGCTGGCTTTTTTTATTGCGGAAATTTCTGCATGAGCAAGCGGACTTTTATCTGTATTGCGGCGGTTGTATCCACGGGCAATGATTTTTCCCTCATGGACGATCACGCATCCGATGGGGGTTTCTTCTAAGGCATATGCTTTTTTTGCCTGCTTCAACGCTTCTTTCATATATTTTTCATCCCGCATTTCAGCTTCTGATTGATTCTGCATTTCAATTTCTGATTGATTTTGTAATTCAGTTTCTGATTCATTCTTTAATTGTTCCATAACGGTTTCTCCTCTCACTCCATTCTTTCATAACATTCCCGGCTTTTATTTCTCTGTTCTTTTTTCTGCTCCTTTTGAATACATTATACGAAAAAGACAAGATGAAAGGTATTTTATGAACCAGGGTATTTATTATCTCTATGAATATGAAACCGGGCAGCGAAAAAGGAATCTTGGATTTTTACAGATTTCCCATCAGTACCGCTCCTGTATGATGACACTTCATCTGAAAAGTCTGCCACTCTCTCCCGGAACGGCACTGGAACTCCATGGATTTTATAACAAAGATAAGGATCTCATCCATGCTCCCTGTGCAATCCTGAACTATTCCGGTGGAAGTATCGCAGCCCGGTTATCTATATCTGAGTCATTATTTCCCTGCGGGAAATCTTTTTCCGGACTTGAAGGCTTTCTTCTTTTGCCGGAAGGGAAAGCAGAACCACTCTTCTGGGCTGCCTCAGTTAATGCACTTCCTGTTGGTTTTTCACTGATTTCTGCCAAAGAACTGTCCCGGTCACCTGAAGAAGTTTCTCCTGTGGAATCGTCTCCGTCACCTGAAGAAGTTTCTCCTGTGGAATCGTCTCCGTCACCTGAAGAAGTCTCCGTTCATGCCACAGAAATCAAACCGGAGGGAAACGAGACAGTCGAAACTACTGGATCTGAAACTGCGGAGACCAGTTCTGAAACTGTCACTTCCGCTCCTACGACTGAGTCCGTGAAATCTGACATTGATTCTGCGGAGTCTGCCGGGACTCAGCCTGTTACTTCCACAAAGACAGTCAGATCTGTTGATCCCGGTGATTCTGTCCATCTTGCTACTACAGCTACAGCCGGAACCAAGAATGCCGCCCCAGTTTCTGATTCCGATGACACGAAACATACCACATCCTCTGTTACAGCACGCAAGATCACGCGGGCAGAGTTATCCACACTCCCGAGGAAATTCTGGTCACTTGCCAACAATAGTTTTCTTTTACATGGTTATTATAATTATAACCACCTCCTTCTGGTCGAAGAAGATGGTCATATATGGCTTGGCGTTCCCGGCATTTATGATGCCCGTGAGGCTCGTGCTGCGGATCTCTTCGGTTTTCCTCAATTTACCAGTTCTTATGTATCCGTTCTTGAACTGGGAGATGATGAGCGGAACAACGATGCACTTTTCGGACACTGGTGCCGGTATCTCGCCACTAAATAATCCCGTTCATTTCCTGATACAGACGCTTTGCATAGCTGTCTGTCATTCCGCAGACATAATCTGTCACCAGAAGCAGGCGGAGATATAATTTCTCTGTCCTGCTTTTTCCCTGTGACTGCAGCTTGTAGGCGGTCTTATAATTATCAGAAATAAAGGATACCATACGGCTGTCCAGTGAATCCTGTTCGCTGTCCGTATTGTAATACAACACAGAACTTACAAGACGGTTCATCAGGAAATCCAGGATCGTATATTCTGCAAGCTCCATTTTATAAATCTGTCTGGATGAAAAAACTTTCCGGTAAGCAAGATCTCCGAGCAGATTCATCAGCTTTTCTGCAAATGTCCCATAAAAAAGATCCTGTCCGAATGTTCCGGCCATAATAGCTTCATAATTAGAAGTAAATCCATAGGTCACACAATTTAGTACAAATCCCTGCACACTGATGATCCAGTTCTTCACTGCATATGCTTCAGGACTGCTGACCTGCTTCTCCACACCCCTCTGATATAACTTCCGGAGTTTTATCGCCGGTTTGAACGGAGAATCTTCCGTTTCCTTTTCCAGCACTGCAAGCTCACTCTCAAGCTGATGATACGAAATAAATCCTTTCACAAAAGCATCCTCAATATCTGCCGTCTTATAAGCGATATCGTCTGCCGCCTCCAAAATATATGTCAGCGGATGACGGTTATTTCCCGCTCCTGTCGCTTTCGTGATCCTGTGGAACAATTCTTCATCTGCAAGATAATATCCCATCTTTTTGTCCTTGATATTTCCACTCTCTTTATCGATCCCGGTGGATGGAACAGGATATTTGATCATGGTATTCAGTAACGCATAGGTCAGATTCATTCCATGTTCGTCAACCAGATAGTGCAGCTTTGATACAAGCCTCAGTGCCTGTGCATTTCCTTCAAAATGATAGAAATCCTGCTTCATCTGTTCTGTCAGAAGATCTTCTACTCTTTCACCTTCAAATTTCAGTTCCGGCAGATTTCGTATAAACCACTCCCGGATGGCAGATTCTCCAAAATGGCCGAACGGTGGATTCCCTATATCATGGATCAGTCCCGCACACTGAAGGATATGTGAGATATCTTCCTTCATCTGCGGGGTAAATCCACTGTCTTTTTTATATTTTAAAATACTCTCTCCAATATTCTGTCCCAATGACTTTCCAAGAGAAGATACTTCCAGCGAATGTGTCAGTCTTGTCCTTATAAAATCACTTTTATCCAGTGGAAATACCTGCGTCTTATCCTGAAGTCTGCGAAAAGACGCACTTCCTATGATCCGGTGGTAATCTTTTTCAAATTCACTCCGCAGATCACTGGACCTGTATTTTTCACCGCTTTCCCGCTCTCTTCGCGGTGATAATAATGTATTCCATTCCATATCCTGTATTTCCCCGGCCTGATTTTAGTCTAAATAAATCGGTGGCTCGTATGCCTTTCCAAGCAGCACTTTCTTCCGCTCCTGGTATCCGAGGAATGCCCATTCCGTCATATCTGTCCATTTATGAATCGTTCTGTCGTAAACCTGAACATATCCGATCCTTGTCGGATGCATACGCACACTGTTGGACTGATATTCTTTTCCGGTATATGGATTCACATCTCCAAGCTCACGGTCTTCCTCTTCATCAGCATGCGGGATCACCGGCTGGAACTCAGCCTCTCCCTGCTGATATTCGGCATCGCCCTGTTCATATTCCGGCTCATATCCGGCATCATTCTGCTCATATCCGGTATTTTCATATGCTGCCTCCTGATATCCTTCAGATGCATATTCCGGCTGTCCATATTCTTCCTGCTCTTCATAGGAACTGTATCCTTCATCTGCAGCATTATTTTCCTCTGCACGATACGGTTCTTTTTCCTCTTCTGCATAAGTCTGAGTTGCTTCTACCGGTGCAGGCTCTTCTTCCACTGCCTTTTTCTTTCTTGAAAAGAAATTCAATCCTCTGAATTTTTCTTTCTTAGGCTTCTCCAGTTCTTTCTTGATTTCTTCGACCGGCTCTCCTGCCCTTACATTTTCTTCCAGATCTGAAAGTTCCTTATGGATATCATACAACTCGCCGATTGTCATATCACGCTCATCCTCACCCATTGTTTCAGGATGCAGCGGCTCCACCTGGATTGCAGGTGTTCTGTCTGCATAAATCTGTTCTGTTTCATAGTCTGAATCAGACTCCGCATCTGTTGAATAAGCTGAAACCTGCTCTGCGTCTGTTGAATAAGCTGACTCTTCTGCCGCTGAATATACCGGAGTTTCTTCCTCTGGAGAATATGCCGTCTCTTCCTCATAAACCGGGGCTTCCTCTGTATCTGCTGTCTCTTCCTCTACAGGTTCTGCTGCAATCTCCTGAACCATAACTGCCTCTTCTGATTCTTCCGGCTCTGACGCAACTTCCTGAACCATAACTGCCTCTTCTGATTCTTCCGGCTCTGACGCAACTTCCTGTGCCACAGTTGTCTCTTCTGCCTCTGTTGATTCTGTCGGCTCTGCTTCATCCGGATCTTTATCAAAGAACAGATCCAGTTCTAACTGTTCCGGCACTCCCTCATCGGAAATGTGCTTCTTATGAGCCTTTGGTTTCTGCTCATATCTTACAACAGTTTCGCCCTGCGTCTCTTCGCTCTCTCCTTCAGCTACCATAATACTTAAATGAAACTGACATCCCAGAATCTGTGCGATCATTCTCATATCCTGCTCCTGGAAATTATCTCTTCCAAGCCGCTGCGTCAGATTCTGACGGGACATCTTCTTTCCTGTCTCTTTTTCGATCGTCTCTGCCAGTTCTTTGATCGTCATTCCTTTTCTTCCAAGAATAATCTTGACCTGTTCACCAAATGTTAAGTCTTCCATTTTGCTCCTCCTTATGTACTCCTCTTATACTCCTCAGTCTTTTATTTCCCATTGGTATCGACAGTCTTATTTTCGCCTGCCCCCTGTTTATCCATCAATCAGCCTGAAGATATTCTTCCAAGGTGATCCCCTGCTCAGTTATCTTTTTGGCCGCTTCTTTTCCTACATATCGATAATGCCACGGTTCATAAACAATCCCCGTTACATTGGATTTATCTTTTGGAAACCGCAGAATAAATCCATATTCCTGACAATGTGCCATCAGCCATTCCTGCTCGGCTGTATCTCCCTGCTTATCATCCAATCCGGTATACTGTCCGGAAATAATGTCCACCGCAAGTCCTGTCGCATGTTCACTGGTACCCGGAACTGCCACAGATTTCTTCGTCTCATCATAAGCATCCAGTGGACTGTATCCTTTACTGATCCAGTCTTTCATTGTCGTATCAAACACTTCCCGCTGGCGATCATAAGACCGGTATGCTGATGTCACATATAAATTCAGCCCCGCCTGTCTCGCATCTGCGATCATCTGCTCCAGCTCTCCGTAAATTCTTGTATCCACTGAGCACTTCTCATCCAGCTTTGTCAGAGATGCCGGTGTATAGTCTTTCGCCAGCGGATACTCTTCATTTACAAGTGCAAGCATCCAGTTCTCTGAATCTTCCTTCAGCCGGACTGCGGGTGCTTCTTTTATTTCTTTTGCAATCTTCCAGTTATTTAAATCTTTTTCAAGTCTTTCGTTCTCTTCTGTCAGCTTCTGATTTTCAGAAAGGAGTTTCTGATTCTGCTGTTCCGTGCTTTCCATCTGCCCTGCCACTGCAATTCCCATCAGGACTATCAATCCCACTGCCGCACACAACATCGAAAAAGATCGTCTGAAACTCTCATTTTTCATTTCTCTACTCTTTTAAATATCTTACTTCAAATGTCTCGATCGTAATCGCCTTATTAAAGAATGATCCCTGTGCATAATCACATCCCAGTTCTTCCAGTACATTCACCTGATCCTGCGTCTCCACACCGGATGCCATGACCACGGCACCAAGCTGACGGCAGATATCGATCACCGCTTTTGCAACAAGCCTGCTTCTCCGGTTTCCGACTAAATTTGAAATCACACTTTTATCCAGCTTCAATCCATCAAATTCCATCAGTGAAAGAATGGAAAAGCTGGAATTTTTTGACCCGAAATGATCCAGGATCACCCGGACATTCGCCTTCCGGATCTTACTGCTGGTCTCTGCCAGCATCTCCTGATTCATGTCGGCATAAGATTCGGATACCTCTACTTCGAGATATTCACAACGGACACGATACCGATCTATAAGCTTCTCCATCTCTTCGATTAGATTGTCCTGTCTTAATGTCGTGCCTGCAAAATTGACAGAAACCGGAATCATCGGGAGATTGTCCAGCTCCCATCTGTGCAGGGTCTTGCAGACCTCCTCAAAAACATACAGATCCAGATAATGGGACAGTCTTGTCTCTTCCAGAAGATTAATATATCTTCCCGGTTCCATGATTCCAAGATCCTTGTGGTGGTAGCGTACGACTGCCTCTGCTCCTGCCACATTGCCGGTCGCCACATCAATCTTCGGAACAAGACATACGATAAATCTGCCTTCCTCAATATCCTCCAGAAGATCCTGCTTGATGATCGGTTCATGATGACCCTTCCGCAGATTCTTATAATACTTTTTCTTCTCTTCACGCATCATGTTCTCGGCACTTAAAACCAGTGCATCCACATCAATGTCGATCTTCTCCCATGCACAGCCAAGAGAAGCAAGTCCGAGACTGATATTATCCAGCTTCGTATACGTGCCGTGTACCTGCTTCATAAACTCTTCGTATGTGATATTTTCCACCAGAACCAGGTACTCATCCCCGGTCATACGATATACATTTGCAGTATGGAAATACTCTTCCAGCACTTCCCCGACACGGATCACTACTTCATCTCCGTAATCTCTTCCAAATTCCTTATTAAAATTCTTAAGACCGTTAATATCTACCGATACTGCACCTAATGAATTTAACTCATCGGGATTTATATCCGTTGTATAAGAAACAAAACTGTTTCTATTGTATAGTCCCGTAAGCTTGTCATGATAACTCAGATACTCCTGCTGCTTCTGAAGCTTCTGTAAAGTAATGGCCTCCGGAAGATACGCCAGAACGCTCCGCAGCAGATCCACTTCGCATCCTCCACGGTGAACCCCTACTGCTGCAAGAATTGCCACAGTATTCTCATCCAGTCTCCTGAAGACACTGTAGCTGTCCTCCGTGGTGTCCGTAATCTCCTGTTCCATCCAGCGTGGCCGTTGATCCTTCGGCAGCATCTTGATCTTATCCCTCTGCCATGGCACATGCTTGGCACACCACTCATAAATCACATCAATATCTTCATATTCTTTTTCAATATAATATACATACTCGGAGTCATAATGTTCACGTACCGTACTCAGTACATCATTCATAATCTCTACGAGAGAACGCGGATTATCTCTATCACTCATACAAATATCTCCCCTTGTCTCTATTACTATGGTTCTTCTGCCCATACTCAGACATAATTAATTGTAGTATAATCCATACGAAAACGCAATAAAAAAGATTCCTTTATCACAAAAAAGGGATCCCAGGCAGGCTGACACCTGCCTGGGTTTGTACGACAAAAGAGATGTACATTGCAGACCTTTGTCCTTCCATGCACATCTCTTCCATTAAGAAATATAATCTTATATTTTCACTTTGCTTACAAGTTCCATTTTTTATCCTGCGACAGACGCAGTCGGTTCATTGCTCTTGCCAGCGAAGCCTGCGTATGATAATACTGCTGAATACTCTGCTTCTGACGAAGCTGTTCTTCTGCCCGCTCTTTCTGCTCTCTTGCACGACGTACATCAATATCTTCCGGCTTCTCCGCTGTATCTACGATCAGAGTTACACGGTTATTTACAATCTCCGCAAATCCTGTTCCTACAGCAATCTCTTTCCATTCCGTCCCGTCAACGTTCATCCGGGCAATCCCGACTGTCACCGCGATCACCATATTCTCATGATGGGCAAGGATTCCTTTCTCACCATCCGGTGCCGGAATAGTCAGTTTCTGACATCTTCCTGCATAGAACACTCCGTCACTCGCTATGATTTTAAGACCAAATGTATCCATATGCACTCACCCCGTTATTATGCCTGTGCCTCTTCTGCTTCAGCTTTTGCCTTTGCAATGACATCGTCGATCGTTCCAACATTAAAGAATGCACTTTCCGGATATTCATCCATCTCTCCGTCAATGATCATCTTGAATCCACGGATCGTTTCTTTCAGCGGTACATATTTTCCCGGGATTCCCGTAAATGTCTCCGCTACAAAGAACGGCTGAGAAAGGAATCTCTGAATCTTTCTTGCACGCATAACAGTTGCCTTATCCTCATCTGATAACTCTTCCATACCAAGGATGGCAATGATATCCTGCAATTCTTTATATTTCTGAAGAATTGCGATTACTTTATTTGCAACCTCATAATGTTCTTCTCCAACTACATCTGCTTCCAGAATACGGGAACTGGACTCCAGCGGATCTACTGCCGGATAAATTCCCTGCTCAACGATCTTTCTTGAAAGTACAGTTGTTGCATCCAGATGGGCAAATGTTGTTGCCGGAGCCGGGTCAGTCAGGTCATCGGCAGGTACATAGACCGCCTGAACGGATGTAACTGAACCGTTCTTTGTTGATGCGATACGCTCCTGAAGCTCACCCATCTCGGTAGCCAGTGTCGGCTGATAACCAACGGCTGAAGGCATACGGCCAAGAAGTGCGGATACCTCAGATCCTGCCTGTGTAAAACGGAAAATATTGTCAATGAAGAGAAGCACGTTCTGATGCTGCTCATCACGGAAATATTCTGCCATCGTCAGTCCTGTCTCAGCGACACGCATACGTGCTCCAGGTGGCTCATTCATCTGTCCGAATACCAGTGCTGTCTTATCCAGTACTCCTGATGCCTTCATTTCTGTCCAGAGGTCATTTCCCTCACGGGAACGCTCTCCGACTCCTGTAAAGATGGAATATCCGCCATGCTCCGTGGCAATGTTACGGATCAGCTCCTGAATCAATACAGTCTTACCTACACCGGCTCCACCGAACAGACCGATCTTACCACCTTTTGCATAAGGTGCAAGAAGGTCGATAACCTTGATTCCTGTCTCAAGAATCTCTACAACCGGACTTTGCTCTTCAAATGTTGGTGGCTCTCTGTGGATGACCCATTTTTTTGAATCAGTGATCGGCTCGCCATTGTCGATTGTCTCACCGAGTACATTGAACAGTCTGCCCAGTGCCTGCTCACCGACAGGTACCTGAATACCCGCTCCGGTCGCTGTGACTTCCATATCCTTGCAAAGTCCTTCGCTGGCGGCAAGCATCAGGCAGCGTACCTCATTATTTCCGAGGTGCTGTGCAACCTCCATGATGCATTTCTTTCCGTTATTTTCAACTTCAAGAGCATCTTTGATAAAAGGAAGGTCGCCGTTCTCAAATACTACGTCAACGACAGGTCCCATAACCTGTACAATTCGTCCTTTATTCATGTCTCTATCTCGCTTTCTGTATCTGTCCTAAACAGTTACCTTAACTCTTCTTCTGCTGTGCTCTCGCACCACTGCAGACTTCCGTGATCTCCTGCGTAATGGCTGCCTGCCTTGCTCTGTTATAGAGGATCGACAGTTCCTTGATCAGCTCCTGGGCACTGTCCGTTGCCGATTTCATCGCCATCATACGTGCATTGTGTTCACTTGCATATGCCTCTACCAGACAACCATAGATCATACCGTTGATATAGCTTGGTACAATACTGTTCATGACCGCCATCGGTGATGGATTCAGTTCGATTTCCTCACGGTACATATTCAGTGGCATCTTCATCTCACCGAAATCACTTCTCTCCAAAGGAAGCAGTTTCATGACTTCCGCTTCAGCCTGCACCGAATTTTCCATTCTCGTGTAAACCACGTAAACCTCATCCAGCTCCCTGTTGCGGAACTGCTCCAGGATCACTCCCGAAATGTCCCTCGCACGATGCATGGTCGGTCTCTGAACTGTATATTTAAAGTTTGTATCAATCTCTACATCACGTTTGGCAAAATAATGTCTTCCGAGTTCTCCGACAATGAACAGCTTATGCTGTCCCGGCTTCGCCAGGATTTCTTCTTCCAACTTTACAATGTTATGGTTGTAAGCTCCGGCGAGACCCTTATCCGCCGTGATCACGATCGATCCGATCTTTCGTTCTTCTGCCGGGATCTCTTCTCTCTGATTGAAATAACTGTGATGCAGTTCCGGCATATGACGGAGAATACGGCTGATCTCACCCTGAAGTGCATAGAAATACGGCTCTGTATCTGCCAGCTTTTTCCTTGCCTGCGTCAGCTTTGAAGAAGAGATCATATACATTGCATTGGTAATCTTCATCGTGTCCTTGACACTGTTGATCCTGCTCTGTATCTCTCTGATATTTGCCATATTAACACCTGCTCTTCTTAAATTCCTTTGCCGTCTCTACGATCTTTGTGATCAATTCCTCTGACAATACTTTCTTGTCCTCGATCTCCTGACCGATCTCCGGATGCTCTGTATCAAAATAACGAAGCATATCTGCCTGGAATGATTTGATCTTTGTCTTTTCTACTCCAAGAAGTACTTTATGCGTTGCTGCACAGAGTGTGATTACCTTCTCATGCAGTGAAAGCGGATGATATAATGGCTGCTTCAGAAGTTCCATCAGACCACTTCCATATTCCAGTTGTTCCTTGGTTGCCGCATCCAGATCAGAACTGAACTGCGTAAACACTTCCATTTCACGATACTGTGCAAGATCGATACGGATACTTCCTGATGCCTTTTTCATTGCTTTCGTCTGTGCCGCACCACCTACACGGGATACAGAAAGTCCGACATTAACCGCCGGTCTCATTCCTGATGCGAAAAGTCCGCTCTCCAGGAAGATCTGTCCGTCTGTAATGGAAATTACGTTGGTCGGGATGTATGCAGATACATCTCCTGCCTGCGTTTCAATAATTGGAAGTGCCGTAATAGAACCTCCTCCAAGTTCCTCACTCAGGCGGCTGGATCTCTCCAGAAGTCTTGAATGAAGATAAAAGACATCTCCCGGATATGCCTCACGTCCCGGAGAACGTCCAAGCAACAGGGATAAAGCACGATAAGCAACTGCGTGCTTGGAAAGATCATCATAAATGATCAGGGCATCTTTTCCCTTGTGCATGAAATATTCAGCCATTGCTGTTCCTGCATATGGTGCAATGTACTGAAGTGGGGCACAGTCGCTTGCTGTGGAAGATACGATAATCGTATAATCCATCGCTCCATGCGTCTGCAATGTATTTACAACTTTGGCAACTGTCGATGCTTTCTGTCCGATTGCAACATAGACACAGATTACATCTTTGCCTTTCTGATTCAGAATTGTGTCCAAAGCAATGGATGTCTTTCCCGTCTGACGGTCTCCAATGATCAGCTCACGCTGTCCACGACCGATCGGAAACATTGCATCGATGGAAAGAATACCGGTTTCCATCGGGACACTGACTGATTTACGATCTACGATTCCCGGTGCTTCATTCTCGATCGGGCGGTAATCGTCTGATGCAATCTCACCTTTTCCGTCGATCGGTTCACCGAGTGCATTTACAACTCTTCCTACATAAGCATCGCCAACCGGAACGCCTGCCTTCTTTCCTGTACGGGCTACCTTCGTGCCTTCGCGGATGCCTGTATCGCTTCCGAAAAGAATACATCCGATTTCATTCTTACGGATATCCTGTACCATTCCTTTCAGGCCTGTCTCGAAGGTAACGATCTCCCCGTACATGGCGTGATCAATCCCATAAATCGTGGCGATTCCGTCACCTACAGCAACAACAGTACCAACTTCACTGTCCTTGCTCAGTGTATCAAAATTTTCTATCTCCTCTTTCAGGATAGAAATAATCTCATCTGAATTGATTGAACTCACCTTGTTCACCTCCAGGTCAATCTTTGTTCTAATCTGTTCAGGCGTCCTTTCATACTCCAGTCATACTCATCACTGCCAACGCGGAGAATAAAACCGCCAAGCAGTGCCTGATCCTGGCATACTTCAATCTTTGCTTTTTTAGCTCCATACTTTTTGCAAAGGAACGCCTCCATTCCTTTTTTCTGTTCCTCACTCGGAGGTACAGTACATGTCAGGACAGCATTCAGAACCTGGTTCTGTTCATCGCAGTACCTGTCATATGCGGCGAAAATATCCTCGATCAGATCCATTCGCTGATATTTGCAAACCACTTTAAGGAAATTTCTGATCTCCTCCGGAAATACCTTATCTATCACTGTCATTTTTTTCTTAAGATCAATGGTAGGGTTCACGAAAATATCGTGAAGCTGCGGTACTTCGCTGAAGATCTCTCGTGTCTTCTGCACAGCTTCTGCCGGGACATTGACTTCATACAGCACCCGTGCATATCTGACTGCTGCCACAGGGCAGTAAATCTGACTTTTACTTGTCTGTATCTTCATCTGTCCCACCTACTTCTCCCAAAAACTGGTCATAAATGTTCTGCTCTTTGTCACCCACGATCTTCTCTGCGGAAGCGATCGCAAGTCCTGCGATCTGGGACTGAAGCTCTTTCATTGTCTGTTCACGCTCGATACGCACATTTTCTTTTGCATTCTCAATGATATTGCCCGCCTTCGCTCCGGCTTCACCAACAATGCGGTCATACTCTGCCCTGGCATCGATCCGTGCTTTGTCAACAATCTCTGCGGATTCTTTCTTTGCTCCGCTCAGTGCTTCCTCATATTCCGCTTTTAACCGGTTCGCTTCGTCCTGCGTATCCTGTGCGTTCTGAAGACCATCTGCGATCAGCTTTCTACGCTGCTCCATGATATTACTTACCGGATTGATCAGGAAATGTCTCAACAGAAGAAAGAGAACAATAAGGTTGATAATGGTCCAAACAAGTCCCATATTTATTGAAAGCACCTTTTACACCTGCCTTTCCTGTTATCTGCCTCCATCTCTTTTCTGCTCTTATTTCAGGAAGAAGATGATCAGGATACCGATGATGAAACCGTAAATAGCTGTTGCCTCTGCAAGTGCACATCCAAGGATCAGGTTCTTACTGATCTTTCCTTCTGCTTCCGGCTGTCTTGCGATCGCTTCTACAGCCTTTCCTGTAGCATGTCCGATACCAATACCTGCTCCAATACCTGTAAATACTGCAATAGCTGCTCCAATAGCAATAAGTGTTGACATAATCTTAATCTCCTTTTCTTAATTAAAAATTGTTCACGTGATCCGGATTTTCCCCGTCTGATACTCCAGGCGGATCACATTTACTCCATCTCTTCCATCATGAATAAAGATGTCAGGAATACAAATACGTACGCCTGAAGAAGTCCATCGAAAATATCGAAATAAAAACTGACCGGAATCGGTACAATCAGTGGAACTACAGCTTTCAGAAGCTCCATTACCACAAATCCTGCCAGCATATTTCCAAATAATCGCATACAAAGCGACAATGGCCGGATGACGATCTCCAAAATCATAATCGGTGCTACGATCGGAATAGGCTCAGCAAAATGTTTTACCCAGTGCTTCATTCCATTCTTCTTAATGCCCGAAAACTCGATCAGGCACATACTCATGATCGCAAGTGCTGCCGTTACGTTCAGATCTTTCGTCGGCGGCTTAAAGCCAAATAACGGTGCAAGCGTATTAGAACAAGCCAGATAAAGAAGTACCGTGATCAGATACGGTATATATCCCTTGTTCTCTTTTCCTAAAATTCCCTCAAAGAAATCCTCTGCCCAGCCGATACCGGCCTCCAGAGCAAGCTGCACCTTTCCGGGATTTTCTACTTTCAGGTTTCTTACCAGGATGATCGATGCAAGAACAAGCACCGCCATAATAATCCAGGTAACAACAACTGATTCTGAAATCCCACCTACTATCGGAAGAGTGAACACCGTTTCACAGTTCAGTTCTTCCATCAAAGTGTCTGCCAGATTTCCCGTATTGCTCCCTCCTTTTCTTCTTATTTAATGGAATAGTACTCCCGAAAAATTCTTTTGTCAACATTTTACAAACCTCGCAGGAAAATACCGAGACCACTCTATTTTTACTTCAATTTGCTCTTTTTTTATTCTACGTTCTGTCCATTTTTTATCGCTTTTTCAGGTGGTTTTCGTTAAATAAATAACGATTGTATTTTTTCACAAACAATTTATACAATTTTCCGC
>ERZ1027232.716-NODE-716-length-17668-cov-3.993471_pt1 | contig 17668 bp, 14 predicted proteins | sample MGYA00519478_ERZ1027232 | MGnify/ENA primary metagenome ERZ1027232 (study PRJEB26926, sample SAMN06164468) | human gut metagenome | biome: ENVO:00009003; feature: ENVO:2100002; material: ENVO:00002003 | host: Homo sapiens | place: USA | collected 2012 ...
GGACAAACCTCTGCCAGAAAATCCAGCAACAGATCGCAGGCCGTCTCTGCCAAACCGCTCAGGGCAAACACCGGGATAATGGAGCCGTCCGCCACGCCGGCTTTCAGCCCGCGAATTTTCTCCTCCGGGGTCAACTCCTCGCCCTCAAAATATTTTTCCATCAGCTCTTCATCAGCAGAGGCCACAGCTTCCGTAAACACGGCCTGTACCGCCGCAAAGCGAGGAGCGTCGTCCGGCTGGGCATCACTCTCGGTGCGCTTGCCGTCTGCATACGCATAGGCCTTGCCGTCAATCATATTGTAATAGGCAGCCACCTTGCCGCCGGAGATGATGGGCACGACCACCGGGCAGGCCGCCGTGCCGAACTTGGCCACAATGCCGTTAAAGCTCTTGTAGAAATCCGCACGATCGTCGTCCATTTTGGTAGTCACCAGCACCCGCGCCATACGGCGGGAGCCGGCGTTCTTAAACGCCTTTTCCGCACCCACAGCCAGACCACTGCGGGCAGACACCACGATCACCGCCGTCTCTGCGGCGCGCAGGCCCTCAAAGGCCCCTTGCTCAAAGTCAAACAAACCGGGGGTGTCAATAAAGTTCAACTTTTTGCTCTTATATTCAATGGAAGCCACGGCGCTGGCCATGCTGATGTGGCGCTTTTTCTCCTCGGCGTCAAAGTCAGTCACCGTGTTGCCGTCAGCCACTTTGCCGGCGCGCTCCGTCGCCCCTGCCAAATGCAGCATAGCCTCCAGCAGGGTGGTTTTGCCCTTGGAAGCGTGACCTGCAAGCGCAATGTTCCGAATTTGATCAGGTGCATAAGTTTTCATAAGTCCATCCCTCTTTAATAAGAATTGCTTTTGTGCATATTGTATAATATTTTTCAACATCCGTCAATGCTTTTTGCAGTCCTTTTACAAATAATTTGCAAAACCCCATCGCAAGGCACCCAAGTGCCCCGTACAATATATGCACGCACCCCTACCGCAGAACCCCACCGACACCCCTAAAAAAGCAGAAATGGGCATAGAAATAGCCGGGCGGATAACTGCCCGGCCGTTTCGTTAGATTGGGTTGGTGGAAATGGGAATAATACGAACAATGTCGCCCACTTCGTTGCGAATGCCCACGGCAATTTGCACAAACAACAAATCGCCCTCTGACAAAGTCGCTTCAATGATTACATAATCGTCCGTTTCTACCAGATCTTTCGTATCTTCTACAATCATTTTCAATCCTCCTTTGTGTCGATTATGACACAAAGTGGATATAATTGTCAATGTTTTTTGTAAATTTAGTACACACCGTCCTGTAAAGTTCACATTCTCATCCGTTTTATATAGCATCATCCCGCATTTTGTCGATTAGGCATTTTTGCGATTATGCCCACCAGCAGCGTTGTTGGAGGGATAAACACACGGACTATACGCTGCGGTGCGGTGAGAGCACTGCACCCTACAAAATGAATTCAATGAACGTGAGATGTAGAGATCGATGCCCTCATCGGCCCGCAAATGTTCATTTCCGCAACCTATATTACTTCTTGGTGGTCACGCTCTTGGCCTTACTCCAGCCGGAGTAGAGTTTCACATTTTTGCCGTTCACCTTGACGGTTTTATAGGTGCGTACCCGCACATAATACTTCTTCTTCGCGGACAGCTTGCTCACGGACTTAGAAGTTGTCTTATTCTTGCTGATCGTCACCGTCTTGGCTTTCTTAAACTTGCTGCTGGTACTATACTGCACCTGATAGCCAGTGGTTTGGGTAGCCTGCTTTTTCCAAGTGACCTTAAAGCTTTTCTTGGCAGCTTTCACCTTAGACACGCCGGTGCCCTTGGGGTTAATGTTGTAGGTCATGGACTTACTACCGCTATAATTGCCCTTTAAGGTCACTTTTACGGTATATTTGCCCACATTCTTCATACCCTTGGGGTAGCTGATTTTGTAATCCGTACCATTCTTCAGGGCTTTGCCCTTGCTGTCTTTCACGGTCACGCCGGGGCGCTGCACCTTGCCGTTATAGGTATAGGCGGTTTTGCTCAGCTTGATATTAGATACTTTAGGTATCGCTTCTGTTTTGGTTGCTTTGCAGCTTTTGCAAGTATAGGTTTTTACGCCATTTGTAGTGAGCGATGCCTTTTTGGTTACGGTACCGCTATTCCATGTATGCGTATGTTTATCATTTAGCTTAACAACTACGAATGGACTTGAATCTAAATAACTGTTATTGACCTGAATTTTCAATTCATTTGATGTGCTTTTATTGTAGCGGAATCCAATATTGAATTGCCTTCCATCTGCTGTACTATATAAACAATCGCACGAATAGCCGTCTGGATCTCCGCCGCCAGAGCCGCCTTCAACACTATAGTTTTTAATGTCGTATATCTTTCCGTTAGACAGATACAAACGGTAAACAAGCGGATATTTTTCCAATGCCTTGTCATCACATGCTTTAAGCACAGAAACCAATCCACTATCAATGCATTTACTATTCAATACTTCAAACGATTTGAATGTAACTGGATCATTCAAACTAAATGTAACAGTCTTTCCGCAATACTGTTGAGTTACTGGTTGGCTCAAATTTCGATTATTCCGACCATAATAATTTTCAACTCGAAATGAATCGTCTGGATAAACAACCTTCAGACAATTATAATTAAAATCACCTTGAATATACTGCTTATCGGGATCAATGTACTGATAGTCCTTTATGACTTCAAATCTGTTTGAATCACCATAAGGAAAATAATAAGTATGCCCTTTTTCCAGGTTAAATGAAAAGCCCCCGGTAGGGTCTCCCTCATCCTCTGCAATACTGTCTATTTTATTAGAGTTCACCAAGTTATAGTCCTCGTCAAATATGTACATATAATCAGAATTCCAGTAATCCCCACCGGAATAATATGTACCGCTTTCGTTGGCAACAAAAGAATACAGCGTGGCGTGATCCCAATCATAATCACTACTATATAAGTCTTTGAAATTCTTTACCGCAGTCGCTTTGTCAACATAATATACATGATAAACATCGGTATCAATTTGAGTTGTTGAATTACAGAAAACGAACAACGCATTATCATCATTTGGCAGAAAGGCACAATCTCCTACGCGAACATGATCACTGGGTATATAAACGGTAGACAAACTATTATCTTGGAAAGCGTAATCGCCTATACTGACCAAATTGGTGGATAAAGTCAGACTTTTTAGTCCTGTGCATTCATAAAACGCCTGATTTTCAATCACTTTTACACTATTCGGCAAACGAATGCTCGATATCTTTGAACATTCGCCAAACGCCATTTCACCAATTGTCGTCAAATTTTCCGAAAACGCAACTTTTTCCAAAGCTGTACATTGATAGAACGCCCATTCACCAATTTCCGTCACACTGTCGGACATATATATACTCACCAAGTTTTTGCACTCATCAAAAACCCATGCGCCAATACCAGTGATACCATTCTTAATAACAAGAGACACAATACTGTCTGATGACGGAAAATTGCTGTCTGTACTATCAATCACACCGGTACCGCTGATTGTCAGCGTCTTTGTATTTTTATCAAATGCGTACGTCGCATTTTCGCCGCACTTACCGGTGATCGTTGTATCTGCTGCATACGCTGTTAAGTCCAAGCCGGTCGTCACGCTGCACAGCATAAGTATAGATAGCAGAATGCTGATTACTTTTTTCATTTCAAACGCTCCCTTCTTGTTTAGCTCTACACCGGATCATATTGTATGGATCAAGTCCACGATACAATCGGCTTGGTGCTTTTGCGCCAGTGGATATATCTGTGTTTCCAATAACGACTTTGTAAACTTAGCACCATACACATTGGCGATTCTGTACCAAAGAATCTGATCATTGGGCGCAGAGAATTGGCTTTCAATACATTTACAAGAGGCTCCCCTTGAGCGAGAAGCACCCACAAAAATATCGTAAGTCGCACCTGCCTGTTTCAAATCGTTGAAGTTCCTCTGTACAATCGACGCACAATCGCCGTCTGTACACACGGCAATTCTGTGCCCATTGTATTTCAACACCAGGCAACGATCCACCATACGATTTCCGGTGCAATTGTATTCTACTGACGCACCTAGGTTTAACAAATTTTGAATCACTAAATTCAATGTTGTTGTTTTGCCTGTGTTGGCTCATCCCCACAAAATAATCGCTTTCACAAATACTCCTCCTTTTGATATTTTGCAATAATTTTGTATACAGATTTATTATAAGACGAATCGCACAACGTGCCGCACAATAGAACAAATTGTTCTAATCCTATATAGAACAGATTGTTCTAAGATATAATGGTTCCGGTGATGATATGAAATTTCAAAGAATCCGGGACCTGCGGGAGGACGCGGACCTGACCCAAAGCGAGATGGGCCGGGCGCTGCACCTGCCCCAACGCACATACGCCTATTACGAAAGCGGGCAGCGCACCGTGCCGCCGGAGGTACTCATTGCTCTGGCGAACTTCTACGGAGTGAGTGTGGACTACATCTTAGGGCGCAAGAACGACAAAAACTAAGCCACGGTAACAAGGGGTAGTTGTTACTGTGGCTTTTGTTTTATCTATTTACCCTTAATGCGGCGCAGGGCGGTTTTTTCCAGTCGGCTGACCTGGGCCTGGCTGATGCCGATCTCAGACGCCACCTCCATTTGGGTTTTGCCCTCCATAAAGCGCTTATAGAGAATATTGCGCTCCCGATCGTCCAGCTGCCTGATCTGATCCTTGATCATCATCTCGTCCACCCAGTCCGCGTCCGTATTGGCATCGCCCACCTGGTCCATCACATAAATGGTATCGCCTCCGTCGGAATACACCGGCTCGTACAGGGACACCGGGTCCACAATGGCCTCCAGCGCCAGCACCACATCGGCGGTCTTCATACCCAGCTTGGCGGCGATCTCGTCCACCGTAGGCTCTCGGCCATTGGCGGCCATCAGCTGCTCCTTCACCTGCATGGCTTTATAGGCGGTATCCCGCATAGAGCGACTGACCCGCACCGGGTTATCGTCTCGCAAAAAGCGGCGCACCTCCCCTACGCACATGGGCACGGCGTAGGTGGAGAACTTTACATTCAACTCCGTATTAAAATGGTCAATGGCTTTGATCAGTCCAATGACCCCCACCTGGAACAGATCGTCCATACTCTCGCCCCGTCCGGAGAACCGCTGGATCACCGACAGCACCAGCCGCAGATTGCCGCAGATCAGGGCATCCCGAGCCTGCTTGTCCCCGGCCTGGGCCTTGCGCAGCAGGTCCATTTTTTCTTTCTCTCCCAGCACTTTCAGCTCCGAGGTGTTGATCCCGCAGATTTCCACTTTACCGTATTGCACATGCGTCCGCCTTTCTAAGATATGTACAATACGCTTATGAATAGTATGGACCGCTGGGTGCAAAAATATCAGACGGCGCAGGATTTTTTTGTGGCGGGTAATCGGGTTGCAGTATAAAGTGGGCGTTGCACCAATCATTTTATCCCCTCAGTCGCACAAATGCGACAGCTCCCCTTGAAAAAACAAGGGGAGCCGCTTTTACATTCTAATATTGTGTTTTTATCACGCCGGATCCCGGCCGTCAAAAACGGCAAACACGGCATAATCACTCAAACAATAAAAATCATTATCATAGGTGGCAGACAGATAATTCATAAAGGCGCACACCTCCTGCGCGGTTTTTTCCGTAGCAAAAAGAAAATTGTCGTTCAGATCCTCGGCGTACTCCCGCAGCACCTGGCCGTTCAATACTTCAAAGAATTCCGGGAACAACGCCTCCTCATACTCGGTAACGCCCACTCGGATTAGGCCGTCTGCCAGGGGTGATACACTCAGATCCTGGGCGCACACATCGTAGCCCAAAAGTGCGCCGCCCAAAAGTCCCGCACTCTCGTGCTCGTCGTTAAAGGTGATCAACTCGCAATCCGCGCCTCGGCTACCAAGCAGATCCACCATCTGCCGGGCAGCGCAGGCCGCCGCCACAGTACACTGGATCTCCTGGCTTTCATCGTCCACAAAATTCTCCAAAAAATCCGTGACCCGGCCGCCAATCTTGGCGTCCGTCATATAATCTGCCAACTGGTTGGAGCGGCAAACGCCCCGATACCCATCCGGCTGCAAATCGCAAATGGCAAGTCCCTTCAACAAAAATCCCTTCTTTGTGTTAAATGTGCAAAACGGTCTTGACCACCGCCAGCATCTCCCGCATCCAGTAGGTGCCCAGCAGGTACACATCGGTGGCCGCCGGTGTGGAGCTGGCGGTCAGACCCGCCCGCTGACACAGCAGCATGCCCCGGCGGCAATGGAAATCAGAGGTCACCACCGTCACATGGCGGTTCAGTCCGTTTTGTTCTATAATTTTGGCCGAAAAAGCCACATTTTCCTCCGTAGAAGTGGAGCGATCCTCCAGATACAACCGATCGGCGGCGATCCCCCGGCGCACCAGTTCTCGGCGCATACACTCCGCCTCACTGATCTTCTCATCCGGGCCTTGGCCGCCGCTGAGCACAGCCTTGCTGTCCGGGTTCTTCTCCAAATACTCGGTGGCTGCCTCGATCCGCTGGCGCAGCATACGGGAGGGGCGCTCCCCCTTCACCGAGCAGCCCAGCACCAGTACAGTCTCGTCCCGGTGGCCGGTTTGGATCAGCCCGGTGAGCATATAGCCGCTGGTGAGCACCGCCACGGCGCACACCAGTGCCACCGCTGCCTTGAGCACCACCGCGCCCGGGGCGTGATTGCCCGGCGCCAGCAAATGGGTCACCGGCTGCGCAAACATGCCGCACAGCAACAGCACCACGGCAAAAGCAATGCCCAGTACATTACCGGCATTGAGAATTCGATTGAGCACCCAAGGCGCCAAATACCACAGCAGCAGTACCGCGCCGACGGCGAAAAACGCAACCTGAATAAAAATCACCTGTTCGTCTTGTTTTTTGTCTTTCTTTCGTAAATGTAGCATAACACAGCGCTCCTTTCAGCCATTTCAGCCTAACAGAGCCGCCGCAGAAAGGCAAGGCACGGGCGGTGGAAACACTCCACGCACCGTGGAACCGGCGAAAAACATTGACAATTCGCCTCATTGCCGTATAATAACTATATTATAGTATAGCATTCAGGAGCCAAATATGGAAGAAAAAAATACAAATTGGCAAAAAAGTGTTTGCGCTGTGGTGCTGCGCCAGGGCAAGGTACTGCTGGCTCGCCACACGTATGGCGCCGGTAAGGGGCTGTTTATCACCCCCGGCGGGTATCTGAAAAACGGCGAAAGCCCGGAGCAGGCCATGTGCCGGGAACTGATGGAAGAGACCGGCATTACCGCCAAGCCGGTGAAGCTGCTGGCGGTGCGCTTTAGCGAGCAGGACTGGTACGCCGCCTTTTTGGCAGCGTACACCGGTGGCATGCCCCGCAGCGATGGGGACGAAAACGACCGGGTGGTGTGGATGGATTGCGAAGAAGCGCTCTCCCGGCCCGATGTGCCGGACCTGTCCAAAAAACTCATTACCGCTGCCCTGTCCGGTGGCGGGCTAACGCCTATTGACTATGCCCCCCAGCGGGAAAAATTCGGCGCCATGACTTTCTACGCCGCCGAAAAATAGAACAGAAAAAGCCGACTTGACTGTACGCAACAATCAAGCCGGTTTTTTATTTTAATCGTTATCTAACACAGACTTCAGGTACTGGCCGGTGTAAGACGCCGGGCAAGCAGCGATCTCCTCCGGGGTGCCGCAGGCCACCAGCGTGCCGCCGCCAACACCGCCCTCCGGGCCAAGATCAATAATATAATCCGCAGTTTTGATCACATCCAGGTTGTGCTCGATCACCACCACGGTGTTGCCGTTGGCCACCAGCCGCTCCAGCACATTTACCAGCCGGTGCACATCTGCCGTATGCAGCCCGGTGGTGGGCTCGTCTAAAATATAAATCGTCTTGCCGGTGGGGCGCTTCATCAGTTCGGTGGCCAGCTTCACGCGCTGCGCCTCGCCGCCGGACAGGGTAGTCGCCGGCTGGCCGATCTTTACATACCCCAAACCCACATCGGACAGGGTTTGCAGCTTGCGCAAGATCTTGGGCTGCTGGGCAAAAAACGCCACGCCCTCGTCCACGGTCATCTCCAGCACTTCATAAATATTCTTGCCCTTGAACTTCACTTCCAGGGTCTCTCGGTTGTACCGATGACCGCCGCATACATCGCAGGGTACATACACATCGGCCAAAAAGTGCATTTCGATCTTCACAATACCGTCGCCCTGGCAAGCCTCGCACCGACCGCCCTTAACATTAAAAGAAAAGCGATTGGCCTTGTAGCCCCGCATTTTGGCATCCGGGGTGGAAGCAAACAGGTCGCGAATGTCGTTAAACACACCGGTATAAGTAGCCGGGTTGGACCGGGGGGTGCGGCCAATGGGCGACTGGTCAATGTTGATGACCTTGTCCAGATTGTCCACGCCGGTCATACGGTCAAACTTGCCCGGGCGCTTTTTGGCACCGTTGAGCATATTGGCCAGGTGCTTATAAAGGATCTCGTTTACCAGACTGGATTTGCCGGAGCCGGACACGCCGGTCACGGCCGTAAAAGTAGCCAGCGGGATCTCCACATCAATGCCCTTCAAGTTGTTTTGTACCGCACCGTAGATCGTCAGCTTTTTGCCGTTGCCCGGCCGCCGCTTGGCTGGTACCGGGATCTTGCGCTTGCCGCTCAGGTACTGGCCGGTGATGGAGCGCTCGCAGGCAATAATATCGTCTACCGTGCCCGCTGCCACCAGCTCGCCGCCATGGATGCCGGCACCGGGACCAATGTCTACCACATAGTCTGCCGCCCGCATGGTGTCCTCGTCATGTTCCACCACGATCAGGGTGTTGCCCAAGTCCCGCAGGTGGCGCAGGGTGCCCAGCAGCTTTTCATTGTCCCGCTGGTGCAGACCGATGGACGGCTCATCCAAAATATACAGCACACCCATCAGGCTGGAGCCGATCTGGGTAGCCAGACGAATGCGCTGGCTTTCGCCGCCGGACAGGGTGGCCGCTTCTCGCGCCAGAGACAGATAATCCAGCCCCACACTGTTCAGGAAATTCAGTCGATCACGGATTTCCCGCACGATCAGGGCGCCGATCATCTGTTCCTTTTCCGTCAGCTGCAAGTTTTGGATAAAATCCAGCTCTTCATGAATGGGCATTTGGCAGAACTCATAAATATTCTTGCCCCCAACGGTCACAGACAGGCTCTCCGTAGACAGGCGGGCGCCGCCGCAGTCCGGGCACACGCACTGGGTCATCACAGCCTCAATATCCGCCCGGGCCCAATCGGAGGTGGTCTCCGCATACCGGCGCTGCAAGTTGGGAATCACGCCCTCAAAGGTACCGTTGTAATTGGAAGAGCCATAAGAGGTGCTCCGCTGCATTTTCAGCTTTTTGGTGCCGGTGCCGTATAAGATGGCGTCCAGCCCCTTCTTGGGGATCATCTCTACCGGAATATCCAGCGAGAATTTGTACGCCTGGGCAATGGCCTCAAAATACATCCGGGCAATGCTGCCGCCGTCTGCCACATTCCAGCCGCTGGCCTTAATGGCTCCCTGGTTGATGGACAGCTTTTTGTTAGGAATCACCAGCGCCGGATCAATCTCTTTATAAGACCCGATACCGCCGCAGGTTTTGCAGGCGCCAAAGGGATTGTTAAAGGAGAACATGCGGGGGCTCATCTCTGCGATCACTGCACCGTGCTCCGGGCAGGCGTAATTAAGGGAATACAGTTCCTCCCGCTCCCCTACAATATCCACCAGCACCACGCCGTCTGCAATATGGGTGGCGGTCTCCACGCTGTCGGCCAAGCGACCGGCAATATCCGGCTTCATCACCAGGCGGTCCACCACGATCTCAATATTATGCTTTTTGTTCTTGTCCAGCTTGATCTCTTCCGCCAGATCATAAACAGAGCCGTCAATGCGCGCACGCACAAAGCCGGACTTGCGGGCGTTGTCCAGTTCCTTAACATACTCGCCCTTGTGCCCTCGCACAATGGGCGCCATAATTTGAATTTTCGTTTTCTCCGGCAGGGTGAGAATTTGATCCACGATCTGATCCACCGTCTGCTGGGTGATCTCGCGCCCGCATACCGGGCAATGGGGAATACCGATCCGTGCCCACAACAGTCGCAGGTAGTCATAGATCTCCGTTACCGTGCCCACGGTGGAGCGCGGGTTGCGGGAGGTGGTCTTTTGGTCAATGGATATGGCCGGGGACAGACCCTCGATATAGTCCACATCCGGCTTCTCCATCTGACCCAGGAACTGGCGGGCGTAAGAGGACAGGCTCTCCACATACCGGCGCTGACCTTCGGCATAAATGGTGTCAAAAGCCAGGCTGGACTTGCCGGAACCGGACAGGCCGGTAAACACCACCAGCTTGTCCCGGGGAATCTCTACATCAATATTCTTCAAGTTGTGCTCGCGGGCACCTTTTACCACAATGTTCTTTATCATTTCAGCTTGCGCTCTCCCTCCTGCTCCAGTTTTTGAATTTCATCACGCAGGAACGCCGCGTGCTCGAATTCCAGCAGCCGGGCAGCCTCCTGCATTTCCCGCCGCAAACGGTCGATAAGCAGCTGCCGCTCTTTCTTGGTAAGTTTCTTTTGCTTGCCGTCGGCGGGGGCTTTGGAGGTGATCTCCAAAATATCCCGCACATCCTTTTTAATGGTCTTGGGCACAATGCCGTGCTCGGTGTTATACGCCTCCTGAATGGTGCGACGGCGCAGCGTCTCTCGAATGGCCCGCTCCATGGAGGGGGTCACGCTGTCCGCATACATAATCACCTCACCGTTGGCGTTGCGGGCGGCACGGCCGATGGTCTGCACCAGGCTGGTCTCGGACCGAAGGAAGCCCTCTTTGTCCGCATCCAGGATCGCCACCAGGCTCACCTCCGGAATATCCAGTCCCTCACGCAGCAGGTTAATCCCCACCAGCACATCGAATTCGCCTAGGCGCAGATCGCGAATGATCTCCATACGCTCCATGGTATCCACATCGTGGTGCATATACCGCACCTTGATGGAGAATCCCTCCAAATACTCGGTAAGGTCCTCGGCCATGGCCTTGGTGAGGGTAGTCACCAGCACCCGCTCACCCCGCTGGGTGCGCAGATTGATCTCGGACACCAGGTCGTCCATTTGGTCCTCGGTGGGCTTAACGGTAATATTCGGATCCAGCAGTCCGGTTGGGCGAATCACCTGTTCCACGATCTGGGCGCTGCGTTCCCGCTCAAAGTCGCCGGGGGTGGCAGAGGTAAAGATCACCTGATTGATCTTGCCGTAGAATTCGTCAAACTGTAACGGCCGGTTGTCAAAAGCGGAGGGCAGCCGAAAGCCATAGTCGATCAGGCTGGCCTTGCGGGAGCGGTCGCCGCCGTACATGCCCCGCACCTGGGGCAGCATCACGTGGCTCTCGTCGCAAAACAGCAAAAAGTCCTCCGGGAAATAATCCAGCAGGGTAAAAGGCGGCTGGCCGGGCTTGCGCCCGCTCATCACCGCAGAGTAGTTCTCAATGCCCTTGCAAAAGCCGGTCTCCCGTAGCATTTCAATATCATTCATGGTGCGCTCTTTGATCCGCTGAGCCTCTAAAAGCTTGCCCTTTTCTTCAAAGTAGGCCACCCGCTCCACCATTTCCTGATAGATTTGGTTCAAAGCGCGCTCCATCTTTTCCCGCCCCACTACATAGTGGGAGGCCGGGTACACACAGGCGTGGGACAGCACGCCCTTGATCTTGCCGGTCAGCGGGTCAATCTCGCAGATTCGGTCAATCTCGTCCCCAAAAAATTCCACCCGCAAAGCGGTGCCGCTGCTGCCGGCAGGAAAGATCTCCAGCGTGTCGCCCCGCACCCGGAACTTGTTGCGCACAAAGTTAATGTCGTTACGCTCGTACTGAATAGCCACCAACTTTTCAATCAGCGCGTCCCGGCTCCACTCCATACCGGTGCGCAGAGAGATTACCATATTCCGGTAATCAATGGGGTCGCCGATGGAATAAATACAGGACACGGAGGCCACAATGATCACATCCCGCCGCTCGGACAGTGCCGCCGTGGCGCTGTGGCGCAGCTTGTCAATCTCGTCGTTAATGGCCGAGTCCTTTTCAATATAAGTGTCCGTTGTGGGCACGTAAGCCTCCGGCTGATAGTAGTCGTAGTAGGAAACAAAATACTCCACCGCATTTTCCGGAAAGAATTCCCGAAACTCGCTGCAAAGCTGGGCGGCCAAGGTCTTGTTATGCGCCAACACCAAAGTGGGCCGGTTCACCCGCTCAATAATATTAGCCATGGTAAAGGTTTTGCCGGAGCCGGTGACCCCCATCAGGGTCTGCTCCTTCATACCGTCCAGCACGCCCCGGGCCAACTTCTCAATTGCCTGCGGCTGATCGCCGGTGGGCTTAAACTTGCTGTGTAGCTTAAACTGTTCCATTCTCGCTCCCGTCTGCCCGCATAGAAGGCGTGCAAACACTTTTGTCAAAAACTGTATATACAGTGTTTATTATACACGGTCATACCGCCAAATACAACTGGTTATCCTGCCAATTTTGAACAAATGTTCCCCTGGCTTTTTGTCCATTTCGGCAAATTTTGCGCCCCCGGTGCGCGGGCTTTACTTTTGGCGTTCAATCCGTTATAATGAGCGTATGAAAGAAAAGCAAATCTCCTCCGGCGATGCCGGTCGGCGGCTGGACCGCTACCTGGGGCGCACCTTTCCCTCTCTGCCCCGGTCGCTGATGTATAAGGAAATCCGCAAAAAGAATATTAAGGTCAATAAAAAGCGCTGCACCCCGGAGCAGGTACTCTCTGCCGGTGACCGAGTGACCCTGTATCTACCGGACGATGTGCTGGCGGAAAAGACGGTGTATTATGACTTTCTCTCCGCCTCCAAGGCGCTGGATGTAGTGTACGAGGACGAGAACCTATTGATCCTCAACAAGCCCCAGGGGCTGCTTTGCCACCCAAACGGCAAGGAGTATATAGACACGCTGATTGCCCGGGTCAAACGCTATTTATATGAGCGCAATCAGTGGTCGCCGGAGGACTCCGGCTTTGCCCCGGCGCTGGCCAACCGTATTGACCGCAACACCGGCGGGCTGGTGATCGCAGCCAAGACCGCCCCGGCACTGCGGGAAATAACGGCGCTGATACGGGAGCGCAAGATTGAAAAATTCTACCTGACCGTCACGGAAGGGATCCCGCCCAAAGCAGCGGACACTCTCACCGCTTACCTGCACAAGGACGAGAAAAAGAACAAGGTCACCTTGTATGACGCGCCCGCCCCCGACCGCATGGCATGCAAAACCGGTTACCGCGTGCTGGACACCAAGGCTAACCGAGCGCTGCTGGAGGTAGAGCTGTACACCGGGCGCACCCACCAAATTCGTGCACAACTGGCAGGCATAGGCTGTCCCCTGGCCGGGGACGGTAAGTACGGCAACACACACGGCCGCTACCGCCAGGCGCTGCTCAGCTACAAGCTGATCTTCCATGTGCCGGCGGACTACACCATTGCCCATTTGGACGGCAAGGTGTTCACCGCAGACACCCGATCCATCACACAAATCTTTACTGGAGATGATTCAAATGAAAGATAAGTTTATTCGCATTCTGTCCCCAATGACCCTGGCGGTTGTGATCCTGCTGGACCTGGCGGTAATTGGCTATGGTGTCTTTGCCGTCTATCGGCTGACCCAGATGCGCACCGGCATGACCGTAATCTTTGCTATCATTGAGATCGCAGCCATTGTGATCGCCGTGCTCACCACCAAGGAGACGGTAAAGAACGGCCTGCTGCTACGCGCCACAGACTTTGAATTTACCGGCATGGATAAAGACAATGTGTACGCCTACGATCAGATCAAGGACATTACCGGCTACAAGGACGAAGCACCCAGTCTGGTCAAAAACTTTATTGACCGGCACGCCGTGCTGACCCTGACCCTGACGGACGACACCACGGTGCTGCTGGACCTGGGGCTGTGCCAAAAGCGCACCTTGGAAGCTGTGCAAAAAGCCCTATGCGAACGCTGCGGTGTGGATTACCAGCCCCCTACCATTAAGACCAAGCTGGAATTCAAATCCCTGCGCAAGCGGGGCGAGACGGAAAAAGCAGAGAAACAGCCCGACACCGCAGAAGCCCCCACAACCGCAGACCAGCAGGACGACACTGTGAAATAAGCCTAAAATGTTTAAAGCGCACGGCCAAAGCCGTGCGCTTTTTCTATACCTAATTATATATATAAAGCGCCTATGCGTTATCCCGCATTAGGGTAATACTTTGCAGCACCAAGAAGGCCACCGCCAGCACCCGCAGCACAAGAATGAGGATCTGCATAGCCCGAATGGTCTGCTGAAAGGCAGACAGCACGCGAATATCCTTTACATAATGGGTCTTCACACTTACACCTCCAATACCACGCCGTGGGCCACGCCGGGAATGGAGTTGCCCTGCTTGGTGCTGGTGGGCGACATCAGCGCGCCGGTGGCCACAAACAGCACCTTGCGCAGCGCACCCTGCTCCATTTTCTTCAAAATATGGCTGCACAGCACGGAGCCGCCACAGCCACAGCCGGAGCCGCCTGCATTCACATCCTGACTCTTGAGATCATAGATCATCATACCACAGTCCTTGTGGTGACCCGCCAGTTGAATACCCCAATCCTGCTCCATCAGCTGGTACAGCAGCTTGGTGCCCACTGCGCCCAAGTCCCCGGTGACAATTTGATCGTAGTCTGCCGGGGTGGTGGCGCTGTCCTCCAACAGGTCATGAATGGTGCGGGCAGCCGCCGGCGCCATAGCTGCGCCCATATTACCGGCATCCGTAATGCCATAATCGGTAATGGTGCCAATATGCACCGCCCGTATACGCACGCCTTCACCCTTGCTTTCCAGCACTGCACTGCCGGCGCCGGTCACCGTCCACTGGGCACTGGGCGGCCGCTGTCCGCCATACTCCAGAGGAAAGCGAAATTGCCGCTCGCTGGAGCAAAAATGGCTGGAGGTTCCTGCCACACAGCACTTGGCCCCGGCATCAATCAGCATAGCCCCCACGCCCAAGGACAACGCCATGGTGGAACATGCGCCATACAATCCAATGGCAGGAATGTCCAAATCCTTAATGGCAAAAGCAGAGCCCATACATTGATCCAGCAGGTCGCCGCTTAGGATAAAATCCACATCGGACGGACTTTTGCCCGCTGCCGACAGCGCCCGCAAAATGGCATCCCGTAGCATGGCGGACTCGGCCAGTTCAAAGGACTGCTGCCCCATGGTGGTATCGGCAAACACCGCGTCAAAGTCGCCGCCCAGGGGGCCTTCCCCCTCTTTTTTACCTGCCACGCCGGCGTGACCGGTGATCACCGGCGGATCTGCAAAGGAGACGGTCTTTCCTTTTTTGTGCATAAAAAAACACCTCGGATATAGTATATCCGAGATGTTGTACTTTATCGCTTAGCCAAGAATTTCTTTTAAGATCTTGGTAACCTCCGCCGCCGGTGCCTTGCCGCGTAACGCGCGCATACACTGGCCGATCAGGAAGTTAAAGGAAGCAGCCTTGCCGCCCTTGTACTCATTGACGGCTTTTTCATTCTGTGCCAGCACATCCTCGACCACCTTGCGAATGGCGCCGGTGTCGCTGACCATTTCCATTTGGTTCTGCTTCACATATTCGTCCGGATCCACATTGTCTGTAAACACGGCAGCCAGCACTTTCTTAGCGCTGTCCCGACTGATCTTGTTGCCATTTTGCAGCTGAATGATACGACCCAGAGCGTCCGGGTTAAAGTGCATATCCTCCGGCAAAGTTTGGCTGTCGTTAAGCAGCTTCATCACCTCGCCCATGATCCAGTGGGCGCTGTCCTTGGGATTGCCGGTGATCTCCACCGTGCGCTCAAACAGCCGCACATAAGATACAGAAGAGCAGATCATATCCGTATCATAATCCGTCAAGCCATACTCGCTCTTATACCGAGCTTTTTTGGCCTCCGGCAGTTCCGGCAACTGCTGACGAATGGTGTCAATGTATTCGTCCGACAATTCGATGGGCGGCAGATCCGGCTCCGGGAAATACTTATAATCCTGGGCGTCCTCCTTGCTGCGCATAGCGTAGCTGGTGCCCTTGGCGTCGTCCCAACGGCGGGTCTCCTGTGTTACGGCGCCACCGTCCTCGATCACCTCGATCTGGCGCTGGGCCTCGCTCTCAATGGCGTTATGAATGGCACGGAAGGAGTTAATATTTTTCATCTCCGTGCGGGTGCCGTACTCGGTAGCGCCCACCGGCATCACAGACACATTTACATCCGCCCGCAGAGAACCCTCCTGCATTTTGCAGTCAGACACACCGCAGAACTGCAAGATGGCCCGCAGCTTTTCCACATACTCTACCGCCTCATCGGCGCAGGCAATATCTGGCTCGGACACAATTTCCAGCAGCGGCACACCGCAGCGATTGTAGTTCACCAGCGTGCAGTCGCTCCACTCATCGTGCACCAGCTTGCCGGCGTCCTCCTCCATGTGGATCTCCTTGATCCGCACTTTCTTGGTGCCGCCGTTGATTTGGTCCGTGATCTCCACATAGCCATTTTGACAAATGGGCAGATACAGCTGGCTAATCTGGTATGCTTTGGGCAAATCGGGATAAAAATAATTCTTACGGTCAAATTTATTGTATCGGGTGATGGTGCAGTTGGTAGCCAAACCGGTACGCACCGCGTATTCCACCACGCGCTCATTCACCACCGGCAGTGTGCCCGGCATACCGGCGCAAATCTCACAAACATGGCTGTTAGGTTCGCCTCCAAACGCCGTAGAGCAGTTGCAAAAAATCTTGGTTTTGGTGGAAAGTTCCGTATGGACCTCCAAACCACAAACGGTATTGTATTCCATTACAGCGCCTCCTTTTCCGTTACCGGGGACTGCTTGTGATAGTCGGTCACGCTCTGGAACGCATGACCGGCGCAAAGAATAGTCTCCTCCTCAAAAGGACGACCGATCAGCTGCATACCTACCGGCATACCCTGGGTGTCAAACCCGCAGGGCAGCGCCAGAGAGGGCAAACCGGCAATGTTGATCATAACCGTATAAATATCGCCCAGGTACATAGCCAGCGGGTCGGACAGTCCCTGACCCATAGGCAGCGCCGTAGTGGGTGCCACCGGCCCCAGCAAAAAGTCATAGGCCTTAAAGGCATCGTCAAAGGCCTGACAGATCAAACCCTTGGCCTGCAAGGCTTTCTTATAATAAGCGTCAAAGTAGCCGCTGGAAAGCACAAAGTTGCCCAGCATGATGCGCTTTTTCACTTCCATACCGAAGCCCTCGGAACGGGACTTAAAGTAAACTTCCCGCAGAGAGTGCGCCTCCGGCGATTTGTAGCCGTATTTAATGCCGTCAAACCGGGACAGATTGGAGCAGGCCTCGGCGCAGGCGATAATATAATAAGTGGGAATGGCGTACTTCACAATGGGGAGAGAAAAGATCTCTACCGTGGCGCCCAAATCGGTCAGTGTGTCGGCAGCGGCGCGCACAGCGGCGGCCACCTGCGGGTCAATACCCTCGCCGAAGTAATCCTCCGGAATACCGATCTTCTTGCCCTGCACCTGTCTCTTATACACATCTCCGAGCCCACGAGACGGAGCTACATCT
>ERZ1027232.742-NODE-742-length-17281-cov-6.525078_pt1 | contig 17281 bp, 10 predicted proteins | sample MGYA00519478_ERZ1027232 | MGnify/ENA primary metagenome ERZ1027232 (study PRJEB26926, sample SAMN06164468) | human gut metagenome | biome: ENVO:00009003; feature: ENVO:2100002; material: ENVO:00002003 | host: Homo sapiens | place: USA | collected 2012 ...
CATTTTATCAATCTGCAGCATTCCCGCTCCCTGAACATTCCAGTTTTGTCCTAAATCTCTGGACGAACTCAACAAGACACGTTTCAATTGTGTATTCGTAATTTGCGGATATTTTTGCAAACAGAGAGCCAGTGCTCCACTGACAATCGGTGTAGCCATGGAAGTTCCACTCTTGGCAATATAGGGCTGTCTCCAGCGGTTATTTCTCCCATACACCCGATTACAGCAGGACACAATATCTGTTCCCGGTGCCACAATATCAGGCTTCTTTAACGGATTGCCTTTTGCAGGATTCACATCATACACATTAGCCGGTCCTCTGGCAGAATATGCTGCACAGGTTCTGCCGCCTGCTCCAACATAATCACCATCATTACATCCTACGCAGATACATTCCACTGATTCGCTGATAGGAGAGATGCTCATAGGCTCCGGGCCTTTATTTCCGGCTGCTGCAACGATCATTACATTACTGCTCCAGAAATATTCAAGATATTTATGCAGAAGCGCCACTTCATCAGGTTTTAAAGCTGCTGTCTGTTCAATCTCTATTGAAATATTCAATATTCTGACAGGATATATTTTCATCATTTCGGTAGTCCATTCCAATCCCATCAAAAGATTCCTGAGACTTCCTGCCCCCTTTTCATCCAGTACTTTTCCACATAAAATACTGCATTGCGGTGCTATACCTCTATATTTTGTGTCCGATAACTTACCATTTCCTGCAAGAATACCGCACACATGTGTGTCGTGTCCAACTTACATTTTAATATGTGTATTACGTGTTTTTCTTCTTTTCACTGCCTGTTCAAACAATTCTCTGGAAATAATAGGTTCATGTGTCCCCTGCACTATAATCCAACTCTTTTTATCAATATATTGTATGGATTTATCTTTAAAACTGCGTCTCATGCTTTTCCCCTGTACCACCATTCCCGTGTATGTCTCATTACGTAAAATCTTCTTAATCGTAGAAGCACTCCACTGATAGTCCGGCAGATTCCTGTCTTGTCGATAGCTTAGGGGGGTTGCCACTCTCTCCCTCACCAGCCTGGCTCTGATTGCTTCCACACTAAATCCCTGCACATACCATTCAAAAATACACTGCACCCAGCAAGATACATTCCTGTCTATTTCCAAAACATGCGAATCTTTCCGGCTTTTACGGTAGCCATAGGGTGCATATGCTCCTAAGTACTCTCCCTTCTCCATTTTCTGCCGATATACTGCCCTGATGCTTTCTGATAGATCTTCACTGTACCATTCATTCACCAGCGCATTAATCTGCCTTGCCTTCTTCCCATATTTCTGTGCTGTATCTACCCCATCTACTACTCCAATAAACCGAATTCCAAGCATTGGGAACAGACTATGAAGTAAATATTCTGTATGCTCCATATTTCTTGATAATCTGGACTGTGATTTCGCCAGAATCACACCAAACTGCCCACTTCTGGCATCTTTTAACATCTGTGAAAAAGCAGGTCTTTCATAATACAAGCCTGAATAATCATCATCCACATAGTACTGCTGTATGCTCCATCCATGTTTTAGCGCATAATCTGTCACAATTATCCTCTGGTTCTCTATGCTCTTGCTGTGGCTGTCTCCCTCTCTGTCAAGATCCTCTTTACTGATTCTTAAATAGACTGCTGCCTTTTCCATAACAAGCCTCATACCCTGTTTATGACAATGTATGAAAAGGAAATACCGGTTCAGAACAAAAAAATACTGATATAGCATAAACTACATCAGTATTTTATCTTATCTTTATTCATTTCGGATTGCCGCTAAAGGACTTAATCTCATAGCACGAAGAGATGGCAGAAATCCTGCAATCATACCAATCAGTATAGCAAATACAACGGCAAGCGGCGGCAGCCACGGGGGAATACGGCAGATTCCACCGGACATGCCCATCTCTGCCCCAACCTGGCTGGCTGCCAGAAGATTATTGATCACAATACTTATCACATAACTGAATGCCAGCCCCACTACTCCTCCTACAAAGCCAATAAAGCCTGCTTCCATAAGGAATAATGTCTGAATGTTATGGATGTCACAGCCCAGTACCTTCATAACACCTATTTCCTTGGTGCGTTCATAAATGGACATCATCATTGTATTGGTAATACCTATCGCCGCAACCAGAAGCGATACTGCACCAATCGCACCAAGCACAAGCTGAATTGTATTCATCTGCTCTGTCTGGGACTGAATCCATTCTGCGTCACTGTAAGCATTATATCCCTGGTCCTGAAGCATCTTCGTCAGTTCCTGCACATTCTCCATTTCATCTACCTGTACGACCAGTCTTGTATAGAACAGCTCATTATACGGTTTGCCATTCTTTCTCGTTGGCTGTCCTGGGACTGCCTTTTTCTTAAATACACGTTTTAGCTGTGATTTCAAAGCATTAATATCGCAGAATACACTGCTGCTGTTATTCGTCCACTCGTCTGGTTTTCCCGCCATAATACCGCTGGCTTCCACCAGATATTTCTTGGGTGGTTTTACTGTTGTTCCTCCACTGTCTCCGGAATTTCTGGAGCTCCAATACGCATCTATATCAAAGATAACAAACATTGGTGTCTTCATCAGATCTATCTGCGGAAGTTCATTTTTCTCCCAATATGGGTAAGTATTTGTCTTTTCTTCATAGAAATTCGTCAATACACTACTTCCATAAAACAGCTTGAACTCTCCATTTGCCGATGGCAATGCGCCCTCTGCAATAGGAAGGTCCAGACTGGCAAGACCTTCCTGAGTCATACCTGTTATATCCATATAGCTCATGTATTTCCCGGATTTTGCAATAACTGATACATTCAATTGTGGATATACATCTACCACATGCTCCATACTTTTGAGTGTATTCACCAGCTCATCATTAAGCAGCCGCTCCTCTGCCTGCGTGCCACTGCTATTCCACGACTGCCCACTGGATACTTCTATCTGGGTGATTGAGGAATAACTGGATATATTCTCCATCATGGATTCCTTTAATCCATTTCCCAATGCAACCATGACCACAATAGAAGTAATACCGATTACAACACCTAAAACAGTCAATACGGTTCTGAGTTTTCTTTTCCACAGATTCGTTATGCTCATGAGCAATAAATCAGAAAACTTCATTATACATCATCCTCATCATCCAGTAATTCCATTTCCTTTTTCTGTTTCTTTGCCTTTTTCTTCTTTATGACAATAACGATAACAACCACAATCACAACAACTGCTGCAATAATCCCAATCAAGGCAGGAAGCGGAAGTCCTGAGCTTTCTTCAACAGCAGGCTCTGTATATATATCATCCATAGAACCGTCATCGACCACATTTTCATAAACAGACAAATTCATTTCCTTCTCATAACGTGTCTCATTGCCTGCCTCATCCTCATAGGTCACGACTGCCGTAATCGTTCCGGAACCATCATCTGCCGCAATTCCCGTAACCATGGAATCTACATTTCCTGTAGCGCCCGGATCCAGATTGCCCAGATAGGAAATACCACTGTCAATTGCATCTGATTCGTATGTAACCTTTACGTTATATAAAGTCGTTTTACCAGTGTTGAATACACTGAACATAATATTGGACTGTTCACCTACCGCAATGGATTCCGGCATGATTTCTGCTGTACCTGTGTCCATCTTGGCTTCCTGCTTGACAGGAATAGATACGCTGGCTGTATCTGTTTTATTGATTTCTTCATCTGTATCATACTTCATGTTTACCGTCAGTACGTATGGCTTCTGCGCAAGATCCGACTTGGCTTCCATCTCAATGCTCATCTGGTAAGTCTCCCCAGGTGCAATCGCATCCGTATATACAGAGCTTGAACCGGATGTAGGCAGAAATGCAGAATAAGATGCTACTGTTGTAGAGCCTTCTACTGTAGCCTGCAGATCAAAGAGTACATTCTTAACTGTTGTTTCTGTGGATGTATTCTTCACATTTACAGTCAGATTGAATACACTTCCTGCATATACAGTCTCCGGGACTGTTGTAAATCCTGTAACCACAATTCTTGGGTTGGCTGAGAGCTGTTTTTCATCAGGTACCAGCAGATTCTTAGGGTTGGAACCCTTTACATTAATGTATGTTGTAATGTCTGTGCTGACGGCAGCACCATTCTGATAATATGTAGCATGGAAATTAAGAGGATAACAACCTGTCAATACGTCCTGACGTACTACAAAGTTCCATCCAATATCCATACGCTTATTATAAGCATCCTCTGTATTATCCGCTGCCTGGAGAATCTGGATTGTCTGTGCATCATATGCCTGATTGATTTCAAAAGGCCATTTTGCCTTATCATTGGACACTGCCGGGGTAATTACAATATCTGTAATATCAGTCTTGCCGAGATTAATCAGGGAAAGCACAACAAACGCAGTATCTCCGTACTTTGCATCCGTAATGGGTACTTCATTGGAAAGCATCAGGAACTTATTTGTATCTGCAGTGTTCTTATTCGCCAGATCCTTCAGATAGCCCTCTACGGTAGATTCATAAGAAGCAATCTCCGAAACACTTAAATCAGCGTAATTCATATAAGACATTGCTGTATTGTAAATTTTATCCATCTTCTTCTTGTTCTCATCTGAAATGTCATTCAGAGATTTCAGATCTGTATAAAAGCGGTTCAGCTGTCCTCTGATGCGGTTTCTCTCTTCGCCGGAAGCACTGGATAAAGTTGTAGAACTGCTATCACTCTCATCTGCGTATACAGTCAATGCACTACCGCATAATGCAAGTACAAGTAATGACATCACCAGTAATTTCTTAAACATTCTCTTCATTTTTATTCTTATCCCCCTCTGTATGTTCTGTATTGTCTTTCATATCTATAATCTTACCATCCTTAATGCGGATTATCTTATCTGCAAAACCCGCAAGATAATTATCATGTGTAACCATAATCAGCGTCTGATTATGCTCTTTTACAACACTCTGCATCAGATTCATAATCTCCTGAGATGTATTGGAATCCAGATTACCCGTTGGTTCATCTGCAAATATAATCTCCGGCCTTACAACCAGTGCCCGGGCTACGCCGACTCGCTGCTGCTGTCCACCGGACATCTGATTGGGTCTATGATCCCAGTATTTATCCAATCCGACCATATGTACCATTTTACGTGCACGCCGTTCTCTTTCTTTCTTGGAAACTCCCTGAAAGGTCAATGGCAAAGCCACATTCTCCACAGCGTTCATCGTTCCCATCAGATTAAAAGACTGGAAAATAAATCCAATATGTTCCCTTCTGAACTTAACAAGCTGATTCTCCGACTTGGTCTCCATATGTTCACCGGCAATGATAATCTCTCCTTTAGTGGGCTTCTCCAAGCCGGCAAGCATATTCAGCAATGTAGATTTACCTGATCCCGAAGCACCTACAATGGCACAGAATTCACCCCGCTTAATCGTAAAATCCACACCATTGAGCGCACGCACTTTATTATCACCAATATGATATATTTTATATAAATTCTTAACCGTAATCACCGTATCATCACGTTTTTTCTTAGTTTTCCCTTTATCCTGCATAACTACCCCTTCCATTCACAATATGTCAGAATAATACCGCTGCGTATCCGGAAAATACAGTGTACTATCTATCTTAATACAGTTAGTACGCTATATATGTATAGTATATCAGAGATTATGTCAACACGCAATAGCTGATATTGTAAAAGACGCACAAATATAATTTATATCTGTGCGCCTCTTCTTAGTACTGATAATCTACATATTCTGTATCTTTTCTGAGTCTGCTTGTAAGAGCATTCTTATAATCTGTTTCGTCATAGGATAAATATTTAATGCCTTTTCTGATATTATCCATCTTGGTCCTTACTTCTGTAGTCAGACTGTTGGCTATCTCTGCTTCTGTATATTTTATATTACTGATCTGCGTAACCGGTGCATATGCATATTCACTGAACTCGGTATAGTAGGTATTCATCAGGTTATACTCTGCATTATTCATATCCCATATATACATGTCCACTGCCTTATCATAGCCGGTCTTAACCTGGAATATGGCAAGCTGCCCGGTCAGTGCCTGCTCATCACTGTTAGTCAGTTCTATCGTCCTGCTGCCATCTCCATTCACTGTAACCGCCCTGGTGTAATTCAGATTAATGTCCTGTTTAACAGGGTCAGCATACAGCATCTTAAATGATACCGCCAGCTCATCATCTATCTTTGCAAAGAGGATTGCCTTTTGTCCGATATAGCTGTTGAAAATATCTTTCTTAATGGTCTTCTTATCATTCAGAACCATATAGTGAAATGTATACCCCAGCTGATCGGCTGTCTGTTTCGCATAATATGCCTGCGTATCCTTGGCTGTAATAACACCCACATCACCTGCTGTAGTAAGGCTGTCCATCTTACAATATGCTATCACTCCGATGTTAATTCGATACCAGCCATTTGAATAACTTCCAACGACTCTTACCGGAACATTTGCCGCAATCGTCGTCAATACAGTAGAAGTATACGTTGGTTCTGCGTACACTGTACACCCTTCCACAGCATAATAAACATCATTCAGCTGTGTGTATGTCGGTCCCTGTGCCTGCACAGGAATGCTTCCCATGAGTATGCAGACAAGTGTCAGAATACCGATTGTTCTGCCAATCCAATATTTTGTTTTACTAACCTTCGTTACCATGTCTTTCCTCCTTATGGGACCTCACACATGTGTGCCGTGTCCATTATCATCATAATATGAATCTGTTTTGCCTTTTCTTCCATGTATAAAATCCTGAAATTCCACAATTCTTCCATCAAGATCCGGATGACTTGCCACTCCCGAGTCCAAAACAACTACATAAACGTCTCTGCCATTATACTGTGATGTATCCAGCCTGTCACAGCCTACCGTCCTTCGTACTCTATCCATATTGCAGCTCCTGCAGTCATATTTTACTACTATAATATGTAAGAACTGCTATTTACGAAACGGTGTATCAGTAATTCTCTATCTTGATTCCTGTCGGGAATGAATCTGACTGATACGAACATACTTTATTAATTGTTACAGTTGTAAATGTACACCCTGAGAAGGCAGCTGACTTAATACTCATAGTTGCCTTTGGTATAGAGACTTCTGCCAATGCAGTACAGCCTGAGAAAGCACTTGTTCCAATGCTGACTACACTGGATGGTAATGTAACGGATTTCAAACCGGTACAACCTTGAAAAGCACTGTCTCCTATTACTGTTACTCCGCTCTTAAAACTAAGATCTGTCAAGCCTGTACATCCTGAAAATGCACTCGTCTCGATAGTTGTTACAGATGACGGTATTGTAATAGTTGTTAGACCGGTACAGCCTTCAAAGGCACTGGCATTGATGGCAGTAACGCTATTGGGAATCTTACAATCTGTAAAGCTGGTATCTCCTGCGAATAATTCTTTAGGAATCTCCGTAAGTGCAGAAGAAATCTTAACAGAAGAAGCCCTTGTACATCCTTTGAATGCCAAATCCCCTATGGTATCCACAAGATTACCCATGCTGATGCTCTCAGCAGCCGCACAGTTTTCAAAAGCACTCTTGCCAATTGTAGTTACTTCTGATGGAATCTTTATTTTATCTAATACAAGACAACCGGAGAAAGCTTCATCTCCTATCTGTGTCAGTGCACTCGGCAATGTAATTGTCTGTAACTTCTCACACTGATAAAATGCCTGTTTACCAATTGATGTTATATCATCCGGTAAACTGATCTTAGTCATATTGATACATTTATTAAATGCCTTGTCTCCTATCTGGGTTACTCCATCAGGAATTGTTAATCTGACCAGATTAGAACAGCCATCAAAAGCGCTCTGTCCCAATGATGTCAGACTATCCGGCATAACCACTTCCACAAGTGCGGCATCACTCTTGAATACACTGTCCCCCATTGTTGACACTGTATCAGGAATCTCTACCCTTACCAGTGTCTTGGAACTGGCAAAAGCAGAAGCTGCAAGCTCCGTAACAGGCTGTCCATCCAATGTATCAGGAATTACTACATCCGTGCCTTTTCCCAGATACTTGGTGATGACAACATGATCCTTATATAAATCATACTGATATAAATCATTCTTCTTGGATTCCGGTGTATCTTCTGTCTGCGATTCAGAAGATGAATCAGCAGATGACGGCTGTGTAGCAGAAGGATCATCCATAAAATAATTATGATTACCGTTTCTATCAGGGGCTACGCTTCCATTTGGAGTGGTCGTTGTGGTCGTTGACGAAGAGGTTGTCGTTGATGACGTGTTATGATCTCCACCTGCAGCCCCCTCCGGCTGCTGTGGACTTTCTGTCTGTTCCTCCTCCAGCGCTTTCATTGCAGCTGCATAATTTCCCTGAGTCTCCTGAAGAAGAGAAGTAATCTCTCCCTCCTGTTCTATCTCATCTGCAGTCTGGTCTGTCTGCGTTGTTTCCTGTGTCTGATCCGCCTTAGGGGAAAAGTCCACAGCACCGCTTTTATTCAGATACATTCCAAGTAATATTCCAAAGATTAAGGTACATCCTGCTACCATTCCCCAAAACGCTTTTTCCATAATAATCCTCACATACTTTATTTCGTCAGTGAATCTTCCGATACCTGTGTGCCATAAAAGGCGCCACGAACGATTGTCTGTAAGCCAGCTCCTCCATCGACCTTGGTAAGCTTGCTGCAATTCCTGAATGCATCTGCACCAATCTTGCTTACACTTTCCGGGATTGTAATCTGAGTCAGCTCCTGATGATTTTTAAAGGCTTCAGAACCAATCTGCTTTACGCCCTCAGGAATCTCAACCTTTGCACTGTTTCCACGATATGCAAGAAGAATATGATCTCCCAATATCAGGAAATCATCTTCGCCTCCCTTAGAAGTTCCATTAAGCCAGTTATCCAGCCATGGAGTATCAGCAAAAGCCTTCGTACCTATGCTAATTACAGAATCAGGAATTGTTACTTCTTTCAAATCCTGACATCCATAAAATGCTCCATAATCTATTGTTGTAACATTAGATGGTATCTCTATTGACTGTAAACCGCTCTGTGCAAAACTCAATCGTCCTATTTCTTTTATTTTCTCACTAATTGTATAATTAGTCAAATTGTTCTGTTTATAGTACGCTCTTTGCTTAATCGCATCACCATCTTCTGTCTGCTTAGGAGACGTCGGTTGTGTTGCCGGCTCAGAAGAGCTTTCTTCTGATGTTTCCTGTGTCTGGCTTGTTTCTGTGGAGGAATTACTGCCTGTTCCACCATATACTTTCTGGTTTGACTTACCAATTAATACTACCGCCTTACCATTTATGATTCTGGTCTTGGCAACCACACCAGGTTCTTTCGTATCCAAAGGATTCTCGTCATTTTGTGTTGACTGTGCTGCCGAAGTCTCTTCCTTGGAAGTTTCTTCCTTTGTTTGTTCTGTTTTTTCTTCTGTTGTAGTTACAGTCGTGGTCTGATGTTTGAGCTGGGGTTTATCCTCCTGATCTGCATTACTGTCATTGAAATCCGTAGGCAGTTCTGCTTCATAAATCACAGGTATCTTCTGCTTTTGTCCGAATTGATCCGCAGTACTGTTCTTAGTCGTTAATATCTTAACATTAGGACTGTTGGCAAAAGCATTGTCCTGTATGCTGTTCACAGATGCCGGTATCATAACCTGCTTTAATGCTGTATTATTTGCGAATGCTTTCTCTGCAATTGAACTGACTGAATCAGGCAGAATCACATTCTCGACACTTCCCATACTGCTCATTGCATAGGAAGGAATCTTTGTGACATTAGGAGACACTTTTACATTTTTAATATTCTGCTGATTCCAGAATGCGTAAGTATCTATCTCTTTTACCTCATCAGGCATTGCATAGCTGTCTCCGGTTCTTCCTGCCAATACCTGATACAGCATGGACATGTCTCCATTATACAAAGCACCATTATAATAAAGCAAATAGTTGTTATTCCCATCTACAATCACTTTACTCAGAGACGTACAATCATTAAACACCCCTGACCCCCAGGAAGAAATACCTGCGCCCAGGTCTGCCAATGTCAATGCACTACACCCCTTGAATGCTCCCGGTCCTACTTTTGTTACCGAATCCGGTATTGTTACACTGGTCAGTGCAGTGCATCCACCAAAGGCATTGTAGCCAATCTCCCGTAAGCCTTCAGGAAGTTCTATACTTTGCAGGGTTGTATTTCCTGCAAAAGCGCCCTCCCCTATGGATGTAACCGTACTTGGGACACTGGCAAAGGTGTCAGTGCCCACGTACGCTGTCAATATTGTTCCATTTATCCGAAAATCGTCTTCACCCTTCGCTTTTGTCTGAAAACCTATCACTACTGTCAACAGAAGAAGAATTCCCGCTGACAATACCGCTGTTGCAGTAATCACCTTTTTATTCATACTCTTACTCCTGTTTAAGCGATTTTAATCTTACGCTTCTTATCCCCGGATGCAAACAGGATGATAGAAAGACAAGCCATACCTGCTGCCAGGAACCACTTAGGATGAATCGGATCTCCTGTCTTGGGTGTTGCATCCAGCATCTGACCAGCTACCAGATTCTGTGTATCCACATATGCTACATATGGTGAGAAATGCGGTGCTGTAAAGGACATACAAGCTATGCCATCAATAGTAGTAAACTTCACATTCAGATCCTGCAGCTGACTGTTCTCGATTGCAGCCATATGTACATTACCACCATACTGGATCATTTCATCAGGAATAGGTATTGTAATGTTGACATTCAGACCTGTTGTATCCTGAATCTTGTTCTTACCGGTGCTGTCATACAGGGAAATATCCATTGGCATATATACAATGCCATCCAGACTACCGAACTTATTCATTAATGCAGCCTGCGCCTCTGCTACTGCACTGTCAGAGTCAGATACCTTTACAATGAAGTTATCTGTTGCCCCCTCCACTGTCGTAGAGCCTACATCCTTATTAGAGATTCCGGTCTTATCAATGGAAAGTCTGTCTCCCTGTGTTGTCGTGGAAGTTGTTGTTCCATTGGTTGTTGTAGTCGTTGTGGTCGTATTCTGTGCATTATTGGTTCCATTTGCAACAGTTGTAGTTGTTGTGGTTGTTCCCCTTCTTCTATTTGCTGCATCTGAATCATCTTCATCATCATCTGATGTTCTTGTCTTGTAATTAGCCGTTACCGTTGCTTCTGTTGCCGGCATCGTAATAGTTGTAGATGCTGCTGAAGCGTTAGCAAATCCTACGCCTGCTGTAGTACTTGTCCATTTGGAGAATACTTTGCTTGATGATTCCGGAGCAAAAGCAGAGATTGTTACTACCTGGCCTGCTGTATACTCACCGGAGCCTGAACCATAATTAACTGTTAATTTGTACTTGGTAGTAGAATCGGAAGAGCTTCCGGACCCACTACCGCCAGATCCACCGCTTCCTGAACCACCGCTTCCTGAACCACCACCAGTGCTGTTTGTGGTATAATGTGCGGTTACTGTTACGTTAGCATTTGGCATATACATGCTTGTGGACGCTGAATGCACATCACCAATCAATTCAGAACAATCTGCTGTAACACCAGCACTGTCTGTACCTGTTGCTGACCAGTATTGGAAGCTTTGTGTTGTGCTTACCCCTGTTGCCTCTAACACAACAATTGCTCCACCGGTCATATTGGTCAGGCTCGTACTTCCATTGCCAGTACCACCTGTTACTGTCATGGTGTATGTTTTTCCGTCTGAGACTACGCCATTTCCCGGTTCAAATACTGCAACAACCTTTCTGTTCTCATTTACACCACTGTAAGCATCTGTTCCTGTATGGACAGTACCATTGCTGTCAGTCCACTGCCAGTATTTGAACTTATATCCTGTCTTAGTAGGATCTGTAGGCTTCGTTGCTGCCTTACCTGCATTTACATTCTGTACTTCGTATACTTTGCCATCACTTTCAAAAGTAACTACATAGCCAATTTCCTTGAATGTAGCATTAGGAAGGCTCTGTGCATACTTATATGCAGGGCTTTCAACGTTGTTTGCTTCATCAGAATATTTATAGCCATAAATGACGCCATTGTAGTTTTTGTCAAAAGCATCCGTTATCGTACAAGCAGGATTGTTTATATAAACATCAGCAGTTGTTCCTGAGAAAGCATTCTTTCCAATATTTGTTGCTGTATCCGGCAAAATCACTGTTTTCAGTCTTGTATCACCCATGAAACATCCTTCTGGAATTGCTGTCACCTGTGTATCGCTCAAATCAACATGGGTAATACCTGTATTATAGGCAAATGCTTCTTCTGCAATCGCTGTTACATTCACAAGCTGAGGATCATTTTCTGTTGCAATAGCAGACTTTCTGTATAATTCAGGACTGTTCAGATCACCTCTTGATTCCAGACACTCAATGATAGTCAGTCCGCCGGCCGCTCTTGCTGCAGAATTACTTCTCTGATAAATAATGGCATTATCTGAGAAGAATGCTGCCCCATCCTCGTTCTCAATACCGGTCAGCTTCGTACAGCCTCTGAATGGGATCTTGCCCATCTTATTCATCTCAGCACCTACCTTAACACTAAGGAGGTTCTCACAGCTGTAGAAAGCATAATCAGGAAGCTGTTTGATGGAGCCTAAGCCAATAGAGGTAAGAATATCATTACCTGCAGTGATATCTTCACTGTACTCCTGATTATTGAAGTTTTCATTTAAAGAATATTTGAATACATTTCCTTCCTCAAAGAACTTGACTTTTCCACTCTTCTCTCCAAAATTACCACTGAACAAGCCAGCTGCCGGAGTACCAATATCATTAGGATAAGTTTCATTTGAGTACAATTTAACCGGATCATTTCTTCCAGTTATTCCATCATTCAGTTGTCTTTTTAAATTTGTTGTAGATGCAGTAATTCCAGCATCACTTTCTTTATGAGTCAGAGTCAGATAATCCCAGTTGTCTTTATTATCTGTAACCCCAAAATATGTCTTTGCATCCAAGGACTCAATTCCCTTAGGAATATCTACAAGAAGCGCTGCCATAACAACATCATTCTCTTCCTGTGTCAAAGGAGCGTTATATGTGCTGCTGTTAATCCATCCCTGGTTCTCATTAAATTTATCAATGATGCTATAAACTGAAATACTGCTATCTTTCTTTAATGACTCAATCAGATCTGCATTCATCAGATCAATCTCTTCAAAATGCGGATAATCTACCAAAGTACTTTCAAGAGTGGCATTATCCAGTAATACCTTGATATTTACCGGAGAATCCACCTGATAGCAAATATTTCTCTTTGCAGCCTTACTGGTGAAATGTGTCTCATCAGAATCCATCGCATAGTCATATGGGGCATATCCCTCTTCTACCTTACCATGGAAAGTAAGATAGTTAGAGTTGGTCTTAAATGCGCCACTTCCAATCGTCATCTCTGTACCATCAGATACTGGTTCTGAAAAATGTACATTCTCTAGCAATTTGCAACCTGCGAATGCATCTTTACCGATAGAAGTCACAGAGTTACCAATATTTACTCTTGCAAGTATCTTTGCATCTTTCAGAGCACCTTCTTCTATCGTTGTGATTGAATCATCAGCAATCGTAAGCTCTATAATGTAATCCTTAACTCCTCCAAAACAGTCTGTACCTAACTGTATTACCTTATGTCCTGCTATAGAAGAAGGTACTTCAAGATTACGAATTGTAGATGTTTTACTTCCAACAAAATTGTAGCTCTTTAAAGTAGCTGTACCATCGGAATTTACAACTATTGTGGCAACATAATCACCATAAGTAGCTTCAATCTGTTCATTGTTAGATTCGTTCAGGTAGACATATGGAACATATTCACTAACTGCCGTCTTAGAGGCCTTGGTTCGAACTCTTAATTCTGTTGGAGTGCTTCCATTTGTCTTAAATCCAGGACCCTTCACATAGAAATTTTTATTTGTAATATCCTGGAATAAATACTCCTTATCTGAGTCTGAATCATATTTATCTTCATCAGTATCTGGGGCATCAAAAGTTACGCTCTGACAGTGACTGCTGTCTTCTCTATAGCTTGCTTCACCAAAGACAACGCATCCAAGGTTTTGACATCCCATTAAAGTATTGTCAGGAATCTTACAAACATTCAAAGAACCGGGGAATGTAACTGTTTCCAGTGCAGTTCTGCCTGCAAGAATATAATCATAATAAACTTCTCCCGGTGTATTTGTATTTGCATTCACATCAGCACCTGGAACTTTCGCATCTTTCAACGCAGTTGCTATTCCAAATTGGTCATCTGTTGAAGCAATAAAATTTCGATAGTTGTCTGGGAACTTAAATGAAGTTAGCGTATTGCCACCTTCTCCAATAGCAAATGCACCTATTCCAATCACAATATTCACATTAGGATTGCTGAAATAAGCAGCGGTGTCACCCGATAAATCCGCACAGTTATAAAATGCAAACGGCCAGATAGTAAGCGTAATACTAGCAGCTCCACCGGTTGTACTGGTTGAACTCATACCAAAAGATGTCAGTCCTGACTTGGCAAAGCAAGCTGTACCAATTGTTTTTAATTCCTTAGGAAAAGTAATCCCTTTCAATTTTGTACAATTATAAAAAGCTCTTGCTCCCAATACACCCGTAGACTGATTTCCTGATTCACTGCCAAAAGTAACAGAGTTCAAATTTACACAATCACTAAAGGCATCATTTCCCACTACTTTACAATAAGCTAATTCTACAGAATTTAAAGTTGTCTGCTTATTAAATGCACCATTTCCGATAAATTCTATCTTATCAGATAAAATCACTGAACTGATTTCAGCAGTATTAGTTCCAACTTTACTAAATGCATTATTACCAATTCCTGTAATTGTTATTTTAGGTGAAAAAGATATGTATCCATCTTTTGTAATATAGTTATATCTGGCATCATTCGTTGCCAAACTTCCGGATACCAGACGTGGAACATATACACCTTGCTTTCCTGTGTCTGATGAATCCGTCACTGCATCCTCTAAATCCAGTAATGTGAATTCATTTAATTTAAAAGAAGTAGCATCTGCATAAAAACGGTCAATTATACTGTCTTTTATAAACTGATTTTCGTCATCAACTCCACTAATGTTAGATGCATCATTCTTTTGGAAGGATATTTTCATTGTTTGAAGTTCATCATGTGAACTATTAAGCTTACTGATTTCTGTTGTCAAATCAGCATCTGTCATGCTGGACGCCCTGCTAATTATTTGCTGCAATTCACTATTATAAGTGTCTATAGCCGTACATCTGTTTAAATATGCTGTATTTCCATATTTTTTTGCAATATCCACAGGGGTTTTAGTTCCCTTAGTATATTTAAAGGTTCCCTCTGAAATGCTGAATGTACTTTCCTTTCTTGGGTCGTCACTTGTAACAGCCGTCAATGAAGTCGTATCTGTATAAGTTAATTTATCGGGCACATCATGAGATTTGCCTGAATTATCTTCTACTGAATCCACAGAAGAAGGATCATTGGCAAAAGTCAATGTATATGTTTCCAAACTTAATACAATTTTAACTTTATCAACATAATCATTTGTGATGATAAAATAATCTGTATACCTGTCCTCATTCAGATCAATAGAAACACCCTGTTGATTTTTTTCATATCCAAGAATTACATAACCATTTTTTCTTGCCTTTATACTAAATTCTTTCTCGTATTTCGCACTTGTAGAGCCAGATTCAAATCTGACTGCATATTGTATATCCGATGAATTTGTACTTGACAAGTCATATTTGGTCGCATCAGATAACGAATTATAATTATTCAGCTCTGACTCCATTTTTAAATTCATGCTTGAAGCATTATATACCTTTTCAAACACATTCTTTATGTCCAGGCTTCTGACATCTGTCGTCGTCTTCGCCTGCATGGTTCCCAGCTGTTCGACTGGAATCGCAGCCACTACGACTGCCATAATCATGAAGATGGCTGCAATAGTCTTACGCACTGTCCTATGCAGTCTTACATTCTTTCTCTTTCTTTTCTTTCCTGTGTTCTTTGCCATGTTGCATCTCCCCATTTTAATTCACCCTTTTAGCCACAACTACGAACCGTCCTTCATTCTCCTGATAATCACAGGTAGATAAGGTCAACAGCTTATCGCCATAGTTTGCAGTTACTCCAGTGTCATATAATGACAATGCCGCCATCTCATTCATATAGGAATCAAATTCCTTGGCTGAACCGGCATTGATAAATTGATAATACTTAAAGGTCACTTCTTCTTCCGAATAGACCTTTGAGCGGAACACGTACATTACTTCGTATTCCCCTTTGTTATATATGGTGTCAAACTTGATTCTTGGATGTGCCTCATAATACGATTCATTGCTGTATTTATTCAATGTACCGAACATCTTGCCCGATTGCATGTGATGTCCATACAGAATGATGTTATCGCATCCGTTCACTGCATCACATTGATAATCCATGAAGATACATCCGTTCTTGTCTTCCTCCTGATTAAAGTTATGATTCAGATAGTATTCATTATTTACTGTCTGCATAACAGGATAATCAATAATTGTATCGTCAATTTTTATCCATCCGATTAGTCTTTTGTTCTTATTATATAATGTTTCGTATTCTGGAAGAATATCCAGTGTCTGTGCATCCTCTTTTGTTACCTTGTGAATATTTATTTGTGAGTTCGCATTTAATATATTATTTGAGGTATTTTTCAGTGTTGCCAGCGACTCAAATTCACTTGCACTCTTAGCTGCCGATTGATAATAAAAGGCAAAATAACCAAAGCAGCCAATACATATGGGAATGCATATCGTAATCAGAAGCTTTCGCCTTTTCTCTTTTCTTCGAATCTCCAGTAAAATCTCCTTCTTCATTTCCGACGAAAGGTCTTCTATCCTTATTTTTTCTTTTTTCTTTGGAGTCAGCTTCTGCCTGGCGTTCTCACGCTTCTGCTTACGTTCTTCCTTTTTACGTCTGATCTCCTCCTGCTTCTGAATCTGTTCTTCCTGAAATCTTCTATGCAGTTCATAGATATTATCGTCAAACTGTCTTCCTACAATTGATTCAAATTCAATCTGACTACTCTTTAACTGTTGATACAGCTTCTCGACATCTTTGGGGTTATCCAGCTTCAAGTCTCGTGTAATGGAATCAATGAGCTGTTTATCCCGCTGCGCCGCCGCATATTCCTCTGGTGTCCGGAAACGTCTGCCATCAATGGTCCATTGCCTGTCTCTTATACACATCTCCGAGCCCACGAGACGGAGCTACATCTC
>ERZ1027232.852-NODE-852-length-15697-cov-4.155479_pt1 | contig 15697 bp, 11 predicted proteins | sample MGYA00519478_ERZ1027232 | MGnify/ENA primary metagenome ERZ1027232 (study PRJEB26926, sample SAMN06164468) | human gut metagenome | biome: ENVO:00009003; feature: ENVO:2100002; material: ENVO:00002003 | host: Homo sapiens | place: USA | collected 2012 ...
CGTCAGATGTGTATAAGAGACAGTCTCCACATTGGCGCCGTCCAGGGTGCCCAGAGTAACGGCGCCGTTGAGCATCAACTTCATATTGCCGGTGCCGGATGCCTCCGTGCCGGCCAGCGAAATCTGCTCACTGATGTCCGCAGCAGGCATCAGCACCTCTGCTAAAGACACGGAGTAGTCCTCCATAAACACCACTTTCAGCTTATCCTTGGTGTCCGGGTCATGATTCACCACATGAGCCAAAGCGTCAATCAGCTGAATGATTTTCTTAGCCATGTAGTAACCGGGGGCTGCCTTGGAAGCAAAAATATAAGTCCGGGGAGTAAAGTCCATATTCGGATTTTCTTTCAGCGCCTGGTACTGCGCAATAATGTTCAGCACATTCAGCTGCTGGCGCTTATACTCGTGCAGGCGCTTCACCTGCACATCAAAGATGGAATCCGGGTCCAGCACCACGCCGTTCTGCTTCTTCACCACCTTGGCAAAGCGCTCTTTGTTGGCGCGCTTGATCTTTTGCAGCTGGTCCAGCACTGCCGGGTCGTCCTTGTAATCCCGCAGGGTCAGCAGGCGGTCGCTGTGCTTAATAAAGTCGTCACCGATCAGCTCCGTTAAATAATCGGTCAGCTGCGGGTTGGACTGGCACAGCCAGCGGCGGAAGGCAATGCCGTTGGTTACATTGGTAAACTTGGCCGGGGTGATGGTGTAGAAGTCGTGGAACACCGTGTCCTTCAAAATCTCGCTATGCAAAGCAGACACGCCGTTGACGCTGTGAGAGCCGGCCACGCACAGGTTGGCCATACGCACGGCGCCGCAAGAGATCACAGCCATACGCTCCACCTTGTCTGCGTCATGGGTAGCGCCCCAAACAAAGGCACGGAAGCGGTTGTCGATCTCCTTGGTGATCTCATAAATACGGGGTAGCAGGCGCTTATACAGGTCCTCGCTCCAGCACTCCAGCGCCTCTTTCATCACCGTGTGGTTGGTGTACGCCATCGTGTCGGTTACCAGTTTCCAGGCAGAGTCCCAATCATAGCCGCACTCGTCCAGCATAATGCGCATCAGTTCCGGAATGGCCAAGGTGGGGTGGGTATCGTTAATATGGATTGCCACCTTCTCCGGCAGATTATCCAGCGTGCCGTACTTGGACAGGTGACGGTGAATAATATCCTGCACAGAGGCGGACACCAGGAAATACTGCTGGCGCAGGCGCAGGGACTTGCCCTCCGGCGTGTTATCTGCCGGATACAGCACCTTACTGATGGTCTCTGCCATGGCAGACTGCTCCATAGCCTTAATATACTCGCCCTGATTAAACAGACTCATATCCAGTGCAGGCTTGCGAGCCGCCCACAGGCGCAAACGAGCCACACCGTCACCCAAACCACTTACATACATATCATAGGGCACAGCGATCACGGTGTTGCAATCCCGCATCGTGACGGTATGGTACTCCCCGTCCCAGCTTTCATCGACCCAGCCCTCAAAACTGACAGTCTGGGCGCGCTCCTCACGGGGCACTAACCAAACCTCTCCGCCGGGCAGCCAAAAGTCCGGCAGCTCCGTCTGCCAGCCGTCTACCAGCTTCTGCTTAAAAATACCGGCCTCATACCGAATGGAATAGCCCATAGACTGATAGCCGTCAGAGGCCAAACCGTCCAGATAACAGGCAGCCAGGCGACCCAAGCCGCCGTTGCCCAAACCGGCGTCCGGCTCCTCATCGTACAGCTGCTCCAGCTTTACATCAAAGCCGGCCAGTGCCTTTTCAAAAGTCTCAGTCAGACCCAGGTTATACAAGTTGTTCTTTAAGGAACGCCCCATTAAGAACTCCATACACAGATAATAGATCTGCTTAGAGTCCTGACCTTCGGCCTGATGGCGGAACTGGCTGTTCTTTTCGCTGAGCATCTCCCGCAGGATCATGGCCACAGCCTTATAATATTGTTCATTGGTGGCGTCTGCCGGCGTAACGCCGAAGAAGTGACTGAGTTTGTCGTTGATCCGTCGCTTTGCTTGCGCCACAGAAATCGTTGATTTCATACAAATCCTCCAAAAATTATTATAAATCACGCAAATAATCGTGTTCCATTTGTAGATTATATACTAAAATCGTCTGTAATTCAATACCAAGTCGCTAAAAGAGCCTATGCACGAAACATTTCTCTTATTCTTCCTCTGTTTTCGGCTTTTTCAGTTTGGACAGCATCTTGGTCGTCACCAGTTTGTACAGTTCTACCACCTGATACCAGTTCATTCCCAACATCAGGGCAAACAGCAGTGCCTCTGCCACATAGAACCACACGCCCTGCAAGCACAGTGCCGCCACCGTTTGGGCCACCAGCACCACGGTTTGGCAGGTGAGCACCACCGGCTGGTAGTTGATCTTAATGAATCGGCGCGTATCCCGACTGCGGGTCAGGAACACGACCACAAAGGCGCAGGCAGTGGCAACAGCCGCACCGTTGGCACCCATACGAGGAATCAAAATCAGATTCAGCACCACATTGGTGACTGCACCGGTGAGGGCAGTTACCATCGCCATAATATTCTTTTTCTCCGCCATATAGATAGAGGCCAAAAAGTTCACCAGACAGGAGAATACGGTGGAAATGATCAGCACCGGCACATACTGCCAAGAGTCGAAATACGCGTCTGCCACCAAAACTTTCGTAATAATCTTACAAGTCAAAATCAGGAAAGACGCCACAAAGAAGGTGCCGCCACAGTACACCCGAAAGATCTTGGAGAAAAACCGGGCGGTATCTTTATTGTTATACTCATCCACCGCAGACAGTTGCCAGGCGTCTGTAAATACAGACGCGCACATAATCACCAAATTCGGGATCTTAGACGCGGCGGAATACAGACCGTTGGCAGAAGAGCCCACAAAATAAGTAACCATATAGCGGTCAGACACATTGATGATCCACCACAAGATAATGGTAGGGATCATGGGCACGCAGTAACGCAGCATATCCCGCCCGGTCTGGCGGCGCACGCCCTTAAAGCGCACATAACGGTACAGCTTGGCAGTTACGGTAAAGAACAGCACGGAGCAGAAGTCCGACGCCACGATGGCTAAAATATAGCCGGTAACCCCCCACTTAAACACGCCCAAGAACAGCATGGTAAACAGCAGATAGGTCACGGTAGCCAAAATACCGTCAATGGCAAACAGCTTTACATGACCGGAGCCGCGCACAAACTGCTGGCACAGCTGGCGAAAGCCGGAAGTGAGCACAAACACATAAATGAGCACCAGGTAATCGCCCAGCTTAAAATCGTTGATTTTAATTAAACTGATCGGGTACGCAAACAACAGAAAGGCCAAAAAGCCAACCAGGGTCACCCGCACGCCTACGGTAAACACATCGCTCTTGCGCTCTGCCTTGTCCATCGAAAAGCGCAGGGCTGCCGAGTTGACGCACAAAAAGGCAATGGGTATGATCACATTGCCCGTCTGCTGAATCAGATCCGCCGCGCCGTAGCTGCCCGTGGTCATCATACGGGTGACAAAGGGCATCAGCAAAAACGACAGAATTTTAGACGAAAAGGTGCCAATGGCAAAGATAATGGTATTGGAAGCGAGTTTTTTGTACTTATCCACTGTGTTTCGTTCCTTTACTCCCAGGAATTAGTAGGACCATTTTCCGCTGCGGAAGTCCATGGTATTGTCTGCCGAGGCAGAGGTGTAAATGCAGGAGGCGCGGTACACACTGCCGCCGCTCTCCGTCTTTTTGCCGATCAAAAAGATATACTGATAGCCGCAGGCCACCGCTACGGTGCCGGACTTGTCCGCACCGGAGGCGGTGAGCATCACCTTTTTGGCGCCGGAGTTCATATTCAGCTCCATTGCCTGGGCGGCTCCGCTCTTATAATCGGTATAATACAGCCGGTTGCCGTACACCACCGGGTAATCGGTGGAACGCACATGCTCCAGCAAGGTCACGGTCTTTTGGCTGCCGAACTTTTGGCGAACCAGATCATACTGGTCCTCCGACCGGCGCTGATAATAGTAGAAATAGCCGTTTTCCAGCGCCATGGAACGTACTTCGTCCTTCTCCGTTGCGGCACGGAAGTGAGTGCTGTTGCCGCCGGTCTGCCCCACGGCCAGGTACTCCACCTCGCCGGTCAGATTGTCCGTCTCCGTAAAATACACATCGGTAAGCGAAATGCCCACCAGCGCCAGTTTTTTGTCTGCCCCCGCTGTATAAAGCAAGGTCTTGTCCCCTGCCGCCGTCACGGTGTACAGAGAGTCGCCGGTCAGGCAAAACAGCCGATCGTTGTAGCCGTAGGCCCGACGCGCGTCGGGGAGCAAAGTCACGGCATCGCCGCCGGAGACGGAAAGTTTCTGCAGCTTTTTGCTGCCTTTATCAATATAGTAGAGGAAATCGCCCATAATATTCAGGCAGCAGGCATTTTTCACGCCCTTCACCTTGGTGGTGGTCTCCTCTGTCGGAGCAAAGCGGTAAATACCCTGACCCGGTGCGGCAAAATAGATATACGCACCATTAAAGGTCACTGCCCCGTGGGTTTTATTCAGAATATTGCCCACCTGACTGCCTTGCTTGGAAGTGTCAAACGCAAAAGCGGAGGCATCCTTGTAATCGGCGTAAGTCGGTTTCTCCGTAGTGGGCGGCGCAGTAGGTGCCTGCGTAGTGGGCGCCGTGGTGGTGCGACCCAGCACATTCTCCTGCACAAAGGTCACAGCCTTGTCCGGCACCAAAAGGGAAAAATCAAAATCCGGCTTGCAGATCTTAACGGTAATCAGAAAGGCCGCCAGTGCCACCACCAGCACACCCAGCACCATAAAAAAGCGCTTGGTGCGGGCACGGCGCTGATTTTGCTTCCGCCGGCGCAGCCGCTCTTTTTCTACTGTCTGATTCATTTTATCGCACCTGTCCGTTGCCAAAGATCAAGTATTTAGTAGTAGTCAGGGCACGCAGACCCATGGGGCCGCGGGCATGCAGCTTTTGGGTAGAGATTCCGATCTCCGCCCCCAGGCCAAACTCCGCCCCGTCGGTAAATCGGGTGGAGGCGTTCACATACACCGCCGCAGAGTCCACCCGCTGCAAAAAGCGGCGCGCGCTCTCTTCGTCCCGGGTGATGATGGCCTCGCTGTGGCCGGTGGAGTGCACATTGATAAAGTCAATGGCCTCGTCCACGCTCTTCACCGTCTTTACGCTGATAATATAATCCAAATACTCGGTATAAAAATCTTCTTCCGTGGCGGGCACCAAGCCGTCGCAGGCCTGCATGGCTCGGGCGTCGCCCCGCATTTCCACATTCTTTTCGTCCAGCCGCAACTTAATGGCCGGCAGGGCGTGGTCAATAATATCCCGGTGGATCACCAGGCTCTCACAGGCGTTGCATACGCCGATCCGCTGGGTCTTGGCGTTAAAGATAATGTCTGCCGCCATATCCACATCCGCCGTGGCGTCCACATAAATATGGCAGTTGCCGGAGCCGGTCTCGATCACCGGCACAGTGGCATTCTCGCACACGGCAGCGATCAGTCCCTTGCCCCCCCGGGGGATCAGGCAGTCGATATAGCCCTTCATATGCATCATCTCGGTAGCAGAAGTCCGGGAGGTGTCCTGCACCAGCGCCACAGCGTCCTGCACAATGCCTGCGTTAAACAGGGCGTCCCGCATCACCTGAGCTAACATGCGATTGGAGTGAATGGCCTCTTTGCCACCCCGCAGAATCACGGCGTTACCGCTTTTTAAGCATAGAGCGGCACCGTCCACCGTTACATTAGGCCGAGCCTCATACACAATGCCAATGACCCCGATAGGCACGCTAACCTTTTCCATATACAGGCCGTTGGGTCGGGTCTGGCTCTCCAGCACGCGACCGCAGGGGTCCGGCAGGTCCGCCACATCCTGACAGCCTTGAGCCATACCCTCGATCCGGTCGCCGTTTAGCGCCAGCCGATCCAGCAGTGCCGGGGACATACCGTTTGCCTTACCGGCTTCCAAATCCAGTGCATTGGCAGCCATAATCTCTGTCTGCCGCGCCCGCAGCGCATCAGCAATCGCCAGCAGCCCTGCATTCTTTTCCTCTGTTGTCAGGGTAGCCAGCACGCCGGCTGCGTGCTTCGCACGGATTCCCATTTCTCTCATCTTTTCATCCATTGCATTCACCTGCTGTTCGCTTCAAAATAGGTGCCGATGGGCTGCCCGTCCAACACCTTATAAATAGCCGTGGGTCGCTCTCCATTCATAATAATCACCGGAATACCGGCGCCGGTGGCGATCTCCGCCGCCCGAATTTTCGTTGTAAAGCCGCCGGTGCCCTTGCTGCCGGCACCCCCGGCTACGGCGTACACATCGTCGTTGATCTCTGCCACACGGCCGATCAGGCGCGCGTCCTCATTCTCTGCCGGGTTGGCGTCAAACAGGCCGTCCGTATCGGTAAGCAGGATCAGCAGATCCGCCCCGATCAGTTGAGCCACCGTGGCAGACAGGCAGTCGTTGTCACCGTGGAGCAGCTCCTCAACGGACACGCTGTCGTTCTCATTCACAATGGGCAGGGCGTCATATTCCAGCAGCTGATTAAAGGTGTCCACCAAATGTGCCTTTTCCTCCGGGTGATTTAAGGTGTAGCCGGTAAACAGCAACTGGCTCACCACCACGCCGTACTCGGAAAACAGCTTGTCATAGAGGAACATCAGCTCGCACTGCCCCACCGCCGCGCAGGCTTGCAGCCCGCTGGTATGGTCCGGTCGTTCATGCATGCCCAGCTTACCGGCACCGATACCCACGGCGCCGCTGGACACCAGCACCACCTGATGACCGGCGTTCTTCAGATCTGCCAGCACAGATACCAGCTTGGCCATCCGGGCAATATTGGTCTTGCCTGTGTCGTGGGTCAAAGTGGAGGTGCCTACTTTGACCACAATGCGTTTTTTCTCCGTCAACTTCATTATACACTGCTCCAGGTTACATAATCAGTTACAGTATACCATACTTTAGTCCTGGAGTTAAGATTTTTTTGTATGTTTTTCAAAATTCCGTCAAAAATAGAAAAAGAAATGCGGCGGCAGCACAGCGCTGCCCCAAGGGAATGAGGAATGATTATGACAAAGCGAAGCTCCGTGCGACTGCTGTCCTTCGGTTTGCTGCTGGCGGGTATTTTGATTATCTATGCCATCACCGGCACCGTACAGGCTGCCCAGTACCGGGCGCGGCTGGAAAGCACCTATCGCCAAAGCCTGTCGGCCTTGGCAGAGGACCTGGAGGGCATTGAGACCGATCTGACCAAAAGTGTCTATGCAAACGGCGCCGCCACGCTGTCTGATGTAAGCCGAGATCTGTCTCAGCAGGCCAATCAGGCCAAAGATTCTCTGTCCCGCCTGCCGGTGGAGCAGATGAACCTGGCAGGCACCTATAAATTTCTAAGTCAAACCGGGGACTACGCCACTTATCTCAGCAAAAAAGTCTATGCCGGCGAGGTGGTCACCGCCAAAGAGCACGAAAATCTGCTCCGGCTGCTGCAATACGCCACCAAATATAAAAACAGTGTGACCCAAATGGTAGAAATTTGCAATAACGGCGGCCAAATCACCAAGCGCGATGTAAAGTCTGCGGACGGCACCAGTCTGCCCGCCATTAGCACAGACTTTTCCACCGCGGAGGAAGCCTTTGAGAACTACCCCACCCTGCTATATGACGGCCCCTTTGCAGACGCGGTACTGCACAAAGAGCCGCAGCTGTTCAAGGGGCAGGACAAAATCAGCAAGGACGCTGCCGCCAAGATCGCTGCCAAGGCACTGGGGTGCAATGAGACCCGCCTAAACCGATTGGAAGACGAAGCCGGTCGTATGCCTGCCTATGTGTTCACCAAAGGGCAACAAACGGTAAATGTGACCAAAAGCGGCGGGTATGTCAGCTCCATTCTCTTCGGCGGCAAAATCAGTACCAAGGCCATAGATGAAAAAGAAGCGATCAAGCAGGCAGCCGCCTATTTGAAGAAACTGGGCTACCAAGATATGCGCTCCACCTATTACGCCACCGACAGCAATATCTGTACCGTCAATTTTGCCTACTGCCGAGACGGAATACTCTACTATACAGATTTAATCAAGGTTGGCGTGTCCCTGCGAGACGGTAGCGTGGTATCGCTGGAAGCCCGGGGCTATATCACCAACCACCACCGGCGGAATGTGCCCACCTTTACCGTATCGGAAAAGGCAGCCACCGCCAAGATCAGCCCCTATTTGGAGGTGAGGAGCACCAAAAAGTGTCTGATCCCCAAGGAGGACGGCCGGGAGGTCGCCTGTATTGAGGTGCTTACGCATTCGGCAGACACCGGAGAGGACGCGCTGGTGTACCTGAACGCCGCCACCGGTGCGGAAGAGGACATTCTTCTGCTGCTGTACAGCGATCATGGCACCTTAACCAAATAAAACGCATAAACCCGGCGCTGCCGGGCAGAATAAAACCGAAAGGAAGGCAACACCATGAAAAACCGATTGATGATTTTAGCACTGGCCGTGACCGTGCTGGCAACCGTGCTGCTGGGCTGCGCCAAGCAGGAGGAAAATCCCACCACAGAACCGGACACCACCGTCAGCGAAACCACCACACAAGAGGAAACCACAGCAAAAAGCCCCGGCGAGGCACTGAGCGAGGGCGCATCTGAGGCCGGTTCCAAGGTGCGTGAAGGCGCCACCGATCTCAGCGAGGCCGCCTCTCGTGCCGGGGAGACCGTATCCCGCGCCCTGGAATAAAACGAAAAAGAAAGGACTTGTTCATCAGAACAAGTCCTTTTTTTATACCGGAAGGCGCCACCACATAAACGGGAGCCTTGGCGTAATCATTCGTAAAATCCGATTTCGGCAATATCCGGGGTGCTGCGGCTTTGGCGGATCACCAAGCGCACGCCCAGGCAATTCAATCCCCGGCGCAGCCGCACAATTTTCTTCATTCCGATCACCGTGCCCTTGTAAATACGCTTCATCTTGCCGTTTGGCTTCTTAGCCCACAGTTCAAAGGCCTCCACCCGCTGGCTCTTGCGAATCTCCTCGGACAGAATCACATATTTTAACTTATGTACACTGTCAAAGTCAAAGTCGATATACCCCTGCTCCGGCTGTAATTCGCCCAGCTGGTATGTGATGATCGGGTGCTCGGTCATCTTGCGAATGGCCTGGCCCATCCCCTTCAAGGCGTGGGCGTCTCTCGGATGGATCACGCCCTTATTGGTAGGCGGCACATTCAGCAGCAGGGTGCAGTTGTTGCCCACAGAGCCAAGATACAGCTTAAACAGTCTACGCGCGCTCTTAACCGTGCGGTCCTCATTTTTGGACCAGAACCAACCCTTACGGATGGACACATCCACCTCCGCCGGATACCAAATCAGATCCCGCGCCATAGACAGCACCTTGCGGCTGCCCAGATCCTCGTCCATATTGTCCAGCTTTTTCAGCGCGGCAGCGTCGCCCTCACCGTGTTGGCTCTTCTCATGCGTCTTTTCAGCGTCTGCCAGGCGAGCAGGCACCACACAGAACTCGCTTTTGCGGGTCTTGCCGCCCTCGTTGCCCACCCAGCGCACATCCGGGCCGCAAATGGAAATCAGCGCATCCGGCTGCAGTTTGCGGATTAGGGCATAATACCGCGCCCAATCATACTCAAAGTTCGGCACATCGGCGCCTTTCGCACCGTCAAACCAAACCTCACTGATATGGCCGTAATTGGTAAGCAGCTCCGTTAACTGATTGCAAAAATAATCATTATAATCCGGGGTACCGTAGGTGGGCTCGTGCATATCCCAAGGGGAAAGATACACGCCAAAATCCAGTCCGCCGGCAGCGCAGGCGTCAGACACCTGCTTCACAATATCGCCGTCAAAGTCCGTGTTCTTTACACTGAACGATGTGTATTCACTGGGCCACAGACAAAAACCGTCGTGGTGCTTACAGGTAAGAATGATACCGCTGGCACCGGCAGCCTTCACCGTGCGCACCCATTGTTCCGGCTTGATCTTCTTAATGGTAAAGTCCTGCACCGTTTCTCTGCCGCTGCCCCACTCCCGCTGATTGGCAGTATTCATGCCAAAGTGCATAAAGCAGTAAAAAGGCTGCTGTGCCAAGTGAACCTGGTTGGGGCGTGGCACCACGCGAATGTAACGCTCCACTTCGCTGTCATTCAGCGGCACACCGCCGTTGGTGGTGGTCCAGTTCTGGTCAAAATTCGGCTTCATCTTATTCCCTCTCTCTTCCTCGGTTGTAGCAACTGAAATAGCGACCTTTATCGCCCATATACCAAGGCAGTTTCATACGCAGGTAACGCAGTTTGTCCCCCAGGCGCATGGTGTAGTCAAAGGGGCGGTCCTCGACCCGGTCATACAGCGGGGTCGCACAAGGCACAGCCACTGTATTCAGCTCCGTTGCGGCCAAAACCAGTGTTTCTTCATCCCGGGGCAATACCACCGTGTCGCCGCCCTGCACATTTAAGATCAAAATATAGAAGTACAGCTCCTTGGCAATGGCATCCGTACCGTCTGCGTTATGGCTGTGGGTACTTACATACCCCAGCTGCCCCTCTTGAATATGGGCGGTCTCGTGCAAATCGTACAGATCCCAGCTTGCAAAACGCCGGGTACGGCTCAGCACCGAGCAAGGCACCGTTTTTCCACCTACGGTAAAGTCTAAAATCCGATTACTGTCCGCAGACAACAGAAGCGCCAGCCGGCGGGTATCTTTCTTTAAGGTCAGGGTCTGACCGGCAAGGCGCAAAGCGTTCTTGCCGTCCTTTGCAATAGCAAAAGGAATACCGGCTGCCGTGACCTGATCGCCGATCCGCTCCGCAGGAATAGACAGGGGCAGCTCGCCCTGCTCGCCTTGCTTGGTGATCAACTGCACGTTCATAGGCAGTGTGAGAGGCGTTGCCTTGGCAGCGTGACCCACCTGCGCCGCCGGTTGCAGCCGCAGAGCAAAGGTCTTGATTTGATACGGTGTAAAGTCCGTGACCAGGCAGCCGTCTTTTACCGTTGCCGGGCCTTTTTCTTCTTCAGAGGCAAACAGCTCTCGGGCTTCTGCCACACCGGCACCCAGACGCAGGGCGTAGTGCTCCACCGGCGTACCGGCGCCCTCGTTCAGGCGCACCACAATCTCGTCGCCGTCCTCCGCCAACTTCATTGCCCGCAGCACCACCTGGGGGTGAGAGGCATTTCCAAAACTGTACGCAGCACCCAGCACGCCCGGGTGCTTTGGCTCCACATACCCGGTCAGGGGCTGCAAAAAGGCACGGGCCTGATTTTGCGTATCGGCGCCCACCTGCCCTTTATGGGAGAACAGGGCATAGCTGTATCGGTTCAGTCCCAGGTCCATCATAGATTGCATGGAATCGATCCGGTAATTGCGTACCGGGCTGTGCAGCACGGTCATACGCAGGGTATTGTCCTTATACTTGTCCCAGCCGTACTTGCACTCGCTAAGCACAGACACGCCCCAGTCGCCGCTTTTATCCGTCAGATCCACCCAGTTTTGAGCAGGCACTTCAAACAGCTTTTCCGTCATATTTCCCCGGCGAATGGCGCCCAGCCCCAGGTCAAAGGTAGCCTCTGGGTTAGTGCAGGCAAATGCAAATTTGTTCTTTGCCATCGTGTGCAGACTGCGCCACTCGATCTCAGAATACACTTCTACCCGGCTGCCGCCGTCGGTGAGGGCAATGATATTCTTAAAGGTAGAGTCCCCGTCCTTTTGCTCCACACAGAAGGACACCCGCGCCGGGCCTTTCTCCTGAATGGTCACCGTCACCGGATTTGGCAGGCGGTCCGGGTCCTTGTTGGCTTCTTTATAATTCATTTCCCAGGCAGGCCAGGGCTTAGAGCCGGTGTACTTGAACAGCCCCAGGCTGATGGGCTCCGACAACAGCTCCTGCTCGTCCATTTCTTTGTCCAGGATGGAGGTGATGTTGCCCTTTTTGTTCAGGCGCACAATGTATTTTTGGTTCTCCATCTGATTTTCGCCGCTGATGGACAGGCTGCCCCGCAGACGGCAGGGCACATCGGAGGGCCGCACATCATAGACCGCAAAGCCCAAGGCAGGCACCGTGGCAACAAATACCAGCTCCGCCGTGCCATTCTCGTAGCGGTTCACCTGACTTTTCACTTCCCTGCCCTTGGGGTCATATACCCGCGCACAGGCCTTGGGCCAGTGGGGCAGTTCCAGAGTCACCGCATCCGTGCGGGCCACTTCCAGACTGTTAAATACCGTCACCGGCGTGCCGGCGCAGAAGTCCGTTTTCAGCAGACTGCCCACAGACCCGGCAGCTTGGGTCAACTCACCGGCAAAGCCGTTCATGGCCATACCGTAGTCGTTCCAACTGCGGCGATAGGCGCGCTGCACGGAGGTGCCCGGCAGATCATCGTGGAACTGATGGGCAATGGTACGCTTCCAGTTCAGCTCCATAGCCTCTTTATTGTAATGGGCGGTGCCCAGATAATCCGCCACTACGCCGGAACGCTCCGCCATATCCGCCAGTTCCTGGCAGCGGCGGTTCCAACGCTTACCCACGGCCCGGGAAGTGTAGCCGCCAACGCCGTGATTTTGCATCACCAGTTCCGTCTCCCACCGGGGCAGCTTGGCTTTTTGCTCCGGGGTCAGCTGGGCGTTCAGGTCACGGAACAGATCATCCGCACCGGACGCCAGCACCTGCACATCGCTGTCTTTGTTTTTGTTGATCTCCTGCTCTACAAAGGCCACAGAGGCTTCCTTGGGCGCACCGCCCCGATCGCCGATCCCGTGGAAGATCATAGTGCTGTTCAGATCGTATTTTTCGTTTTCATCCAGCTTTTGCTGCACAAAATCCCAGTCCCGCAGCTTCTTCAGCGTAAAGTAATAATCGTGGGGGTTCAGGCTGGCCAGCACCTGCGCGCCGTCCGGCCCTTGCCACACGCCAATATCAAAAGGAATGCCGTAGGCGCCGCCCCAACCCAGCTTTTGGGTCGTAAAGCCCATCAGGTTGGCGTGGGCCATAATGCTGGGCAGCGCCCAACCGAAGCCAAAGCAGTCCGGCAGATAAATATCCACTGAGCGCTTGCCGAATTTTTCCTCAAAATAGCGATTGCCGTAAAGAATATTGCGAAAGAGTGCCTCCGGCGACGGCACATTCACATCGCCATTCTCAAAGGCGGAGCCGCAAACGCTCCACCGCCCCTGGGCAATATAATCCCGCATTTTGGCGTACAGTTCCGGGTAATATTCCTCCATCAGCTCGTAACGATAGCTGCCCTCAAAATTGAAGTGATAGGTGGGATATTTTTGGAACAGTGCAAAGTTGTCCACCAAGGTATTGTAGATGTACCGGGACACGGTGGTCTCAAAGTCCCAGGACCAAATGGTATCCAAGTGGGCCGTAGCCACAGTATAGATTTTTTTTTGCATCGGAAGTCCCCCTTATGTGGTCATTGTATCATTATTTTCAGGGGATTGCAACACTGTACTGCCCCATAGAAATAGGAAAAATCACACACCCTTCTCCCGACTCAAAAAGAATACGCAGGATCTAAAACAAAATGCAATTTTCTCTGTAATCTATTTTAGGTGCAAATTGGCTGGGGTCCGTTTGCTTCTCTTTACAGCTGGGATAAAGGAGTTAATCTTATTGCCGAAACATATGACGCAAGTGAAAGACAAAGCGGGCGTGCCGAGAATACGCTTTCACGACTTACGGCACAGCTTTGCGACCTTATCCTTGAACAAGGAATGGACATTAAAACCGCATCGCACATGCTCGGTCACACAGACGCAGAATTTACAATGAACACCTATATGCATGTAACGGATTCCATGTAAGAGAATTTTGCAAACACAATGGCAAATTTACTCGTCGGAAATATGGCAAATTCATAAATGGTCAATAGATGGTCTTGGACGAGAAATCGGATAAACGAACAAAATCTCACTCCGTAAAAAAGAGCGAGATTTTTTTGTTGCGTATTGAATTTTGGAATGCATTTCAGAAAAAGAAAAAACCTGCGAAAACGCCGTGTTTACGCAGGTTTTGGAGCTGATAGTCGGACTCGAACCGACGACCTGCGCATTACGAATGCGCTGCTCTACCAACTGAGCCATATCAGCATAACGTGCTGCGTTGCAGCACGGCTAAGATTATACTATATCTCGCGGAGAAAATCAAGAGAAAAATCGCAACTCCCGCGCAAAAACAAAACCGCACTGCCGGTCTTACAAAATCTCCAGCAATTTGGAAAAAACGAATTTCACAGCAGACTCGCGCACTCGGTTGCGACCCAAATTGCCAAATTGGCAGTATAGGTCTGCACCTGATCCTGCACGCAAAAGCCAAAACAGACCATGCCCACCGGCTTTTTAGCTGTGCCGCCGCCGGGACCGGCAATACCGGTGATGCCGACGCCCACATCGCTCTCCGCCGTCCTGGCCGCGCCCCGTGCCATTTGCGCCGCCACCTGCTCGCTGACTACGCCATAATTCAAGATCGTGTCCGCCTCCACGCCCAAAAAACGAGTTTTCGCCGCATTGGCATAGGTTACAAAGCTGGCATTCAGCACCTTGGACGCATTGGCTACATTAACCAGCGTCCGCAGCACAGCCCGCCGGTGCAAGACTCTGCAAATGAAACAGTGTACCCCAAGTGGATCAGCCGATCCACCACCTGTTCTTCCAACGCCATTTCATCACCTCTTGTTCAATCTGTAATTAGTATAGTCCTTTTGCAAAAAAAATGCAACCATTCGCAAAAAAGGCTTGCAATATAGCGCATTTTATGGTATAGTGTTTAAGCAATCGGGGTGTGGCGCAGTTGGTAGCGCACTAGACTGGGGGTCTAGGGGCCGCAAGTTCAAGTCTTGTCACTCCGACCATAAGGACAGCTTTTCGGCTGTCCTTTTTTATTTTGCTTATTATTTTCGGCTTAGTTAAGCCAAATTTCCGCTTACACAAAAAGCAAGAGAAAACAGAAAACTTTTGGCGTTACAGTACTTATTGCAGTACTTTTTGAGGCAAAATACAGAAAAAGCAGGTCATGGCCGTACCGATCATGGTGGTAGGCCGTCTCTGCCTTTTGCTCATCGGACAGCATGATTGCCATACCCCGCAGCGTGTCCAAAACCTCCTGGGCGTACTCGTCACGCACCGTGTGTTCCAGGGTGCTGTCCAGCAGCTTTGCAAAGAAGTTCTTGATGTTTTCCACAACGGACTTCTTTTCTTTGGGACAGGTCGGTATCTTCCGCCAGCCACTTGGCGAACTTCTCGCCGCCCTCCTGCGTGCTGGCTTCACCACTGATGAAGTCCAAGATCATCTCCTGACGGCATCTTCTTTGCCTTAAAACCATTATACAGTCTTGCCGCCGCGGCTGTCAACGCTCAACGCAAGTGGATCCCTCTTGTGTACCAAACAGCGGACAATAAATGATAGTACCAACGAACGCCGCGCAATCGGTTAGCCGTTGAAATGGGTTCAAACCCGACTTTGTTAATAAAAGGACAAATCTGAGCCCTACTTTCCTATAGCTATCAATGCAAAAAGAGCAAGTCCGAAGACTTGCTCTTTTATAGATTCTGTAATTCCGGGAATTACTCCTTGATAGCGGTAACAACGCCGGAACCAACGGTACGGCCGCCCTCACGGATAGCGAAGCGCAGACCCTCTTCAATAGCGATGGGGGTGATCAGCTTAACATCCATGTTTACGTTATCGCCAGGCATGCACAT
>ERZ1027232.876-NODE-876-length-15369-cov-7.507967_pt1 | contig 15369 bp, 17 predicted proteins | sample MGYA00519478_ERZ1027232 | MGnify/ENA primary metagenome ERZ1027232 (study PRJEB26926, sample SAMN06164468) | human gut metagenome | biome: ENVO:00009003; feature: ENVO:2100002; material: ENVO:00002003 | host: Homo sapiens | place: USA | collected 2012 ...
TACACAAGGCTATTCGTCGGCAGCGTCAGATGTGTATAAGAGACAGGTATATTTAATATAAAGAATTCGACCACTTTTTATGCAATATATACTAGAAATCCACACGTAAAAGGTGTATTATATGGTCAAGTTCCAATAAAACCAGGTCAAAGGAGGGTAAAAAATGGAGCAGATACTTAACAAGTTATCTGAAATAGAAACGACTGCCCGACGTATCATGGAAGATGCGGACCGGACGAAAGCAGCTCTTTCCTCAGAAATGGAACAGCAATGCAGGGATTTCGATGCAGCTCTGGAGCAGGAAACCAACAAAAAAATACAGGAACTTCGCAACAGTCTTGAAGAGCAGAAAGACCAGGAACTTACACTTCTCCGACAAAAAACAGAGAAGACTCTTAACGATCTGGATGCTTATTACAGACAAAACCACCAGCAGCTCTCGGAAGATTTATTCCACAGGCTCCTTGAATGCTGAAAGGAGTGACGCAATATGGGAAATCTCCTTTCTTACAGCGGAATCTCCACCAAGATCCGTGCCATGCAGAGCAAGCTGACCCGCGAAGAACAGATCCGTGAAATCCTGGAACTTTCCAGTGTCCCACAGGTAGCAGCCTACCTCAAAAAAACACCGGAATATTCCAAACTCTGGGCTTCTCTGGATGAGACGACGAGCCACAGAGGACTGCTTGAAAAATCACTGAAAACCTCGATCTTTCACAATTTTTCAAAAATATATCAGTTTGCGAACCCGGAACAGCGTAAATTCCTGGATCTTTATTCCAGACGCTATGAGATCCGTGTTCTCAAGGAGATCATGACCAACCTGTTTGATCACCGCGACACGGATCCCGTCGATGTTTCTCCTTATCGGGAGTTTTTTCGCAGACATTCCCGGCTGGATATTGACCGGCTGGTCGCCTGCAGCAATATGGAGGAATTTGTCAATGCATTGAAGGGAAATGAATTTTATGGACCGCTGTCCACGATCCAGAACCGCGAAAACGCACTTCTGTTTGATTATGGAATGGCTCTCGACCTTTATTATTTTTCCCTGATCTGGCATGTGCGTAAGAAACTTTTTTCCGGAAATGATCTCGCAGAGATCACCAAAGCTTATGGAGAGAAATTCGATATGCTGAACCTTCAGTTTATCTTCCGCTCCAAGCGTTATTTCAATATGGCACCGGCTGACATTTACGCGCTGCTGATCCCAATGAATTACAAACTCAAAAAAGAAGAAATCTCTTCTCTTGTGGAAGCCGCATCCTATGAAGAGACCCAGTCTATTTTCCGCAAGACCTACTACGGCAGGAAATACAGTCATATTTCCGCCCAGAATATCGAAGAATTCTATAACTACATGCTTCGCACCACTCTGGAAAAAGAAGCACGCAAGGATCCTTATTCTGTGGCAGTCCTGTACTCCTACCTGTATCACAAAGAACACGAAGTAAACCGCCTGACCATTGCCATCGAATGTGTCCGTTATGGTATCCCGGCGGAAGAAGCAATACGGTATATTCGTAACAATTAAAATCCCGGAGGTATTTTACTTTGATTGAAAAAATGAAATTTTTAAGCATCACCGGGCCAAAGGCGGATATTGACAGACTGACCAAGACCTACCTTTCCAGGTACGAGATCCATCTGGAAAGTGCTCTCGCAGAGCTCACGGATGTCGCCAACCTGTCGCCTTTTCTGGAGATCAACCCCTATCGGGAAGCATTAACGATCATTGACAGTTTCTACGAACAGCTCGATGAATCCGAGAGAGCCACTTCCGAACAGATGGATGTTGAAACTGCTCTCGCCACTGTCGACAGGATCCAGAAACATGCCAATATCCTGGAGGAGCAGAAACAGAAACTTCAGGAAGAACATGCCGGAATGGTAGAATCACTCAAGATCATCCGGCCTTTCAAAGATCTGGATTACGATATCTCAACAATCCTGAACTTCAAATATATCCATTATCGGTTCGGACGTATCGAGAAACAATATCTGCAGAAATTTGAGAAATACATTTATGACAATCTGGACACCTTATTCATCAAATGCGGAGAAGATGACCAGTACGTCTACGGCGTTTATTTTGTCCCTGAACACGAAGCTCATAAGGTACATGCTGTTTATTCTTCCATGCATTTTGAACGTATCTTCGTTCCGGATGAATACCAGGGTACCGCCAGACAGGCTTTCGAGAAACTCGACAAACGCCACCGCGATATCCACGCAGGATTAGATGCAAACAAGGCAGAATATCAGCATTTCCTCACAGGCTACGCCGGCAAGATTGTTTCTGCCAAGGCAGCCCTGGAAGCCTGCTCAAGAAATTTCGATATCCGTAAACTTGCAGCCTGCACACAGGGTGAAGCGAACACATTCTACATCCTCTGCGGCTGGATGACCGAAAAAGATGCCCTCGCATTCCAGAAGGACATCCAGGATGATGACAAGATCTTCTGTCTCATGGAAGATCAGCAGGCACCGGCGAAGAAAAAACCGCCGACCAAGCTTCGAAACCCGAAACTTTTTAAACCATTTGAAATGTATGTCAAGATGTACGGTCTTCCGGCTTACAACGAAATGGACCCGACCTGGTTTGTGGCGATCACTTACTCCTTTATCTTCGGAGCCATGTTCGGAGATGTCGGACAGGGACTGGTCCTGTTCCTCGGCGGTCTTTTCCTCTACAAAACCCAAAAGATGGATCTCGCAGGCATCATCGGCTGTGCCGGTGTTTTCTCCGTTTTCTTCGGTTTTATGTACGGAAGCTTCTTTGGATTCGAAGATGTTCTCAAGGCACGGTGGCTCAAACCTATGAATGCCATGATGGATGTGCCGCTTGTAGGACGTCTGAATGCCGTATTCGTGATTGCGATCGGTTTCGGAATGTTTATCATTCTGATCTGTATGGTATTTAACATCATCAATTCCATACGGAACAAAGATGTCGAGAGAACCTGGTTCGACAGCAATGCCGTAGCCGGACTTGTATTTTATGGATCTATCGTACTGACCGTCGGACTGTTCATCTCCGGCAAAAAACTTCCGGCAGCCGCAGTCCTGACTGTAATGTTTGCAGTTCCGCTGATCCTGATGTTCCTCAAAGAGCCTCTCACCAACCTGGTAGAGAAAAAATCACAGATCTTTCCGGAACAGAAAGGTATGTTCTTTGTCCAGAGCTTCTTTGAATTATTTGAAGTTCTGCTGAGTTACCTTTCCAACACACTTTCCTTCCTGCGTATCGGTGCTTTTGCCGTCAGCCACGCCGCCATGATGGAGGTTGTCCTGATGCTCGCCGGAGCCACAGAGGGAGGAAGTCCCAATTGGATCGTCGTTATCCTCGGCAACATCTTCGTATGTGCCATGGAGGGACTGATCGTTGGTATTCAGGTTTTACGTCTGGAATATTATGAGATCTTCAGTCGTTTCTATGCAGGAAACGGACGCGAGTTCCAGCCTTTTATGAAAAAAAACAGCAAAACAGCTCAGTAAAATAACAGATTTTATTTTATATCAGGAGGATATCACCATGAACATGATCATTCAAATCGTAACCGCAATCGCACTGACACTCAGCATTATCGTACCTTTTGGCTGCTTTTTCCTCGGAGAAAAGAGCAAAAAACGCTACAAAAAATCTCTGATCGCCAACTGCTTCCTTTTCTTCGGCGTGCTTCTCGTGGCAACCATCGTAAGTTTCGCAGGAACAGCAAGCGTACAGGCTGCTTCCTCTTCTGCTGACGGACTCGCTACAGGTCTTGGCTACCTTGGTGCAGCTCTCGTTACAGGTATCTCCGGTCTTGGTTCCGGTATCGCCGTTGCAAGCTCTGCAAGCGCAGCTCTCGGTGCCCTGAGCGAAGATGGTTCCCTGTTTGGTAAATCCATCATCTTCGTAGCTATGGCAGAAGGTATCGCACTTTACGGACTGATCATTTCCTTTATGATCCTGGGTAAACTCTGATCTAAGAGGCGGTTTCTATGAAAATGTATCTTATCAGCGATAACGTCGATACCTACACCGGAATGCGTCTGGCAGGTGTGGAGGGCGTCGTTGTCCATGAACGAAGTGAACTGAAGGAATCTCTGGAATATGCAGTTTCTGACAAAGAAATTGGGATCATTCTCCTTACCGAGAAATTCGGCCGGGAATTTCCTGAGATCATCGATGAAGTCCGGCTCCATCACAAAACGCCGCTGATCATCGAAATCCCTGACAGACACGGCACCGGCCGCAAGCCGGACTTTATCACTTCATATGTAAATGAAGCAATCGGATTGAAATTGTAGCTGCTGTGAACGAAGTACACCGTAACAACTATAGGCAGGTGAAATGTAATGACAATAGATGAAAAGCTGCAGCACTTTTATGAGGTCTCCCTGGATGAGGCCCGTGAAGATGCCGCCAAAGCCATCCAAGACCACAAGGCATATCTTGAGCAGGTCCTGGAGGAACATAAACAATCCAGAACACAGACTGCCGAAGCTGAAGTCAAAGCTGAGGCCGAACATGTACGAAGAGAAGTAAACAAGGCGCTTTCTGCTGAACAGATCACTCTCAAGAGAGACTGGTCTCTCAGACAGAATGAACTCAAAGAATCACTTTTTGCTGAAGTCAGAGACAAAGCCCTCAGGTTTACTTCCACCCCGGAATACAGCGATTATCTCTGCCGCCGCATCAAAGAAGCAAAAGATTTCGCAGAAGATGACGAGATCCAGATCTATCTTTCTGCCGGGGACAAAGAACTTGCAGATGCACTCAGTGCAAAGACAGGCTGTACACTCCTCGTTTCTTCCGAAGATTTTCTCGGAGGGATCCGCGCGGAGATTCCGGGCAAAAACATCCTGATCGATAACTCCTTTGCCACAAATCTGGCAGCAATGCGCAAAGAATTCAAATTTGACGGAGGACTGAATCATGAATAAAACAGGTATTATTTACGGTGTCAACGGTCCCGTCATCTATCTGAAAGGCGATCCCGGCTTCAAGATCTCCGAGATGGTCTATGTCGGCAAAGACAACCTGGTAGGCGAAGTCATCGGACTCAAAAAGGGCATGACCACCGTTCAGGTTTTTGAGGAGACCACCGGTCTCCGTCCGGGCGAGACTGTTACCGGCACCGGCGATGCCATCTCTGTTCTTCTCGGACCTGGTATCATCCACAATATTTTTGACGGTATCCAGCGTCCACTGGAAGAGATTGCAAAATCTTCCGGCAAATATATCTCCCGTGGTGTCAGCGTAGACTCTCTCGACACCCAGAAGAAATGGTCCGTCCATATGACCGTAAAGGAGGGCGATATCGTCCAGCCTGGCACGATCATTGCAGAGACGCAGGAAACTGCTTCTATCCTTCACAAATCCATGGTTCCTCCGGATGTCCCGGGCGGAACTGTTATCAAAGCTGTTCCGGATGGCGACTACACGATCCTGGAACCGATCGTAACTGTCCAGCTGGACGACGGAACAACCAGAGATCTGGCACTTGCCCAGAAATGGCCGATCCGTATCCCAAGACCGACACAGCTCCGCTACCCGGCAAGTGTTCCGCTTGTTACCGGTCAGCGAATCCTTGACACCCTGTTCCCGATCGCAAAGGGCGGCACTGCTGCTGTTCCGGGCGGTTTCGGTACAGGAAAGACCATGACACAGCATCAGATCGCCAAATGGTCTGATGCGGATATCATCATCTACATCGGATGCGGAGAGCGTGGAAACGAAATGACCCAGGTTCTCGAGGACTTCAGCAAACTGATCGACCCGAAATCCGGAAACCTGATGATGGACCGTACCACTCTGATCGCCAATACTTCTAACATGCCTGTAGCAGCCCGTGAAGCATCTATCTACACTGGTGTCACCCTGGCTGAATATTACCGCGATATGGGTTATGATGTAGCGATCATGGCAGACTCCACTTCCCGTTGGGCAGAAGCTCTTCGAGAGTTATCCGGCCGTCTGGAAGAAATGCCTGCAGAGGAAGGTTTCCCTGCTTATCTTGCTTCCAAGCTTTCCGCCTTTTATGAGAGAGCCGGCATGATGCAGAACCTCAACGGAACAGAAGGTTCTGTTTCTATCATCGGCGCTGTTTCTCCGCAGGGCGGTGACTTCTCCGAACCGGTCACACAGAACACCAAACGTTTCGTCCGCTGCTTCTGGGGACTTGACAAATCTCTTGCCTATGCGAGACATTTCCCGGCGATTCACTGGCTGACCAGTTACAGTGAGTATCTGGAAGACCTGACTCCGTGGTACAGGACTCACGTTTCCTCGAAATTTGTCGCAGACCGCAACCAGCTCATGGCGATCCTCAACCAGGAAAGTTCTCTTATGGAGATCGTCAAACTGATCGGTAGTGACGTCCTCCCGGATGACCAGAAACTGACACTTGAGATTGCAAGAGTCATCCGTCTGGGATTCCTCCAGCAGAACGCTTTCCATCAGGAAGATACCTGCGTTCCAATGGAAAAACAGTTCCAGATGATGGAAACGATCCTTTATCTGTATGAGAAATCCAAGGCACTCATCAACAGAGGTATGCCTGTTTCCGTATTAAAAGAGGACAATATTTTTGAACGTATCATTTCGATCAAATACGATGTTCCGAACAATGAGCTGGACAAATTTGAACAATACAGACAGGACATCGACACATTCTACAACAAAGTATTAGAGAAAAACGGCTGACAGGAGGGACTTATTTATGGCAATCGAATATCTGGGATTAAGCGAGATAAACGGCCCTCTGGTAGTTCTGGAAGGGGTAAAAAACGCATCCTATGAAGAGATCGTAGAATTTCACATGGATGACGGAACACAGAAGATCGGTCGTATCGTAGAAATCTATGAGGACAAAGCTGTTATCCAGGTTTTTGAGGGAACAGACAACATGTCCTTGAGCAATACACACACACGCCTTACAGGGCATCCGATGGAGATCGGTCTTTCCGAGGAGATCCTCGGACGTACCTTCAATGGTATCGGACAGCCGATCGACGGTCTGGGCGAGATCACTCCGGAGGTAAGCCTTAATATCAACGGACTTCCTCTGAACCCTGTAAAACGTGAATATCCGCGAAACTATATCAACACCGGAATCTCCGCGATCGATGGTTTGACCACCCTGATCCGTGGACAGAAACTTCCGATCTTTTCCGGAAACGGTCTCCCGCATGACAAACTTGCCGCACAGATCGTACAGCAGGCTTCCCTGGGCGATGATTCTGATGAGGACTTTGCAATCGTGTTTGCTGCAATGGGTGTTAAATACGATGTCGCTGAATTTTTCCGCCGTACTTTCGAAGAGAGCGGCGCATCTGACCACGTAGTTATGTTTCTGAACCTTGCCAATGATCCGGTCGTAGAACGACTTCTGACTCCGAAGATCGCACTGACCGCCGCAGAATATCTTGCTTTTGAAAAAGGCATGCACATCCTTGTTATCCTGACAGATATCACTTCTTTCTGCGAAGCAATGCGTGAGGTTTCTTCCTCCAAGGGTGAGATTCCTTCCCGTAAAGGTTATCCGGGCTATCTTTACAGTGAACTTGCTACTCTTTATGAGCGTGCAGGTATCGTGCAGGGCGGCAAAGGTTCTGTTACGCAGATCCCAATCCTGACCATGCCGAACGATGATATCACACATCCGATCCCTGACCTTACCGGTTACATCACCGAGGGCCAGATCGTTCTGGACCGCCAGCTTCACGGTCAGGCAATCTATCCGCCGATCAATGTACTTCCTTCCCTCTCCCGTCTGATGAAGGACGGTATCGGTGAGGGCTTTACAAGAGAGGATCATCAGGACGTTGCAAACCAGCTTTTCTCCTGCTACGCAAAGGTTGGAGATGCCAGAGCACTTGCCTCTGTTATCGGTGAGGATGAGCTTTCTCCTCTGGACAAACGTTATCTGGTCTTCGGAAAGGCTTTCGAGGCAGAGTTTGTCGGTCAGTCTGAAACAGAAAACCGAAGCATTACCGAAACTCTGGACAAAGGCTGGGAACTTCTCGGACTGCTTCCGAAGGATGAACTTGACCGTATCGATACAAAGATCCTGAACAAGTATTACAAAGAAACAATTCGTTAAGGGGAGGTGACATTTTATGGATCCTAATACCTTCCCCACCAAGGGAAACCTCATCCTTGCAAAAAACTCTCTCGCTCTCTCCCGCCAGGGATTTGAGCTGATGGACAAGAAGCGTAACATTCTGATCCGTGAAATGATGGAGCTGATCGACCAGGCAAAGGACATCCAGTCCCAGATCGATGAAACTTTCCGTGCCGCCTATGCAGCACTCCAGAAAGCCAACATGGAACTCGGTATTGCCTTCGTCGAACAGGTTTCGTACACAGTTCCTGTGGAAAACTCCATCCGCATCAAGACCAGAAGCGTTATGGGTACAGAGATCCCGCTTGTGGAATATGACAAGCAGACGACAAATACACCAACCTACGCTTATTACAGCACCAGAATGTCACTGGATGAAGCCAAGGCCGCTTTTGAAAAGGTAAAAGAGCTTTCCATCCAGTTATCCGGCATCGAAAACGCCGCGATCCGTCTGGCTGCCAATATCAAGAAGACACAGAAACGTGCCAATGCACTCAAGAACATCACGATTCCTAAGTATGAGGCACTTACTAAGGATATCCAGAATGCACTTGAGGAAAAGGAACGTGAGGAATTTACGAGGTTGAAGGTTATCAAACGAATGAAACAGAACTCCTCCGGGAGATAAGATACAGCCCACACCGCAAATATGCGGGTGGGCTGTATTTATTTGCAAAATTATCAGATAATTATTGTTTGAAACCTTAAAATAACTCTTTTGGCTGAAAAACTTTTTAATATTTGCACTATGAAAATGTCAATAGGATTTATTATCTTTTTCGTCATTTTTTTATTTTCATTATTATTGACCAAAACATTTGTTTCTTTTCATTTTATGTAAATCTGGTATTCCACATCCAATTTTTGTGGATAATGTGGATAACTTTGTGTATAACTCAATTTCCTAGGAAATTCAGGCATTTTGAAATGTGGATAACTTTTGCACCAAAATCGACATTATCCACATTTTTCGACAAGTTTTGTGCAATCTGCCAGACCACTGATTTCTATTGTTTTTCTTCCTCAAAATTACTGTCACACATCTTTTTTTGTCAGTGCGATACCACACTCTCTGTTTCACTCCATCTCCGTCGGTTTAACAGAAAAAAAGCCCGCGGAGCTTACGTTCCGGGGCTTTATCTTTGATAGTTTTATTCGACATAGGTTCCGATTCCAACCGGTGTCTCATAGTTATAATCGGATACCTTGATTCCTGTTGCCGCTGTGCTGGCATGAACAATCTTACCGTTTCCAATATAGAGGGCAACGTGATTGATCCCGCCTGCCCCATAGAATACCAGATCTCCTGTTTCCAGCTGACTGATGTCCTTTTTCTGAGAAGCTTCATACTGTGCTTCTGCTACTCTCGGAAGGTCATAACCAAATTCCCTAAATACAGACATCACAAATCCTGAGCAGTCCGCACCGTTAGTAAGGCTGGTACCGCCGTAAACATACGGATTTCCTTCAAACTGCAGAGCAAAGTTTACAAGGGCTTTTCTTTCTGCCACGCGCTTCTGCTCCACTTTACGATTGGATTCTTCCACCATAGCTGCAATCTTTTTTGCACGCTCCGCGGAAGCTCTTCTTTCTGCCGCAATATTTTTCTGTACCTTCAGTTTCTGATACTCCTGTCCCTTTTCCTGGGCATGAGCCGCCATATCGTTTACCATAGCGGTGATACTTTCTGTCTTTATTCCTTCGCTGCCATCTGTAAATGTATCCTCTTCCACTGCTACCTCTGTCATCCCGTCACTGAAATCCGCTGCGGAAACACCAGTTAAAGTCATAGAAGTTACACACACACCTAACAATACTACTGTAATTTTTTTTAACATTGAACTCTCCTTTTTCATTCCTGTTCACATTAGATTCCGCCGTTGATTGCTGCTCTGTTCCCTGAAAAAAATAAAACAGATAACTCACGGCCACAGTCAATTGCGTATGTTACCATGAATTTACCTGTTTTGTCAAATTTTATTACAATTTTGTTACATTGGCATAAATTAAAGTCTTCTTAAAAACTCGTGATACTTTTGCTTTACTTCTCTTTGTCTGGCCTCGCTTATAGGAAGAACTGCATTGTTTTCCATCTCAACTCTGTCCGGATGATATCTGCATATTCCGTAAGGATTTACCAGATATGACTGATGGATCCGGATAAAAGGACAACTGCCCTGTTCCAAATCCTTTTCTATTGTACCAAGCCTTCCATAGAAAGTATCGCTTCCCTCCTTTCCATGAAGGATAATCTGCCTTCTGTAACTTTCAAGGTACAGAATATCCCTGAAAGGAATACGAAATGTCGCGTGTCTGCTTGAATAAGTAAAATAGTGTAAATGTCTCTGTATACGCTCCAATGCCCGGGTAAAATATTCTTCGAACTTTTCTTCGTCCAACGGCTTTTTAAGGTATCGAAAAGGCTCTGTTTCAAACATTTCCGTAAAATATGTCTCATGAGAGGTTACGTAAATTACAAGTACTTCCGAAAGCTTCTTCTTTACCTCCCAAACTGTATATATCCCATCGCTTTTTCCCATTTCAACATCCATGTATACAAGGTCATAAAAACTATCATTGAAAACAGCCTGCCGAAAACTTTCCCCGTCTGAAAATACTTCTGTATCCAGCCGGACACCTTTCCGCTTTCCATAATCCAGAATTTTTTCTTCCAATGCTGCTGCAAACTGCACATCATCATCACATACCGCAATATTTATCATAATACGTTTCTCCCCTTTCATTGGATTATGTTTCTTACTGAAACATTTTTATTTCTATCTGTTTTTTATCCACTTTATTTTTTTCTCATATGATTACATTTCTCTGATTTTTAGTTTCCAATTCCGACTGTTTTTTCTTCTTTCTAACAAAAGGAGAAAAATCATGGATACGACTAGCTTTATTTCCACCCTCACCCAGGCAAAACAAGACAACACACAGGCTCAGGAACTGCTGATTCACAAATTTCTGCCTTTGATACGTAAATATGCGTATAAATGTCATGCAATGGAATTTGAAGATGCACAGCAGGAACTTATTTTTGCCCTTTTAGCAGCTGTACACTCCATAACATACATTCAGAACGAAGGAGAATGTATCCGTTATCTTCAGAAAGGAATATTAAACCATTTCAAATATCTTTGTCGTACTTCTATACGCCACAAGGAATATGAACAGATATCAGCAAATGATAACTTTACTATGCTTCCATCTTATAGCGATTTCAGCCTTATAGATTTAAGCCTCTCTCTTGCCCAGTATATGAAATCCCTTTCACCGACCAGACAGCGTATTTTGCAGTACGCACTTATCGATGAATACTCCAGTTCTGAAATTGCAGCTAAAATGCAGCTCTCCGTTCAATATGTAAACCGTATAAAAAAGGAATTTCTGGCAGAAAGGAGGAAATTTACATGAAATCCGAGCACACAATACAGCTACTGTTATCCTGGATGATCACCTGGATCAGCGCCAAATTTCAGGCATTTGGGATGTTGCTCCTGTGCCTTTTATTCCTTATGTTCATTGATTATATCACAGGAATGCTTGCCAGCCGTAAAGAAGGGATTGACCACCCTGACGATGTTTCTTATGGATGGCGTTCTCAAAAAGGATTTTGGGGAATTATCAAAAAAATCGGATGCTGGATGGTTATTGCCAGTGCTTTTTCCGTAGATGAACTACTGCTTCATTCCGCAAAGAGTCTTGGAATCACGTATCCCGGAAACCTCTATCTTGGAGTTTTTGTCACCGTATGGTACTCTCTTAATGAAGTATTATCGATTATTGAAAATGCCGGCAGAATGGGCGTTCCCATTCCTCAGAAACTTAAGACATACATTTCCATTCTAAAAAAAGAAATTAATGATAAAGACAGCCTTCCATAATGAAGTGCTGTCTCTTTTAGTCCAGTCTCAGCAGTTCATGTATCTTTTCTTTTACATAAGCTCTGTGTGCAGTACTGACCGTTAATTCTGCTCCACTTTCCATAATGATTTTTGAAGATTGGTATTGGGATATATGATGATAGTTTACTAGATATGACTGATGAATCCTGATAAAAGGAATAACGGAATTCTCCAACTCCTCTTCAGTATCTGACAGTTTCCCATAGAAATAATCTGTACCTTGCTTTGTATGAATATAAATTTTACGATATATACTTTCAAAATAAAAGATATCTTTTAACCGTATTTTGTTTTCCCGGTAATGATTTCTATAAGAAAAATAAAGAATCCTTGTCTCCAGAATATCCAATGCCTTCTTCAGGCATTGCCGAAACTGATCCGGATACAGCGGTTTCTTCAAAAATCCAATTGGTCTCATCTCAAACAATTGGAGAGCATATTCTTCATAACCGGAAATATAAATCAGCTGTACATCTTCATCAATTTCTCTGATTGTTTTCGCTGCACGGATACCATCTATTTTTTTCATCTCTATATCCATAAAAATAATATCAAAACAGTTTCCCTGCCGCATGGATTCCAACAAAGTATATCCATCAAAATAAATACAAATCTCAAAAGAATATGCCCTGCCAAAATCCAAAATCTGACACAGTCTGATCAGAATATAAAGAGTACAGGTTTTATGCCCATTTTCAAGATTACTGTAATGACCACTGGATATTCCTAATTTTTCTGCAACATAATCCTGTTTAAAACCTTTCAGATCTCTGATCGCTTTTATTTTCTGTCCGATAAGATAATTATATTTTTTTAGTTCTGTTTTGTTATACTCCATACGATATCTCCTTTTTACACCATTGTACGGAGTATAGTCTGCAAACTTAAGTTTCTATAAGAATTATTTGTTTTCTATAAGACAATTTCATGCATTATTTCAAGCAAAATTCTCCAGTATCGACAGGAACAAAATCCCTTAATATCCTGTCTGATGAGATGCCAAATTCCCTGCATATTTCAATCAGCACTTCTATGGGACAACTCCTGTTTCCCTTTTCTATATTATTGTAATAAGAATAAGAAATTCCAAGTATATCGGCCATTTCAGGCTGAGATATATTGCGCTGCACCCGTTCCTGACGTATACGATAACCTATTAATACCGCATATTCTTTTTCCATCAGTTTTCCTCCTGATCAGTTTTATTTTCTACCCTGGGAAGCATCACAGACGCCTGAAAAATCCCATTTTCCACATTTGTGTAAATACTTCCCTGACATTCCTCTACCGCACGTTTTACTGATAATAATCCCATTCCATGACCCTCTTCGTTTTTAGTAGTAAGAAAATGGTCTCCCTTTTTCATTAAGCTTTGTTCCATACATGGATTCTTGATCAAGATGAAAAGATTATCTACTTTCAGCATCATTTCCAAATAAATCTGTCTTTCCTCTTCCTTTAATTTTTGTGTCCCTTCAATAGCATTGTCCAATAAATTCCCAATAATAATACACAAATTATCTTCCGGCCATTTCAGATCAAAAGGAATCGCTATTTCAGCCTGAAAATCAATATTAAGTGATTTCATATAGGGAATTTTATAATTGATCAGTCCGTCGACCAATATGTTTCCACTATTTACAATTCCCTGATGGGACAATCCTCTGGAGTTCAGCAATTCATCTATGTATTTACAGACTTCCTCATCCTTCTTCTGACGGATCAGCTCTTCCATATAAATCAAATGATTTTTCATGTCATGTTTCAAAAGACGAAATTCCTTCACAGCCTCTTCTCTTTCAGAAATCTGAACGCGATAAGCTTCCACCTGCGTCTGATAAACCATATTACGTGTCTCCAATTCAGCCTTCTCACCCAGACCTTCGTAAATTTTAATAATGATAATTGATATTCCCATCATAATGGTTGCAATTAAAACTGCATAATAATCATCTGTTGCATTTTCCTGATGTATGTAAATACGATATACTCCCCAATCGACCATAACTGTAGCGAATGCTAAAAGTAATAAAACAATACCACTCCGGATTTTTATATTTTGATATTTTTTGATTATTTGACAAATGATACAACCCTGTCTGCTGTAAAACAGCATCTTGTTCAATTACCTTCGCCAGCTGTAATGTTGTCACTCCTGACCAGATTGCTTTTTCAAATCCACTAACCTTACCTTGCTGCTGCATAAACCAATGATATAATCCAATTCCATTGGACTTTAATTCCGGACCAATAATGGAAGTTCTTAATGTCAGGTTTTTATTATCAATAACCTCTCCTAACATCTTACTTCTTCCATAATATGATGTCGCATCAGGAATATCACTTTCTGTATAGCTTCCCTTAGTTCCTTCAAATACACAATCTGTACTTAAATGTATTAATTTCTTGTCCGTATTCTCCAATTGTTCTGCCAGCCAATGTGGAAATTCACTATTAACATAAATTCCTTCCGATAATTTCTCATCTACAAATTTATTTAATTTACCGATACAATTTATAACCACATCATATGACTCTTCTTCAAGAATTCCTTTAACTTTTCCTTTATCACTAATATCACAGACTTTTGTCTTACATACACTGCTTTTCTGTCTGGCAACACCTATTACCTGATGCTTTTTCTCCATAAGGTATGTTCCAATCATGTGACCAGCCATTCCATTAATACCAAATATTAAATATCTCATATTTATTTCTCCATCATTACTTTTTTGTATAACTCAATATGCCTGTCTACATACATATCAAATCTATACTTTGATTCTACAATCTTTCTTCCTAGATTACCCCTGTAAATTATTTCATCTTTGTTCTGAATTAAATCCGCCAGTTTTTGTTTTAAACTTGAGGCTGAAGCATAATCAGCTGCCACCCCACATTCAGGTGCTCCTGTTATCTCTTCTACAGTTGTATTCTTAAAACAGACTACTGCACATCGCTGTGCCATGGATCATGAATCGTCCACACATTTCTACGACTATTCATCAACATTACTTTAACACGCACATTCTCTCTTGCAATCTCATCAATGATAGCTGGTGTTCTATCAGTCGAACCATCATCTACAATTATGTACTCTATATCTTTAAATTCCTGATTTAATACACTTCTGGCAACATTTCTAATATATCTTTCATTGTTATAAACTGCTGTAATAATACTTATTAGCGGCTGGTTGTCCTGCTTGTTCATACTTTTCTCCTCCCCATTCTATATCATATACATTTTCTATTTTTCCTCGGTTCTCATGATAATCTCATTCTGCAATTCTTTGTCTAAATTCACGAAATAAGCACTATATCCCTGTCTCTTATACACATCTGACG
>ERZ1027232.877-NODE-877-length-15369-cov-4.629163_pt1 | contig 15369 bp, 6 predicted proteins | sample MGYA00519478_ERZ1027232 | MGnify/ENA primary metagenome ERZ1027232 (study PRJEB26926, sample SAMN06164468) | human gut metagenome | biome: ENVO:00009003; feature: ENVO:2100002; material: ENVO:00002003 | host: Homo sapiens | place: USA | collected 2012 ...
GGGAGTATCACCTTCGGAACAATGACCGCCTTCCTGCAATTGGTAGGAAAAGTGCAACGACCTGCCCTCGATCTTTCACGCCTGCTGCCTTCCTTTATCAATGCCCTCACCGCCGTAGAGCGACTGATGGAACTGGAAGAACTTCCCTCCGAAGCAAGTGGAACCGCACAACTGTTCCCCCAAACCCCGGACTTACAATTGAAGGATGTCACATTCAGTTATTCAACAGGAGACCGACCTATATTAAATCACTTCTCCTGCAACTTCCCCGCCGGAAGCTGCACTGTCGTATTGGGTGAAACCGGTGCCGGAAAAACTACCTTGATCCGGTTGCTTCTCGCACTCGCCACTCCGCAAGAAGGAAGCATCACCCTTTCGCCTGCAAACACAGCGCAGCCCCCACTCTCAACTCTCAACTTTCAACTCTCAACTCTCGAAGTTTCCCCTCAAACCCGTTCCAACTTCGTCTATGTCCCCCAGGGAAACACTCTTTTTAGCGGTACCATTCACGACAACCTGCTAATGGGTAACCCTCATGCCACCGAAGCCGAAATGCTCCAAGTTCTCCGTACCGCCTGTGCTGACTTCGTTCTCTCTTTACCGGACGGAATAGATACCAACCTCAACGAACAAGGTGGCGGCCTCAGCGAAGGACAAGCCCAGCGTATCGCCATCGCCCGCGCCCTCCTCCGTCCCGGACACATCCTGCTGCTGGACGAAGCTACTTCCGCCCTTGATCCCGAAACGGAACGGCAACTAATAAAAAACCTGCGCAGAGACTGCACAGGCAAAACATTCATCTTCATCACACACCATCCGGCAGTAGCCGAGGCTTGCGAAGCAACTATACAACTTTAAGCATCCATCTTGCATTCATCTCGCCTTCATCTTTAACAGCAAAAGATGCCACCTTTTGCATCACCCCTCGTAATGAACCGGATCATATCAAAGCATCAAACAGGTGATAAGACTATATGCTTCAGCCGTCCGGTCTCTATCTTCGGTCAGAAAGACGCATTGCCATGAAATTAAGAAAGGGAACCATCTCACGATGACTCCCTTTCATTCCTAATTTTAAATTTGCTTTCGCAAAGTTCTCCAGACTTAAAATAGCTTGGCAGGATATTCACCCGCATCCACTAAAGCCTGGATTTTATCTACAACACTTTGACGATCCTCAGGATAAGTCACGCCAAACCATTTGCTTGTAGTATCGAGGACCTCGCATGTAGCGACACCGTCCTGAATCAATTTATCTACCATCAACGGAATGAAGAATTCACTCTTCAGATTCTCCATATTCTTCGGATCGCTCAAGAAGCTCTTGAAGAAATCGCAGCTGTATGCGAAGTAATCGGGAGTAAAGCCCCAGAAGTTCATACTTACCGGAGTAGTTTCGGGAGTAGCCGTCCATTCGCCATTATCGTCAATGTATTTCACTTCTCCGTCCATACGTTGAATCTTAGTGCGTTCTACAACAGAAGTCAGCAGATTGTTGGCATCCGTACCGCAAAGACCGCGAGATACAGTACCACTATCGCTCAGTGTATTACCAATGCGGAAACCCACCATTGAATATACATTCTTTGAATCTTCGGGCAGTGCAGAAAGGAATTTACCCATTACCTGGAAAGAATCGCGACCATAGAAGTCGTCGCAGTTGATAACGGCAAACGGTTCCTGAATTACATCAGCACCCATCATTACGGCGTGGTTGGTTCCCCAGGGCTTCGTACGACCTTCGGGGCAAGTGAAGCCTTCGGGCAGATCGTCGATAGACTGGAACACCAATTCGCACGGGATATGACCTTCGTATTTGGAAATAATTTTATCACGGAAGTCTTTCTCAAAATCCTTACGGATTACGAAAACGAGCTTACCAAATCCGGCGTTAATGGCGTCATAAATTGAATAGTCCATAATAGTTTCGCCATTCGGACCCAGTCCGTCCAATTGCTTCAAGCCACCGTAACGGCTGCCCATTCCGGCTGCCAATAAGAATAAAGTTGGTTTCATACTTAGTTATTATTTAAAAAGGTTAGTGTATCCTTGTTTTGATTACGGGGCAAAATTACAAAAAATAAAGTCAAGAAAGGTAGACAATTGGTTCATATTTTAGCTCTATCGTACAAAACCCGCCATTAGAACGGATAACCGATAGCAAAATGCCATGCCATACCATCTTTAAACTTCGGAATATTATAATATCCCTTCTTACCTGTATCATACGGATCATGCAATGCCACTCCCCAGTCAAAACGGAATACAAGGAAGTCCAGGTCGTAACGCAGACCGGCACCAGTACCCAAAGCAACCTGTTTCGGGAAATTCTTCAACGTCAGCTGTCCATCAGGACGGTCTTTATCCTTACGCATCAACCAGACATTACCTGCATCGAGGAAAATAGCTCCGTGCAGGTCGCCGAGAATACGGAAGCGGTATTCCACGTTTGCTTCCATACGGATATCGCCCACGTGGTTGATATAGGAATACTTTTTCTCTTTATCGGGTGGATAGCCACCGGGCCCGATACTGCGGGCAGAATAGGCACGGATACTGTTGGCGCCACCAATATAGAACTGTTCGGTATAAGGCGCAGTCGTTGCATTTCCGTAGGACCAGATTACTCCTCCTGCAATACGGGAAGCAATCATCTGGTTCTTGTCTATCCTGTAGTGATAGCGGAATTCCGAATTCAGCTTCAGGAATTGTGCGAAAGGTACTCCCAGCAATTTCTTGTCTTCCTTGCTGAAAGACTGTCCGAATGCCTTATAAATCAAAGAGGTCAGATTACCGGCAGATCCGAATGTAGTCTGCCACCAGATGGGATTACGTACATTGCGAAGAGAAGCGTTATCATAGGTATAGGTATATTCCATCTTGGGAATAAACTGATTACGGAGACTGATGTAAAGAGCCGGGTTCTGAGCCTGTATTTCCTCAAAAGCCGCAGTCGGATTGCGCAACACATTAAATGTCAGTTGGAAGGGCGTGATACTATGTTTCCGGGTAGGCACAGGCTGAAAGTCATACGTGACGTTTCCACCGAAAGCAAGCAGTTTGTAGTACTTGGCACGGTTCATCTGGTCTATGTAGACACGGAAGGTGGTGGAAGCCGGGAAGTCATATTCCTTGGTACCCATCCGGGGGAAGACGATACGTGGGAAGGTAAGTGCAGAAGATAGGCCCAACTCGTAGCTATTCATCAGCGAGCTGCTATTCTTACCCGTCTGCCATTCATAAGAACCGTTCACTTTCACATTCCAGGTTTCACCACCACCGAAGACGTTGTTCTTCGTTACGGTGAAAGCGGCACCGGGACCGGTCTGGTTATTGCTCTTCATTGTGACATTAAAGTCCAATTCGGCATCATACGGTTTATCCAACATGGCACGGATATTCACATCCAGCGTATCGGAAACGAGTGCCGTATCGCGGGGTGTGTACTGCATCTCCAGATAACGGAAGATACCCACACTTGCCAGACGCTCCTGGATACGGGTTTGCCGGTATTGGCTATATAGCTTTTCCGGACGACGACGCATACCTCCCTTGTCCAGTTCCTGGCGTTTCCGTTGGTAACCTTGGTAGTTCAACCAACGGTGGAGCATATTGGGACGTATCTTCAGTTTATCGTAATAGTGTATCCAGAAAGTCTTGTAGTAAAGACTGTCATTGGGCATTTGTCCTTGCGGGCCGTGGAGGTAGAAATTAGTTTTACCTACAAAGAAAGGGCGTTCGGCGTCCTTCGGCATACCGGGAACAGGGATCATGCGCAGGCTGACGTGCCCACCGGGAACGAGAGTTGTATCGGCCTGGTAAGTCAGGTAGTCAGGGCGAAAATAGTAATACCCCATATTACGCAGCAAACCGCTGATGCGGGTACGTTCACCATCAAGATCAGTAACATTGAACTGTTCACCCGGACTGATCAGGGAGCGCCGGCGGCCAAGGTTGATAATCTGCATCGTCGTACTATTGAATCCCCGATAATATACGGTATCAATGAAGTACGGGTTACGCATATCGACCGTGTATTGCAATTTAGCTTTCAGACTGTCCTTAGGATTAACGAAAGTTTGATAACTTACCGTGCCATTGAAGTACCCATAATCGTGCAGGATATTCGTCGCTACTTTCTGCCGGATGTCCGGATTAACGGAAGATATGAGCACGGGGGTAGCGGCAAAGCGATTGAATATCCACTTACCAAAACCTTTTTTGTACTTCGCAAAACCATTATACACCCACAGTCCGAATGGAAAAGGGATGCGGTATTCGGAGCTACCGAGCAGGGAGTTATTGGGAGCTTTGGCAAGGGCGGCTTCCACTTCTTCCATAGCAGTCTCGCCTACCTTGGTATCAGAGCGGTTCTCTACAATCATCGGCTTCTGACCGGTGTAGAGCACTTCGCCTTCGGGCAGGTGCTTAGTAGTGGAACAGGCTGCCAGAAGCAGGGTTGCAAAGAGGATGTATACGAGTTTCTTCATTTTGATTCTTTAAATTGCGCTATTGTTATTTCTTTTACACTATTCGCTCACAGGTTCTACTTTCTTCTTTCTCTTGAATATGAACAGCTCACTCAGGCGGTCCATCTTACGGCGAAGCACAAGGCCGACACCTGTCTCGGTTATCTCACCATCGAGCACACTTTCATAGTTTTTGTTGTGGAACACGCGGACATAGCGTGTACCGCTATTGTCCAAACGATATTCCAAAGAAATATTATCGATGAATGATTCTACGTCATTCGTTGCATTAGCGCCACTGGATACTTTTCCACCGATTACAATCTGTATACGATCATTGAAGAAACGCTGAGAGTAGCGGAAACTATAGTCCGTCTGTTTATCACCCGTTTCAGCAGCGGTACGGTCTTCAATGCCGACACTGAGAGAAGCGTTCTTCAGATTTCCGGTCAGCGCATTAATCTGACTTTGCAGCACGCTGTTCAGTGCGGAACCCATAGTTAAACCACCACCTTTTCCGCTGTTATAAAGATACATACCTGTGGCAAGCATGGTAATGGCTTGTTTGCTTCGTTCATCGGCACTCATTCCTGCCAGTTCGCCCTGTACGGTAGCATCATCGGGAGCACTCAGATTAAAGCTCAAATCAGGGTTCTCCAAACGGTTCTTGATGCTGATGGAAACGTCGAAGTTCACCATGCGCGAACCGCCGTCATCGCCATCGGATACAGAAGCGCGGACACGTTCCGTAGCAGTCAGGTTGAGTGAAGGGTTCATCGGATTACCCGTCCAGTCCACATAACTTCCATTGACAAACTGGAACTCTTTCAACGGGATAACGGGCAGGGCATATTTCATCATACCACCTATCAACGTATAGCGACCGGACAATGTGAGATCTCCTTGCGGAGTATATTGCAGATTCAGGTCCCCTCCACCTTCCAGCTCCACACGACTACTGCGGTCGGGGCTAAGATCAGCACGCAAACGTACGGCATCATCGATGTGCACAGACATCAACATATCCATACCGCCGAGCGACATGGTGGGGACCTCAGTTGCCTGCACCGAAGTAGTATCCGTAAAGGAAGTGAACGTGACAAGTTCACCCAAACGGTCTTCTACAGTCAGAGGAGAGTCAGTCAACACATAGGTCACATCTGTGTTACCCAGCAGATTCATGTTTCCACGCATGGTCAGTCCATCCAGCGGACCACGTACAGTGGCATTTAAATCTACAAAGATTTTGCCGTAAATCATACTTTCCTTGGTACGGGGAGCATCAAGCAAAGTGTAGTTCTGTGCACGCAGGTTCAACTTCGCTGTCGGATTTTCCATATTGCGGAAGTCTACGTTCCCGTCTATCGTAAAGGGATTCCGGCTGGTGGTGTATATGGCAAACTTATTAAAGATAAGTTGATTATTCTCTATCTTCAACGGACGATTGTCAAACCAGTAACGTGCACCTGCCTGACGGGCATAGACGGACACGCTGTCCAATGAGAGGTCACCGCTCAGTTTAGGCTTCTCCATGGCACCGCTGATATAGAGTCCGCCGTCGATGTCACCGGTAAAGGCAACTACCTGGTCGGGCATGAAAGCATTGGCAAGCGAGAGTGGGAAATGCTCAAAAGTAGTGTTGACTTCAACCGAATCGCGCCCGTTCTTCTGGGTCAAGACGGCATCAGCGGTCATTACCTCCTGATCTCCCGACCGGAAATAGGCATTCAGATAGTGTGTACCTTTATCACCCGGAAGCCAAGTGGCACCCAATCCGATGTTACCTACCGGCTGGCGTTCGTAAGTCAGCTTTTCCACACCGGCCTCAGCGGAAACTTGCAGTGAGGTTGCGGTCTGTATATAGTTGGCTTCTGCCGAGAAAAGTCCCGTGATGCGGGGCATATATGGCAGAATACCGCTCAGTTTATCCAAGCGGAAACGTATGAGTTCCAAATTGATATTCTGCAAGGAAACGGTGTCGGAACGGTCGGACTGCATGCGGAAGCAAAGTCCATCGTCGCTGTCCATATCCACATTGGCATAAACGCGCATATTCTTATGCAAGTAAATCCAGTCGCTGTTATCAACAAAGCGGAACTTCTGGAAAGCAATAATAGGCTCGGCAGGTGTCAAACGGAAGGCAATACCATTACCCCTACCCCGGCCCTCTATCAAAGGACGGGCATTGATACCCAGATCGAGTCCGGTATCTCCCTTCGCATCCACATAATTCAAGGTCAGTTCGGCATCTTCATTACGGATTTCACCCGTCAGTGTACTGCGGAAGACAAACTGCGGGTTCTTTGGACCATTAATGACACCACCCTGCAACTTCATGCGTGCAGTATCTTGGCTGATAGCGAAGAAAATAGTATCCAGTTGCAGGGAGTCCATACGCAAACCATGTATAGCAGTACGCCCATTGATACCTCGTCGGGGGGTAGTGCCGAAACGCAACACAAAATCATCAAAAGAAATATCCTTAGTTGCCAGGAAATAACTGACAGGGTTCTGTTTACCGGCTTTCAGTTGCATACCGGCTGAAGGCAATGCTTTCCGTAATTCTGCATGATCGAGTTGCTTCAATTCTATCTGCCTGGTAAGAAGCGTAGAAAAGGCAGTACCTTGTTCCAGCAATTTCTTCAGTGTGCTGCGGGCACGGAACTGAAAGTCGAGGTCTCCTGCATCCATGCTCATCTTGATAGAGTCATGGCGTGCTTCGGCACCGAGAGTGAAAGCGAAAGGATGCTTCAACGGCTTGGGAGAAATTCCTAACTCATGTAAACCGACATTCTCCACATTCATAGCCACCTTGCCATCCAGATATTTACGATCAAGGCGCATATCGGCATCCGCCTGCATTTTCAGCAGGGCATTGTCGCTCGTCATGTGTACAGTGGCTAGAGCGGATTTCAATCCGGCTGTCAGGTCAATACCGGAAATATTCCAGTGTCCGTATTGTAATTCGCCGAGAGAAGCTTGTACAGCAGCCACGGTACGGTGGTTGGCAGGATCGAATCCTTTTCCTTTAGCGGCAACCTTAGCCGAAAGGGTATAGATAGAATCTTTAGGTAAGAAGTGGTGTACTTGCAAGGCGTCCACATGAAGGTCTGCCTGATAAGCTTCAGTGGCAGTGTTATAGTGCGCCAACAAGTTCAATAGCCCTTCACGTTCTTTCAACTTAAGCGTAGCGTCATACTTAGGTCCATCCATGCCAAGACGTGCTGCCAAATGCATACTGTCCGGCACTACTATGGAGCCATCCGGGGTGACGCCTGTCAGTCCGGTAAGGAAATTCAGATTTTGTGTCCGGATATCGAAGTCAATGCTTCCGTTGCGCGTCAGACTGTCGGTAAGATTCCAAATTTCACCACCACCATTCAAGGTAAAAGCACCCGGCAGATCGATGTTGAAGCGGGAAATCTGCATCTGCTTAAAGTTACCTTCCGTACCGGCACGGATAGTAAGGGGGCGGAAAGGATATGCATCCTTGAATGTATCAGGTAAATCACCAGCAAAGAGCATCACATCCTGCTTGCCGATGCGGGCATTGAAACGAGCGGAGAGTCGTCCGGAAGTGGGAATTTCCACCAGTTCCCAATAAGTCTGGGCAGTGAAATCCATTTCACTGTGTGGGGTAAGTAATTTTAAGGAAGGCACCTGAATGACTGTGGAATCAGCATATACCCTTCCCGTCAGTGAAGTGACGCTCAAACCGGAACGCTCGTTCATGGAGAATTCCCGGATAACGGCATTAATATTCCGTCCATGATAAAGCACAGAGTCCACCCCAATACGAATATCCCGCAAGGCAATGTGCGAAGCATCAAATCCGGGAGCAGGTTTCACACCGGTGCTATCAGTAGCCGCAAGACTACCGGTATCTATCAGGCTATTAATGGCACTGAGCAATTGGCTACCCGTGTCATAGTTCACCGTAGTACCGCTCAATTCAAATTTCTTCAGACCATACATCTGTCCGCCCAGGTCAGCAACCGCATCATCTACCTCTGCATCGCCCAGACGGGCAGCAAGACGCATGGAATCCAACGGCATTTGCAAATCAACGGAAACGTTTTTCAGTGCCAACTTGTGCAAGGCTACTTTCCAATTAAGGGCGGTAGTCGCAGTGTCCGGTTCGGCAGTGGTAGTATCATTCATCACAACGAGCATATGAGTATCACTCAATTCCACACGATTGATGACGGCATCCTCTTTCTTCAGGTCTATGCCATGGCTTTCAAGGAAGAAACGTCCCAATACACCACGTATGCGGATACCCTCTATCAGATCGGCAGAGTTCAGGAAAACTCCGTTCACGGTTACCTCATCCACTTCTACTTGTCCACGTATCAACGGCCATGCCTGCACGCGCACGTTCAGGCTTTCCAGGGTTAGCAAAGTATCAGGAGTTTGTTTCACGGCAAGAGAGTCACCGGGAGCTGAGGATATTTGTTTATCTGCCTGTATAGGCTGAATAACCTGCACACCACGTACCAAAAGGTTCAGCGGAAAGCGGAGGTCAATGCGTTCAACAGATATATCCATACCCGTTGCCTCGGATGCGATGGCAGTAGCTTGCTTCCGTATCAGGTTCTGTACGGGAGGGATATAAAGCAATACCATCAGTATTGCAAATAATATGATAGGGGTAAGTAGTATCCACACTACCCATTTTAACCATTTTCTTCTCATTAGGACGTCAATCGATAGTCAGTGTTTAAATCGTTACAAAGTAAACAAATTCCAACGACATTTGGTTGATGCAGAAGACAAAAAGGCTATTTATTCCACTATCCGGCACTTTATACCACGAGGGTCGTTGCCAATATTCAACGCCCGTCTGAAAATTACTTCACTTTCTCACGTACCCACTAACGACAGTCAGACGGTGTCATACCGTACATATGAGTGAAGGTTTTCAGGCATGATCAAGGGCATGTTCAAGATCATGAAAGGGACACTACTCACAAAATTTCCCTTTGCACATATTTTTCAATATTTATCCTTGCTGTTTATCAATAAATCCCCTACCTTTGCTTCCATCAAATAGATATGACAAGTATGTTCCGGCAATCAACAGACAGGCTCACGGTATGGCTATTCGCCCTCTGCCTCCTCTTTCCTTTCAGTAAATTGTCTTCTGCATGGCGTAATACAGCCACGCAGGATAAGGCTTTTTCAATTTCAGCTGTATCAAAAGCATCTCCTGACAGCATAATGCCTGAACGCCTTACGTTTCCCGATTCCGTGGCACTTGCAGCACCCGAAACTGCCGGAAGGAGCGTTTCTTCTCTTGTAGCTTACTTGAAACAGCATCTCAGCACAGACGACCAACTGGCACGCGCCATCTACACCTGGGTTTCAAGAAATATTAAATACAATGTGTACATAACCTATACTTCTCGCAACGAGGAAGCGGATGAGACGAAAGAAATACAAAAAATATTATCCGAACGCAAAGGTATTTGCCAGGATTATGCGTTACTTTTTAAAGCACTGGTGAAGGAAGCGGGAATGGATGCTTATGTTATTGATGGCTATAACCGCAGGGACGGTGCCTTACTGCCCGACCCACATGAATGGTGCGCAGCCAAAGTAAGTGGGAAATGGTATATGTTTGACCCTACATGGGGCGCTGGATTTGTGGAAAACTACCAGTTCATTCCTTCCCCGAATCATCGTTTCTGCAAGCTGTTACCGGATACATTACTGAAAACACACATGCCTTTCGATCCGATGTTCCAGTTCCGCGAACGTCCACTGAGCTATGAAGAGTTTGATACAGGAGTTGTAGATGAACAACGCTCAGTACCGGTGTTCTATTGGGCGGATACATTGGCGCTATATGCACGGCAGGATACACTGGAAAGGCTGGTAAGTGTCAGACAACGCATGTTATCGAACGGACGAAGTAATGATTTGGTTTATTATATGCTGGAACTTACGAGTAACAACATCCGCATCGCCGGCTACCAGAAGATTCTGAATGCTTACAATATGGCAATGGATTTACAGGGAAAAGCTACGGACGCCATCAATCAATTCGTCCGTTACCGGAATAAGGCATTTGAGCCCCTAAAACCGGATGCAGAAATTCAGGCGATGGTAGATGTCCCTGAAGAATTGATAAACCGGGCAGATAGTGCGATCAATAGCATCCGCACCGCACCGGAAAGATATAGGGAACCTATCCTGAAATTACGGGATCAGATAATGGAAGTGGCAACAACCGTATATAAACATAAACTTTTTCTGAGGCAGTACTTTAAGCTACCGGCCAAGCAGAGGAAAGGGATGTTTAAACAGACGAAATAAAAAGGAAGGCTTGTTCAAGTATATCTTCTATCAGGTTTAGAGCAGCAAGCGATTTCTCTTTTATTTTTTCATCAAAAGGTACTCCACGTGAGGCTTCAAGTTCTTTCAATAAAGTAACAAGATCATTGGCTCCCAACAGAGTAAACAAAGGAAGCATCTTATGGCCCATAGCGGCAATGCCATCTGTGTCTTCTGTTTCCAATGCCTGTCGCAAGCGGTCAACATTCAGGCGTGTTTCTGTGACGAAACTTTCCAGTATGGATTTTGCCGCATCCGGATCATCACCGGAAAAAGCGGTAAGGGCGGAAAAATTCAAGGTAGAAGAAGGGGCGGCATCAACAGTAGCAATATCTGCTTGCAGCACACCAATCTCTGCAAGCAATTCATTCACCGTAAACGGCTTATGCAGACTTCCGGCAAAACCATGTTGCAGAAACTCCTCACGCTTCATATCACTACGGGCGGTAACGGCAATCACCGGAATTGTCTTGGCTTGCGGGATATTCGAAGCACGCAGCAGCCTCAGCAAATCGAAACCATTCATGGCAGGCATTTGCACATCGGTCAGCAGCACATCGAAAGTATCAGTACGGAGGGCTTCCAAAAGTTCATCCAGTTGCAGGCAGGTTACGGAAGTAATACCACTCTGTGCAAGCATGGCGGCAGTGAGAGTAAGCTGAATGCGGTCATCATCAATCAAGAGAATATGTAATGCAGGTATCTGAGTTTGTGAGTCCTCACTTGGTTGTTCATTCAAGGCGGACGTGTCATTATCCAATGCCACCGGATACAGAGGTACCCGTAACGTGAATGTGCTCCCCTTTCCGAGTACGCTATCCACCTCAATACGTCCCTCCAGCAGTTGCACCAGCATACGAACAATGGACAGTCCCAGTCCGAATCCCTCCTCTCCCTGTGCTCCGGGCAGACGGGTGAATTCCTGGAAAATACGCTCACGGTCACCAGGATCCATCCCCTTTCCCGTATCGATAACAGAGAGTTTCAAATGGTTACCGGGAAAAACGGAATCGCCTTTCGGCACAAAAGAGGCGGTCAGGGTAATGCCGCCCTCTGAAGTAAACTTCACTGCATTAGAGAGCAGGTTATTGACAATCTGGCGTAAGCGCAATGGATCACTGATAAAAGCTCCTTTCAGTTCCGGATCTATCTCACACTTCAAAGACAATCCTTTGGCAGAAGTCAGTGGTTCGAAACTGACATAGATTTCTTCCAGCAAGCGTGCAGGATGAAAAGTAACACGATTTATCTCAGCTTTATTCAAGTCGAGGCGATGGAAGTCGAGCAAGTCGGTAACGAGCTTCAGCAGGTGTTCCGAAGAAGTTTTCATGTTGTCGAGATAGAAGCGTTGCCTTCCGTCAACGGTGAGCCGGGAGAGCAAGTCAGCATATCCCATAATGGAACCCAAGGGAGCCTTGAAATCGTGGGTAATGGCAAGCATCAACTTTTCGCGGGAGGCAAGCAACTCTTCGGCAAAACGATTGGCTTCTTCCAATTGACGCCGATAACGGTTACTACGGGTGACATCCCGCCAGATCATGACAAGAAAGATAACGGACAGCACAACAGCCCCGGCAGCAATACCCGAAATAATCGTTGCAGAACGATGCCGAACAGCTTTCTGATACTCAGCCTCTTCGCGGGCACGCATCAGGGTTTCCTGTTCATATCCTTTCAAAAGACTGTCGATACGAGCACTCAGTGCATGATCAAGACGTTGCAAAGTTCGCTTACGACGCTGCATCACACTATTGGTAGCCCTCTTCTGTTGGGCAACAGTGCGCAGCTTCGCGTGCAGGGAATCAACCGGATTATAAGCATCGAGTACAGTATCCGTAGCAACTTCAAGGGTTGTTTGCACCTGAACAGCTGAATCTTTGCGTGGTGGGACGAAGACTTCTCCCAAACGGCGGAAGAAACTTTTCTTCTTGGGTTGTGTCACAACCGTATCGCGACGGGCAATAACCCGGCGTTGTACACGTTGTTGGGTGATAATAGTATCCTGTTCGGCAATAATCTGTTCCACTTCACGGGCTGAAATCATGCTGTCATTGGCTTCGCTCAGTGTACGCAGCAGGCGGACGGTATTAGCATCCTTCTCTCTCAAAAGCCCTATCAGACTGTCCGTACGCAGAATATCACTATTATCCGAACTCATAAGATTCTCCATTTCCCGGTGCACGAAGAACAGGGAATAAAGCAAGACTGCCAGCAGGACAGCATAACCGGCAGCTATCTTCTTCTTGGAGACATTATTCATTTATCTTTCGTTTTATAGCGGAAACGCAACCAGAGCATAATACCCGCACTAGTCAGTCCGAACGGGAAGGCCATCCATACACCGACCGTACCCCAGCCCAGCACGAAACCGCATAAGTATCCTACAGGCAAAGATATAACAAAATAAGAAATAAATGCAATGAACATCATCGGTTTTACGTCGGCAATACCACGCAGGGCATTGGCAAAGCTGATTTGCAGTCCGTCACCAAACTGATAAACCAGGAATGGAAGGAACAAAGAAGATACCATGGCAGAAACCTCCACGCTATCCGTAAACCAGCCCCCGACCTGATTGCGCAACAGAAACACGATACTCAGAAGCACCACCGCCATTGCCAAGATGAGATGATAGCCGGCATATGCCGAACGGCGTACATTCACCATATCGTTCTGCCCCTTGAAGTTACTGACGCGAACGGCAATCGCCGCCCCCATCCCATAAAACATCATAAAGGTAAACTGAGAAATAGTGAGCATAATCTGATGTGAAGCCAAAGCAATAGTTCCCAGCCAACCGACCATAATCGTGCTGAGACTGAATGAAGCCGTCTCCATGCCCATCTGCAAACCGACAGGCCACCCAAGTCCATTCAATTTCCTGAACATCTGTTTCGACCATCCCAAGCGGAAGAACCCTACTTTATATCTCAGGAACCTCCGACTACGAAAAACAATCAATGCAAAAGCAATAACCATGACGATGCGTGAGAACAGGGTACTGATACCCGCACCGAGCAATCCCCATTCCGGGAAACCGAACTTTCCGTAAATCAGCACATAATTGCCGACAATATTCAGCGCATTTCCACCAAGAAGCACCCACATAGCAGTCTGCGTTTGAGTAATGCCATCCGTAAATTGCTTAAAGCCATTGAACAGCATGACAAATACCAGGGATGCAAGTAGAACCAGAAAATAAGGTTTTATCAAGGGAATCAGTTCCTCGGGTTGTCCCATGTATTCCACACAGAAATAGACGACAGTCATAATAAGCGTCAGCAACAGTGCTACCAACACATTGGCAAGCAGACTTGAGCGCAAAGCTTGTCCAGCCTCCATGAAACGACGGTTACCGTAGAACTCACCCACCACAGGCGTCAGTCCATAAGAGAAACCGGTACTGAAAATAATGCAAAGTGTAAAAAGATTGTTGGTGAAAGAAGCGGCAGCCAACTCGGCCGTGCTGTGATGTCCCACCATCAAGGTATCGGCAAATCCAAGAACAATGACTCCCATTTGACCGATAACGATGGGAAGTCCTAAGTAAAAGAGGGCTTTATAATGCCCCTTGTATGTAGCAATTAATCTATTCATTTATCTTTCTCATAATATAATACCACCGAGTTTTCCTCACGAAAAGTCTCTTGTGCAACTGTCTTCAGACGTTCTGCCGTCACTGCGCGATACCGTTCTACCTCACGGTCTATATCCTCCGCTTGCCCGGTCAGTTCGAACCATGCCAGATTTGTAGCTACATTCAGGTAATTGATATTCCCGAATATCTGGGTGGATTCAAACTTATTCTTTACTTTCTCCAATTCCTGTTCTTCCATCGCCACTTGCTGCAACTCCTGCAACTCTTTACGTACAGCGGCCTCAGCCTGTTCCAGTGACACTCCGGCTGACGGTTTTCCACTGATATGCAGCAATCCCGCATCACGCGTTCCCGAAATATAAGCATCTATACCGGAGAACAATTTCTGTTCCTGCACCAACCGACGGTTCAAGCGACTGGAGCGTCCGTTACTAAGGATATCTGAAAGAATATCAAAAGCATAGTAATCAGGATGCTCGCGACTACACACATGAAAAGCCATAAACAGCGCATCCAAGGGAACAGGACGTTTCACTACCTGTCTGCGTTCCTGCGTCTGTACGGGTTCCTGCGGCAATTGTCGCACAGGCACATTCCTGCGGGGAATCAGGCCGAACCATTTTTCTGTCAATCGAACAGCTTCTTCCCATGATATATTTCCGGTAACGGCAAGCACGGCATTATTAGGTGCATAAAAGCGGTAAAAGAATGATTTCACTTCCTCCAGTGTAGCTTGTTCGATGTGCGATAAATCCTTCCCGATGGTAGGCCAGCGGTATGGATGCACCTCATAAGCCAACGAACGGATAAGATGTCCCACATCTCCGTAAGGCTGGTTTAGACAACGCTGTTTGAACTCCTCCATGACCACACCGCGCTGCACTTCAAGGCTTTGTTCACTGAATGCCAGTTCCAACATCTGTCTCTTATACACATCTCCGAGCCCACGAGACGGAGCTACATCTC
>ERZ1027232.882-NODE-882-length-15322-cov-6.651077_pt1 | contig 15322 bp, 9 predicted proteins | sample MGYA00519478_ERZ1027232 | MGnify/ENA primary metagenome ERZ1027232 (study PRJEB26926, sample SAMN06164468) | human gut metagenome | biome: ENVO:00009003; feature: ENVO:2100002; material: ENVO:00002003 | host: Homo sapiens | place: USA | collected 2012 ...
TGTAGCTCCGTCTCGTGGGCTCGGAGATGTGTATAAGAGACAGCTCTCCTCTCATAGAGTCTTTCCTCTGCTTCATCCGGCTGCAGTTCTCTTTGCTGCTCTTTCAAATTCTCGTACCGGAGCTTCTTTTCTTTCCACTCTTCCCGGATCTGTTCCTGCTGCCACTGAAGCTTCTGTTCCTCAGGATCGTTCTGCTCCCGCCAGACTTTCTCACCATTCTGCTCCGGCTGTCCGGTCTGAACCTTCTCTTTTTCCTGCACTGTGCGGGTTCCGCTGGATTTTTCTGTTTCTTTTATTATTTTTTTCTGTTCTGCCTGCTTACGGATTCCCACAACAAACAGCACACAGCCCGCGATCACTAAAAGTACTGCCAGCAGTACAAACGCGGAAGACCGCTCCAAAAGTACGTCAACTCCGGATTTATCTCTTAAAAATATCCCCCACAAAAGCCCTGCCAGTCCGGCAATGATTCCTAAAAAGCCACCAATGATCATTCCACGGCTGTTCTCTTCCGGTTGTTCAGAAGCAGATTCCGTTTCACCCGGATGCAAATCCGTTTCTTTTGAATCATTTTCCTTCTGTCTTTGTTGCAGCAAACGGATTCTCTGCTGATTTTCTTCATACTGTGCCTGAAACTTTCTCATATCTTTTTCCAGATAGGTACATTCCTGCTCCATGGAAAGATACTTTTTTTCTCTCTGTTCTCTTGCAGATCTGCACTGTTGCTCTACTGCTTTTTTCCGTTCTTTCAGATCTGAAATCGCACCGCTTAAATCCAGTTCCCCGCCACCGGTCTCATAATAATTTGCCGCATAATTTTTCAGACTTTCCGCCAGTTCCTGTCCAGGTCTGCTCTGAAACTGTCCGATCGAAACCGTATTGTCATACATCCCCGGAGTAATCCCTCCCAGCAGCATATCTAGATCCCCATGCTCTACCGAAAGCTCTTCTCCATCATCTTCACAAACCAGTGAAACCTGCTTTAAGATCCGGTCAAAACTCCGTTCCAGCCGGAAATTCCTGTTACCACAGCGAAACCGCATTACTCCGGCATAATAATTCGGATTTTCCCACGGCTGGTACTTACTGAAATCATCCTTTGCCGCAGCTTTTCCTCTTCCCCGCTCCATTCCGAACAGCATCGCCCTGATAAATGCCTGCAATGTAGATTTTCCATACTCATTTTCTCCGTAAATGACCTGAACACCATCCTTGATATAGAAATGCTGCTCTGAAAATCTGCCAAAATTTTTGATATATAATTCCGTTATCTTCATTTTCCGTCACCCCTTATTCTTAAGGAGTACTTCAACTCCCTCATACAATGCCTGATATTCTCTGCTGTCCTTTTCGCAGTCTTTAAACCGACGGATATACTCTCCCAGCAGATTTCCTTCATTTTCCTGCAACAATTCTTCCATATCATACTGCGGAGCGGTCTCATCGATCACTTCCAGAAGATTCCCGTCCCGGTCCATTCGCTCTGTATCAAACCGCAGATCCGGATCCCGATATCCCGTAAGAATGATCTTATACATATTTTCTGCTCCATAGTCCTTCACGGCCTCCAGAATCTTTTTCCGCACGCTCCCCATTGTATCTTCCGTATTAACCGGAACTTCCAGATGAATATAGGATCTCATTGCACACGGAATCCACTGCGTATGAACCCCGGCTTCCGTAATCTCTCCCTTTACATAGCCGTGCGGCCCTACATCATTCCGGTCAATGGGTTCTAACGCTCCCGCATAAATGATCCGGTCTTTCATCAGTGCCTGCGGTCTGTGGATATGTCCCAGTGCAATATAATCAAATCCTGACTCTTCCAGCTTTTTCACCCGGAACGGACAATGCTTCTCATCTCCACCATGAGCGAGAAGAATCTCATACTCCTGGATTCCTCCCGCAAACGCCGATTCATACAGAGGCTCTCTGATCTCCCTGCTGTAATAACTCAGACCATACACTGCCGTCCTCAGTTCCGGGAACTCCACATATTCCAGTTCCCGCCCGAATAAAGGGATTACATTCTCATTCCACTGAAACGTTCTGTAATAAGAATCCTTTCTTATATAATCATGGTTGCCAGCGATCAAGACTACTTTTGTATGCGTCAGCTCTGCAAAATAATAATTCAGCTCTTTTAATTCCCTGCGAAGCGGCTGCCCGTGAAAAATGTCTCCTGCGATCAGCAGAAGGTCTGTCTGCTCTTCCTCGCAAACCTCAAGAACCGACTGTAGTGTCTCCCACAATTCCTGTGACCGGTTCTGACTGTATGCTCTGCCTGCATCCGGCTCTGCACCAAGATGAAGGTCTGCTATATGAATAAATTTCATTTCCAATTCTCCTGCTTTCGTATGATAACCTGATAACTTTTACTTCTTGTTGCTCAGCGTCTATAGATATGGAAGTCATTTCACATCTGATAGAATCTGATACTCTATACTATAAGGCATTTTCTGAGCTTTTGGCAATCAAAAAAACAGACCACCGGCTCACGCACACAGAAATGTGCATCAAACGGCAGTCTGTCTTTATTTATGATGCCAGGGTCAAAAGGTCTAAGCCCACATGAGCTTGCTCATAGGTGGATGAAAGACCTTAGGACCCGCCTCGATATGAGCATAAAAGTGGGGCGTAAGCACCATGATATGCGAATAGCGGGTAGGATTGTGGGAGTGCGTAGCATGAAACAATCCGTAGGCATCAAAGGGGCTGTAAAATAAGTCTCTGATAAAGAAACGCTAGTTCCGGCAAGTGTCGGTTCTAGCGTTTCTTTACGTTGATATTCTCATTTCTTGTAAAACTACCACTTTTTTATGAAAAAAAGGTACACTTAATAAGCCTGGATAACTAGCAGGCAAATTTTATGCAATCATCAGTTGCCGTTGTTTTTTGTTATGATACTTATAAAGATTGAAACCACAAGAAATTAGTGTAAGTTCAAGAATTACATTTTTCTCTCCTCTGCGGAACAGCCTTTTATAAGATTTATCCCATTTTAAAACACCAAATGTGCCTTCTGCCTGAATGCTTCGGCTCTCCATCTGTAAAAAGTATCACTACCCGTTTTACATTCTTACGCTCTGTGTTTTTCGCTTCATCGTCTTTACTTTGATTTACAAGCTCCTGTGTCAGGTCCATGGCATAATCTGTTGCAGTAGATCCAGCCGGTCTAAGTGCGTTCACCTTTTTTTCCCATTCTGATTTATCACTACTCGTATATGCCTTATATTCACTGACAACCTGAGTATAATTGTAAGTATATCCGTCCTTTCTATATGTATCATTACCAACCTTATCAGTCTTATCTCCAGCAAATTTTACAACTGCAATCCGGCTCTGTTTATTCGCATCAGCTCTTTTATCATTTTCCTTTGCGGAACTGTTGTCTCTCCCACTATTTTAGCAGTGGAGGAAAGCGCAGAAAGTCCTACCAGGAAATCAGAATCTGCACTTTTCGTTATTGTGGCTGATTGTGATTGCGACTCATTCTGTCTACTTGTAAGTGTGACGTTCCCTGTGGATACAGATTTGTCCGTCCATATGCGTCCCACATTTTTCGTACTGTCATCAAGGGCATTTGTCTCATGCCAGTTGTTGATCGTCACACTATCCGCCACTGTACTTTTTGTAATATTATCTGCTGCATTTACCTGCTGTGGAGCCATACTCAGCACCATAATCGCAGCCATAATAAATACAATGACCCGGGTCATTTTTTTCATCTTCTTGTTCCTCCTTTATACTTTTCCAATTTTTCTCCATATATTTCAATATTTTACCATGATTACTGTCTGTCTTTTCCTGCCAGCACGAAATGTACCTTTTTCAGCGTGAAATGCAATCTGGTACAGAGCTGTTTCAAACAACAAATGAAGTGCCTGTTTTACATAATTTGCGTAAATCAGACACTCCCTTATCTGTTAAATTTTCGTTAAACTTTTTATCTTCTCCGCTTTCTTATAACCGTCACACTGATTATAACTGCTGCTGCAATTGCTGCTAGTGCATAAAGCATCGGTCTTGCTTCGTCTCCTGTGACTGCTGCTATCTGGTTTTTCAGCTTATTTAACGGTGTCTTTTTTTCTGATTCATGTCCCTTTCCAGTGCCCGGTGTTCCTTTATCCGGATCTTTATCCTTATCCGGGTCTTTGCTTTCGCCGCCGCTGGTATCTTCTGCTGTCTCAATGACCAGTGTCAGATCCTCGCAGACTTCTTCCAGTGTCAGATATCCGTCTTGGAACTGTTCCGTAACGTCTTCCCCGTTCAGAAGAATCCTTGAAACCTTCCATCCTTCTTCCGGTGTGATCCGTATCTTCGGCTCGGCAAAACGATCCACAACAAAGTTATCTATGTTGCCTTCTATCTGATCTTCTTCCCCTTCTATCACTACATCTGCGTGATTTTTTTCCACACGGATATTATGGGAGTCCGGCACGGTTGTACTGATGGTGCTCTGGGAATTCGATGAGCTTCCTGCATCTGCTGCCAGAACGGACATAGTCGTAAAAAACATCGCTGCGATTGCAGCCAGCATAGTCATCACTGTCACAAACACTGCCGTTGTAATGCGGACAGTCTTTTTATCCACAATGATATCCAAATTTTCTGTCTTTTTCCTCATATGCACGCCCCCTTACTCACTTTTGTCCACGTATGATATAGTAAATGTCACCGTATCTGCGTACTCTCCGGCCGCCGCCTTCTTCCAGTCTTCTTTTTTAATCGCGATAGTAAGAGGTGTCTCTTCCCCGGCTTTTGTATACTGCGCTGATGTAAATGGCCGGCTTCCCGTCTCATCCTGCGCCAAAATCTGATAAGGAATCACTGCCTTTGAATTGTTAGAATTCTTTAAGTTAAGATCAGATAACAATGACACCTGGATACATTTTCCATCCTCAATCTGCGCCTGCTCTACTACAATGTTCCCGTAAGAGGTTTCTGTCTCATTGAACCGCATGCTTGTATCTACCGGAATCGTCACCTGGTAAGCCGGGTCCACATGATAACTGACTGTCGCACTTCCTGCCGTCTGGGTGGTGGCTGCATAGATTGGATTTTCTGCACATATTAACAGCACCGGAGTCAGCAGTGCAAAAAGAATTCCTGTTCTTATACTTCTCTTTTTCATCGTTCTCCCTCCCGTTACTGTGCAATGATTGTCGTCTCTACATTTGCCCCGTTCATAGCAGAGCCATCGGTGAGTGATGCTGTCGTAATCTTGATGGTCGCCGGATATTCTCCCGCTGCAAGTGCCTTATCTAATGTCACCTCTGTAATCGCCTTCCCCGGTTCTACCATCTTTGATGTGTAGATGGTCTCATCTGTGTCGTTAAGCACGATTTCAAATGTAAAGTAACATGGGTTTCCTTCCGGATTCATCAGGTTCATCTGCACGTCTTTTTTGTCTGCCTCAATCGTAATGGTCGGATAGCCCGGTATCCGGATTCCTGTCGGCTTTTCCCCGGTATCGTCTGCCGTCTGGGTCTTCGCATTTGGATCCAGATCCGGCTTAAATGCCGAATCTGAACCTCCTTTTAATTTCATGAAACAAATTAATCCTGCAATGATGACCGCACACAGACAGATGATAATGACAATAAGTATTTTATTTTTTCCTACTTTTTCTCTCATCTGCTCTTCCCCCTACCAAAATTTTACCCTGACATTTAGATTGCTAAGATCGTACTTATCTGCATTTTTTCCGTGAGCATCAAATTCCAGTGTCAGACTGTCCACATCAATTTTACTTCCGGAATCGAGGGTATATTCTACTATGTTCCCCTTATCATCTCTCTTGTCCAGATCTATCGTACTAACCTGCCAGTTTGTATGATCTTTATTATCAGACCTTGTGTGGTAAGAAATTCTCAGATCACCATAACCATCTTTGACTTTTTTAGTATGATACACAATCGTTACCGTCATATGCGAATAATTCTGATGTACTGCGTCATAGGAAAGATTCGTCATATTCATATGATATCTTGCCGGATTCTGTCCGGTATCTCCGGTCGTCGGCACTTTTGTCTGATTTCCGTCTACATAAAATGTAAATATTGTAAGTTCATGTTCATCAGTCACCCGGTAAGTATGGTTTCTATCTGATGGTGTATAATTATAATGATAGTTTGCTTTCCAGCTTGCGTATAAGGTAATATTTTTTGCGTCCTGAAGCTGCAGCTCTTTCGTACTCATGTCAAATGCTGTGTTGGCTCCTTCTTTTTTCCAGCCTTTGAACTCCCAGCCGTAACGAGTCGGATCTGACGGGAACTGGTACTTATCACCGTATTTGGTCTTTCTAACTGTCTTCGCTCTTCCGTCACCATAGTCAAATGTAACATTGTACACATTTGCCTTCCATTCCGGATAGAGTGTCACAACGCCTCCATTCACATCGGTCAGCTTCGACACCTTCTGCCGGTCAGAGTAATAAGTTTTCTTGCCCTTCTTATCCACGGTGTACCATCTCTTAAAGGAGTGGCCTTTGCATGTAAATCCGCATTTTGGAAGTGTTACATTTTCCGTGTAATTGACCGTCTTGGCTGCCATGGAACCTTTCGCCTCCGTACCGCTTAAGATAAATGTAATCTGATAGGTATTCTCTCTCCAGTTCGCCTTATAGGTCCGGTTATCTGTAGAACCCTGTTTTACAGACACATTGTCACTTACTCCTGTAATTTGGGTTCCGCTCCAGCCTGTAAATGTATATCCTGCCCGGACTGGATTTTTCAGTTTGAATACGGTGGTGTCCACGTTATAAGTCGTCGGATTCTTCTCCCCGGACTTCATGCTTCCACCATTTAAGTCATAAGTAATCTGGTATGTCTCCTGCTCCCATATTGCTGTGTAAATATGACTTTCGGCCGGCATAGTCGTCGGAAGCTTGTCCACTTTCTTACCATTCTCACTCCAGTACTTGAAAATGTATCCGGTTCTTGTCGGGTCTTTTGGTACACTTATCTTATCACCATAATTTCCTTTGATTGGTGAAACAGACGTTCTTTCTCCTGTCTTGAACTGAAGGGTATATTCCATCTTCAGCCACTGTGCTTTATAAGTCAGATCTTTATCCGGAACCGTCATTTCCACCTCCTCGTCCCAGCCAAGGAACTGGTATCCGGTTCTTGCCGGCGCTTTCGGCACTGTAATATTCGCACCATAGCGTCCGGTCACGACAATCTTACTGTCGTCCTCGCCCTTTTCTGCAGCGAATGTTCCGGAATCTGCGTCAAATGTGACTGTATGTACATTTCTCTTATAGTAGTACTTCACTGTCGTCTGTCCGTCTCCGGAAATGGTAACTTTCTCCGTCTTTGGTTCCTCAAAGCCTTTATATTTCATGACTTCTGGTGTCACTTCGCTATCCACAGCCGCCCGTGCATGACTGCTTTCTTTCAGCGTATAACCGTCACCTTGTACATTTTGCTGATAATGTTCTACTACATAGTTGACGATGTTTGCTTCCCATTTTGCATAGAGTGTCAGATCCTGATCCGGCATATTCGCTTTGTACTCTTTCGTACATTTTGCATCTGTATACCAGCCTGCAAATGCATAACCGGCTCTTGTCGGCTTCGGTATGGACATCTCATATCTTGCTTCTACCGTCTTATCTGTCTTACCATCGTAGTTCTTAAGCGTCAGCGTATGCACATTTCTTGTGTAACGGTAAATGACCGTTGTTCTTCCATCACCTTCGACTGTCACCTGCTGTTTCTCCGGTGCTGTAAATCCATCAAAGTTCTTTACTTCCGGTGTGACAACCGTATCCGTATCGGCGTTAAAGTTCTCCTGTGCTCCCAGTGAATATCCGTCATCATTGGCATTTTGCAGACAATGCTTGATTGTGTAGTTTACACTCTGCACATCCCATTTTGCATAAAGTGTGATGTCACGTGCCGGAACCACTCCGTCAAATGCTTTTGTAAACTCTGCGTCTGTATACCAGCCTGCAAATGCATAACCGGCACGATATGGTTTTTCCTCCCATTTCTCACCATATGCAAGTTCTTTTGTCTCGCTGTCATTACCGTTATTGTAATGGATCGTCACCTGATGGCGGTCACGCGTATATTTGTAATCTACATATGTGATTTCTCCATCGTCTACCACATCATAGCTAACTGGCTTTGGTGCTGTAAATCCTTCATACGCTTTTACTGCCAACGTCAGATGTTCTCCTGTTTTAGCTGTGACAGTTTCTGTCTCTGCCAGATCATACTGCTCTGAATTGCCAATAGACTGTTGATAATGTCTCACCTGATAAGTCTTCATTCCGGCTTCCCATTTTGCATAGAGTGTCAGGTCATGTGCCGGCATGGTCGTCTGTACGTACGGCTGTGTCAGCGCTTCGTCCGTGTACCAGCCTGCAAATGCATAGCCTGTCCGCGACGGAGTATTTGTAATATCTGCCTCATAGCGGACTTTTGAAGTCTTGTTATCTTCTCCATTGTTCAGGACATAAGTCAGATTGTAGCTGTTCCGCTTATAGTGATACCAGATATCCGGTCCGCCCCAGCCATTTATCTGTCCTGTTTTGGCCTCTGGTGAAGTAAATCCTTCATACTGTTTTGGCTGCGGAGTCACTTCTGATTCTGTCAGGCCGCTTAATACTTCTTCGTCCATCAGGTCAAAGCAAGAACCATCTACAGATTCTTTATAATGATAGACGTTATAGCTGCTCATCACCGGTGTCTGTTTTGCATAGAGCGTCAGATCTTTGTCCGGCATGGTTCCATCGAATCGATTGTTGAAATCTTTATCTGTATACCAGCCTTCAAAGCGATATCCACTCCGGATCGCTACTTCTGTAATTGCCGCACCAAATGGCATTCCGAATCCTTCCATATTATTTTCATCGCCCCCGCGGTCTACCAGCTTCAGCTTATGGACATTTCTCGCATACTTGTATTCAATAACTGTGTTGCCGTTTCCGTCCACTGTCGTGGTCTGTGCTGCCGGTGAAGTAAAGCCTTCGTAATGCTTCACGTCCGGCGTCACTTTATCTTCCGGATATGCCGCAAAGACTTCCTCTTCATATAAGATATATGGATCTTCTTCCACAACCGGTTTATCTGTGTCCGGATACTCTTCTTTATCTCCACCCGGTTTTTCTTTTTCTGCATCTGGCAGTTTTTCCATCAGATGCCGGACTGTATAGTTGACTTTCTGCTTCTCCCATTTTGCATAGACCGTCATATCTTTTGCCGGCATCGTCTGGCCAAATGCGTTCTCACATGCCTCGTCTGTATACCAGCCTTCAAATACATAGCCTTTTCTTGTCGGCATCGGTGATGCAATCTTGTCACCATATCTTGCCGTCACTTCTGTCTGGTCTGATTCTCCGCCTTTTGCATCGAAGGTCAGTTTGTACTCATTCAGATCATAGTACACTTTCAGTACAAGACTGCCATCTGCCTTGATCGTTCCCTTCGGCAGTTCACCTTTTAAGTGATAGACTTTCTCGTCAAGATCTGCTGCTTTTGCTGTGACTTCCTCTCCCATCTGTCCGGTCAGAGCCGCAGTCTCGCTTAAGCTGTATCCGCTGTTATCCGTATTCTGCACGTAGTATTTCACAGTATAAGTAATACCTTCCAGTGCTTTCCATTTTGCAATATAGGTCTTATTCTCAGATGGAACTTCCTTTGGAACCCCTGCGCCTTCTTCGTCCTCCCAGCCAAGGAATTCATATCCCGGTCTGTAGACTGCCGGTGTCGGCATCATGGTTCCATATCGGTAATTTCCGTCTGCGATCACTTCTGTCTCCGTTCCATTCTCCGTCTCTTTTTCGGACTTGAATGTCTGTGTATATTTATTTCTTGCATAATAGTAATTGATGACCAGGCTGCCGTCTGCTTTTACAGTCTCCGTAAGCTGCGGCGGTGTTACAAATCCCTCCCACTCTTTTGGAACCGGGCTTACTTCCTCTTCCGTCCTGCCATTCATTTTCACCGGAGTCTGCGCTTCATAGGTTCCATTCGTTCCTTCTATATAATCTACGACTGTATAACCCACATCGGCTGCTTCCCATTTTGCATAGACAAGTCTGTCTTCTTCCGGCATGGTTTCCGGAATTGTGTATGGAATGGTGAGATCCATGTCCTCATACCAGCCGGCAAATGTGTATCCGAGTCTTACCGGATCTTCCGGCTTCTTGATCTCTGCGTTATATTTTCCGGTAATTGCATCGACGAAAGATCCGCCATTACTCTGGAATGCAATATAGTAACCATCTCGCAGGCGGTCCCAGTGAAGCTTGATCTTTCTTGCACATGGCTTCGTATTAAAGGTACCTTCCTGGTTTTTCCATGTAATGATCATCTCACCGTCCTGCTCCGGCTCATCACCTGGATTTACACGGATAATATTGGTCGCCGGATCATACGTAAACGCACTGTTCGTCATGGAAATGTTGAAATACTTTGTATCATCTTCGTAAATCTTCTCGTAATATTTTCCGTCGTCCAGTCCGGTCTTCATATCCATATATTGCATCTTGAAATATTCATCCGGGATCTGAACCGACTGAATCTCCCGCTTCATATTAATCTCGGCAATCTTATCCTGGGTATAAGCAAAATCCAGTACATTTTCCAGAACACCTACCCTATAAAGCGGCCACTCGTTCTCGTAAAGTGTCGGATTATAGGTAAATGCATTGGACAGTGCCTGTGCCTCGAACTTCACTTCCAGATAAATACCGATTTCCAGATACATAGCTCCCATAGCGCGGCTGCTTCGTCCTGCCGATGCCGTATACTTCAATTCGTAGTAGAGGTAACCCCAGACCTGTGCATAACCGCCCACATCCGCCGAGATACCGACACTGGCGATGGACGTTGATAATAATCCCACACGCACCGTCAGTCTCACACCGGCTTTGATGCCAAGAGTTCCCATAGCATATGCCGTAAATTCATACTGCTCCTCTACCAGATCTATCGTATCATTGGTCGCCGTCCGCTCTTTGACCCGTACACAGAAGACATACTCTTTCGCATTCTTATACCAGTACGTCATTCCGATGGAAATGTTCACATTTGCGTAAACAACGAATTCCAGCTTCACCTGAATATCAATGATCAGAAGCACACGGAAATGCTGGTCTACCAGCGGACGCTTGTAGATTTCCACCCAGTCTGCCTCGTCTGCCAGAAGTTCCGAGTACCTCTCTGCCAGAGACTTGGATACGGATATTTCATCTCCGCCACTGACGAGACCTGATGCAGAATTTAGATAATCCTCGCCATTCTCCATCATATTCTTCAGCTCTTCGGTAATCTTATTGACACCTTTTCGTAATTTCGAACTGGAATCAGATAATGGATTTCCAGTTTCTGCAGTCTTGAAGTTGACATTCAGTCCGATTCCTGTGTATTCATATAATTCCAGAGACGCCGTTACGCGGTAATCTGCAATATACGGAATAAATCCCCATCTTTTCCACACGGCTGAGCCGTCCACATCGATGGATACACGGACTTCCTGTTCAAATGTCGCCGTGATCATGATCTCGATGTCTGCACCCCGGTTCACATGAATTGTAATCGGCACGCCGATCTCCAGTGCAAGCCTTAGTCCACTCACATCTCCGTCAAAATGTTTCAGTGTCGTGCCAAGATTCGCTTTTACCGTCGGTACTCCTAATTCCACACGGGAACCGCCTGCCCCACCTGCGGCTCTTGCCTTTCTCAACTGGCCATAGCCCTGGCTCTGAACCATGATGTCTGCATTCATATCTTCCTTGAGAGATCCCTGAAGCTCCTCAAAAGATTCTGTCTCCATTGCCGCATCGGCAACTCTTTCTGCCACTTCGGATGCAAATCCGCTGTCTACTGCCTGTGTCTCAATATCCTCTTCCAGCTCCTGCACATCGGTATCTTCCAGAAGGTCCTCCCCTTCTACATTTTCCTTCTGGTACACATCCATAGTCTGGTGCATATCTTCTTCGCTCACAGGTATATAGCTTACTATGTATCTTTCTCCTGATAACAGAACACTCGTAATCTCTCCATAGAGAGACACGGTTCCGCTTCCATTTTCTCCCATTGTACCTGTGTAAAGTGCCAGATAATCGCCCTCATCTACGGTTGTCTCACTGTCCAGATCCATAGCCCGGCTCATAGCATCATCACCAAAGGTCAGGTCGCTGACATTAATCGTTACACTGTTATTATCCGGGTCACCGTCCTGATCTTTGTCCATAGAAAGCGGCAGCACATCCGGCATAAAGAGCACGTCTTCCGGTCTGGAGCCGCGATATGTATACTTGTCCCCGTCCGCTCCTGTAATCTCGATAAATGACACATCACTGTTGTCACCAGAGGACATATCCATGGTCGGGATCACATCACCGGAATAAATTGCGACCTGGTCGCCGACTTCTAACTGCTTCTTATAAGTAAATGTTCCAGTCGTATCACTGCCTTCTTCGGTCAGGGAACCGTCTGTTCCAATCGTCATTGCCGCGATTGAAACTTCCTCTACTTTCTTTCCATTTACAGTCAGATTGGAAAGCTCTTTCTTATGAATATACTTGATCTCTTTATTTAACTCTACATTTTTGACTTCTTCGCGGTAGACCGTAAAATCATAGACACGGATCGTCGGGTCAAATCCTGTAAAATATAACGCCTTTTCCTGAAGCTCCAGCTTATAGGCTGCCCCCGGTGTCCATCCGTTCGGATTGCTGATCGTAAATGTATGGTCTGCTCCTTCGGTCACATCTACCGTAACCGTTTCGGAAGAATCTGTCACGTTTTTTATCGTGAAATTTTTCCGCACCTGGTCAGGCGTCATAGCAGCACTTGTATCCGTCACCGGAATCGTAAAATCTGCTGCCACATCATTTGCTCTGGCATAAGTCGCCATGGACACTTCTTCCATCGGCTGGTTGTCTGCATAAGAGGCATACAATGTCACATCACTCAGAAGCCGATCCTTACTGTCCACATATCTGGTGCATGCTTCATCGTAACACCAGCCAAGAAATGTACTGGACTTTTTCACCGGTGCCGGCAGATCCTTCAGAACGGTTCCTGCCTGGTACTGCTCCTGTGTTATTGTGATCATCTGATCTGCCTGCTGCGGATTCTTCTTCGTGATAGTCCCGCCATTTGTCTCATATGTAATGTTGTACGCTGTATCCTGAAATGCAATGTCAAAAGTCAGGTGATCTGTATAATCACCTGTATAGTTCGGTTTGTCCAGAATGTTGCAGTCATATTCCTGCTGCTTATGGCTCTCATCTTTCGTAAGACTTGCGACAACCGAACCATTTTCCAGTGCCGAACCACTCTGCGGATTTCTCAATTCATATGCAAGACTATGTAATCCACTCTTTAATTTCCAGTCATTTTCAGACTGGACTGTCACGCTCACATGATCCTTGTCATATAATCCACCTGCATCCGCTTTTATCGTAAGCTTATCCCCATCCGCATCGACCGTCTGTGGAATATCCACATAGTAGTAGCGTTCCGTCCACTTTGCATAGAGGACAACACTGCCGGAATGATCCGCAGTGCTAAGCGAAGTAACCGGCTCTCCGTTAAACTCCTCATTATCATACCAGCCGGCAAATTCATATCCCGCTTTTGTGATCTGCTCCGCTCCCGGAAGCTCTGTCACCGGCTCATCGTAATTAGACGGAGCCGTGTAACCTTCCGCAAACGTTCCTCCATTTTTCTTATAGTCAATGCCGGATTCCTTCCGCGCATTCGAACCCTGAGACGTTCCTTCCTCCGAATGCACAACCGGATTCTGCGTATTCGCATCTTCAGCAAATGCTGCGACCGGCACTGATGTTGCAAACAGCACCGCGCTCAAAATCATACTGACCAGACGTTTCTTCATATGTATTATCCCTCCTCATTTTTTTCTCAAAAATAAGTCTCTATACATATTGTATCAAAAAAAATACATTCCTCACATGCCCGTTGAAAGCCCAAAAAGTGCCTATTTTACAATTTCTTTTGTAAAACAGACACTTTTTCGTATCCTGTTATTCTATTGATTTACGAATTCTTTAATCTTATCGCGTTTATCAATCTGTAATTTTTCCAGAATTCCGGAGACATAGTGCTTGACCGTATTCACTGACATTCCCATATGTTCTGCGATTTCCTTGTTCGTCCAATCCCTGCACGCCAGCATGGCTATGGAAAATTCCAGCGGAGTCAAAAGATCCGTCACTGCCTTTTGCGTCTTGGGATTGTGAATCTTCATCCAGCCACGGCTGAATGCAAGTACACCATCTACAAGCTTCTTGTACATTTCCGGCTCTTTTTTCCGGATACAGACTTCCAGAACTCCCTGAAGCAGACCGTGATATTCGATAAATGGTTCCATGAATTTGTCAAGTCTTGCCCACTCCCATGCCTGGCTCACCGTCTGAATCGCTTCTTCTTGTTCTTTCAGATTGATCTGACACATTGCCTGCACACAGCCCAGATAAATCATGGAGATCGGGTATACTCCGTCTGCCATCAGAAATGCACCCTGCACAACACCTTTTGCCTTAGCATAATCCTGTCTCAGATAAATCTCATGCGCCAGAAGACTCACCGCAAATAACCGCTGTCCGATCGGCAGATACGGAATGTACTGCTGAAGCGGCGGTGTCCCTTCCTCCGGCGGTATATGAAGAAATATGCTGATCACATAAAATGCGAACAGGCAGGCCGCCTTTACATTCACAGGTGCATCCTCCTGCATTGCCTGGGTCAAACACTGATGTACATCTTCCCTTGTACGCTGTGCTGCCTGTGGATCTCCAAGTGTAAGATTCGCAAATGTGTAAAGCATATCCGCCGATAGCCGGAGCATCACATCATCGTGATCCAGATAATCTTTTACCGTCTCCACACATTTTTCCGCCTGCGCTGAAAAGAAATAATATTCTCCCTGTGCGATCTGCGCCAGTTCCTTATCTTCTATTTTCTCAATTGCTTCTGCTGCTTTTCCCGATTGAAAGGCACTTCCAACCAAAGGAAGGATGACTCTGTCAGATATTTTCATTTCTTTCACCACTTCTTATAAAATTATATTTTCCGTCAATATAGTCTTTAATGTCGACAGCAGCTTATCAACCTGGATCGGCTTTGCTATATGATCATTCATTCCGGCCACAAGCTTTGCGACAGCTTCTGCTTTTCTTGCCTTTTGTAAAAGTACAAGGATAATGCTAATTATGCTAAGTACAAATAATCCTACAGCGACAAAAAAAGCAAGCATATTGTCTTTTACAAAATCAGAAAATGTTACTCTATCTGCAGTACTGTCATAGATGGCAAGTGCACTCGTAAGCATATAAATC
>ERZ1027232.900-NODE-900-length-15136-cov-4.541542_pt1 | contig 15136 bp, 17 predicted proteins | sample MGYA00519478_ERZ1027232 | MGnify/ENA primary metagenome ERZ1027232 (study PRJEB26926, sample SAMN06164468) | human gut metagenome | biome: ENVO:00009003; feature: ENVO:2100002; material: ENVO:00002003 | host: Homo sapiens | place: USA | collected 2012 ...
GCCTGATCTGGCCCACGCCCGTATCTATGACCGCATACTGGAACGGTGCGCCCCCATCCTCTTTGCCGGAAAGAACTTCCGGGAAGAAAATGCGGCAGCCACCAAGACGGCGGCAAAGGAGATTGTATCCCCAAATTGAAGGGGGAACCCATCGGTACGGACAGACTTCCCACCGCTGTCAGGAGGCTGTCCGGGAAAGGAGCAAATATCCCTATGGACAAGGAAAACAGAACCCCAGAAACAACACAGGCACTCCCGTCGGAGGCAGCCCCGGCGCTGGTAAAAAAGATCGGCAGGACTACCTACAAAGTGCGCGTCCATTTCAGCAATACCAGCACCGAAACCATGAGTGACAAAATCAAGCGGATGCTCAAAAACGAGATACAGCAGATGTGACCGGCTGATAAAGCCAGCAGCCTTGTGTTAAACTGATAGTGGCACACGCTAAAACTTTTCACAAGGAGGATACAAAAATGCTTTACACAGAAAAAGAGAAAAAGGAAATTGAGCAGGTACGAGAAGTGTTTGCGGAACATCTTCGCCAAAGCACCGATTATGAATTGCTTTGGTCGGATAAGGTGGGGTATATCTGGCTGTCGATTAGCGAGAGTGTATTCGTCGATGGCAGGAGGATAGAATCCGCTGCTGATCTCTGCCGTATCTGTCTGGATGACGTTGCAACGGATGTTTTGTTCATGACCGAAAACGATCATGCGTTGGAAGAAGCTGATCCGCTGGAACTGGCTGAAATCAAACGCCGCTGGCAACCTTACATCGAGCAGCTACCGGAATATGCGTACCTCTGCGATGAGCTGTTGAGCAGCCACGAATAATCTACTCCCAAAAGTGTCAGGAGCAAAAATGCTTCTGGCACTTTTTTGTGGACTTTTTGTGAATTTGATTAAAAAGCCCTTGACAACTTGCTTCTGGAAAAACTGCGAAGTCGATCCTGATTTCCTGCGGTGCAAGGCTTGCGCCCTTCGACATCGCAGAGCTGCGGGAGCTGATGAGCTACGATGAGATGGAGCTGGACACCATCGGAGACCGGAAGACGGCGCTGTTCGTCATCATTTCCGATACTGATGACACCTTCAATTTCGTCGTGGCGATCATGTATTCCCAGCTCTTCAACCTTTTGTGCGACAAAGCAGATGACGTTTACAACGGACGGCTTCCCGTCCATGTGCGCTGTCTGCTGGATGAGTTTGCGAACATCGGTCAAATCCCGAAGTTTGATAAGCTCATCGCAACCATCCGAAGCCGGGAAATCTCGGCGTCAATCATCTTACAGTCCCAGTCTCAGCTCAAGACCATCTACAAGGATGCGGCGGACACCATCACGGGCAACTGTGACTGCACCCTTTTCCTCGGCGGAAAAGAAAAATCGACCCTCAAGGAAATCAGCGAGGTGCTGGGTAAGGAAACAATCGACCTTTACAACACCTCAGAAACCCGTTCCAACAACAACTCCTATGGCTTGAACTATCAGAAGACCGGCAAGGAACTGATGTCTCAGGATGAGATCGCCGTCATGGACGGAGCAAAGTGCATTTTGCAGCTTCGAGGCGTGAGACCTTTTCTCAGTAACAAATACGACATTACGAAGCATCCAAAGTACCGGCAGCTCTCCGACTATAACAAGCGGAACGCCTTTGACATCGAGAAGTACCGGCAGCACAAGCTGGTAGTCAAGCCCGATGACACATTCGACCTCTATGATATGGGCGAGGTCGAAGCGGATTAAAGCCCCGTCGCTGCACTGCGCAGTGGGTAAAGCCTGATGGCTCCCAAAGCAGAACAGCGACGGGGCTTCTTTTTTTATGCCCATTTTCAAAAATACACAACCAATCTTTTTCAAATCAAGGAGGAAAATCTATGGCTTTCATCAATCAGGCTGTCACGGTTCTTCAGACGCTCGTTATCGCCCTCGGTGCCGGTCTCGCGGTGTGGGGTGTTGTCAACCTCATGGAAGGCTACGGCAACGATAACCCCGGTGCCAAGTCTCAGGGCATCAAGCAGCTCATGGCTGGCGGCGGTGTGGTGCTGATCGGCACGACCCTCATCCCCCTGCTCTCCGGTTTGTTCGGCTAATCCACGGCAAGCCCAGCTTAACCGAAGGGTGGTGAAATATTGGGCAGCATTTTAGAAAAGATCGAACAAGCTCTCAAGGATATGCTGATCGGATGGATCGAGAGCAACCTGACCAATATGTTCACCGATGTCAACGAGAAGGTAGGAACGATTGCCGCCGAAGTTGGGCAAACACCGTCCGGCTGGAACGGCGGCGTGTACCAGATGATCCGGGGACTATCCGAAAACGTGATAGTCCCCATCGCTGGTATCATCATCACCTTCGTTTTGTGCTACGAGCTGATTTCCATGATCACCGAGAAAAACAACCTTCATGACATGGACACATGGATGTTCTTCAAGTGGTTTTTCAAGGCGGCTGTGGCGATCTACCTCGTGACGCATACGTTTGACATCGTGATGGCAGTATTCGACATCGGGCAGAACGTGGTTTCCGGTGCAGCCGGTGTCATTCACGGCAACACCAGTATTGATATTGATTCGACGATTGCGCAGATGCGTACCGGCATGGAGAACATGGGCGTCGGAGAACTGCTCGGACTGTCGATAGAAACGCTTCTGATCAGTCTGTGCCTCAAAATCATGGCGATCCTCATTACGGTCATTCTCTACGGGCGCATGATTGAGATTTACTGCACCGTGAGCATCGCGCCTATTCCCATCGCAACCATGAGCAACCGCGAATGGGGCAGCATCGGCACGAACTATCTGAAAGGCTTGTTCGCTCTGGCATTTCAGGGCTTTCTCATCATGGTCTGCGTCGGCATCTATGCGGTGCTGATCAACGGCATGATCATCGCAGACAACATTCATTCAGCTCTGTTCTCTGTGGCAGCGTACACGGTCATTCTGTGCTTCTCGCTGTTCAAGACCGGAAGCCTCGCAAAATCCATTTTCCATGCGCACTAAGGAGGTCGGCAGCATGAAGAAGTACAGCATCATCTACGCCGATCCCCCTTGGGCGTATCGGACTTACTCCAAGAAGGGACAGGGGCGGTCGGCAGAAAGCCACTACCCGACGATGTGCATTGAGGACATCAAGGCACTTCCGGTTGGTGAGCTTGCCGCGAAGGACTGCGCTCTGTTCCTCTGGATCACGTTCCCGTGCCTCTGTGAAGCACTCGAAGTGCTGACGGCATGGGGCTTTTCTTATAAGACCGTGGCTTTTGTATGGGTGAAGCAAAACCGAAGGAACGACGATCTCTTTACCGGCATGGGCTACTGGACAAGGGCGAATGCCGAAATCTGCATCCTTGCTACGAAGGGACACCCGAAGCGTGTTGACGCTGGTGTGCGTCAGGTCATCCTCAGCCACATCGAAGAGCATTCCAAAAAGCCGGATGAAGCGAGGGAACGCATTGTTCGGCTCATGGGAGACCTTCCCCGCGTGGAGCTTTTTGCCCGTCAGTCCCCCAAAGGCTGGGACGTTTGGGGCAACGAGGTCGAATGCACGGCACATCTTCCAATGGAGGAAACACCATGCTGCGGCTAAGACCTATCTCTCTTCGAGACGCCAACGAGTATGTCCGGAAGTATCACCGCCATCACAAGCCGGTTGCCGGTCACAAGTTCTCCATCGGCTGTGAAGCAGACAGTGAACTGGTCGGTGTAATCATCGCCGGGCGTCCCGTCAGCCGGTATCTGGATGACGGCTTCACATTGGAGGTTACAAGGCTATGCACCAACGGGGCGAAGAACGCTTGCAGCTTTCTCTACGGCGCGGCGGCAAGAGCTGCTGCGGCTATGGGCTATAAGCGCATCATCACCTACACACTGGAAAGTGAAAATGGCGCAAGCCTTCGGGCTTCCGGCTGGATCTGTCAAGGCAAAGCGGGTGGGCTTCGCTGGACGGGCAAGCGTCAACCGAAGGAGGATCAATATCCCGCACAAATGAAGCTGCGCTATGAAAAGCAGCTTAGAAAGGAGGAAACAGTCAATGGCATTTGTTCCGGTCCCGAAGGATCTTAACCGCGTCAAAACGAAGGTCATGTTCAACCTGACCAAGCGGCAGCTCGTTTGTTTTTCCATCGCTGCGGCAGTCGGTGTTCCGATCTTCTTTCTGGCGAAGGCGCATCTCGACTTGTCCACGGCGGCAATGCTGATGGTGGTCATCATGCTCCCGTTCATCTTCTTCGCGCTTTACGAGAAGGACGGTCAGCCCGCCGAGAAGTATCTGTACCACATCGTACAGTCTATGTTCATCCGGGACAAGGTGCGTCCCTATCGCACAAACAATCTCTACGCTGAGATTCAGCAGAAAATCAAAGAACAGGAGGAATTGCAGCTTGAACAACAGCACAGCAAAGGCAAAGCCTAAGATGACCGTCAAAAACGGCGTCGTTTACGGCGATGCCCTTTCCGCTCAGGAAAAGAAGCGGATCGTCATGCAGAAGAAAAAGGACAGGAAGGCAAAGAAAGTCCGCAAGTCCGCCCAGCAGACCATTCCCTATGTGGAGATGTGCCGCGACGGTATCTGCAAGGTGAACAGCCGCCTCTACACGAAGTCCATCGCCTTTGAGGACATCAACTACCAGCTTGCGCAGAACGAGGACAAAACTGCCATCTTTGAGAACTGGTGCGACTTTCTGAACTACTTCGACAGCTCGATTTTCGTCCAGCTCTCCTTCATCAATCAGAAGGCAAGCCTCAATGAGTTCCGCAAGCGCATCAACATTCCGGCACAGGAGGACGCCTTCAACGACATCCGCTCCGAGTATTCCGGTATGCTGCAAAGCCAGCTCACCAAGGGCAACAACGGATTGGTCAAGAGGAAGTACATCACCTTCGGCATTGAGGCGGACTCCCTCCGCACGGCAAAGCCGAAGCTCGAACGCATTGAAACCGATATTCTCAACAACTTCAAAACCCTCGGTGTGAAAACCGAGCCACTGTCCGGCTACGAGCGGCTGAAAGTGCTTCATGATGTGTTCAACATGGACACCAATGAGCCGTTCCGCTTTTCCTTTGACATGGTTGCCCGGACGGGACTCAGCACGAAGGACTTCATCGCGCCCACTTCCTTTGACTTCCGTGAAGGCAAGTGCTTCAAGATGGGCAGAACCATCGGCGCGGTGAGCTTCCTGCAAATCCTCGCGCCGGAACTCAATGACCGTATGCTTGCCGACTTCCTTGAGATGGACAGCAACATCACGGTCAATTTTCATATCCGGACGATTGACCAGGCGAAGGCAATCAAGAGCATCAAGTCGAAGATCACCGACCTCGACAAGATGAAGATTGAAGAGCAGAAAAAGGCTGTCCGCTCCGGCTACGATATGGACATCATCCCGTCCGATCTCGCCACCTTCGGCGGTGAGGCAAAGCGTCTGTTGCAGGATCTCCAGACCCGCAATGAGAGACTGTTCCTTGTGACTATCCTCATCATGAATACGGCAACCAATCGCCAGAAGCTCGAAAATGCGGTGTTCCAGACCGCCGCCATTGCCCAAAAGTATAACTGTGCGCTCAAGCGTCTTGACTTCCAGCAGGAAGAGGGGCTGATGTCCTCTCTGCCTATCGGCGTCAATCAGGTGGAGATCGAACGCGGACTGACCACTTCCAGCACGGCGGTTTTCGTGCCGTTCACCACGCAGGAGCTTTTTCAGGGCGGCGAAGCTCTCTACTACGGGCTGAACGCACTGTCCAACAACATGATCATGGTTGACCGTAAGCAGCTCAAGAATCCCAACGGGCTGATCTTGGGTACGCCCGGTTCCGGTAAGTCCTTCTCCGCCAAGCGTGAAATGACGAACGCCTTCCTCATCACAGAGGATGACATCATCGTCTGCGACCCCGAAGCCGAGTATTTTCCCCTCGTGCAGAAGCTCGGCGGTCAGGTCATCCGCATCTCGCCGGTCAGCACGGATTATATCAATCCGCTGGACATCAACACGAACTACTCCGAAGAGGAAAACCCGCTGACGCTGAAATCCGACTTCATCCTCTCCATGTGTGAGCTGATTGTCGGCGGCAAGGACGGCTTGCAGCCGGTTGAGAAGACCATCATTGACCGCAGCGTCCGCATGGTCTATCAGGAGTTTCTTGCAGACCCCAAGCCGGAGAAAATGCCGATCCTCGAAGACCTCTACAACATTCTGAGAAATCAGAAGGAGCCGGAGGCACAGCGCATCGCAACCGCCCTTGAAATCTATGTTCACGGCTCTCTGAACGTCTTCAATCACAGAACGAATGTGGATGTCAACAACCGCTTCGTCTGCTATGACATCCGCGAACTCGGCAAGCAGCTCAAGAAGCTCGGTATGCTGATCGTGCAGGATCAGGTGTGGAACAGAGTTACCATCAACCGCGCCCAGCACAAGGCAACGCGCTACTACATGGACGAGTTCCACCTTTTGCTGAAAGAGGAACAGACCGCCGCGTACAGCGTGGAAATCTGGAAGCGTTTCAGAAAATGGGGCGGCATCCCGACCGGAATCACGCAGAACGTCAAGGATCTTCTTGCCTCCCGCGAGGTGGAGAACATTTTTGAAAACTCGGATTTTGTCTACCTTCTGAATCAGGCATCCGGCGACCGGCAGATTCTCTCGAAGGCGCTGAACATCTCGCCCAGCCAGCAGAACTACATCACCAATTCCAATGCCGGTGAGGGGCTGATCTTCTATGGCTCGACCATCGTTCCCTTCAAGGACGATTTCCCGAAGGACACCCAGCTCTACCGCATCATGACCACCAAGCCCGAAGAAACCGTACAGAACTAAGGAGGATTTTGAATATGGATAAGAACTTTAACCTTGAGAACGCCAAGAGCATCATCGCAGAAGCCAGCGGTGTTCCCGTAAATACCACGTTTGGTAGCATCACCAAGCCGATTGACCTTCTGCTTGAGGTCATCGACATGAGCGCCGATCTCATTGCCCTCATCCACGAGGAAACCGAACTGAAAAAGCACCATCGCGCCTACCTCCACGTTCATGAGGAACTGGAGGACTGCGCCGACCAGATGGCAGAGCGTATGCAGGAGATTTTCGATGAGACCACTGACTGTGTGATCAAGCTGATGAAGGATGTCCACGAGACGTTCCGAGTCCGCAAGCAGGAAGCGGCTGAGGACGATGCCGATACCGTCACCATCGCCAAGGAAGACTACGAAACCATGATCGACGATCTGCTCACGATGTCCGAAATCATTCAGTGCGTCGCAGATATGCGCACGCAGGATGTGAAGGCAATCCGCGAGTTCGGCAAGTTCGTCCCCGCCTTTGCCGCCTTTGAGAAGAACCGCCTGAGCCTCTATCGTGAGGCGGCGAAGGAAGCCGAGGAAATCTTCGACCGTTGGGCGGACGAGATTGACGATCTCGATGAGGACTACGAGCCGGACGAGTTCTTCTCTGACTGAGCCGTCCGGCTCTCAAAGGAAGGAGCTGATACCCATAGAGCTTGACATCATTCATACCGGCGATTGCCTTGAAATCCTGAAAACGCTGCCCGATGACAGCGTTCATTGCTGTGTGACGTCCCCTCCGTATTACGCGCTCCGCGATTACGGCATGGAGGCTCAGATCGGCAGAGAGACAACGCCGAAGGAATATATCTCGCGCCTGACGGAAGTGTTTACCGAAGTCAGGCGCGTTTTGCGTCCGGATGGAACGCTCTGGCTGAACATTTCGGACACCTACGCCGGAAAAGGCAATCAGGGAGATTTCATTGACCCGAAGAACCCATACGGCAGAAACGGTCAGGCTGTGGCTCTCAACAACAAGGTTGAGGGCTGCAAGCCGAAGGACATGATCGGCATTCCGTGGATGTTGGCTTTTGCTCTCCGCGATACCGGATGGTATCTGCGCAACGACATCATCTGGATGAAGGATAACCCCATGCCGGAGAGCGTCAAAGACCGATGCGCCCGCTGCTATGAGCATATTTTCCTGTTCTCAAAGTCCAAGAAGTATTTCTTTGACTACAAAGCGATTTCAGAGCCGATTGCCCCTGCAACGGCAGAACGCCTCAAGCGCGGCATGAAGGGCGGCAACAAATACGGCAAACCCGTTCCCGGTCAGCCTCAGCCGCAGTCCATCAACCGCCCCCGTGAGCATGGCGAGATCAAGGACGCAGACATCAATCCGCTCCGCAACAAGCGCGATGTCTGGAAGATCAACACCGTACCCTTCAAGGGTGGTCACTATGCCGCCTACCCTCCGAAGCTGGTTGAAACCTGTCTTCTCGCCGGTTGTCCCGAAGGCGGCATTGTGCTTGACCCCTTTATGGGGAGCGGCACAACCGGCATGGTTGCCGCGCAGATGGGGTGTCATTTCGTCGGCATCGAGCTGAACCCTGAATACACCGAGCTTGCCTACAAGCGGATTGGAGGTGAAATCTGATGTCCAAGGAACCGGAACTCAAAGCCCGCGACAAGGTAGTCGTGCGGATGACGCGGGAGGGCGCGGTCGAGGAAAACCTGACGGCTGGTACCGAGCAGCGTGTGTCAAAACGGCTGGAAGATGCAGAGCTGGTGAAGCCGGTTGAGACAGCCGTGCCTTCCGAAGCTCTTTCCCCAGAGGAACAGAAAAAGGTGCAGATGCGCCGTCAGCAGCGTCAGTTTCAGGCGGAACACGCCGAGGATAATGACAAACAGCCGCCCTCGGAAACGTCCGTCACAGAAGAGAAAAGGGCAGAAAATCCACCCCAGAATGTACCCGAACCGCTGCCCTCGGAAACGCCGTTCAAGCCTCCTGTTTTGGAGCAGCACGGTGTTTCTTCTCATACCGGCACGGTGATTGCCGAAACGGTTGTCACCCACAAGCTGCGCAAGACCTCTGCGGTTGAAGCCGTTGATGCAGATGCCGTTCTCACTCAAGCGGCGGAGACTGCCTCTGCAAAGCCGCTCTCGGACGATGCAGTCCCGCCCACGAAGCGGATGCAGAAGCTCGAAAGGAAGTCTGAGAAGGCACATGAGCGTCTGGATGCTGCCCGTGAAAAGCTGCCCACGCACAAGGTTCTCAAGAAAGAGCGCGTTTTTGATGAAGAGACCGGCAAGGGCAAAACCCGCCTTCATTTTGAGGATGAGCTGAAAAAACCAAAGGGCAAAGGCAAGCTGCAATTTGAAGCGGATAAAACCGTCCGCAAGGTCGGTGACACCCTTGCTTCCGGCATTCACGGCAAAATCCATGAGGTCGAGCAGGAAAACTCGGCGGTTGAGGCGGCGCATAAAACAGAGATTGCCGCTGAGACCGCTGCGAGGCATTTCCGTCATCATCGGGAAAGCAGCGTCAACAAGCCTTATGAGAAGGTCTCCAAGCTGGAACACAAGGCGGATGCTGCTGATGCGAAGCTCCAATATGAGAGAAATCAGCAGGAGCATCCTGAGATGAAGAAGCAGAACATGAACAAGCACTACCAGAAGCAGAGCATTAAGAAGGAATATGCCGCCGCTCGAAATGCCGGTTCTCAGACTGCCGGAACTGCCACAAAAAGCACCGGCAAGAAGCTCGGTGAGAAGGCGTCCGACAAGATCAAGGAGTTCTTTGAGAAGAACAAGAAGGTCTTCATCTGGATCGGCGTCGGAATTGCCCTTCTCGTTTTGCTCGGTGCCGGAATCAGCTCGTGTTCGATGCTCACCTCTACCGGTTCGTCGGTTATCGCTTCCTCCTATCTCAGCGAGGATGATGCGATGCTGGGCGCAGAAGCGCAGTATTGCCAAATGGAGCAGGAGCTGCAACGCTATCTCGACACCTACGAAAGCACTCACAACTACGATGAATACCACTTCGATCTGGACGATATTGAGCATGACCCCTATGTGCTGATCTCCATTCTCTCGGCTCTCCATGAGGGCGAGTTCACGCTGGATGAGGTGCAGGGTACGCTCCAAATGCTGTTTGAAAAGCAGTACATCCTCACCGAAGAGGTTATCGTCGAAACCAGATACCGCACGGAGACCGACACATGGACGGACGCAGACGGCAACACGCACACGGAAACCTATCGCGTCCCGTATGACTACTACATCTGCAACGTGAAGCTCGAAAACTTCAATCTCTCCCATGTCCCGGTCTACATCATGTCTCAGGAACAGCTTTCCATGTACGCAACGTATATGTCGGTGCTGGGCAACCGCGAGGATCTGTTCGGTGACTCTCCCTATGTGGACAAGTACATCACCAATCCTCCCGCCGACTACGATGTCAACCCGGAATACCTGAACGACGAGAAGTTTGCAACGCTGATTACCGAGGCGGAAAAGTATCTCGGCTATCCGTATGTGTGGGGCGGCTCCAATCCCGACACATCCTTTGACTGCTCCGGCTTCGTCAGCTATGTCCTCACGAACAGCGGTCTTGTGAATACCGGACGGCTGGGCGCACAGGGGCTTTACAACATCAGTACGCCGGTCTCAAAGGCGAATGCACAGCCCGGTGATCTCATCTTTTTCGTCGGAACGTATGACACCCCCGGTGTGTCCCACGTCGGCATCTACGTCGGTGATGGCGTCATGATTCACTGCGGCGATCCGATTCAGTACACATCCATCAACTCTTCCTATTGGCAGCAGCATTTCTACGCCTTCGGAAGACCCGCCTATTAAAAGAAAGGAGTTTTGCATGAATCCCAAGTATCAGAAAGTCCTCTCCGACATTGAGAAGGCTGAAAAGAAGAAGTCCGAAATCGAAGGACAGCTCAAGGAGCTGTACGACAAGAAGACAGAGCTGGAAAACCTTGAAATCATCAATACCGTGCGCTCTATGGTGATGGACAAGGATCAGATCATGGCGTTCCTGTCTTCCATGAAGGGCGGCACCAAGCCCGCTGAAAATACGGAGGTAATCGACAATGCGTAAGAAGTTTCGTTTTCTGACCGTCCTTGCGGTCTGCGTTATGGTTCTGTCCTGCTTCTCGGTGACGGCGTTTGCCTATGCCGATGACACCGATCAGAACCTTCCGGTCACAGAGGCAACCCAGCCTGAACAGCAGCCCGCAGTCACTCCCGCGCCGGAAAAGCCGAAGGGTGAGCCGATTGACGATGAGGGCAACGCCTACACCCGCGACTTGCTCTATGACAAGGCAACCAACAAGCAGTTCATCACTGTCCAGACGAAGAACGGCAACACCTTCTTCATTGTCATCGACTACGATGCGCCCATCAACGAGGATGAGGAACAGTATCAGACGTACTTCCTGAACATGGTCGATGAGAGCGATCTGCTTGCGCTGCTGGATGAAGATACTGCGGCGGCTCTGACCACCTGTAACTGCAAGGAAAAATGCGCTGCCGGTCAGGTCAACACAGACTGCCCGGTCTGCAAGACCAACATGAGCGAATGCACCGGCACAGCTCCCGTGACACCTGAGCCGGACAAGGATGCAGAAACCTATGCCCCCGCCCCTAAGCCCGAAAAGAAATCCAACGTCGGCATGATCCTCGTCATCTTCGTTCTTGCCGGTGCCGCGGGTGCAGCTTATTACTACATCAAGTTCGTCAAGGGCAGAAAGCCCAAGGATGAAGATATGGACTTCTTTGATGATGAAGGCTACGAGGAAGAGCCGTACATCAACGAGGATGAAGAGCCGCAGATTGCGGAGGATGCCGAAACGGAAGGTGATGAAGATTGATCTTAGTCATTGCTGAAAAGCCCAGCGTTGCCCAGTCCATCGCAAAGGTATTGGGCGCGACATCCCGCAAGGACGGCTACATGGAGGGCGGCAATTACATCGTTTCGTGGTGCTTCGGTCATCTGGTGGAGCTGGCAGACGCCAGCTCCTACGATGAGCGGTATGCTAAGTGGCGGTATGACGATCTGCCCATTGTTCCGGAGAACTGGATGTTCGAGGTCACAAAGGACAAAGCCCAGCAGTTCAAGGTGCTGTCCGCTCTCATGAAGGACAAGCGCGTCACCGAGCTGGTCTGTGCAACCGATGCAGGACGCGAGGGTGAGCTGATCTTCCGGCTGGTCTACAACAAAGCCGGATGCACCAAGCCTTTCAAGCGTCTGTGGATCAGCTCATTGGAGGACTCCGCCATCCGCGAAGGCTTCAACCATCTCCGGGACAGCAAGGAATATAACCGCCTCTATGAAGCGGCACTCAGCCGCTCGAAGGCGGACTGGATTGTCGGCATCAACGGCACCCGCCTGTTTACCACGCTCTATCACAAGAAGCTGGTGGTCGGGCGCGTCCAGACGCCGACCCTTGCAATGCTGGTGGAGCGTGACGGGAAAATCTCCACGTTCCATAAGGAGAAGTATTTCAACGTCCACGTCGGCAAGGGCGATCTGACTGCCGATCTGGAAAAGGTCAAAACCGAAGAGGAAGCAAAAAAGATTGCGGCGGCTTGCGAGAAAAAGCAAGCCGTCGTTTCTTCTCTCAAGCGGGAGACGAAAACCGTCAATCCTCCGAAGCTCTATGATCTGACCACCTTGCAGCGCGAGGCAAACCGATACTACGGCTTCACCGCCCAGCAGACGCTCGATCTCGTACAAACACTCTACGAAAAGAAGCTCCTGACCTATCCGCGCACGGACAGCCAGTTCATCACGGACGATATGGAGGACACTGCCCGTCAGGTCATTTCCATCGTCTGCCGTCAGCTTCCGCTTTTCTCCGGCGTCTCGATTACTCCGGACATCGCCCGCGTGACCGACAACAGCAAGGTCACGGATCACCACGCCATTCTCCCGACCGTCCAGCTCGAAAAGCAGGATGTTTCCGCACTCCCTCAGTCAGAACAGAAAATCCTCAATCTTGTCGGGATGCGCCTTCTGTGTGCGACCGGCGAGAAGCACACCTACGCAGAAACGCAGATTACGCTCTCCTGTGAGGGCTATGCGTTCAAAACCAAGGGCAAGACTGTTGTTCAAAACGGATGGAAAGCCGTCGAAGAGCTGTTCAAGGCATCCCTCAAGACAAAGGAAAAGGACGAACCCATGAAGTCCCTGCCCGAAGTCCATGAGGGCGATGTTCTGGATGGTGTGTCCGCCAGCGTCACGGAACACTTCACAACGCCTCCGAAGCAGTACACGGATGTGATATGTTATCATCGTGGGTAGTTGATATGCAGAATTGGAGGTGAGAAACGACCCATGAAAAAGAAAAAAGTCAAAGAAATTGGCATTACAGCGTTATATGAACGCCTTTCTCGTGACGATGATGGAGATGGCGACAGCAACAGCATCGTCCATCAGAAGCAAATGCTGGAAGCCTACGCCAAAGAACATGGCTTTGTGAATCTGCGGCATTATACGGACGATGGTTGGTCTGGTGCTTCCTTTGACCGTCCTGCGTGGAACGAACTCGTTGCAGGGGTAAAGGCCGAAGAAATCACGACTGTCATTGTAAAAGACCTTAGCCGTGTCGGACGCGACCACCTTCAAGTTGGCTTTTTCACAGACATTCTCTTTCGAGAAAAGGAAGTTCATTTTATCGCCATTGGGAACGGCATTGACAGCAACGATCAGCAGAGCAGCGAATTTGCGCCGTTCCTGAACATTATGAACGAATGGTACGTCCGGGATACCAGTAAAAAAATCAAGTCCGTCTTAAAGGCAAGAGGAATGTCAGGAAGCGCGCATACAAGCAACTGCGCTTGTTATGGGTACAAAAAAGACCCGGAGAATCCAGACAAGTGGGTTATAGACGAAGAAGCCGCTTCCGTTGTCCGCGAAATCTTTCAGATGTGTGTGGACGGAAAAGGCCCTTATGAAATCGCCCGCTGCCTTGCAGAAAGAAAAGTTGAACGGCCATCTTATTACCTTGCCAAAAGAGGTTTGGGAAATCATCAGTCTGATTGCGATTATAGTAATCCCTATACTTGGCGAGGGCACACCGTTGCCACAATACTGGAAAGACCTGAATATACTGGCTGCACCGTGAACTTTCGCACCTATAAAAATTCCTATAAAGACAAGAAAATCAAAAAGGCGGATAAATCTGATTGGGTGATTTTTGAAGGCACTCAAGAACCTATCATTGATAAAGAGACATGGAGCATCGTCCAAAACCTGCGCAAGCATACCCGCCGTACAGATTCACTAGGTGAAGCCAATCCCCTTACGGGCAAGGTTTTCTGTGGTGAGTGCGGTTCTTTAATGTACAACCATCGTCGAAAGAATGGCCGGGTGCGTGTTTACTACACATCAAAAGGTGAACGTAGGGAAAGTTATTCTAAGCCTGAAGATTGCTATGCCTGTTCAAAACACATTCTCACTCGTCAAACGTATAAAGCTGCTTGTTCCGGTCATCATATCAGAACTTCAGCTTTAAGAAGCATCGTTCTCGAATGTATCCGCAAAACGTGTTCTTACGTCCAAAGCAATCCGGAAGAATTTCTGGAACTGTACAATCAGATTTCAGAATCGCAAAATCAAAGCCATTTACAAGAACTGCGCAGCCGGATTACCAAGGCCGAGCATCGTACAAAAGACATTGATGCCTTAATTCGTAAAATTTACGAGGATAATATTGCAGGGCGGCTTTCAGACAAAATGCTGGAAAATCTTCTGGAAGGATATGAAAAAGAAAAAAATGAACTGGAAGAAGAACAAAAAGACTGTCAGCAACAGTTAGATAGTGCTGAAAAGCAAGCGGACAACACGAACCACTTTATTGAATTGGCAAAGAAATATACCGACTTTTCAGAACTGACCCCAGCAATGGTAAACGAATTTGTTTCAAAAATCATTGTCCATCGTCCATTTGAGTTGAATGGAACGCGAGCAGTTCAAGTTGAAGTTTATCTGAACTATATCGGAAAGTTTGATGTGCCAGAGGAGCCTATGATTTTATCCGAAGAAGAACTTGCGACTCAAAAAATCCGTGAAGAAAAGCTAGAGAAGCATCGGATAGCCAGCCGAAAGTATATGGCAAAGTATCGAAAACGCCTTAAAGAAATGAAAAAAGCTGGCACCATCCTACCAGAGAATCTACCCGCCGAAACAAAAGGAGAATGGTTATGATTGATTTGAAAAAACACATCCATGATAGTGCCAATGGTCTGGATTACACCCTTGTCAACGACCACTATCTGCCGAACCTGACCGTAGCAGCCCCGGCAGAGCACCCCACCGGGCGGTGGGGCCGCTTACATAAGATGTAT
>ERZ1027232.921-NODE-921-length-14952-cov-5.177955_pt1 | contig 14952 bp, 7 predicted proteins | sample MGYA00519478_ERZ1027232 | MGnify/ENA primary metagenome ERZ1027232 (study PRJEB26926, sample SAMN06164468) | human gut metagenome | biome: ENVO:00009003; feature: ENVO:2100002; material: ENVO:00002003 | host: Homo sapiens | place: USA | collected 2012 ...
TTTTGTGCATCTGTGGTTTCGGCGCAAAACTGGTAGCCGCTTTTCAATGGGAAGAACCTGAGTGGCTGGAAGAAGCTGAATGGTAAAGCCGAATACAAAGTGGTAGATGGTGCTATTGTCGGCATTTCGAAGATGGGAACACCTAACACATTTCTGGCTACAAAGAAGACGTATGGTGATTTTATCCTGGAGTTTGATTTCAAAGTAGATGATGGCTTGAATTCGGGTGTGCAGTTGCGCAGTGAAAGCAAGAAAGACTACCAGAAAGGACGCGTGCACGGCTATCAGTTTGAGATTGATCCCTCTAAACGTGCCTGGTCGGGTGGCATCTATGATGAGGCCCGTCGCAACTGGCTTTATCCGCTGACACAAAATCCGGCAGCAAAAAGTGCTTTCAAGAACAATGAGTGGAATAAGGCTCGTATCGAGGCTATAGGTAATTCTATCGCTACCTGGATCAATGGAGTGCCTTGTGCCAATATCTGGGACGATATGACTCCTGCCGGTTTTATTGCTTTGCAGGTACATGCTATCGGTAATGCTGCCGATGAAGGAAAAACAGTCAGTTGGAAGAATATCCGCATTTGTACAACAGACGTAGAGCGCTACCAGACAGACCGGAAAGCTCCGGAGATAAATGTTATCCCCAATACCATCTCTCCGAACGAAGCAAAAGAAGGTTGGACACTTCTTTGGGACGGTAAGACTTCAGAAGGTTGGAGAGGAGCCAAATTGAATTCTTTCCCTGAAAAGGGTTGGAAAATGGAAAACGGCATCCTGAAAGTGATGAAGAGTGGTGGCGCTGAATCTGCTAACGGTGGCGATATCGTAACTACCCGCCAATACAAAAACTTTATCCTGAAAGTAGATTTCAAGATTACTGAAGGCGCTAACAGTGGAGTGAAATATTTCGTAAACCCCGATATGAATAAAGGAGCCGGTTCGGCTATTGGTTGCGAGTTTCAGATTCTTGATGATGATAAGCATCCAGATGCTAAATTGGGCGTGAAAGGAAACCGTACATTGGGTTCACTTTACGATTTGATTCCTGCTCCGGCAGACAAACCTTTCAACAAGAAAGATTTCAATACGGCTACGATTATCGTGAAAGGTGATCGCGTAGAGCATTGGCTGAATGGTGTGAAGCTCATCGAATACACACGTCAGAACCAGATGTGGGATGCACTGGTTGCATATAGCAAGTATAGAGATTGGCCTAACTTCGGTAATTCAGAGTCTGGAAACATTCTTCTGCAAGACCATGGCGATGAAGTTTGGTTTAAGAATATAAAGATCAAAGAGTTGTAATTAATAGTATGTCTTTGAAAAGGGTGAGTTGCAGAATTGTGGCTTGCCCTTTCATTTTTCTTTAGAAAACACAGACTTGAAAATGCCGGACGTTATTAAACATCTTTATAAATATTCACCTTCTCAGGGTGGCTTGCTTTATGCCTGGTTTCCATCTATGCATACACGTGTCGATATAATGCTGTGTGGCAGGCAGGGGGAGGACGTTTTGCTGTCGGTAGTCGATGCGGTGTACAAAATGCTGTGTCGTTTAGAAAAGATGGCCAACTATTATGATGCGGATAGTGAACTGGCATATTTGAACCGGACTGCTTCTACACATCCGCAACAGGTCAGCCACGAGCTTTATGATATGCTTACTTTCTGTGTAGATTGCTATACCCGTACCGCTGGATGTTTTGATGTAACTATTCATTCGGCTGATTATACACCCAATTTAATCCGTAGTATTCAACTATCACCTCAGGAGCGTACCCTTCTCTTTTTGCAACCGGGAGTGACTATCAACCTTTCCGGATTCCTGAAAGGATATGCTTTGGAAAAAACACGGAAATTGCTGCAATATTATGAAGTGAAGGATGCATTGATCAATATGGGAAACAGTTCTGTATTGGCTTTGGGGCATCATCCCTTGGCTGATGGATGGAAGGTCGGTTTTGGACAGGGCGCTGTTCTAAACGGGCGGAAACCACAGGAGTTGCTTCTTCAGAATGAATGCCTCACTACTTCCGGTAATGATTCGCATGAGCGAAAACATATTATTAATCCCCGGAACGGAAAACCGGTGGAAGGGAAAAGAGAAGTAGCGGTGGTTACGGACAATGGTGCCATAGGCGAAGTTTTGTCGACCGGTTTATTTGTAGCTGATGCCCGTCAGCAGGAAATACTGGAAGCGGAGTTCCGTCCGCGTTTGATTCTTGATCTCTAAAACAACTTTTCAACTGAAGTAGTGGGATATTTAAATCGTATCTAAGCCGTATCTGAGCCGTACTTGCTCCGTACATTCTTTGCTCAGAAGTACCTCTGGACGAAGAAACTACGGATTTGATACGGAGCAAGTACATCTCGGGTATTCTGTATGCAAGAATAAGACCTGTTTGTACAATATCTGTGTCAGAGGTATAGCCGGATACACTACTAATACCTTTTTGCCTCGATTATTCTATAAAATGATTTTTTCGTTCTATCGGAAATTGCACATAAGCGCTACCTTTGAATGGCTGGATTCAGCTTGTTAGTATCCGGAAACTATCAGGAAGAACCGGTTTTATGGAAAACAAAAAATGATGTTTAATTAAAACTTTAAATCTTATGCAGGTAAATACAAAATTCCTCGTGTGTTCGCTTATATATATGGGGAGTCTTTCTGCGAACGCGGTGGGATCGTCTTCTTTGGCAAATGAAACGGTGCACGTATCTATCCTTTCGGCGGATCAAACAAAAAATGAACGGAACATTACAGGACGTATAATCGACGGAGATACCGGAGAGGCTCTTATTGGTGTCAGCATTCTGGTTAAAGGAGCCTCTATGGGTACGGTGACCGATGTTGATGGGAAGTTTTCATTGTCTGTGGCTACAGGAGATGTCTTGGAGATATCGTATATCGGCTATAAAAGCCAGTCGATAGTGGTTGGCAATCAGAGTGTCTTGGACATCAGGATGATGTCCGATAACGAATTGTTGGATGAAGTGGTAGTGGTGGGCTATGGCTCTCAGAAAAAAGTGAATCTGACGGGTTCTGTTGCTACGGTTAATTTTGATGATAAGACCTTGTCGCGTCCCGTAACTACGCTTGCTTCTACTTTATCGGGTATGGTGGCCGGATTGAATGTGATGCAGACATCCAGTAAGCCCAACTCAGAATCATCTACTCTGCGTATTCGCGGTACAGGTACTTTAAATGATTCTGCACCATTGGTGCTGGTCGATGGAATGGAAATGTCGCTGAATAATGTCAATCCTAATGATATCGCTTCTATCTCCATCCTGAAAGATGCCGCTTCGTGTGCTATTTATGGTAACCGGGGTGCTAATGGTGTTATTCTATTGACTACCAAGAAAGGTACGGACGGGAAAATCAACGTGACCTATTCAGGAAAATTCTCCTATAATACACCGGCTAATCTGATCCGTATGGTTTCAAACTATGCCGACTACATGGAATTTATCAATGAGGCTTCGGACAATGCAGGGCAGGCACAGGTGTTTAGCCAAACTACCATTGATACGTGGCGTGCAGCGGCCAGCAATCCGAATGGAATATCCGAATCGGGCTACCCGAATTATGTGGCCTATCCGAATACGGACTGGTACGATGAGGTGTATAATCCGAAATTGATGCAGGAACATTCTATTACGCTTACCGGTGCGGAAAAGAGAACCCGGTATAGCCTGAATGCTACGTATGTGGATAATCCCGGTCTGGTGGTGAATTCAGGAATGAAGAAATATTATATGCGCAGTAATCTGGAGTCACAGGTTGCCAGTTTCTTGGCTGTGGGACTGAATGCATGGGGTTATCATGTAGATCAGGAAAGAAATAATGTTGATGATTTGAATGGTTTGCAAATGCAGAAAAGTACACCGGGAACCTATCCGTATTACGATGGGAAATATGGAGCTCCCGAAGCCCTCGAAGAAGATCCGGTAGTCAACAATCCGGTTTATTATCTGAATAGTGCGGGAGGCTCTTATAAAACAACGAAATTCTTTGTGAATCCTTATATTAAGATTGATTTCCTTAAGAACTTCCATTTGACTTCTAACTTCTACTACGATCATTATCGGCAGGAGAATCTGTGGCATTATTCCGATTATCAGGAAAGATTTTCATTCCAACGTGGAGAAACTATGAATGTTCCTCCTACTTCCGAATTGCTTGCGGAGTACCCTGTGAAATATTATATTGATGGAAATCAGAGCTGGAAAAATACTACCACCTTAAACTGGGGACAGATTTTCAAAGGTAAACACGATGTGGCAGCCTTAGTGGGCTATGAGGAATTCCGCAAATGGGCACGTACTACCGACATTAGTAAGAAAGGAATGCTTGATACCAGTCTTACAGATTTTGACGCATTGACGGAGCCTGATTATATCGATGGAAGCACTACAGAGTTTTCATCCCGTTCTGTCTTTGGTCGTGTTACTTATACGTATGATTCCCGTTACTTATTTGAGGCGAATGTCCGTTATGACGGTTCCTCCCGTTTTTCTCCGGAGAACCGCTGGGGTATATTCCCATCCTTTTCGGCAGGGTGGCGTTTGTCGGAAGAGAAATTCATGAAGAAGATGAATTGGCTCGACAACCTGAAACTACGTGTTTCCTGGGGACAACTCGGAAATAACTCAATCGGTAACTATGAATGGCAGGCTGTTTATGCTACGGCTCTCCATTATGCTTTTGGCAACAAGGAGGTTCCCGGACTGGGCATGGGAAGTTTTTCCAACTATAACCTGGAATGGGAGACAACTACGGTTACCAACCTGGGTATCGACTTCTCTATGCTGAAAAACCGTTTGAGTGGAACAGTGGAGGTTTATAATAAGTTGACGGACGGTATCTTGTATAATCCAACTTTGTCACCTACTTTGTCTGGGTTCAGTTCTCCCCGACAGAATATTGCAGAGGTTACTAATAAGGGACTTGAAATAACCTTAGGTTGGAATGATCGGATCGGTTCTGTCTCGTACGGCATATCCGGAAACTTCTCTTACAACAAGAATGAAGTAACCAAATACAAAGGAGAACTGGTCCGCGGATGGCAGCAGAATGCGGATGGTAGTTCCACTTATTATACCAATCTGGGTGAGGTTTCAACAGGAGACTTGCAGCGTGTTTTGGAAGGGCACATGATCAATGAATTTTATGTGCTGAACGTATATAAAGGCAATAGAAACTATTTTAATGCCGACGGTACGGTAAATCCGAAAGGAGGGCCTTCTGACGGAATGATCCGTACGGAAGATGATATGAAATGGTTGCAGGCCATGACGGATGCCGGATATAAGTTCTATCCGAAACAGGGAATCGGCAAGAGTAATATCTGGTATGGTGATATCATTTATGCAGACTTGGATGGAGATGGCATTTATGGTGACGACGATGACAAGGATTTCCAGGGTTATTCTAAAACACCGAAGTATTATTTCGGCTTCCAGACAAACCTGTCATGGAAAGGCATTGACTTCTCTATGAACTGGGCTGGTGCTGCCGGATTCAAAATCAACTGGTATCAGTCTGGTGAGAATAGTAGTATAACCTGGTTTGGGTATGGAATGGGTAAAGATGTAGCTTATGACCATTACTTTTACGATCCTGAGAATCCGAATGACCCGCGGACAAATCTTACTTCGGCAAATCCCCGTCTCACCATGGATAAAGCAGCTCAGGTAAGTGTTTCCGGTCAGCATATTCTACATAATGGCAATTATCTGAAACTGAAGAATCTGACAGTCGGCTATACGCTCCCCAAAGATTGGGTACAGAAGGTGTGCATGCAAAATGTGCGTGTCTATGTTTCGGGAGAGAATCTGTTGACGATTACTAAGTTCAAAGGTATTGATCCTGAAATGATGAGTGGAGTGGGCTATGCTCCTATGAGACAATATGCTTTTGGTGTAAATGTTACTTTCTAAAATTAAATGGTATGAACAAGATAAATATAAACAAAGGAAGAAATCTGATGAAAACGATGGCCGCAGTGGTCCTTGTGGGTATGTCAACCGCAGGTTGCGTAGATATGGATTTGTCACCCAATGGAAAGCCGGCGGAAGGGAATGTATGGTCGACTCCTACCTTGGCGGAACAGACGATAGCGGGTGTGTATAATCAACTGTATGTGGATTATAGCGATGTTGCCAACGGATGGTTTGATATATGGTCCAGTACTATGGATTACGGTATAGGTATAGCTCCTACTTTCAATTTCTTATTTGCGACAAATTCTCCGAGCTCTGTTAAGGGGAGTTCTGCTCCCTGGCAAAGATTCTATAAGGGAATTATCAAGGCAAATGATGTGATTGGCAATCTGCCTACGGTCGAGGGATTTGATGAGACTAAAAGAAGCCGCTATATTTCAGAATGTATGTTTCTGCGTTGCTGGTGGTATTACAGGCTGAATATCTTGTATAATGGAGTTCCTTACTATAAAGATCCGATTAAGGATATTGATGAGGCAAAACTGGCACGTTCCACTCAGGATGAAGTCTGGGGATATATAGTGGATGATCTGACTTCCTGTATCAATAATCCGGATTTGCCGGATAAATACAGTTCGGATGATGCCAATTACGGGCATATTACAAAAGGTGCAGCCTATGCTTTAAGAGGCAAGGTATATCTGTGGATGAAAGAATGGAAAAAGGCGGCTGATGATTTTCAGGCAGTAAAGGATTGTGGATACACGCTCTATAAAGGTGCGGGTGAGGAGTCATACAAGAAACTGTTTAAGGTGGAAAATGAGCGTTGCGATGAAATGATATTCTCTTTGCAATGTCTGGATCATCCGGATTATACGCAAAAGAAGAACAGAGGCTTCGGTAACAGATGCTTGCCGCCTGACCCTTCAGGCAATGGATTGGGGTGGAATAATTATATTATAAACCCGCAGTTTGCCGAGTCTTACGAAAATAGAGACGGTAGTAAGTTCAATTGGGATGACATTATCCCAGGATATAATGATATGGGCATTGATAAGCGTATGGTGTATTTCCTGCGGAATAACATCACGGAGACTGAAAGAAAGAACGCAGTAGCTGCGGGGGCTGATATGTCCAAATATGATGCTTCCGGTAACGAGGAGAGGATTAAAAAAGCCTATGAAAACCGTGATCCGAGAATGGCAATGTCCGTTATAACCCCTTATGCCTCTTTTCTTGGTGGGGTTGAAGGAACTCCTAAAGAGTATGTGATGCGTTATCCTTTCCGTTCTTATACCACATATGGGGATTTGAAAACAGATACAAGTTTGAAGTTCTATTACTTAAATCGTAAGTTTGTGGGTGAAGGATTAGAGTTACCGAATATATATTCTGAATTGGATTTGCCGTTTATCCGTTATGCGGATGTTCTGTTGAATTGGGCGGAGGCATTGAATGAGTTGAATGATCTTCCCGGAGCCATAAGCAAAGTGAATGAGGTGCGCGAAAGGGCAGGAGCCCAATTACTGGGAACCAACGAATTTACTCAGGTTACAGGAAAAACAGATATGCACCAGCGTATCATGAACGAACGCCATTGGGAATTAATAGGTGAAGACGTGATTTATTTCGATGAGATTCGCTGGAGAACCTGGAAAGATCTGAAGTTCTATAAGGACAAAGAAGGCAAGATGAATGGTATGACTCAGATATGGGGAACCAGAACTAATAATTATGCTTGGGGAGGAGATCATTACTGGAGTCTTCCGATACCGGCGAGAGAAATGCAAATGAATCCTAATATGGTGCAGAATCCGGGTTGGGATTGATGTGATTGAGTCTCTGCATACTTCATAATCTTTTTATAGGGGTTATGGAGTATGTGTCGTTTTTTATATGGTTATTAATTAAAATCAGATAGTTATGAATTTTAGAAAACATCTTTTCTCAGGAATCGTTCTCCAGGGAATAGGTTTGTCTTTGTTTGCACAGACAGATAAACCTAATATCGTAGTGATAATGACGGACCAGCAACGTGCCGATTTGTGTGGACGTGAAGGTTTTCCTATGGATATTACTCCATTTGTCGATGAATTGGCACATCAGAACGCTTGGTTCGATAAAGCGTATACAGTTATGCCGGCCAGTACTCCTGCACGTTGTTCCATGTTTACCGGCCGTTTTCCAACTGCAACTCATGTACGTACCAATCACAATGTGCGTGACATTAATTATGCGAAAGACTTGGTAACCGTTCTGAAGGAGAATCATTATAAAACAGCTTTAGTAGGTAAGAATCATGCTTATCTGAACTCAAAGGATATGGATTTCTGGTCTGAATATTCTCACTGGGGGAAGAATAAGCCGGTGACGGAAGGAGAGCGTGCTATTTCCAAATTCTTTAAAGAGGCAGTCGGGCAGTATCTGGAACCTTCGCCTATACCTTTGAAAGATCAGCAACCTACGAGAATTGTGGATGAGGCTATAGAATGGATAGATAGCCAGAAGGACAATCCGTTCTTTGTATGGGTTTCATTCCCTGAACCGCATAATCCGTATCAGGTTTGTGAACCTTATTATTCAATGTTTGCACCGGATAAGATTCCGGCTGTGAAGACTTCACGTAAGGATGTATTGAAGAAGGGAGAAAAGTATCAGATTCTGGCGGAACTGGAAGACGCTTCTTGTCCTGATCTTGAAAGAGATCTGCCTCGGTTGCGTGGAAATTATATGGGGATGATTCGTCTCATTGATGATCAGATCAAACGCTTGGTTGAGGATCTGAAGGAAAAGGGACTATTTGAGAAAACTATCATCGTTGTTCTGTCCGATCATGGAGATTATTGCGGTGAATACGGACTAATTCGTAAGGGAGTAGGCTTGTCTGAGTCTCTAACCAGAATACCGATGGTTTGGGCAGGCTATCAGATAAAGAAGCAGCCTAAAGCTATAGATGCGCATGTTTCGTTGGCCGATCTTTTCCCTACTTTCTGCACTGCGATAGGTGATTCAATACCGGTAGGTGTTCAGGGACGGAGTTTGTGGCCTATGTTGACGGGTAAAGAATATCCGAAAGAAGAGTTTTCAAGCGTTGTTGTACAGTTAGGTTTTGGCGGAGAAGATGTTCCTTTGGACGATAGCTTGACTTTTGAGCAGGAAGGTGCACTGGGACCCAATAAGGTGGCTCATTTTGACGAATTGAATACATGGACTCAAAGTGGAACCTCCCGAATGGTACGTATGGGTGACTGGAAACTGATTATGAATAGTTATGGAAAAGGGGAACTGTACAATTTGAAGAAAGATCCGTATGAAATTAATAATTTATTTGGAAATCCCAAGTTGATAGATAAGCAGAGCGAGTTGCTGACAAAATTGTTGGCCTGGGAATTGCGTTTGCAGGACCCGTTGCCATTACCAAGACATCGTTATCATTTTAAGCGGAACCCTTATAACTATCATTTTACTGACTAATGAAGCATGTATTCAGGTTGTGTCAATAGAGTATTATCGAAATAGAATTGTATGAAAAAGAATTTATTTCTTGTCTGTTTGTTTATGTTTGGAACATTGGCATCTTGCCAATGTTCCTCTAAAAAGAGTGCTGACAATGCTGTTGTCAATACCACTGAAACACCTGTGCCTTTGGGTGATCCGTTCATTTTGCTGCACGATGGAGTATACTATGCCTATGGTACGCATTCGAATAAAGGAATTGAATTTTATACCTCCGATGACTTGCTGACCTGGAAGTATGGAGGGTTGGCATTGAATAAGGAAGATTCTTGGGCGGACCGTTGGTTCTGGGCTCCTGAGATTTATTTTGTAAATGGGAAATTCTATATGTATTATTCGGCAGATGAACATATCTGTGTAGCGGTTGCGGACTCTCCCACGGGACCGTTTGTTCAGGATAAGAAGGAGCCGATGATTGCTGATGAGAAGTGTATTGACAATTCTCTGTTTATAGATGATAACGGTACGCCTTATTTATCCTTTGTACGTTTCAATGACGGTAACAACATTTGGATAGCAGAGTTGGAAAAGGATTTGATTACTATCAAGAAAGAGACAATGCATCCTTGCCTCCACGTAACTCAGGAATGGGAGAAAGTCTGGCCTCGCGTGAATGAAGGTTCCTATATTCTTAAGCATAATGGAATTTATTATATGTCTTATTCTGCTAACAGTTATGAAAGTCCATTTTATGGTGTAGGCTGTGCTACGGCTACCGATCTGATGGGTACATGGACGAAGTATGATGAAAACCCTTTATTGCAAAAGCCCGGTAAGCTGGTTGGAGTGGGGCATAGTGCTATGTTTACGGATAAAGCCGGCAAGCTTCGCATAGTCTATCATGCTCATAAAGATAAGGATAACATTCATCCGCGTGCCATGTACATCGGAGAAGTTTCGTTTGAAAATGTCGGTGGAGTGGACCGCATGAGAATTAGTGAAGAGTATATAACCCCTAAACTTGTGAAATGACGCTTGTTTTGAGTCACAAAACTTCGATGAAAAGGGCTATTTTTATCGAAGTTCTGTTATAAACCGTTGTTTGATTGATTTTCTTGAATCTTAAAGGGACGATATTTCTATTTATTGAAATGTTTCTTTTATTGTTTATCGTCAAATTGGGCTATATTTGACGTATGAATCTATAAAAAGCACGAAAATGAAGAAAAGAATAATAGCCCTTATTAGTTTTCTTTGCTATATCATTTGCTGGGCACAAGCAGCAGATGAACATTACTATTTCAAAAATCTCAGCATTCAGGATGGGTTATCCCAGACTACAGTCAATGCTATTATACAGGACAAGAAGGGATTTATGTGGTTTGGTACCAAGGGTGGACTGAGCCGATACGATGGGATGTCATTCCGGAACTTTAAACGTGATATGACTGATAATCATAGTTTGGGAAACAATTTCGTGACCTGTCTTTATCAGGACAATAAAGGGAATATCTGGGTTGGTACAGATGCCGGGGTGTATATTTATTATTCTGATCAGGAGATTTTTATTCCATTTGACCGTCTGAGTGGGGAGAATACAAAGATAGAACGGACTGTTTCCGCTATTTCGGGAGATAAACAGGGCCGGGTATGGATAGCGGTCGAAACACAGGGACTCTTCTGTTATGAGCCGCAAAAAGGCCAACTTCATAATTATACATTGAATGAATTCTCAGCCAATGTACAGAGCGTTGCTTTTGATAATAGTGGAACAATCTGGGTAGGATTTTATGGCAATGGCCTGTTCTATTCCAAGGATAATTTAAAAACGCTTCATCCTTATCTTTCCCCGAAGGATAGTGATGAGGTTTTTAAGGATGATGTTATCATGAAGATAGTTCCGGGAGCATATAATTGTATCTATATAAGTTCCATAAGAAAGGGAGTGCAGGAGTTGAATCTGACTTCCGGTAACCTGAGAAATTTGCTGTTGATGGATGAAACCGGTGAAATGGTATATAGCCGTGACCTGTTGGTAAATTCGGATAATGAACTGTGGATAGGAGCTGAATCGGGAGTTTATATCTACAATCTTCGTACGGACAAGTATGTGCATCTGCATAGTTCTAAGGATGATCCTTATTCGTTGTCCGATAATGCCGTTTATTCGTTGTGTGAGGATCGTGAAAGTGGCATCTGGGTAGGTTCATATTTTGGGGGAGTAGATTATTATCCGAAATCCTATACTTATTTTGAGAAGTATTATCCGAAAGATGGGGACAATAATTTGCAAGGCAAACGAGTCCGTGAGTTTTGTCAGGATAATAAGGGCATATTATGGATTGGCACCGAAGATGGTGGTTTGAACCGTTTTGATCCGAGCACTAAGACCTTCTCATTCTTTGCACCCAGTTCCGGGTTTACGAATATTCATGGGCTTTGTATGGTGGGTGATAAGTTGTGGGTTGGAACTTTCTCTAAAGGTTTGAAAATTGTAGATACTAATACCGGTAATATCCTGAAAACCTACCAGAAAAATGGTTCTCCACGTTCATTAATTGATAACAGCATCTTTGCTATTTGCAGAACAACGACTGGTGATATTTATTTGGGAACGATGTTCGGTCTGTTAAAATACAATGGACAAACGGATGACTTTGAAAGGATTACAGAACTGGCAGGCAGGTTTGTATATGATATAAAGGAGGATTCGGGCGGTAACTTGTGGCTGGCAACCTATGCGAATGGCGCTTATTGCTATAATGTGAATGAAAAGAGATGGAAAAACTATGTGCACAATGAGGGTAATCAAGAGAGCCTTCCTTATGATAAGGTTTTGAGTATTTTTGAAGACTCCCATCGCCAGATCTGGCTGACTACGCAAGGAGGTGGTTTCTGTCTGTTTCATCCTGAAACGGAGACTTTTACCAGCTATAATTCATCCAACGGATTGCCTAATGATGTCGTTTACCAGATTGTAGAAGACGCGGAGGGTCTGTTCTGGTTGACTACGAATAGTGGGTTGGTACGTTTTAATCCTGTAACTAAACAGGTGAAGGGATATACTACGGCCAATGGATTGCTTGGTGATCAATTTAACTACCGTTCCAGCTATAAGGATGAAGCCGGTAACATTTATCTGGGTAGTATTGATGGCTTTATTGTATTTAATCCTAAGACATTTACAGAGAATAAGAACCTGCCGCCGGTGGTGATTACCGATTTTATGCTGTTTAATAAAGAAGTTCGTGCCGATGAAGAGAATACTCCTCTTGATAAGAGCATTACTTTCTCGGACAGTATTACCCTTCAGGCTAATCAGAACTCATTTTCCTTCCGTATTGCAGCCTTGGGTTATCAGGTGCCGAAAATGAATAAATTGATGTACAGATTGGATGGCTTTGATAAGGACTGGATAACTGTGGGGGAAAGCCCTATTGTGACTTATTCCAATCTGTGGCATGGCGATTATCAGTTTCGTGTGAAAGCGTCCAATAGTGATGGTATTTGGGGACCCGAAGAACAGTTGTTATATATCCATATCCGTCCTCCTTTTTATCTTTCCATCTGGGCTTATTGCATTTATTTATTGTTGTTTATTGTTTGCTTTGTATATACTTTCTGGTATTTCAAGCAACGTAGCAGCAGGCAGCACCGCCGTCAGCTTGAGAAGTTCGAACAGGAGAAAGAACGTGAGATTTATAATGCCAAGATAGATTTCTTTACGAACGTAGCACATGAAATCCGCACTCCGCTGACATTGATAAAAGGACCTTTGGAGAATATCATTCTGAAAAAGCATCTGGACCCGGAAACTCATGAAGATCTGAACATCATGCAGCATAATACGGAAAGGTTGCTGAACCTGACGAATCAACTTCTGGATTTCAGGAAGGTAGAGAGTCAGGGATACAGTCTGAACTTTACCAAATGTGATATTACTAATGTTTTGAGAGAGACTTATATGCGATTTAGTTCCCTTTCGCGCCAGAAAGGTCTCGACTTTACATTGGAGTTGCCGGATGAAAACTTCTGTGCGCATGTCAACCGTGAAGCTTTTACGAAGATTATAAGTAATCTTTTAAATAATGGGATGAAGTATGCTGATAGTTATATGCATATAAAGCTGGAAGTAGATCAGGAAAAGCAGGCTTTCTATGTGGTGACTAAGAACGACGGAGTAATCATTCCTGATGAGATGAAAGAGGAGATCTTTCAGCCTTTTGTCCGTTTTAGCCAGAAAGAAGAGGGAAAGGTTACTACAGGTGCGGGTATCGGTTTGGCTCTTTCCCGTTCGTTGGCAGAGCTCCATCGTGGCACTTTGGTCATGGTTCAGGGAGAAGAAGCGAACATTTTCCGCTTGACACTTCCTATCACCCAGGATATGGTCATAGCTCTGGATTCTGATGTAGAGAATAAAGATGCAGAGTTGCAAGCGGAAACATCCGGTGAATCCTATCCGGATGATAAATTGGAAGGGAAACATTCGAAAGAAAGCAAACATATGGTTTTGGTTGTAGAAGACAATCCGGAAATGCTCGCTTTCATCGAACGTCAGTTATCGTCTCAATATGCTGTAATCACCGCTACCAATGGTAAAGAGGCTTTGGAAGCTTTGGATAGTAATTTCGTAAATCTGGTGGTGAGTGATGTCGTTATGCCGTTGATGGATGGTTTTGAACTTTGCAAGACTATAAAATCGAATGTAGGTTATAGCCATATTCCTATTATACTTTTAACTGCAAAGACAAATATCCAGTCTAAGATTGAAGGAATGGAACTGGGAGCGGACTCTTATATTGAAAAGCCTTTTTCACCGGAATATCTCCTGGCTGTGGTTTCTAATCTGATAAATAACCGGGAGAAACTTCGCAGGGATTTTGCTAAATCTCCTTTTGTTGCGGTCAATACAATGGCATTGACCAAGGCTGATGAAGAATTTATCAAGAAGCTGAACGAAATAATTCTTTCTAACCTGTCAAACCAGGAATTCAGTATGGATGATATGGCAGAGAGCCTGAATATGAGCCGTTCCAGTTTCTATCGTAAGATGAAGGGAGTATTAGACTTGAGTCCCAATGAGTATTTACGCATAGAACGTCTGAAGCGTGCCGCCCAATTATTGAAAGAAGGTGAGAGCCGTATCAATGAAATCTGTTATATGGTCGGGTTCAATTCTTCTTCTTATTTCTCTAAATGCTTCCTGAAGCAATTCGGGGTACTTCCGAAGGATTTTGCCGGCTAAAGGGAGGCATCCGGAATTTCCGGTGTATGAGTTAAATCATCGGCATTGGAAGTCTTGAACGTCTTTCTTTTTTTCTGTTCGTTTTGCATCTATATGTCGGTGGCGTTGGATATATAGATACAACGTATTGGATATATAGATGCAACACATTGGATATATAGATGCAATACGTCCGATATATAGATGCTGCACGTTCTGTCTATACAACTGATTGCCGGGAAAGTTTAAACTCATGTACCGAATGTTCCGGACCTGTCTCTTATACACATCTCCGAGCCCACGAGACGGAGCTACATCTC
>ERZ1027232.930-NODE-930-length-14844-cov-4.393603_pt1 | contig 14844 bp, 8 predicted proteins | sample MGYA00519478_ERZ1027232 | MGnify/ENA primary metagenome ERZ1027232 (study PRJEB26926, sample SAMN06164468) | human gut metagenome | biome: ENVO:00009003; feature: ENVO:2100002; material: ENVO:00002003 | host: Homo sapiens | place: USA | collected 2012 ...
ACAAGGCTATTCGTCGGCAGCGTCAGATGTGTATAAGAGACAGTTTGTATGCTTCACAATTGGAACCTTGGAGCCGTTTTCTGACAGGAATACAAGGTCAGGCGCCTTCTCCTTATTGGGATCCTATGCAGTTTATGATTGATGAATGTCATAAACGTGGGATGGAATTTCATGCATGGATTAATCCTTATCGGACGAAAACCAATCAGAATAACGATTTGGCTGCCAATCATGTTTATAACATTCATCCGGAGTGGTTTGTTACTTATGGCAATCAGTTGTATTTTGATCCGGCTTTGCCCGAAAGCCGTAAACACATTTGTATGGTGATTACCGATATTGTTTCCCGTTATGATGTGGATGCGATTCATATGGATGATTATTTTTATCCTTATCCGATTTCCGGTAAGGATTTTCCGGATGATGCCAGTTTTGCCCGTTATGGCGGTGGCTTTTCAAACAAGGCCGACTGGCGTCGCAGCAATGTCAATATTCTGATAAAGAAGATTCATGAGACGATCCGTGAGATAAAGCCGTGGGTGAAATTCGGTATCAGTCCTTTTGGTATTTACCGGAATGAAAGCAGTGACCCGCTTGGAAGTAAAACGAACGGTTTGCAGAATTATGACGATCTGTATGCAGATGTTCTTCTTTGGGCACGTCAAGGTTGGGTTGACTATAATATACCGCAGATTTATTGGGAAGTAGGACATCCGCGTGCCGATTATGAAACATTGGTCAAATGGTGGGCAAAGAATACGGAAAACCGGCCTCTGTTTATCGGGCAGTCTGTGATGAATACCGTTCAGCATGCCGATCCTGATAATTCTTCAATCAATCAGTTACCGCGTAAGATGGCTTTGCAACGTGCCTATCAGACGATTGGCGGAAGTTGCCAATGGCCGGCCAGTGCTGTAATAGAAAATGCCGGAAAATATCGTGATGCTTTGGTACAGGAATATCACAAATATCCCGCGCTTGTTCCTGTTTTTGATTTTATGGATAATAAAGCACCTGATAAAGTGCGTAAGGTAAAGAAGGTATGGACCGCCGACGGCTATCTGCTTTTCTGGACTGCTCCGAAAGCAGAGGATGAAATGGACAAAGCTGTTCAGTATGTGGTTTATCGCTTTGATAACAAAGAAGATGTTGATCTTGAAGATCCTTCCCATATTGTAGCTGTTACTCGTAATAATTTCTACAAGATGCCTTATGAAAACGGTAAGACTAAATATCGCTATGTCGTAACAGCACTCGACCGCTTGCATAACGAATCTAAATCGGTAAGCAAAAAAGTAAAACTCTAATAAAGGGAGATCGAAAAAGGGAGATGGGAGAATGGAGATGGGAGAAGTAGGCTGTGCTATCACGCTGTATAGTACTTCTTTCCTCTCCATTCTCCCATCTCCTCTCTTTTAATAAAGTATTAGTCCGGCAATTCCGCAAGCAATAATCATTAATATGGGGTTTGCTTTGTATTTTTTTGTTCCTACAAAGGCTATTAGGAAGATGATAACACTCACTACGAATGTATAAGTATCTTTAGTTGGCGAACCAAAGTTTTCTACATTCATAAGTACCAATGCTGCCGATGCAAGTAATCCTACGACTGCCGGCCGTAAGCCGCTAAATACAGATTCTACTACCGGATGTTTCTGATACTTCAGAAAGAATTTACTGATTGTCAACATTAAAATAAATGAAGGTAGTACTACTGCAAAGGTAGCGATAATTGATCCCCATACACTGCCCGTTGATGTAAATCCTACATAGGTTGCTGCATTGATACCGATAGGGCCCGGAGTCATTTGGCTGATAGCCACAATATCTGTAAATTCCTGAGAACTGACCCATCCGTAACGGGTCACCACCTCTCCCTGTATCATAGAGAGCATCGCATATCCACCTCCGAAACCAAAGAGTCCGATTTTGAAGAAAGTATAGAAGAGTTGTAAATAGATCATAAAGTTAGTGATTAATGATTAGACATGAACTGATTATTTTTTTTCAGACAGAAGAACAAATAAGCTGCCTGTAAAGGCTATACAAGAAATATGTTCTTTTGTTCTTCTGTCTTCTGAATCGATTCAAAACCAACTTAGCTCCCTCTCCCACGGAGAGGGCTGGGGGAGAGACTTCGAAACTGGTTAGTAATAAGCAATCAGTGATTAATGATAAGTAGTGATTAGCATTGGCCAATATTGCAGCGCAGCTTGCGTATCACTTATCGCTAATCACTGTTTTAATTTTCCCCATAAGAAACCTCCCACTCCTGCTGCAATGATAATCCAGATGGGGGAGAAGCCTAATAGCCAAATAAGCAATGCCGATACAATGGGAATCCATATTGTATAGCGATTGATTCGGGCGGACTTTGCCATGCTGAATGTTGGAACAGCGATTAGGGCAACTACCGCCGGACGGATTCCTTTGAATATACGTTCCACAATAACATTGTCCTTAAAATTATGAAAGAATAAGGCAATGGCCAGAATAATGATGAATGAGGGTAGTATGGTGCCTAATGCTGTTATTATACTTCCCCGTATCCCTCTTAATTTGTATCCGATGAATATAGAAATATTTACGGCCAGAATACCCGGTGCCGATTGTGAGATGGCTAATAAGTCGACAAAGTCTTCTTGAGCAATCCATTTTCGTTTGGTTACGATTTCGTTTTCTATAAGTGGCACCATCGCATAACCGCCACCGATTGTAAAGGCACCTATTTTAAAAAAGATACCGAATGATTCAAGATAAATGTTCATCTTCTTTATTGGTCTGTTCTTCTTCTTTTCTGGCATACTTGCTCGGGCTTACATTGAAATGCTTTTTGAATACTTCGCGGAAGTATTTGGCATCATTGAAACCTGTCATTTCTGCAATTTCAGTTATGGAATGTTTTCCTTCTCTCAGTAGTTGTGCAGCCCGTTTCAGACGGATTAGGCGGACATAATCTGCCGGAGCCTGATCTGTTAATGCTTTTATTTTGTTATAGAAACTGGTACGGCTCATATTCAGCAATGTGCAAAGCACATCTACGTTGAAAGCTTGATTATCCATATTTTCTTCTACGCTCTTTTTCACTGTGGCAATAAATTGCCAGTCGATATCATCGGAACACTTGAGGCATTTTCCTTCCTCTTCCTCGTCATTCAGTTCTAAGTTGGCATATCTGCTACGTAGCAGAGCACGGTTGGATAACAGATTGACTATGGTTGCCTTCAATATGCCTATGTTGAAAGGCTTCACAACATATTCGTCTGCGCCGATTTTGAGTCCTTCCAATATGTTCTTTTCATCGTTCAATGCAGTAAGCAGGATGATTGGAATGTGTGATGTCTCGATGTCGTTCTTGATTGCTGCACACAGTTCGTCTCCACGCATTTCCGGCATCATGATGTCGGAGATGATAAGTTCCGGCTTATATTCTTTTACGATGGTGAGTGCTTCTTTACCGTTGCTGCACATCTGTATGGTGTACATATCCGAGAGCGTATGTCCCAAATAGTTACGCAGTTCATCATTATCTTCGACAATCAGCAAACGCTGTTGGTTTTCATTATGCTCTTTTTTCGCCTTTTCGTAAATGTCCGGCGTGCCGCTGGTACTGTAGATAGCTTGTTCGTCTTGTACGATCTGGCGGGTTTTTGTTGTCAGATGTGCTTTACGGAATTGTTTATTGTCTTTAGGGAACGTTACTTTGATGATCGATCCTTGGTGTTCGATACTGCTTAGATGGATTTTTCCTTTGTGAAGGTGTACCAGTTTCCATACCAGCATGAGACCAATACCGCTACCTGTCACTTTCGAATTGATGGCATTGCTTCCCCGGAAATGTATTTTGAAAAGCTTCTTTTGTTCATTTGCCGGGATGCCGATACCTGTATCCTTTACTTCAACACTCCAAGTATCGTCATTTTCGCAGACAAATACATGTACACTACCACTTTCGGGAGTGTACTTCAAAGCGTTTGAAATGATATTTTTCAATATCGAATCCATTTTCTCTTTGTCGAACCATACGTTCAGGTAACGGAAATTACTTTCATACGTAAAGTTGATATGCTTCACTGTGGCATAGGGGCGGAATGCATTGAAGGTTTCTGCCATATAGGTATTCAGCTCGTATTCCGATATGTATAGTTCCGAGGAGTATACATCTGCCCGTTCGAAGTTGATCAGATTGGTGGTCAGGCGCAACAATGCGTTTACATTGCGTAGTGCCGTATTGGTATTGGCAATGCCGTCTTTGCTGAGTTGTTCTTTTTCCCGCAGCTCTTCCAATGGCGCTTTGATGAGAGTCAGTGGAGTACGGATATCATGTGCCGTATTGATGAAGAAGTGTATCTTTTCATCAGATACTTTCCTTTGTTTTCTCAGCATGATAAGCCGGATAGCGCTGATACCTATCAGACCCAAGACAACTGCATAAAGTAATAATGCCCACAGTGAAAGCCAGGCCGGTTGGGCTATGATGATTTTCATACTCCGTTCTTCCAGAACTATTTTCCTGTCCTCGTTGGATATGGCTCTCACGTGTAATACATATTCTCCCGGACTCAGATTTGTGAAACGGATTGTGTTTTCGTCATCTGGTTTACTCCATTCGTCGTAGAATCCTTCCATCTTATAAGAATAGAGAATATTAGAAGGATAGTCGTAATTGATGGACGATACTTTTACAGAAAATATGTTCTGGTTATATTTTAATTTAAGGACTTGAGTATCGTCGATATCCGTTTGAAGCGGGGAGTTTTTGTCTCCCGGATAGACGGTCTGATAAAACAGGTTAAAGTCACTGAAAACCATTTTGGAGGAGTAAGTTCTCGGTATCTTCATGTCTTTGTGAAATTCTACCGCTCCGTCTGAACTTCCGAATACAAAGAAACCGTTGCTCCGTAATGTACCTGATTCGGCATTGAAATGAATGGTCATCAAACCTTGTTCTCTGGTCCAGTTATGGAAAGTTCTCAGTTTTGGGACGAAACTGCTCAATCCGTTTTCCGTACTGATAAATATCTCACCATGGTGGTCGGATAGTATGGTGTAGATATTATTGGATATCAATGCACAGTTTTCCGTATGATAATGAGTGAAAAGTTTTACTTTCGGATCGTATATCAATAATCCCGAACCACTGGTTCCTATATAGAGGTTACCATCTTCTTGATACAGTGAGTATATGTAAGTTGACTCGACCGGTAATTTGATGCGTTCGAATCCGCCGGATTCTTTGTCTAACAGATACAATCCGGTGGCTGTGCCGATCCACATTTCGGCACTGTCTTTCTCTACAATGGAGGTGATAGAGTTCAAACCGCTATAAAGACGTATCGTTTTCTTGGTGATGTCGATCCGTTTCAAATTGTAATATCCCCCTGACCAGATATCATTCCGGGAATCTTTCATAATGGTCCGGATATATTTATCCGGGCGTATGTTCAGATGTGAGAACAGGGAAGGAGTGAAATATTCGACAGATAAACTTTTTTTGTTGATTTGATACATACCGGAATTGTATCCTCCTGCCCAGATTATGCCGGGGGCTACCTCACATAAAGTGGTAAAAATATGATTTTTATTGTTTGTGGATTCAAATGAACTGAGAAAAGAGTGCCACTGTTTAGTCTTGGAATAGTAGAGACTGATACCGTTAGTGGTGCCAAACCAAAGATCGCCTTCGGAATCTTCTATGACACTGTTTACCTGATCATTAATCAGTGATTGCTTGTTGCCAATGGAGTGTTTTATCCAGTTATAACCAGAATAGCGATTGTTGCGTACGGTAACCCCTATCGGGTAGTTGGCCAGCCAGATGCGGTCTTCTTCGTCTACATAAATATCGTTGATACTATTGCCGTTCATGGCATTGTTTTTATTATAATCGGCTACGATATAAGGGTTGGCCTGATAGGAGTCAATATTCATTTCGAATACCCCTGCACCATCGGTAGCTATCAGCAGTTCTTTGTTATTTAAGGGCTTGATGGCATTGATGCTGATGTCTGTCAGGGTTATCTGAGGCTGGAAACTTTGTTTGGTATTCATGTCATAGACATAAATACCCCGTTGAAAAGTTCCGATAAATAATTTTTTCGTTTTCTGATCGAAATACAATTCATTAATCTGTACTGCGATTTTATCCAATTTATCACAATGGATGAGTGAAAGCGTACCCTGTTTCAATTCTGCATAGTGTATCCCTTTTTCTGTACCTATAAAGAAGTGTGTTTCGTCTATTTGTGCGATATCCGTAATGGTTTCGTCTATTGCATTGGCTATTTCGGTGGTGTCTTGAGATTTTGTATCATACAGATAGATACTCTTTTCACAACACAACCAGATTGTATGACTGTTGTCGATGTAACTGTAGCTGACAGGTGCCGGCATGTCTTTGTTTTCCACAACGGGGAGTTTGTATACCAGTTCAAAGGTGTCGTGGGCTTTATCGTATCGGTATACTTTTCCTTTTTTCCCTATTTCCCATAATACACCTTCCGTGTCGATGTATAGCCAGTTCAGATTCAGTAAAGAGTTGACTTCTTCTTTGCCGTCCATTAGTTTGTATTGTTTGAACTCTTTACCGTTGTAACGGTCTATACCTTCATGAGTGAGAAACCACATATATCCTTTCCGGTCTTTTTGGATAGAATATACCCGCCTGTTGCTCAGCCCATCTTCTACACCTATGTATTTGTAGATTTGCGCTATACAAGAAAATGGAAATAGTAACAAAATAATAAGCCATTTCTTCATGTTAGTAAGACATTTAGAGTTACAAAACTTAGCTTTAAGGGGGGATGATTGTGTTACAAAATTAAGAAGTATTTTCGATATAACAAAATAAATCAGGAAGATAGGATTCTGTTTTATACTTCTACTTGATTAAAGTGTACAAGGTTTTGTATATTGTGTACATTGTGACGGTTACTTCTTTTAACTTTAGGAAAAGAGAATGCCTGCTTGAAACATTATGTAAAAAAAGCTGTCACTTCATATAGTGACAGCTTTTGAAAATGTTATCTTTAGAGGGATAATCTTTAAAGTCGTATTATTTCATTTTATCTTCCACCCATTTGCGTGCATTAACGAATGCTTCGATCCAAGGGGTTACTTGATCGCTATGGATGCGGTCGGCCGGATAGCATGCGTTCTGCCAAGGGAAGATAGCACGTTCCAAGTGTGGCATCATTGCTAAATGACGACCGTCTGCACTGGCTAAAGCCGCTATTGAATAATCCGAACCGTTCGGGTTGCCCGGATATTCGTCATACGAATATTTGGCGACTACATTGTATTTGTCTTCGCCATAAGGCAAAGAGAATTTTCCTTCTCCGTGGGCTACCCAAATACCTAACTTACTGCCACTTAATGAACCGAACATCACACTGCGGTTAGTCGGGATGGTCAGGCTTATGAAAGTGGATTCGAACTTATGAGAGTCGTTGTGAAGCATCTTACCTTGCTTTTTGTGTTCCGGATTGATAAGTCCCAATTCCATCATCAACTGGCAACCATTACAGATACCTAATGACAGGGTGTCTTCACGGGCATAGAATTTGTCGAGCGCTTCCTTGGCTTTCGGATTGAACAGGAAGCCTCCTGCCCATCCTTTGGCAGAGCCCAATACATCCGAGTTGGAGAAACCTCCACAGTAAACAATCATGTTTACATCTTCCAGTGTCTCGCGGCCACTGATAAGGTCGGTCATTGTCACATCTTTCACATCGAAGCCTGCCAAGTAGAGTGAATAAGCCATTTCGCGTTCACCGTTCGTTCCTTTTTCACGGATGATGGCAGCACGGATACCGCTTGGGGTGCGGCGGTCCGGTGTGATGCCGTATTGAGACAGTTTTCCTTTGAAAGTCGGCATGAATGCGAATTCCAGAGGTTGCATCTTGTAATTCTCAAAACGTTTCTTGGCACAGCCGTTCATGGATTGTTTACGGTCGAGCAGGTAAGAGGAAGCATACCATACGTCGCGCATATAGTCGATACCGAATTGGTAAGTAACCCCGTCTTTCGATACCAGAATGTGGCGTTCGTCGGTTGGCTTACCCAATTTGATGAAGCCTATACCGGCATCTTCCAGGATTTTTTTCACCTCTTCTTTATGTTTATCGGCAATTTGGATCACGATACCCGGATTCTCGGCAAAGAGAATTTTTACCATATCGTTTTCTTTCATTTTGTCTAAGTTGATGTCGAGACCGCCTTCCACATTGGCGAAGCACATCTCGAGCAGTGTGGTGATAAGACCTCCTGCCGAAATGTCGTGTCCTGCAAGGATCAGACCCTTTTTCACTAATTCCTGTACAGCTAAGAATGCATCACGGAAATATTCGGCATCTTGTACGCAAGGTACCTCGTCGCCTACTTTACCTAATGACTGTGCAAAGGCAGAGCCGCCTAACTTCAGTGCATCGAAGCTGAAGTCTATATGATAGAGCGTTGTCTTTTCATTGTTTACCAGTACGGGAGAAACTACTTTCTTTACGTCGGAAACTTCGCCGCCGGCAGAAACGATCACGGTTCCCGGAGAGATTACTTTCTCGCCGTCGGGATATTTCTGAGTCATGGACAAAGAGTCTTTTCCTGTAGGTACATTGATTTGCAGAGCACAGCAGAAATCGCTTAATGCCTTTACGGCTGTGTACAGACGGGCATCTTCTCCCTCTTGAGAGCGGCAGGGCCACATCCAGTTGGCCGATAATGAAATGCTGTCCATACCTTCGGCCATAGGTGCCCATACCAGATTGGTCAGTGCTTCACTGACAGAGAGAATGGAACCGGCTGCCGGATCGGCCAATGCCGCTTGCGGGGCATGTCCGATAGAGGTGGCGATACCTTTTTCGCCGCGGTAGTCCAGTGCTACGACACCGCAATCGCTTAGTGGCAACTGTATTTCGCCCTGACATTGCTGACGGGCTACTTTTCCTGTTACGGAACGGTCTACTTTATTTGTCAGCCAGTCTTTACAGGCTACTGCTTCCAACTGTAATACATTGGTGAGGTATTCGTGCAGCTTAGGTTGTTCATACACAGGCATTTCGTAGTGACGTTCTACGGTTTTGTCTATCATGTAAGTTTTTGGAGACGAACCGAACATCTGGTCTACCGCCAAATCGAACGGACGTATGCCGTCAGCTTGTTGGAAAGCAAAGCGATGGTCGCCGGTCGTTTCACCTACTACGTACATCGGAGCACGTTCGCGTTCGGCAATCTTGCGTACATGCTCGATAGCTTCTTCCTTGATGAGAAGCCCCATGCGTTCCTGTGATTCGTTGGCTATGATTTCTTTGGCAGAAAGGGTTTTGTCGCCGATTGGTAATTTGCTCATATCGATCAGGCCGCCGCATTCTTCTACCAATTCCGACAGACAGTTGACGTGGCCGGCCGAACCGTGGTCGTGAATGGACACTACCGGGTTCTCGTCTTCCTCGCAAAGGGCACGTACCACATTGTTGGCACGTTTCTGCATTTCTGCGTTGGCACGCTGTACGGCATTCAGTTCGATACCGCTACTGTAACGGCCTGTATCTACCGAAGATACCGAGCCGCCACCCAGTCCGATACGGTAATTGTCTCCACCGATTACGACTACTTTATTGCCGGCTTCGGGTTGTCCTTTCAAGCAGTCGCGCTGTGTGCCGTAGCCTACACCGCCTGCCAGCATGATTACTTTGTCGTAGCCGTATATTTCATTGTTTTCCTTGTGTTCGAAAGTCAATACCGAACCGCAGATAAGCGGCTGTCCGAACTTGTTTCCGAAGTCACTGGCACCGTTGGAGGCTTTGATCAGGATTTGTTCTGGGGTCTGATACAACCATTTACGTACAGGCAGGATTTCTTCCCATGAGCGGTCTTCATCCGTACGGGGATACGATGTCATGTAAACGGCAGTTCCGGCAATGGGCCATGAACCTTTACCGCCACCCATACGGTCGCGTATTTCACCTCCTGTACCGGTTGATGCGCCGTTGAAAGGCTCTACGGTAGTGGGGAAGTTGTGTGTTTCCGCTTTCAGAGAGATGACACTTTTAATATCTTTGATTTGGAAGAAATCGGGTTTGGAATGGTCGGCCGGTGCAAACTGTTCCACTACCGGGCCTTCTGCAAAGGCAACGTTGTCTTTATAGGCGGAGATTATTTTATTAGGATTTTCCTGTGTGGTCTTTTTTATCATCTGGAAGAGGGAAGATTCCTGTTCCACACCGTCGATGATAAACGTGCCGCCGAAGATTTTGTGACGGCAGTGTTCTGAATTGATTTGTGCAAAACCGAATACTTCCGAATCGGTCAGTTTACGGCCCAAGTCGTTTTCTACCTTTTTCAGATAGTCCATTTCTTCCTTGGAAAGAGCAAGTCCCTCCTTTTCATTGTACGCTTCTAAATCTTCGATATAGATAATCGGTTCCGGTTGGCGGTTAGTGGTGAATACGTTCTGATCCAACCCTTTGTACATGCGCTGCAGCATAGGGTCGTAATCTGCATTTTCGTCTTTTACCGGGAAGTATTCTTCGATGCGGCTGATACCTTCGATACCCATGTTTTGGGTGATCTCTACGGCATTTGTACTCCAAGGGGTAATCATTTCGCGGCGCGGGCCTACGAAACAGCCTTTCAGGTTTTCTTCACTTTCCGCTTTAGCTTCTCCAAAAAGCCAGCAAAGTTTGTCACTATCGTCCGGGGCGAGCGGGTGGTTGCTCTCTACGGCAATCACACTCTTGGAAGGGGTTCTGAAAAAAAGAATCATGTTTTATATTTACGATTTACAATTTACGATTTACGATCAAAGCTTCTTCATGGTGTTGAAGACAGGCTCCTTTCTCTCTTTCTTGCGGTGCAAAGATAAACAAATTCATTGGTATCTGGAAGTTATGCGTGTTTTTTTCATGGAGGGATCAGGTGGAGTTTTCCGACAGTGCCCGGGTGGGATAAGTACGGCACTTTTCCCGATTATCGTATCAACCCTATCGAAAAAACGTTAAGAACCTATGACTGTCTCATAAAAAAGTGCGATATTTGCGACATGAATCAGATAGGAACAATTCTCGATATATTAATAAAGGGCTTTGCTATCGGCGTTATTGTCTCTGCTCCGTTGGGACCGGTCGGAGTCCTGTGTATCCAGCGTACCCTGAACAAAGGACGTTGGTATGGCCTTGTGACAGGTTTGGGAGCTTCTTTGAGCGATATTGCCTATGCGCTTCTTACCGGATACGGGATGAGTTTTATTTTTGATTATATCGATAAAAATATTTTCTATTTGCAACTGTTGGGAAGCATTATGTTGCTTGTCTTCGGAATTTATACGTTTCGCAGTAATCCGGTCAAGTCCATTCGTCCGGCATCCACTAATAAAGGCTCTTATTTCCATAATTTTGTTACGGCATTTGCCGTCACACTTTCCAATCCTCTTATAATCTTTCTCTTTATCGGTCTTTTTGCCCGTTTTGCTTTCCTGCAGCCCGGGGTTTTGCTTTTCGAAACCATTACCGGTTATCTGGCGATCGCTATCGGTGCATTGGTCTGGTGGTTCGGAATCACTTTTTTTGTTAATAAAGTGCGCAAGAAATTCAATCTGCGGGGTATCTGGATATTGAACCGCATCATAGGCAGTATTGTTATGCTGGTATCGGCAGTAGGGTTAGTGTACACGCTGCTCGGAGAATCGATTTATTGATAATAAAGGAAAATTGAAGAAATGAAGATAGCAGGACAGTTGAAAGAAAAGAATATTGCCGAATACCTTATATATATGTGGCAGGTAGAGGATATGATCCGTGCCAATGGTTGTGATATCGACCGGGTAGAGCAGACGATCATTTCCCGTTATCCGGAAGAAGAGCGTCCGGCCTTACGCGAATGGTACGGTAATCTTATCGGGATGATGCGCGAAGAGGACGTGCGTGAGAAAGGACACTTGCAGATCAATCGGAACGTTATTATCAATCTGACGGATTTACATAATGCTTTGCTTGCATCGCCGAAGTTCCCATTCTATAATGCCGCTTATTTTAAGGCGCTTCCTTTCATAGTGGAATTGCGCAGTAAAAACGGCCGGAAGGAAGAACCCGAACTGGAGACTTGCTTTGAAGCATTGTACGGCGTGATGTTGCTTCGTTTGCAAAAGAAGGAGATCAGCCCCGAAACGACAAAGGCGATAGAGGCTATCAGCGGTTTCCTGTCATTGTTGGCCAATTACTATGACAAGGATAAAAAAGGAGAATTGAAATTAGAAGATTAATATATGAGAATATTAGTAACCGGAGCCAATGGACAACTTGGCAACGAGATGCAGGTGCTTGCCAAAGAGAATCCGCAGCACATTTATTTTTTTACCGATGTCCGGGAACTGGATATTTGCGACGAACAGGCCGTACGTGCATTTGTTACGGAAAATGAAATCGACGTGATCGTGAATTGTGCCGCATATACGGCAGTAGACAATGCAGAGGATAACCGTGAATTGTGTGATAAGCTGAATCATGTGGCTCCGGGATATCTGGCGCGTGCCGCGCAAAGCCGTGGTGCCGCCATTATACAGGTTTCTACGGATTACGTTTTCGATGGAACAGCTCACATCCCTTACAATGAAGACGAACCTACTTGTCCGGCTTCCGTATATGGTTTCACCAAGTTGGCGGGAGAGCAGGCTGTTGCCGAAGGATGCGAGAAGGCGGTTATAATCCGTACAGCATGGCTTTATTCCATCTATGGAAATAATTTAGTAAAGACCATGATGCGCCTGGGACGTGAGCGTGACAATCTTGGGGTTGTTTTCGACCAAGTGGGAACGCCGACTTATGCCAACGATCTGGCATCTGCCATTTATGCTATTATAAATAAAGGTGTAGTGCCCGGAATTTATCATTTCAGCGATGAAGGTGTCTGTTCATGGTATGATTTTACGAAGGCAATTCATCGTCTGGCGGGTATTGTCACTTGCAAAGTACGTCCGCTTCATACGGCGGATTATCCGGCAAAAGCTCCCCGTCCGGCCTATTCCGTATTGGATAAGACAAAGATTAAAACCACTTTCGATATTGAAATCCCGCATTGGGAAGAGAGCCTTGCGCGTTGCGTGGCACTATTGAATGACTAATTTACAATATGGCAGAAAATACAGAAATACAGAGAAGGCGGACATTCGCTATTATTGCGCACCCGGATGCCGGTAAGACATCTTTGACAGAAAAGTTATTGCTTTTTGGTGGACAGATACAGGTGGCCGGTGCGGTGAAAAGTAATAAAATCAAAAAGACGGCAACCTCGGACTGGATGGAGATCGAGAAACAGCGTGGTATTTCGGTAACCACCTCCGTGATGGAGTTTGACTACCGTGATTATAAGATTAACATCCTCGATACCCCGGGTCACCAAGACTTTGCCGAAGATACTTATCGCACACTGACTGCCGTAGACAGTGTTATCATTGTGGTGGACGGTGCCAAAGGTGTGGAGACGCAAACGCGTAAGTTGATGGAGGTATGCCGCATGCGTAATACGCCTGTTATCATCTTCGTCAATAAAATGGACCGAGAGGGAAAAGATCCGTTCGATCTGCTCGATGAGCTGGAAGAAGAACTGATGATTCAGGTACGTCCGCTTTCTTGGCCGATAGAGCAGGGACCGCGTTTTAAAGGCGTATATAATATATATGAGAATAAGTTAGATCTTTATCAACCCTCGAAACAGGTGGTGACGGAGAAAGTGGAAGTCGATATCAACAGCGATGAACTGGACAAGCAGATTGGTGAAACACTGGCAGATAAACTACGTGGTGATCTGGAATTGATTGAAGGTGTTTATCCTGAATTCGATAACGAGACTTATCTGGCAGGAGAATGCGCTCCTGTGTTTTTCGGTTCGGCATTGAATAACTTCGGTGTTCAGGAACTTTTGAACTGTTTCGTAGAGATTGCTCCGAGTCCCCGTCCTGTGCAGGCCGAGGAGCGTGAGGTGGAACCGGATGAACCGAAGTTTACCGGATTCGTTTTTAAGATTACGGCCAATATCGATCCGAATCACCGTTCGTGTATCGCTTTCTGTAAAATCTGTTCGGGTAAGTTTACGCGTAATGCACCCTATTTGCACGTGCGTCATGGCAAGACGATGCGTTTTTCATCGCCTACCCAGTTTATGGCGCAGCGCAAAACGACAATTGATGAAGCGTATGCCGGTGATATTATCGGTCTGCCGGATAACGGAACTTTCAAAATCGGTGATACGCTGACAGAGGGCGAGCAATTGCATTTCCGTGGATTACCCAGTTTCTCTCCGGAGATGTTCAAATACATAGAGAATGCCGATCCGATGAAACAGAAACAACTTGCCAAAGGTATCGATCAGTTGATGGACGAGGGTGTGGCACAGTTGTTCGTCAATCAGTTCAACGGTCGCAAAATCGTCGGTACGGTGGGGCAACTCCAGTTTGAGGTAATCCAATATCGTCTGCTCAATGAATATAACGCTTCGTGCCGTTGGGAACCGCTAAGCCTTTATAAAGCCTGCTGGATTGAAAGTGATGATCCCGAAGAACTGGAAGCTTTCAAGAAGCGCAAATATCAATACATGGCAAAAGACCGTGAAGGGCGCGATGTGTTCCTTGCCGACTCCAATTATGTATTGCAAATGGCACAAATAGATTTTAAGAACATCAAATTCCATTTCACGAGCGAGTTTTAATAATGTGCCAATAGGAGAATATGCCAATGTGCCAATTAGCTGCGCTGTTATAGCGAATGCTGATTGGCACATTGGTATATTATCCCATTATCTCATTAACGCCTGTCTCTTATACACATCTCCGAGCCCACGAGACGGAGCTACATCTCG
>ERZ1027232.938-NODE-938-length-14752-cov-13.839695_pt1 | contig 14752 bp, 10 predicted proteins | sample MGYA00519478_ERZ1027232 | MGnify/ENA primary metagenome ERZ1027232 (study PRJEB26926, sample SAMN06164468) | human gut metagenome | biome: ENVO:00009003; feature: ENVO:2100002; material: ENVO:00002003 | host: Homo sapiens | place: USA | collected 2012 ...
ATGAAACCTAGCAAAACCGGAAATCCACTTCCAAAAAGCCAGTTAGATTTCGAGTCGTTCTCGTTACGACCACTTCGATACATCTCCATATTCATAGCTATATAATTATAGCAAAAAGCCGCCGTTCCGTCAACACTTTCTGCCGGAGGGACCCACAGCGCCAAAGAGGCCCTCTGGTCAGGGATGAGCGGAAGCCGCTGCCGCCCTCTGCGGAGAGGTACAACCTCCTTTTCCTCTCTGCTTCAGGGCATCTTTTTCATGCTGTGCTGTCATTTCCAAGGGCAAGATTGTAAAATCATGGAATCATCGTCTGAATTTTCACAAAATATTACTATTTTGCCAAAAGATTGTACAAACCCTCCCCCCCTCTGTTGTGCTATACTGAAATCAACAACCGGCCTGTTTCCGGCATTTCTTCTGCCATGCAGGCCGCCGAAACAAAGAAGAAAATCAGAAGGAGCAGTATCGATGAGAGAGATCATTTCCTTGAACGAAAACTGGACCCTGTCCTTCCCCAAGGGCGAGCGTCCCACCGAGCAGGTCACCCTGCCCCACACCTGGAATGCTGTGGACGGCATGGACGGCAACGGCAGCTATCTGCGCACCACCGGTGTCTACACCCGCACCTTTACCCAGCCCAAGCAGCCTCTGGCTGGCGGCCGCACCTACGTTGAGGTGCTGGCAGCTGCTCTGGCCGCAACCGTGAAGGTCAACGGCCAGGTGGCAACCACCCACGAGGGCGGCTTCTCCATCTTCCGTGCCGATGTCACCGACCTGTGCCACGAGGGCGACAACGAGCTGACCATCGAGGTCTCCAACGAGGACACCCCCTCCATGTACCCCGCTTCCGCCGACTTCACCTTCTACGGCGGCCTGTACCGCGGCGTGAACCTGATCAGCGTGCCCGGCACCCACTTTGACCTGGACTACTTCGGCGGCCCCGGCATCAAGGTCACCCCCAAGCCCACCGAGGACGGCGGTGCCACCTTTGAGATCGAGAGCTGGGTCACCAACGGCGAAGAAGCCTATACCGTGATGTACAGCATCGAGGACTGCTACGGCAACGAAGTTGCTTCCGGCGTGCGCCCCTGCGACAGCACCAAGGTCACCCTGTACGTTCCCGATGCCCAGCTGTGGAGCATGGACGAGCCCAACCTGTACACCGTGACCGCCCGCCTGCAGAAGAACAACGAGACCTTTGACGAGATCTACGCCAACGTGGGTGTCCGCAGCTATACTGTGACCCCGAACGACGGATTCTCCATCAACGGCGTGCCCACCCCGCTGCGCGGCGTGGCTCGCCATCAGGATCGTCTGTACAAGGGCAACGCCCTGACCGCTGAGGATCACTACGAGGATGCCATGCTCATCAAGGAGCTGGGTGCCAACACCATCCGTCTGGCCCACTATCAGCACAGCCAGGACTTCTACGACGCATGTGACGAGCTGGGCTTCGCCGTCTGGGCTGAGATCCCCTTCATCAGCGTCTTTAAGAAGGACCCCTCCGCTCACCAGAACTGCCGTCACCAGATGACCGAGCTGATCATCCAGAACTACAACCACCCCTCCATCATGTTCTGGGGCCTGTCCAACGAGATCCTGATCGGCGGCATCTGCCAGGAGCTGGTGGACAACCACCACGACCTGCAGAAGCTGGTGCGTGAACTGGATCCCACCCGTCTCACCACCATTGCCCACGTCTCCAACACCCCCGTTGACGGCCCCATGCATCACATTACCGATGTAGAGAGCTACAACCACTACTTCGGCTGGTACGGCGGCAAGATGGAGCAGAACGGCCCCTGGCTGGACAAGTTCCACGCCGAACACCCCGACATCTGCATCGGCATCTCCGAGTACGGCACCGAGGGCATCATCAACTGGCACAGCAACGATCCCCAGTGCAAGGACTACACCGAGGAGTATCAGGCACTGTACCACGAGCATCTGGCTCAGGTGTTCGAGGATCGTCCCTGGGTGTGGGCTACCCACTGCTGGAACATGTTCGACTTTGGCTGTGCTGCCCGCAACGAGGGCGGCGTTGCAGGCCGCAACAACAAGGGCCTGATGACCATTGACCGCAAGACCAAGAAGGACAGCTACTTTGTCTACCAGGCATACTGGTCCAAGCAGCCCATGGTCCACATCGCTGGCCGCCGCCATGCACAGCGCGCAGGCGAGACCACCGAGATCAAGGTCTATTCCAACCAGGACACCGTTGTGCTGTACGTCAACGGCAAGGAAGTCGGCCAGCAGACCGCGCACCGCGTGTTCAAGTTCAATGTTGCTCTGGAAGAGGGCTTCAACACCATCCTGGCCGTTGCCGGTGACGTGAAGGATTCCATCACGCTGGAAAAGGTCGAGAAGGAGCCTGATTGCTACACTCTGCCTGAGTTCAACGAGCGTCAGGAGGGCGTTGCCAACTGGTTCAAGCAGGTCGGCAGCCTGGATCTGAAGGCTCCGATGGAGTTCCCCGAGGGCTATTACAGCATCAAGGACAGCATGGAGGATCTCTCCAAGAACGAAGAGGCTCTGGCTCTCGCCACCAGGGCTGTCAAGCTGGCCACCAACTTTGACGTCAAGCCCGGCGTTGGCATGTGGGATATGATGAAGCGCATGACCCCTGAGGCTATGGCTAAGATGATCAACATGCCCGACGGCTTTATCGAGAGCCTGAACGCACAGCTGATCAAGATCAAGAAGTAAGTACTTCCTGCATCTGAACACCAAAAACGAACGAACCGCCCCGGCACTGCACAAAGCAGCCCTGCCGGGGCGGTTTTTGTTTCCTCATCTCCACACACGCTGGCAAACCGAAAGGGCCCTGCAGCAAATGCCGCAGGGCCCTTTCGGTTATGGGAGATCATGAAATATCAAAGCATCTTTACCATGCTGCCCCAGCCTGCGGCTCAGCGCTTCTTACTGCGCTTCTTCTTGCGCGGGGCAGAACGGGCAGGGTTCTGGGTGGGAACAGAATCATTGGAGCGCTTCTGCTCCATCCGATATCTGACGTAATTGGGAATCACGACCGCGATCACGATCAGCAGGACCCAGACCAGGATGCTGGGCTGCTCGTGGTTGGTGTTGAACAGAAACTGCATGACATTATCCATAGGGTGTTTTCCTTTCCGGCCCAGCAGGCCGCCAGAGGGCTTTTTACAGCCAGATGTTGCCGTTCTCGTCCGGTTTCATGGGCACGGCAATGATGAAGTCCACGATGGTCATAGCGGCAGAGAAACCACTCCAGAAGGTTGCCAGATACAGCAGGCCCAGCACCGGACGCTTGGCATAGAACTGGTGCGCACCAAACGCACCCAGAATGCACAGGCGCATATACTTCTTGCGGCTGACACAGTGCTTTTCACGGTGTTCTCTCCAGTATAACAGGTGGTCGATGGTGTTCCAGATGAACCCATGATCCGGGTCCTTTCCCCACTGTGTCTTTTCTTCCATTTACGATGTACCTCTTGTCTGAATTTTGTTCCAAAAGCAGAAAACCGCCCGCCGCAAGGGCGAGCGGTTTTCCTATTTGATTTTACAGGTTTCCGCAGAAAATTGCAAGTACCAATTAGGCGTTCTCAGCCATGGCCTTCATCTTGATCTGAGCGACCTCATCCTGGATCTCTTCCATCTTCTCCTTGGTCAGGGGATAGAACTTCATAGCGATCAGGTTGCAGACCAGGCCGATCATGATCATGCCGTATGCGCAGAAGACAACGCCGCCGCGCAGGCCCGGGGTAACAGGGTCACCCATAACGGGGTTGTGGTCGGTGTAGCCGCACATGCTGAACATGACACCGGCGACCATGGGTGCGAAAGAGGAGACCAGCTTATCCACGAAGCTGAACAGGGTGCCCATCAGGCCGGGGACGTACTTGCCGGTACGGTAGACTTCGTAGTCGGCGCAGTCAGCGGTCATGGGGATAACGATGTTGCCGGAAATGCCCTGGAAACCAGCGGCGATGATGGTCAGAACGAGGTACAGGATCAGGAAGTAGCCCCAGTTCAGAGCACCGGTAGCGGGGTTAGAGGTCATGGTGGTGGGATCGCCCAGCAGCCACAGGGCTGCCAGAGCGCCGTTGATGACCAGACCACCCACAGAGCCGATCAGCATGGCCTTGCGCTGACCCAGTCTGGTAGCAAAGAAGCTGATGAACAGGAAGCACACGATGGTGCTGGGGATGGTGACCAGACCGGTAACGTTACTCTGCAGCAGGTTGGAACCGGCGATGCAGGCGAACATGGCGACCATGACGGCGCTGGACTTTGCAGAGGAGCCCAGTTTATCGGTAGATGCGGACAGGACCAGCATCTGAATGGCGCGGTTGTTCTTCAGGGTATCCCAGTAATCCTTGATACCGACCTTGATGGGCTTGCCGGTGCCGAAGAATTCAGGACGATCCTTGGGGGTAATGGAGATCACAGCGATGGTGGTGAAGCAGGCGGACATGATAGCGGTCATCAGCCACAGGGTGTGCATGAACTGGGTGGAAGCGTAGCCGCCCACATCGGTGTAGCCATCAGCAATACGAGGGATGATGATGCCCAGAATGGCGAACAGCAGGGTGTTGAACACGCCGTCGAAGGAAGCGAACATGGGGCGCTGCTTGGGGTCATTGGTCATGCAGCTCTGTGCAGACTTGGTAACAACACACTGGCAGGTGTAGCCCAGGTAGTAGACCATCAGAACGACCACATAGAAGGGGAAGCGCACGCCCTGAGGCAGCTTGTGGGTGACATGGAAAGCGATGTAGCTGGTCACGCACAGGATGATCTGACCGATCACGATGAACGGGCGGTTCTTGCCGAACTTGCCGTTGGTCTTATCGACCATGAAGCCGACGAACGGGTCAGTGACACCGTCCCAGATACGCATCATCATGGTCAGGGAAGAAGCGACCATCATGCCAACGCCGACCCAGCCCATCAGGTAGTAGGTAGCGTAGTTCATCATCATCAGATAAACGTTGGTTGCGGTGTTGTTCAGCGCGTAGCCTGCGATACGCCACAGGGGAACGCGGTGGATGCCGTTGTGCTCATAGTCCTTATCATAGAACTTATCCGGCAGACTTCTGGTTTTTGCCATTTCATTCTCTCCTTTGTTCACACAGGAACATTCTCCGTTTTCTCCATGGGGCTTACAGCTGCCACTGCGTACCAGCCCGTCCGGAACTTTATGTCTATATTATGAACGCTTTTTGATATATCTGTTAGTAATATTTTAAGGTAAAACAGGTCAATTTTACGATTATGGGAAAAGTTTCACGAATGTGAAAAATTCTATTGTGCTTATTGCACAATCAATTGATATACTAGTATAGCACAACGCCAGTTAGCTGCCACTATGTTCTGCGCCGGAGAACGGGCCTGCAAACGCCAGAAAGGGCCCACGGCAAATGCCGCAGGCCCTTTCTGGCGCTAGGAGGTAAATGAATGAATAGAGGAAGATGTCAGATCAGGATGTCGCCGTTCTCATCGGCCTGCATGGGCAGTGCAATGAGAAGGTCGGTCACGCAGAGGAAGAAGGGCACCATGCTCCAGAAGAACAGGGTGTAGAAGGCCGCCAGCGCATACCGCTTTTCATAGTAGCGGTGGCCGCCGCACCAGCCCAGAAACAGGCAGAGCAGAAGGTACTTCTTTTTGTTCACCTTGTGCTTTACGCGGTTCTTTTTCCAATCGTGATACTTACCAATGAGGCCCGGGCTCTTCTCCTTTTCAAGATCGATGCCGGCTTCCAGCTTGGCATCCTGCAGCGCCAGCTCCGCCTTGATAAAGTCATCCCGTGTGAACTCTTCGCCGGTCTCCAGCTTGTGGAACACATCGTCCGTTACCTGCTGGCGGCTGCCGGTGCCGTAATAGCCGGTGCTCCAATCGTCCTTTTCCTCGTCGTAGTGCTCCACATCGCCCAGCAGTTCGCCGGTGGTGGGAGCCTTTTCCGGGGCCTCAGCGGAGGGGGCCGGGGTGATCTCAGGGGTCTGGTTCAGCTTGTTTTCTTCTGCCATAGTGGTATTCCTTCCGGGTCTCAGGGTATCAGAAAGTCCTGCGGCAGAGGATGGCCCGCCGCAGGACATTTCCGGTTACGATGCAGGACAGCGGCGCTGTCCCGGATTCAAAATTTCCGCAGGGAGATGGTTGGCATTAAGCCTGCTTTGCAGCAGCCTCAGCCTTGATGCGGCCGATCTCAGCCTGGATCTCTTCCATCTTCTCCTTGGTCAGGGGATAGAAGTGCATGGCAACAACGTTGCACAGCCAGCCAACGATGGGCAGCAGGACGAAGCAGCCGATGGTTGCCCAGAAGATGCCGTCAGAGTACGGAGTCAGGGTGTCGGGCAGAGCGTCCTTGAAGCCGGCCATGGAGTAGAACAGGGCCACCAGAGTGGCTGCCAGAGAGGAGACCAGCTTATCCACGAAGCTGAACAGGGTGCCCATCAGGCCGGGGACATACTTACCGGTACGGTAGACCTCGTAGTCGGCGCAGTCAGCGGTCATGGTGATAACGATAGAGGAGGACAGAGCCTGCACACCGCGCCATGCGATGACCAGCAGGATGAAGATCAGGCCCACTGCGCTCCAGCCGGTGAACAGGGTGCCCCAGGTGTCAGGACGGATGATACGGAATGCAGGGATCGCAAACTTGGAAGCATCGCCTCTGGGGTTCACAAAGACCAGGAACAGGGTGATGATGATAGAACCGATGATGCCGCCATAGGTACCGGCCATCATGGAAGCCTTCTGGCCCATCTGACGTGCGATCTTGTTCATCAGCAGGATGGAGATCAGAGCGATGGGGATAGAGGTGATCTGAGAGTAGCTGGAGAATGCAGCATAGTTGCCGAAGATGATGCCGAACAGGCAGATCATAACGGTGGAGTTGCTCATGGTAGACATGAACAGCTTATCGGTAGATGCGGAGACCACCAGCATCTGGATGGCGCGGTTGTGAGCCAGGGTGTCAACGTAATCCTTCACGCCGACCTTCTGGGTGGTGCCCAGACCGAAGTACTTGGGACGGTCCTTACGCCACAGAGCAATGATGGCGCAGACTGCAAACACTGCAGACAGGCCGCCGAACATCAGCTGCATGGTGGTGAACAGGCCGGGGTTGTAGAAAGCGGACAGGTTGCCGCCGGACTTCTCCACGATGCCTGCCAGAGCGGGGTTCTGTGCCACCAGAGAAGTGATCTCTGCAGCGTTGGCCTCGGCAGTCAGGGTGAACTTGGGAACCAGGCTGTCGGTAACGATGACAGGGATGACGATGTTCATCAGGATGATGTTGTACACGGTATCGCACATTGCGAAGATGGGGCGCTGCTTGGGATCGTTGGTCAGGCAGGTCTGAGCAGACTTGGTGACGACGCACTGGCAGGTGTAGCCAATGATGTAGATCATGTAGATGATGATGAACGCAACAAAGCGGACACCAGTGCCCATCTTGGGGATGAAGTTGAACATCACGAAGGTGGTGGCGAACATGATGATCTGGCCGATGACAATGAACGGACGGTTTTTGCCGAACTTGCCGTTGGTCTTATCGACCATCATACCAACGAACGGGTCGGTGACACCGTCCCAGATACGCATGATGGTAACAATGGAACCGGCCAGCACGGATGCCAGACCGACGATACCGATCAGGAAGTAGCTGATGTAACCGACCACCATCATGTAGGTGTTGGTGGAGGTGTTATTCAGAGCGTACATCATGATCTCCCACATTTTCGCTCTGTGGATGCCGTTTTCTTCAAGCGGCTGTTTGACCTTTGCCATAGAGAAGCTCTCCTTTCAATTCTGCGGCCGGTGTGCTGCCACTCACTCCGGCCTTCCATTCGGTCCCCCGTGGGCTGCGGCTGCCACATCGCGAACCGGGGGATTTTTATGTATACATTATGAACTATCCATCAAATTTCTGTTAGTAAAATTTTGAGGTAAAACAGGACAATTTTACTCTCCTTGGGCGAAATCAACAGTTTTAAAAAACAGCGTTCGTCATTTTGCACATGATTGCAAGATACTAGTACAGCACATTCCACAAAATAGACTTGTATTCCAACCGCGCGCAAAAAAAGAATACAAGGAAAGTGCGGAAATATCCAAAAAATTTTCTAGTTGTTCCGCGCGGCGGCCTATTATAATAGATATAGCATCTGCGGCTCTGTGGCATGGGCCGCTGCTTTCAAAAGAAAAGGAGAAAACACTATGGCAGTGAAAGCATCCGAGCGTGTAAAGCGCTACCAGAACCCCAACGGCCCCACCATCAGCACCGTGGAGCGCAAGGTCATCGAGCAGGACGGCCTGTATTTCAAGGACATCGACGGCACCGGCACCGTCAGCGCAGTCAACGACTGGCGCTTGACCCCGGCTGAGCGCGCCGAGGCCTATGTCAAGGTTCTGACCACCAGCGAGAAGATCGGCCAGATCTTCACCTCCGACTGGCGCATGGGCCCCAAGTATCCTTCCCCCCGTCTGGCAGCCAACGGCCACAAGCCCGTGGCGGACGAAAGCGGCCTGCTGGACGAGGCACCCGTGAACGTCTCCGACAGCATCTTCGGCTCCCAGTCCCTGCCCAGCACCTCTGACATGGTCAAGAAGAGCTTCAACCGCCACGTCATCCTGCGCGAGAGCCCCACGCCCGAGGATCTGGCAGATTACCTGAACCAGCTGCAGTACCTGACCGAGACCTGTGATCACTTTGTTCCCATGCAGGTCATGTCCAACAGCCGCAACGAGAACGGCGAGGTCGTGTTCGGCATGAACGATGCCACCGGCGTGTTTGCCACCTATCCCGGCACCCTGGGCATTGCTGCTGCCGTCAAGGGCACTGCACGCATCGACATCATCGACAAGTTCGCCGACACCATCCGCCGCGAGTGGAATGCCTGCGGCCTGAAGAAGGGCTACATGTACATGGCCGACTGCGTCACCGACCCCCGTTGGCAGCGCACCTTCGGCACCTTTGGCGAGGACCCCGCACTGATCGAGGAGATCTTCGACCACCTGATCCCCGGCATCCAGGGCGGCAGCAACGGCGTTACCCCCGAGGGTGTTTCCATGACCGTGAAGCACTTCCCCGGCGGCGGTGCCCGTGAGAACGGCTTTGACCCCCACTATGCAGCAGGCCAGTGGAACATCTACGCCACCCCCGGCTCCCTGCAGAAGTACCACATCCCGGCATTCCGCGCAGCCATCCGCCACAATGCCGAGTCCATCATGCCCTACTACTCCAAGCCCAGCGCCGAGAAGAGCGCTCCGCAGGAGGACTTCAACGGCAACCCCATCGAGCTCCAGCCCTACGGCTTTGCCTACAACAAGGTGTTCATCGACGGCCTGCTGCGCGGCCAGATGGGCTTCAAGGGCTACATCAACTCCGACACCGGCATCGTCCACAACATGTGCTGGGGCGTTGACATGCTGGACGAGCCCGAGCGCATCGGCTATGCTGTCACCCAGAGCGGCGTGGACCTGATCTCCGGCCTGCTGGACAACGAGCTGGGCGAGGAGAGCTACGCCCGCGGCACCAACGACTACTACGACACCCACGCGGTGCCCGCCGGTTTCAAGAAGGAAGATCTGGTGCTGACCGATGCCAGCCTGAACCGCGCTGTCAGCCGCACCCTGACCGAGCTGTTCCGTCAGGGCATGTTCGAGGACACCTATGCCGACCCCAGGAAGGCCGCCGAGGTCGTTGCCACCAAGGCCGACTGGGAGGAAGCTTCCCGCGTGCACCGCGAGTCCGTTGTCCTGCTGAAGAACGACGGCACCCTGCCCCTGAAGGACGGCACCAAGGTCTACGCTGAGGCCTTTGGCAAGAGCGCCGAGGCCGGTGAGGCCGCCACCAAGGCCCTGCGCGAGATGCTGGGCAATGTCACTCTGGTAGACACCCCCGATGAGGCCCAGGTGGCCCTGCTGATGGTCAGCCCCCAGTCCGGTGCATACTTCAACGCCACCCCGGGCTACCTGGAGCTGGACATCTGCGAGGACAAGACTGTCTGCAACGTGGATGAGAGCGGCAAGCCCACCACCGAGACCCACAAGGAGACCACTCTGGTGGGCGCAAACCGTCTGGCCGGTATCGCTGCTGCGGTCCACGCCCACGGCGGCAAGGTCGTTTCCAACATCAACTGCCCGCTGGCCTGGGAGGTCGGCAATGTGGAGAAGGTCTCCGACGCTCTGACCGTCGGCTTTGACACCTACCCCTCCGCAACGCTGGATGTGATGTTCGGCCGCTTTGCTCCCGTTGGCAAACTGCCCCTGACCCTGCCCAAGGGCGACGAGGTGCTGGCTGTGAACGCGGACGGTGTCTGCATCAGCCCCAACGACGTGCCCGGCTTTGCAAAGGATGCCTACATGCCCGACAGCATGAAGGACGAGAACGGCAAGGCTTACGCCTACCGTGATGCCGCAGGCAACTACTACGAGATGAACTTCGGCCTGACGTTCTGAGGGCAGCCCTCTCCGTCTCGCTCAAACCAAAGGAGACACTTTCCATGGCACAAACGCAGAAAAAACAGCAGGATATGGGCACGGGTGACGTGAAAAAGCTCCTGCTTCAGCTGATGATCCCCGCCGTTGTGGCGCAGGTGGTCAACCTGCTGTACAACATCGTGGACCGCATCTACATCGGACACATCTCGGGGATCGGCGCAGCGGCTCTGACCGGCGTGGGCCTGTTTACCCCCATCCTGATGCTCCTGAACGCCTTTGCCATGCTCATCGGCTCCGGCGGCGCGCCCCGCACCGCTATCGCCATGGGCCAGGGCGACAAGAAGCAGGCAGAAAAGATCGTCAGCAACAGCTTTACCATGCTGCTGCTCTTCTCGGTCGTCCTGACCATCGTCTTTTACGCCGCCGCACCCACCCTGCTGCGGCTGTTTGGTGCCAGTGACACCACCCTGCCCTACGCCCTGACTTACAGCCGCATCTACATTCTGGGCACCATCTGCGTGCTGATCGTGCTTGGCATGAACACCTTCATCACTGCGCAGGGCTTTGCCAAGATCAGTATGCTGACCACCGTTATCGGCGCGGTCATCAACATCGTGCTGGACCCCATCCTCATCTTTGGGCTGGGCATGGGCGTAAAGGGTGCTGCCATTGCCACCGTGCTGAGCCAGGCAGTGGGTGCCATCTGGGTCATCCGCTTCCTCACCGGCCCCAAGACCATCCTCAAGATCCGCAAAGAGGACATGAAGCTGGAAGGGAAGATCATCATGCCCGTGCTGGCACTGGGCATTTCCACCTTCGTCATGCTCTCCACCGAGAGCCTGCTGTCCATCAGTTTCAGCTCCAGCCTGGCCCGCTACGGCGGTGACGTGGCCGTGGGTGCCATGACCGTGATCACCAGCGCCTCCCAGCTGTGCACCATGCCCATCTCGGGCATCTGCCAGGGCGGCCAGCCGGTGATGAGCTTCAACTTCGGCGCAGGCAAGAAAGACCGCGTCAAGCAGGCATTCCGCTTCCAGCTGACCCTCTGCCTGAGCTACACCACCATCTTCTGGCTGCTGATGATGCTGGTTCCCGGTGCAGTGGCTGGCATCTTCACCTCGGATGCCTCCCTGATCGATTACACCACCTGGGCCATGCGCATCTACATGGCGGGTATCTTCTCCACCGGTGTCCAGATCGCCTGCCAGCAGAGCTTTATGGCGCTGGGTCAGGCCAAGGTCAGCCTGCTGCTGGCCTGCCTGCGCAAGCTCATCCTGCTCATCCCGCTCATCTTCATCCTGCCCCATGTGGTCGCGAACCCCGTGTTCGGCGTGTTCCTTGCCGAGCCCGTCAGTGACATCATCGCCGCCACCGTGACCGCCACCACCTTCTTCCTCCAGTTCAATAAGATCCTGGACAAGGGCGCTGGCAGGGTCTGATGCCTTGTCCGCCTGAAAATAATCATCCGTATCACCACAACCATCTGATCAAAAAAGGAGTATCCTCGTGGAAAAGAATGTTCTGAACACCGACCTGTCCGGCAAGGTTGCCGTGGTCACCGGTGCCAGCGGCACCCTTTGTTCCATTTTCGCCAAGGCTCTGGCCCGGGCAGGAGCCAAAGTGGCTCTGCTGGGCCGCAACATGGAGAAGCTGAAGGAGCTGGCCAATGCGATCGAGGCAGAAGGCGGCGTGGCCAAGGGCTACACCTGCAACGTTATGAACAAGGCCAACTGCCTGCAGGTGGCAGAGGAGGTGATGGCGGATCTGGGTCCCTGCGACATTCTGGTGAACGGTGCTGGCGGCAACAACCCCCGGGCCAACACCGACAAGGAATTCTTCGAGATGGCGGATCTGGACGATGACACCGTGACCTTCTTCGATCTGGACGAGAGCGGCGTGGAGATGGTGTTCAACCTGAACTTCATCGGCACCCTGCTGCCCACGCAGGCCTTTGCCCGGCAGATGGTGGGCCGCCCCGGCTGCAACATTATGAACATCTCCAGCATGAACGCCTACCTGCCCCTGACCAAGATCCCGGCCTACTCCGGCTCCAAGGCTGCTGTCACCAACTTCACCCAGTGGCTGGCAGTGCACTTCAGCAAGGTGGGCATCCGGGTCAACGCCATTGCCCCGGGCTTCTTTGCCAGCGAGCAGAACGCACGGCTCCTCTACAACGAGGACGGCACCCCCACCGCCCGCACCGAAAAGATCCTGGCTGCCACCCCCATGGGCCGCTTCGGCGACAGCGAAAAGGACCTGGTGGGTGCCCTGCTGTTCCTGCTGAACAACGAGGCTGCCGGCTTTATCACCGGTATCTGCCTGCCCATTGACGGCGGCTTCTCCGCCTACTCTGGTGTCTGATGAGGGCCCCGGCCTGAGCCGCAGACCCTGAGAGAAACAATAAGAGCCCCGGAGCTGCAGTTTCCATGCAGCCCCGGGGCTCTTTCTCGTTTTTTACAGACCGGCCAGCAGGATGGCCAGCACGGCTTTCTGCACATGGAGACGGTTCTCGGCCTCGTCAAAGATCTCGTCGGCGTGCTCCTCAAAGACAGCGGTGGAGATCTCCTCGCCCCGGTGCGCAGGCAGGCAGTGGAGGAGCATGGCATCGGGCTTTGCGCCCTCCATCAGCCTGCTGGTCACCTGAAAGCCCGCAAAATCCCGCAGGCGGCGCTCACTTTCGGGGGTACCGGGGGCCGTGTTCCATGCGGCGGTCACCACCACATCGGCATCCTTCACACCCTCGGCGGGGTCGGTGAGCAGGTGAAACTTTTCGCCATACTTGTGGGCGAACATCAGCACGTCAGCGGCGGGGCGGTAGCCCTCGGGGCAGACACAGGTCACACGCATCCCTGCCAGCAGGCCGCCCACGATGAGGCTGTTTGCCATGCTGCAGCCATCGCCAATAAAGCAGAGCATCTGGCCCTCCAGCGTGCCCCGGCGTTCCCGGATGGTCATCAGGTCGGCCAGCACCTGGCAGGGATGAGCATAGTCAGTCAGGCCGTTGATCACGGGCACACCGGCCAGCTCGGCAAACTCTTCCAGATCGCACTGACGGTAAGTGCGCCAGACCACGCAGTCGTAGTAGCGGCCCAGCACCCGGGCGGTGTCCTTGAGGGGCTCGCCCCGGCCGGACTGCAGCTCGGTGGCGGCGTTCATGTAATTGCCCAGACCGCCCAGCTGGTAGACACCCACCTCAAAGCTGGTGCGGGTGCGGGTGGAATTTTTGGAGAACATCAGCGCCACGCTCCTGCCCTTGAGCAGCGCCGGGGTCGTCCCGGCCTTCTGCTCGGCCTTGAGCTCCTCCGCCACATCAAGGATGTGGTGGAGCTCAGCGGGGGAGAGGTCGCTCATTTTCAGCAGATGTTTCATGCCTGCTCCTTTGGAGCCTTCTGCTCCATCTCGGTCAGCACCTCGTTCAGGATGCCCAGAGCCTTTTCCACATCGTGGGCGGTCAGGGTCAGCGGGGGCAGCAGGCGCAGGCGGCTCTTGGCCGTGAGCACCAGCAGGCCCTTTTCGCGGCAGGCGGCCAGCACGTCCGCGGCCTGGATGCCGCCAAAGAACTCGATGCCCACCATCAGGCCAATGCCGGAAAGGTTTTTGACCATGGGCAGCTTGGCCAGACCAGCACGCAGCTGGACGGCCCGCTCACTGACATTGGCCAGGAAGCTCTGATCCATCCGATCCACCACCACGTTGGCACCGGCGCAGACCACCGGGTTGCCGCCAAAGGTGGAACCGTGACTGCCGGGGCCCATGCCTTCGGCGGTCTTTTCGTTCAGCAGAACGGCACCGATGGGCAGGCCGCCGCCCAGGCCCTTGGCCAGCGTGACGATATCGGGCTTGAGGTTGTAGTGCTCACAGCACAGGAAGGTGCCGGTGCGGCCCACGCCGGTCTGCACCTCGTCCACGATGAGGACAAGGTCCTTTTCATCACAGAGGGCGCGCACAGCCTGCACATACTCAGGGTCCAGCGCCATCACGCCGCCCTCGCCCTGGATCAGCTCCAGCATAATGGCGCAGGTATGGCGGTCCACCAGTTCCCGGAGGCCCTCGATGTCACCGGCGGTGGTATAGACAAAACCCTCGTTGAAGGGGCCAAAGTAGTTGTGGAACACCTCCTGACCGGTGGCGGTCAGGGTGGCAATGGTGCGGCCATGGAAGCTGTTGACCAGCGTGATCACAACATCGCGGCCCTTGCCGTAGTGGTCAAAGCTGTACTTGCGGGCAGCCTTGATGGCACCCTCGTTGGCCTCGGCACCGGAATTTCCAAAGAAAACCTTGCTCATGCCGGTGCGCTTGCACAGCTTTTTGGCCAGCTTGCCGCAGGGGG
>ERZ1027232.944-NODE-944-length-14677-cov-4.163589_pt1 | contig 14677 bp, 5 predicted proteins | sample MGYA00519478_ERZ1027232 | MGnify/ENA primary metagenome ERZ1027232 (study PRJEB26926, sample SAMN06164468) | human gut metagenome | biome: ENVO:00009003; feature: ENVO:2100002; material: ENVO:00002003 | host: Homo sapiens | place: USA | collected 2012 ...
ACGAGATGTAGCTCCGTCTCGTGGGCTCGGAGATGTGTATAAGAGACAGTCAGATCACTGATCGAGGTGGTGTCGGTGACGGTCATCCCCAACTTCTCCTCAAGCGCCTTTTTGATATTCGGCTGATTGAGCAGTGCCGGAACGTAGGTGTCTACCAGTTCCGTCAGTGCGTCAAAGGTGGAATCGGCACTTGTGGAGTTCTTCCAGATGCCCTTGTCTTTGTCCGCTGCAAATGCAGTGAACCCGACAGAGCAGGTGGTGACCATCATTACTACAGCCAAAAATAGGCTGAGTAACTTTTTGCCCGTCTTCATAATTCATCTCTCCTTCTGATATGTTGACGAACTTGTCGTTTTGGATTCGCCTGGGCAGCGCGCCCTTTTAGCGGAGGATGTGCTTACAAGTTGCGTTAACAATTTGTTCACAATTCCTCTGCTAAAAGGGCGCAGGATACCCACGCGTACAACAAATACAGTATATTTATACCAAATATAGAACGGCAAGTCAATAGGTTTCCGAAAACTTTTTAACAAAATGTGAACGGGTGGGCAAAATTTCCCGATTTATAGCGAAATTCCGGCGCAATATTTTTTTTGCGTACTTATATATCAAGCCATGTTTGGCCCGGCCGACGGATCTGCGCTGCATTCTTATCTTGGATTTGTGTGGAGGATCAGGGCGCATTTATCGTTATTGCTGCATTCGACAACTGCTGACAGAAATTCCACCGGTTTTGGAGGAAAAATTGTGGAAAATCCTGTGGAACTTGTGAAAGTTTCCCGCCGTTACGCCAAAAAATCGATGGTGTAAAGGGGCACGCCTTTGCGTGTGAAAATCTCGCGTAAAGCATATAACCTTTACAAGTCGAAACTTGCAAAATAATGGACATTGTCTTTTAACTAAGCAATAAAATATGAACAAATTGTTAATTTCGTGTAAATTAAATTTGTCCGTTCGCACAAAAAACAGCAGCTCAAATTGTGCAACATTCCGAAAATCAGAAAAATCACGGCTCTTTATTGATTTTTGGTGACCATCGTGTTTTAATAAGAATGCGATAAATGTGTTTCTATGCGCATTTTCATAATGTATGGCGTCCGGCTGCAATGCCTTCATCCTGAATATCGGATTGCCCGATGGTCAGAGGATGGGACGGCGCGTACACGCAACCATTTATTCGTAAGAATTACAAATTACTATGGAGGTAAAAATTAGTGAAAGCTAAAAAGTTTTCCCGCAAGTTGCTTGCGCTCTTTTTGGCGGTCTTGATGGCGATGAGCTGTTTCTCCGGTGCTATGGTCGCTTCCGCGGCTAATGCTTCGGCAAACACCAAGTACCATGACCAGGACTTGGACTTCAACTCACTGGGTTGGCCCATCCTCAATGATGAGCAGGCCTGCACAGCCCTTTTGGACTTTGTGGATCTGACTCTTGCCCAGGCAAACATCGCACCGATGAATATCGACCTGAGCGTTCTTGGTAGCATCACCATCAAACTGGGCAGCGTGGATGAGGTGCTTAAAACTGTTCAAGATCTGGATTCTTTCCTGAACAGCAAGTCCGCACTGCTTCTGCTGGCCGGCGATGCCCGCTATGTAGATTTGAGCGCAGTTGACGGAATGTCCCGCAGCAAAACTTCCTCTACCGATATTGTACGCGGTATTGTGAAGCTGGTTCGGAACATTTCTTCCGACGCGGGTCCTGAAGGCGCCAACGGCAATATCGTAAAGAAGTTGCTGCGCGGCGATCTTGGCCTTGGTATCGTAAACAGCTTCTTGAATGTTTACAAGACCATCGGCGACCTGATTGGTATGCCCAACGGCTATCAGAGCAATATGGTATATAATATTGTTCAGCAGCTGGTTCTGGAGAATACCGGTTGGTTTACTGCGGAAGAGAAGGCTCAGATCCGGAACAATCCCAGTCTGGAGACCAGCAAGCTGGATTCCGTCCTGCTTGATAAGCTCTCCACCCAGTTGCTCAGCAACATTACCGCACAGATTACATACGCCGACGGTACCAATTCTCGAGACAGATACGCACAGTATATGGAGAATGGTTCCGCACCGTATATTGACACGACCAACCTGCATTATGTAACGCAGGAGGATCATGACAAGAACGGCGAGGCCATCGGTAATGTATATCTGTTCCGCTACAAGGATCAGAAGCTGGTGCTGAAGCCCACAGATACGCTGTTTGACTTTGGCTTCCAAGCCTTTGAGATGGTGTGGAACACCGCCTTGAAGGATACGCTGGGCCAGTTGAATTCCGGTGTGGGCGGTTACGACTACAACTACTATATGTGGTACACCGGTGCCACGACCCACAACACGGCTTGGGACTACAGCAATGTAGCCAACAACTACGCCGCTGCCGATGTGCAGGCTTGGGCCGCTTATGAGTGCCAGAAGGCTGCAAAGAACTTGAAGCCCGGCCAGACCCTTGGCGAAGAGTACAAGGATGCGGCTTCCTATCTGGCTTACATCAAGGCGGATCTGGAGAAGTACAACAGCCGTGACCTGGTGAAGAATCCTACCTACACCTGGAGAGATATTGACTCCACCACCCTGTTCAACAAACTGCGTTACAGCCCCATGTCTGTTTACTACTTTAAGCAGGCCACCGGTCCCCTGAACTGCAGCTTTGCTGAGACCGGTATGAAGAACATTGAGGCATTCATGGCAAATGATTACAGCAGCTACAGCTCCATGCTGGCAGCGCTGAATGATTTCCTGGTTGCCGCAGTAAAGGACTTCCTGCCGAGTTATGATGCCAGCGTTCTGACGAAGGTGAATTCCGATGATCCCGGCAATGTAGCGCAGACCCTGGTTGGCAATATGCTGAAGGTGCTGCAGTACATCTGTGATCAAACGGATGCGAACATTCTCGGCGCCTTCTATAATAAGAATGGCGAGGGCACTGCTCTGACCGAGGCCAATTTGGAGAGCGCGATGATTCCGTTTGCAATTTCTGCACTGCGGAATATCCCCGACTTCAAGAAGGGCATCCACAATGAGGACCTGGACGCTTGCGACGATGCAGAGGGCGTAGCTGCTCTGGCGTTGCAGCTGTATCTGGGCTATGTGCTGCCGGATCACGACTACTCTTCTCTGGTGCAGAAGGGCGCAGACGGTAAGTACGATGTAACCATCGACAATCTGCTGCTGATGGCTCGTGATGCTGTGGGTTATGTAATGAGCCCCTATATTATCATGCACGACAAGGACGGCAACCTGTGGAATCCGGAGACCGCTACTCTGAATGACGGCGTTTCTCTGTTTGATCTGCTGAATTCCGTTGTTGTTTACTATGCCGGCACCGACACCTTTAAGGACGGCGAGCATGGCAAGGGCCTTGCCAATCTTCTGGGCGTTTGCGACACCAACGGCAATTGCCTGGTGAAGCTGTCCAACTCCCTGTGGGAGAACATCAATGTGATCGCCAACAAGCTGTTGCCTGTTGCAGGCGTGCTGCAGTATGGCGATTCTGCAAAGAAAGGCGCTTTGAATTCCGAAGAGCTGATCTACACCGATGTGATCCAGGGTATGCTGAATATTGGTGTGGCAGATGCCAACGGCCAGTATGGCGCAACCGGGTTTGTAACCCGTCTGCTGACCATGGTTTCCGCACCGCCTATCAAGAGCGAAGGCATTATCCGCACCGTTTACAATGTATTGGCTGATCTGGTGAACGTTGTATTCGGCGGCCGCTACGGCACAGCCCGTAATGTGGTTCCCGCTGCTGCGACCAACAATCATCCCTTCGACGATCTGCTGCAGAAGGATACCTTTGCCGGTACTTCCAGCGACAGCAGTTTCGGCGTACTGGGTACCCTGGTATACAATGTGTATGAAGCCAGCGGCGGTGTAGGCGGCGACAGCGGCAAGACCGATACGATCCTGCCCGGCGCTATGTACACCGTACAAGCTGTGAACAATTTGATCGGCGGCCTGATCACCACTTTGGCGGATCATAACATGAAGCTGGCTTCCGCTCGTGTGGCAGACAGCAACTTGACCCTCAGCTATGGCGGTAACACCACCACCACAACGCTGACGGTTACCAATAACTGCTACGGTCTGAACCGTGCGGTAAAGAACGCCGATGGTAACTTCGTTGCTCGTGGCCGTTACAACATTGAGATCACGAATGTGGTTTCCGATAACAGTGCTTGCACCGTAGACTTCTCCAGCAAGACAGTTGTTCCTGAGAAGTCCGCTTCCTTCACTGTTACCAACGGCGGTTTTGATGAAGATACTGTAGTAACTTACACCGTTACTTACAACATTATCGACACCAACACCAACCAGGCCCTCTACACCGGCCTGACCTGCAAGACTTATCAGTTTGTGACTCCGCAGAAGAACTGGTCCGATTCTGTGTATCCGGGCGGTTCTCAGGACAGCAGATTCTCCAATGGTTCTTCCGGTAAGACCGCCGATGGTCAGGCTACCGTGAACAACACCGGTTACTTTGGTAACGCTTACCTGAACCAGAAGCCGTTCCGTGTAAGCTATCCTACCGATATTGTTCTGGCAAGCTCTAACCTGGATGCAGTGAAGAACTACAAGATTCGTCTTGGCTATGACCGTACCCTTGCCGGTTCTCCCGACAAGACTTTGGACGGCGTTTTTGCTTACAGCACCAGTTCTGTTAAGGATTCCTTTAGCAACAAGACCGTAACTGTGAACAATTCCAACATGATGGCTGCGTTTGATAAGTTCACCGGTGATGTGCTGAACTACGAAAAGGTAGACTACACCACCGATGGCGGTCAGACTTGGGTCAAGGGTGTGGCCGCAAGCCAGGTTCCCTCCAACGGCGTATCTCGTGTGAACCACGCTTACACGCTGAGCGAGCTGAACGGCGGCAAAGCGCTGGCTGCAGCTGTTAAGGATAGCAATGGTTATTACACCGCTGTTTATCTGAAGAGCGGCTCCGGCGACTTCGCTTACAGCAACTTGCTGGGCAAGGTTTCCGGCGCAACCGGCATTGACGGTCTGTACATCCAGACCGGTTCCGTGACTCTGTCTAAGGACAGCTCCTCTTCCCTGGATCTGTTCAAGTATGATGGTTCTACGGATATTTCTCAGGTGTCCAAGAAAGAAGTGAAGTTGAGCTTCTTCTGCGACAAGAACCCGGCAACCGGTAGCTTGAAAGTAACCGTTGCTGACGATGGTAACCGTAGCCAGTTCAATAGTGCATACGATTCTTTGAACAGCTACATTAAGAACTACAGACCTTCTGACTTCAAGGATTACGATAAGGCCAGCGGCTCTTCCGCAACCTATGATGCAGCAACCGCTGCTTTGGCTGCCGGTTTTGAGGCCCGTCAGTCTCCGCTGAATCTGTCCACTGCCGGCACTCTGTCCAGTGCGTTCACGAAGACGCCTGTTACCTCTGAGGTGAAGACCGTGATCGGCGAGCCTGCAACCAAGCCTGTAACTTCCTTGGATCAGCTGCCTGCAGCTCTGGCTGCTTATGCAACCACTGACGGCAATTATTACTATGCTGACAGCGCTATGAGCCAGCCTTATTACACCACGGAGGCTCTGACCGATGCTGATGTAACGGTTCAGACTTCCACCAATGTTGGTGGTCAGGCTTACACCGTGGGTATGGATAAGACCGGCCAGGTTGTTGTGAAGAGCGGTTCTTCCTGGTACTTCCTGAACACCCCGGCTTATGCCACCGCATGGGATACCACCACTTATAAGGATGCTCCCTATGCGATCAACGGTGCTGAAAAGGAAGGCACCTTCAATCAGGCGAAGTTCGTTTACTACAATGCCAATGGCGTTGCCGTGAGCAAGGACTTCACTGTGAAGCACATGGTTACCGAGAAGTCCATTGTCAACAATGGTGAGGAAACCCGTGCACTTGCCATGCAGGCAAGAGACAAGATGCGTTATGCTGTGGATCAGTGTGCGCAGATGCTGAGCGTTACCGTTGCCGGTCAGATCTTCACGGATGTTTCTTCCATTCGTGACGGTATGACGGACGCCAACTTCGATCTGCCCGAGTACCAGAAGATGGTATCCGTGGCGAAGGATGCTGAAAAGATGTACGCTGCAGATATTTACCTGAAGAGTGACGAGTCCAAGACGGTGCTTGCCACCTGCGGTTGGAACCAGATCGACAAGACCATTGCTGACCTGGCGAACACCAACGGTAATGACGCTGCGGATTACACCTATGCATTCTCCACCAGCACTTCTTCTTTGCTGATTGAAGAGGCTGTTCGTATGTTTAAACTGTACATGGGCACTGTGACCGAGCGCGGCTATATCGGCGACAAGGTGGAGGCTGAGGTTTCTCACGCCAGCGGCAGCGCTTACAGCGCAATGACCACCACCTGGACCGACACCGGCAAGACCGATGCAGACGGCAATGCCATCAAGAATGCTGCAATCGCCACCACCGCGACTTCCGCGAAGTACGGTGCTGTTGAGGGCGGCAAGCTGGTTAACAAGGGCGAGAAGGTTTACACCGACGAGTCCTGGACCAACTATGTGAACGCACTGGCTGCTGCTGTAGATGTTGCGACCACCGGTAATGGCGACTACGCCCATAAGGACGCTGCCACCTATGTTCCGGCTGATAAGGACAACTACACAGCCAATCTGTCTGCTTGCTTCACCGCTTACAAGAACCTGGTAGATGCAGAGAACTCCCTTGAGGAAGGCACTGCTCCCTCCGGCTTCGCTGTAACCGGTAAGGTGCTTGCTCTGGCGAACACCAGCGGTAAGGTTGCTGGTAATGCATTTACCGTTGTTGGCTGTGATGTGATCATCAATGGCGAGACTGTGGCTACCACCGGTCAGGATGGTACCTTTACCATTCCGTCTTTGGCTGCCGGTAAGTACACGGCAACGCTCAGCTACCAGCATGGCTATGACCGTAACATCACCATTGAGGTGAAGGACGGTAATGTGGATCTGGGCAGCTTTGGCATGGTTGCTTGTAACTTTAAGAAGGATGCATCGATCGATGCTTCCGACTTTAGTGCTTATAAGCGTGCAACCGGTAAGAAGAGTACTGACTCTGCTTATAATGCGGCTTGCGACTTCAACCATGACGGTAGCATTGATGCTACGGACTACAGCATTTATAAGGCATTCTCCGGTAAAAACCTGAGCGACGCTATTTACGGCTAAATCCTAACTTAAAGTACCCTGGCGGTGCTTCGGCACCGCTTGGGTCACACTGATTTTGATTATGAAATTGAACAAACTCAAGAGAACACTTGCTGCTTTCTTATCGTTTGTATTGATTTTGACCTTAACCTCTATAACCCCTCTGGCTGCCCAGGGTACCTTGGGCACCGAGAAGCCCCACCTCTCCTGTACCTTTACGGACAGCGAGGGCAAGGCTGCAGACGGCAATGCACTGTCTGCCGGGGATTACACCGTATCCTTTACGCTTTCCGGTATGCAGTCCTTTGCCGTGATGCAGTACACCATGTCTTATGACGCGGCTGTGCTGACGGTCAACGGTCACAGTGATCTGCTGTCGGACAGCAAGCCGGATCAACTGCGGGGCCTTGGCGCCGCCGGTGTGCTGGTGCAGAATGGGACCATCAACTTTGGTTTTATCACCAGGGTGGACCAGATTGCAACGACCACCGCCATTGACGCGGCGGGTCAGCTCCTTTTGAAGTTGCAGGTTACCGTTGCTACGGAAGCGCCTGTGGACTTTGCAAAGATCGTGACCTTGGATACGGACCCGAACCAAACCTTCATTGAGGCAGATTATGCGGATTACGCCGACTATGGCACGGCTGACCAGGACTGTTATGCATTGGTCACCGCCTTTGACGGCTATAATGCTACGCTGTATCCCATGACAGCGGATCTGTCACCGGCCACCGGCCATGCCGTTACCGGCAGGGTGCTGGCGCTGGCCAATACCAGCGGCAAGGTCGCCGGCAGTGCATTTACCGTCATCGGTTGTGATGTGCTGATCAATGGGGAAGTTGTGGCTACCACCGGCGCAGATGGCGTATTTACCATTCCGTCTTTGGCAGCCGGTACTTATACCGCTACGCTGAGCTATGCCTACGGCTATGACCGTGACATTGAGATCACGGTTGCTGACGGTGATGTGGATCTGGGCACCTACGGTATGGTTGTTTGTAACTTTAAGAAAGATGCAACTGTTGATGCATCTGATTATAGTGCTTATAAGCGAGCAACCGGTAAGAGTAGTTCCGACGATGCTTACAATGCTGCGTGCGACTTTAACCACGATGGCAACATAGATGCAACCGATTACAGCATCTATAAGGCGTTTACCGGTAAAAATCTAAACAATGACATTTATGCAAATGCATAAAATAAGGAGGATTTCATAGCATGCGCAAAAGCGTAAAGAAAGTGATTTCCGGTGTGCTGGCAGGTATGATGATCCTGACAGCTGCTCCGATTTCTGCTATGGCCGCAGATTATCAGTTGGGCGATGTAATCGCTGACTCTGATGTTTGCGCTCCCCAGACTTTGCAGCCGAAGATTGATGTAGTGTGGACCCCTTACACCGGTAAGGGCGGTGCATTCGTTAATGATGGCGATGAGAGCTGGGTAGCAGACGGTACCACCGTAAATGACCTGAGCAAGCACTCCGTTGAAGGTAAGACTGTTGAGGAATTGCCTTCTAACAGTAAGTATGGCAACGTTGGTTTTGTTGCTTGTACCTTCATTTTGAGAGATACCGCCGGTCAGTTCGGCGCCACCCAGTTCAAGTTTACTTGGGACAAAGCTCTGACCATTGGTAACCGTATGGGCAACACCGGCAGCTTTAAGACTACACCCGCATTCGAGGGTACCGGCGCCGAAACCCTGTATAATTCAAATTGGGAACCCTATATGACTGACGATGCTTCTGCTTTGAGCACCACCGATGCATATATTTCCTTTGGTAACCCGCTGGATGCCAACAACAACGACGCGGCTGTGACTCGTTGGGTTGGCGAGACTTCCAGCATTGGTGATCCGGATGCCGGTACCGTGATCAATGGTCTGTACATCTGCACCATCGGTTTCAAAGTAAAGGCCGGTACTACCATCAGCGATGACCTGCTGCACTTTGAGCGTGCTGAGTATTGTGGTATTCCTTACAATGCTTTCGGTACGGATGTTCCGTATATGTACACCCTGACCGGTAAGTCTTGGAGTGAGGGTACCCCCGTTGGTACCATCGAGTGCCCCATGAAGGCATCTGCTCCGGAGACCAAGTCTTACACCGTTAAGTATGTGACCGAGGATGGCAAGGACCTGGGCACCGAGACTGTGGAAGAGGGCAAGAGCCCCGCTTCTGTACCGGCTCTGCCCACTAAGGATCCCGATGCTGCCGGCCACTACAGCTATGCTTGGGATAACGATCCCACCACAGCGACCATCTCCGCAGACACCATCTTCACTGCTAAGCTGACCACCACGCCGCATAATCCGCAGACTCTGGAAAGCAACATTGTGGATGCCACCTGCGATAAGGCTGGTTCTAAGACCGTGACCACCAGCTGCTCTGTTTGCGGCTATGTGATCAGCGAGAATAACGTGGTTATCCCCGCTACCGGTCATGCTTGGGGCCAGTGGAAGCATGACGCTGCAACTGCTGAGGCTGATGCCACCCATACCCGCGTTTGCGGCAAGGACGCTTCTCACACGGAGACCAAGGCCTGTGACTTTACTTCTCAGGTAACGCAGAACCAGACTTCTGATCTGCCTGAGATTACCACTTACACCTGTAAGGACTGCGGCTACTCCTACGCTAAGGAGACCAAGCCCGCTCTGGGTCATACCCACAACTACGGCGCTCCCGTTGCTGATTACACCAGCGGTGAGGCCTTCGTTGAGGGTAAGAATTACACCCACACTGCTACCTGCACCGGCGAGGGTACCTGCAGCCAGCCTACGAAGACTGACAAGTGCACCTTCAACAATGGTGTGGAGACCAAGGCTGCTACCTGCACCGAGCCCGGCGTGAAGACCTTCACCTGCACCGAGTGCGGCGGCACCTACACTGTAGCGATCCCGGCTACCGATCATAACTGGGGTGACTGGAAGCATGTTGAGGGCACCGAGGGTGCTGATGCAAAGCACAGCCGTGTATGCGCCAATGACGCTTCTCACACGGAGACCAAGGCCTGCGACTTCACCGCTAAGGTGACCCAGGAGGCCACTTTGGATCAGCCCGAGATCACCACTTACACCTGTAAGGACTGCGGCTACTTCTACACCAAGGAGACTGCGCCGGCTCTGGCTGGTGTGACCGTAACTGTAAATGCTGTGGAGAACGGCTCTGTAACCCTGGCAGGTCAGGATGTGACCGCCGGTGGTTCTAAGAAGTTCGCTGAGAACGGCACTTACACCCTGGTTGCGACTCCCAATGCGGACTGCACCTTCGTAGGCTGGCAGACCGGTAACAAGATCGTTTCCACCGATGCTACCTACACCACCGTGGCTATCGCTGACATCACTTACACGCCTGTGTTCGCTGAGTCCGCTAAGCCCGTTCAGTTCACCTTTGTTGATATGTTCAACAACGTGATCTCTTCTCAGCCTGTTGCTTCCGGCGCAGATGTGAAGATCCCGCAGGCACCCACCTACACCGGCTACACCTTCACCGGTTGGTCCGTAGATGAGGCTGCCATTAAGGCCGCTACCTCCTCCATGACTGTTTATGCACAGTATGAGAAGGACGCTGCCGCTACCTACACTGTAACCACTGACGCTGATGCTACCGTTGCTTACGGCAGCAACTCCGCACAGGGCACTCTGGCTGACATTCCTTACGGCACCCAGGTAACCGTGTCTAAGGCCGACGCTACCGCTTGGGCTATCGACGGCAAGATCGTTGCTTACGGCGACAGCTACACCTTCTATGTTGCATCTGATGTAACTGTGAAGGCGGCTTCCGCTACCACCCAGGCTCCCGTTGTGGCTGCTGTTTCTGCCAACCAGGTTGCCGGTTCTTACAAGGTTGAGTTCGTTGCTACCCGCGCTATGGTGGATGGCTGCACTTACCTGAAGTCCGGTTTTGTGTATGGTAAGAACCTGACTGACGCTGACTTGACTCTGGCCAATGTTGGCAAGAAGGGTTCCGCTGATAACTCCGGCGTTGTGAAGGCTGCTTATGCCAACAGCACCGAGGGCAGCACTCAGTTCATCCTGAGCTATGGTCTCTCCGCTCAGAACGGCACTGCCTCTGCTAAGGCATTCTTGACCTACAAGGATCAGAAGGGCAAAGTGCAGACCGTGTACTCTGATGTGATGAACCACACTTACGCTTAATCGCGTAAACACCTATTTATCGCTCCTGCCGGCGGGCAACTGCCGGCAGCGATATAAGGCAATTTAGGAATAGGAGGAATGTCTTCATGAAAGAAGCTTATTCTAAGCCTGTTGTCGACGTCAAGGAATTTCAGCAGATCAATGTGATGACCGCAAGCGGTCCTGAAATTATTGGTGGCGAAGACGACTAATTGCAATTAGTAAAATAATTGCTCGAGCGAAAAGAGCCGAGGGAGCAATCCCTCGGCTCGATTTTTTTTGCTTTACCGGTGCGGTCGGTTGGTTGCACCGGGTCGGTATTGTACGGATCGGCGGGGTGACCGTCGGCTTTTTTTGTTTTTCTATGGCAATGGAGCGGCACTTATGGTACAATGAAAGCAGACGAAACGAATTGGAGGCGGCGGTATGAAAAAAATGACAAAGGGCCTGGCGTGCCTGGTGCTGGTGTTGGTACTGGCCTGCTGTGCCCTGCCGGGGGTCACTTACGGTGCCACCACCTCGGTAGATCTGAACCAGAACTACCTGTTCCGTACCCGGACGAATGCCTTTTCCTTTGGCGCCGGTGAGACGGCAAACCTGACCTTTACGCCCCAGTACACGGCGGAATACACCTTAAAGCTGTACGGTCATGTGACAGGCGGGCGGAATATCCGTGCCAGCCTGACGAACCCGGACGGCACGGTCACGGCCTTTGAATACCCTAACCGTACCGGTTCTACCGTTAAGGATTACAGCCATCCGTACCTGACCGCTACCTTGGAGCAGGGCAAAACCTATACCTACTCGGTTTGGGGCTGGACGGCAACCAGTACCGGCGCAACGGTAGACGTGGACTTTACCAGCGGCGAAAGCGGCACCCTTTCCAAGGAGGTAGGGCTGCGGCTGTATCTGGACCAAACGGAATTTACTGCCTACAGCCAACAGGCGGTGCTGAATGCAATGAAGCTGCTGATTGTGGATCGCACCGGTGTCCACTTAGAATGGAAGTATAAGGATGCGATGGGGAGCCTGTTGGTGGGCGGCGCCGATGTGATCGTGGATCTGTCCGCTTGCGGTGCTTGCGGCAAGAACACGGTACAGGTGCACTATATGGGCTACACCGCCACGGCGGATTTTAATTTGGCCCACGACTATTCTGTGCTGCTGGAACGGGTGGCGGCTACGCCCACTGCCCGCGGTTATGACCTACTGGGATGCAGCCGGTGCAGCGCTACCACACGGGCGAATTTTGTAGATTACGACGGCTTTTGCATTGCTACCCCCGGCGCGGATATGGGCGCACTGCTGTTTAACGATACGGACGTGACCGCCGGCGGCCGGATTTATGTAGATCGGGGCAAGGACTGCACGCTGCTGGCTCTGCCCAATAGCGGCTGCCGTTTTGCCGGTTGGCAGCAGGGGAATAAGATTCTGTCCGGCGATGCCAGTTATACCTTTACCCCGGTGGCCAGCGCCACCTACACGCCGCTGTTTTTGGACGACAGCGACCGGCTGACTTTTTTGTTTATTGACCCGTTTTCCAATGTGCTGTCTTATCAACAGGTGGACAGTGCCGCGGATGTAAAGATCCCCACGCCGCCTACCTACACCGGCTATACTTTTGTCGGCTGGTCCTACACGCCGACGCAGATCCACAGCTCCACCGGATCCCTGACCGTGCAGGCACTGTACCGCGCCGGTGGAGCCAAGCAGCTGACCATCACCGCCCCCGGCTGCACCTTGCAGTGCGGCAGCCAAACTGCCCGGGACAGTCTGACTGTTGCCTATGGGGCGCGGGTTACTGTGTCTGCGGCAGATGCCAAGGGCTTTTCAGCCGATGGGCGGGTGCTGGGTTATGGCAGCCGGTACAGCTTCTATGCGGTTGCCGATTTGGCGCTGGAGAAGCGCACCGATGATCTGACGCCGGTACCCTCTGTGTCGCTGCTTTCCGCCCAGTTGCAGTCGGATACCGGGCGGGTGATGTTTGCCGCCACCCGGTCCATGGCCGGGGAGGGGAACCGACTGGTGACCTCCGGCTTCCTGTACGGCAAGAATTTGGCAGACGATGACCTGGTGTTGGAGATGGCCGGTAAGCCGGGCACCGGTACGGACGCCGGCACGGTGCGCTGCGCTCAAAACCGCTCTACGGAGTCGGAAGGCCAGTTTGTGCTGTACTACGGCATTTCCGCCCATGTGGGCACTGCCGCCGCACGGGCGTACCTGACTTATGCAGACGCAGACGGCGCCCTGCACACGGTGTATTCCGCCGTGCTGCGCTATACCTATTGACAAACTTTCCTGTTTACAATCCGCCCGGCCTGTGCTACAATAAGGGCAGCAAAGGAGTGCGATTATGAAAAAAACTATACGCCTGGGCAGTTTTCTACTGGCGTTTCTACTGCTGGTGTGCACCCTGCCGGTGACGGCATGGGCGGCGTCAACGTCATATGATTTAAGCCATGCCTTGTTTCGTTCTGCTGAGACCCAAAAACATGTAGTTTCCTATGCAAAAGGCGAAAAGGCCACGCTGACCTTTACCCCTCAGTACACGGCGGAGTATACTCTCAGCTTTTTTGTACACAATCCGAAGGGCGAAAGCGGACGCAATGCGCACGCAAGTTTGACTTTCCCGGGCGGAAAGGTGCAGGAAGGGGAGTATCCATACCGTCCCAACGCCAAGGATTATAGCAGACCTTATATAACCGCCACCTTGGAAAAGGGCAAAACATATACCTACCATGTTTGGGGCTGGTTGCCTACCAGTGAGGCTTCCGATGTAGATATTACATTTATCAGTGGTGCAAGCGGTGCGCTGACGGAGGAACTGGGGCTGCGTGCTTACTTGCAGGGCAAGACGGTGTTTAACGGCTATAATCCCCAGGCGGTGCTCAATGAATTGAAACTGCTGGTGGGATTTAAGAACGCCACCCAGCCTTTGGAATGGTGTTATAAAAATGCCGGCGGTGTGCTGAGCATTAACGGCGCCGATGTGATTGTGGATATGTCCGGCTGCGGCGCCGAGGGCATGAACACCATGGCGGTGTACTACCAGGGCTATCGCGCCGAGGCGAAATTTGAAATCCGCAGTCACGAGCATAATTACGAGGCGGGGGATTCAGTACTGCCCACCTGCACCACTGCGGGCTACACGCCTTACTTCTGTACCATTTGCGCAGATGAGGTGCACCGGGATATTGTTCCGGCGCTGGGTCATAATTACAAAGAAAAAAGCCGTGCCTTGACCAAGGCCACGACTTCTAAGGACGGCAAACGGACGGCAACTTATGCTTGTACCCGTACCGGCTGCAAGGCCACATACACCAAGACCTTGCAGACATACTATAAAGCCAGCAATATCAAGCTGAGCAAAACCGCCTATACCTATAACGGCAAGGTGCAGCGCCCCG
>ERZ1027232.967-NODE-967-length-14423-cov-4.394557_pt1 | contig 14423 bp, 7 predicted proteins | sample MGYA00519478_ERZ1027232 | MGnify/ENA primary metagenome ERZ1027232 (study PRJEB26926, sample SAMN06164468) | human gut metagenome | biome: ENVO:00009003; feature: ENVO:2100002; material: ENVO:00002003 | host: Homo sapiens | place: USA | collected 2012 ...
TCTCAAATTGCTGCGTTTCCGAGTTCAGGACTCTCCATCCAATAGCGTATGCCAACGTTTGATAACCGGCAGGTTTACCCGTTCCGAATTCTTCTTTCTCAATGCCGACTATATCCAGAATGGTTCTGTCCGGATGTTCCGGATCAGGGACTGACTTATAATAAATATTTTCAGGTACTTTATCAATACCCGGTATATAGGTACCATTGGCAACCAACCCCCAATTAATCATTTCAAAATAGAGATTATAGATCACCTCACTGTACTTATTCCAACGGGCCAAGTCATATTTACGGATACTTTCACCCCCAAATTCCCATTTTCGTTCGTCCATGATTGCTTTGAAGAAATCGTCTTCACTATTCAGGCTTTCTACGTAAGATTCTACTTTCGAAGCCCACAAAGAAGAATCAAACGCACGCCGCCTTACCCTCTTCATCGCTTCCTTTGCATCATCACGCGGTCCGAACCGCTCGTTCACCGCTTCAGCATACATCAACAACACATCTGCAAACCTCATGCGTATGCTATTGATACCCGTTCCCGCACCACTGGAAGAGCCTAACGGAGACTTCATTTTAAGTTTCGACCATTTACCTACTCCCATGCCGGCGATTCCCATATCCATCTCCTGATTCAGGTTCTTATCGTATTTGTAAGGAGCACACGTAACGTCACGACGCAAATCATCCCCATCAAATGTAAACATATACGTACCACAATAATGCAGATAATTGCTGGCACTTCCGTACTCGTGCTTGTCACCGGCAATCGTTACACCTACATTATACCCGTAACGGCTGGTCACACTTTTCAGCATAGGGATAGCAAAAATCACATCGTCATTATTCGCCGTCGTCCAATTGCATTCATTGTACCAAAGTTCTTCGTAACTCTGTTTCAAATCATGCTTGTTTTCCTTGATTACTTTACCCAGATAGGTGATAGCGATATCATAATAATGCTCGAAATTGTCACCACGTTCCATATATCCCACGTTGTCCGGATTCTCTTTATCGGGACGTAAAGACCATCCTCCACGATACAAAGCCAGTTGTCCGATAAGTGCCTGGCAATATTCGCGGGAAGCACGCTCTACCCCGTAATCCAGATCGGCGGCATATTTCATCATCGGCTCTACATCAATCAACTCGTCAATCAGGTATTCCAGTATCTTGTTCCGTTCCGTCACACCGACTGAAAAGAAATCATCTGTGGATTTCGAAGGTTCGGTCACAAAGACGACATCTCCCCATGTACGAATCAAATCCAGATAAAGCATCGCACGAAGTGTTTTCACCTCTCCGTACATCTGTTGTATTTCAGTCGGTCCCTCCTCTTTTATCTGTAAGGAGAACAAAGAGGAATTTTCCATTTCATGCAGGAAGTCGTTCGCATAATTGATCACGGAATACATATTGTTCCATGTACTATTCAACGTATTCCAGTAGGGTTTGGAATCGAAACAACCGATATCCGCACCGGTGGCCGCTACGGTATTATTCTTAAAGGAAGACATTTCTACATCCGTATTCGTATTCAGGCTGTTGGCAAGCGTACTGCCATACATACCGTCTTCTGTCATTGCAGAATACATTTTAGTCATCAAGGCTTTGGCTTCCTCTTCTGAAGTAAAAACATATCCGGGGGTAAATCCTGAAGGAGGCTCCACATCCAGAAAGTCATTACAAGATGTGAAAGAGAGCATCGCGCAGGCTATGGTTGAATATAATAACTTCTTATTCATTGTTCTTTCATTTTAGTTAGTTTATTAAAAGGTCAATTGCACACCGAACGTGTATGTGCGGCTTCTCGGATATCTGTTATTATCGATATTCGGCGTTAATCCGGTAGCAATATCTACCTCCGGATCATAACCGCTATATCCGGTAATCGTAAAGAGGTTGTAACCTGACGCATAGAAACGTACTCTGCTCAAACCCACTTTATTGGTCCATGCACGTGGCAGTGTATAGCCGATAGTAGCCGTATTGAGACGCAGGAAAGAACCGTCTTCCACTGCATATGACATTGCAATGGGACGTCCGATAGAAGTCGGATTCCACATCGTCGCATTCTTATTAAACTCTGCAAGAATTTCCGGACTGTAACGAATTTCATTACCCATATCGTCAAAATTACGCCAACGCTTCGCAGCAGAAATATCCATACTGAAATTGTTGTAATTATTGCTTGCCCATGTAGTCATCATTACTTTATTAGCATTGAACACATCGAAATCATACATGAAATTAAAGAATGCACTTACATCAAAACCTTTAAAAGTTGCATTTAATCCAAATCCTCCCGAAAACTTCGGAGTAGTATTACCGATCACAGTACGGTCGTCATCCGTCAACGTATACGGGTTGGCACTATTTTCATCCACCGGAGTGAGTTTTTTAAATTTGGCATTACCCGGACGCGGGTCACCGGACAACGGGCTGGAGTTTACGACTCCGTCTTTCAATGTCCATGTTCTGGATTTTGAATCAAATGGCTTGAAATCATCCACTGTATAGAAACCGTCATTCACAAATCCATAGATCAAACCGGTAGTACCTCCTACGTAGGCACGATAATCATCTGAATTCAAGAGTTGAGAGCCAGCCCAGCCAGAAGAAAGCACCATTTCCTTTTCACCCCTTGCCAGTTTGTCGATCTTGTTTTTATTACGACCGATATTAAACGTCGCGTTCAATGTAAAGTCCGGACGGTCCATGATATAACCGGTCAGAGACAACTCAACCCCTCGGTTTGAAGTCTGCCCCACATTCTCCATAAGATGTGTGTAGCCTGTATAGCCGGGAATAGTAGAAGAAAGCAGTAAGTCTTTCACCGTGTTCCAATAGAATTCCAATGATCCGCTTAACCGTTCTCTGAAAAAGCCGAAGTCAACGGCAAGGTTACGGGTAATGGTAGTCTCCCATTTTACATGGGGATTATACAGTTCTTTCGTGTTATAAAATTGATAATAGTACCGGCTCGTTTCTTCCCAACCCGCAGGCCGGCTGCTGCTGATACCATACAATTTCTGATAAATATCGGAAGAGATACGGTCATTTCCAGAAGCACCATAACTTACTCTCAATTTAAGATTCGACACCACTTCACTCTCTTTCAAAAAGTCCTCATTAGACATACGCCATGCAACAGCCGCTGCCGGGAAAAATCCCCAACGATTGCCTGAAGCAAACTTCGATGAACCATCGGCACGCAAGGTCACAGTAGCGAGATATTTATCCTTATATCCATAGTAAGCACGACCGAAAAAAGAAGAAATGCGTGTGGGCGAACCGGCAGAAGACTTATTTTCGTAAGGAGTACCCAAAGACAGGTTATCAAATGCCTTTTCCGCAGTTGTATTCACCGGAAAATAGCGGGTAGTATAGGTCTTACGGCTGGATTGGGAACTCTTCATTTCTTGTCCGACCATCAATTGGATATCATGCGTATCATCCAACATAAAGTTGTAGTTAAACACATTGGATAATTGCCATTTGGAACCTTGAGACATACTCCACTCAGCCATTGGCTGGTTATTATTATTCTTGGCGTTAGATGTATCAGTGCCCCAAAAACGTCGAGACTCCTCTGCATTATTTTCAAAGCCGAATTCCGTACGGAAAGTCATGCCTTTCATTATATTCCAAGTCAGAGCACCTATCGTATTGAGAGACTTATTAATTCTTTTCTTATAATTCTTTTCAGATTCTTCTTTCGGGTTAAAGCGGGTTATCTCATCCAATAAATCAGGGTCATAATAAGTATCATCTTCCGGCAATTTCATATATTCATCCAATCCTTCAGTAGGTGCCTGACGGAGTGCATCCAAAAGACTCACCCCATCCGTACCGGAACCGTCCACTTCTTTATGCAACAAACGGGTGCGGTATTCAAAAGTCAGGAATTTAAAGAGCTGGGTATTCAGACTCACATTCAGGTTGTTCTGTTTCAACCCGTTCCCCACCATCACACTAGGACGGTCTTGATGGATAAATGCCACTTTATACTTCGTTTTCTCTGTACCGCCATTGATACTAAGGTCTACATATTTAGATACCGGATTCGTTCCAAAAATTTCATCCTGCCAGTCCGTTCCTTTATCTCCCTGATAAATATAGAATTCATATGCTTGTCCATACTTATTAAAGAAATCGTCGGGTATGGAATTCTTTTGACGGGCATTCTCATATTGCATCAAAACATATTCGTAGGGATCCATCACGTCCAGCTTGTTTGATAATGTGCTTGTCTGCAAGTAAGTATTCAAATTGATAGATACGCGTCCTTCCTTTGCTTGTTTGGTAGTCACCAGAATGACACCATTAGCACCGCGAGCTCCATAAACTGCCGTAGAAGCAGCATCTTTCAAGACATCGATGGACTCTACATCTGTCGGTGGAATATCATTTAAACTCCCCACTTCAAATCCGTCTACCAAAATCAGCGGACTGTTGTCCTGCGTGATCGAACCTCCACCACGCACCAATATTTTAATTTCCGCATCCGGTGAACCATCCACTGCTGTCACCTGCACACCCGGCATTTTACCGACAATAGCCTCTGCAACGGAAGCAGTCGGTACTTTTTCGAGAACCTTGCCCGATACACTCGATACCGAACCAGTCAGATTTCCTCTTTTCTGTGTACCATAACCGATTACGACCACATCATCCAGTTGTCCGACGGCTTCCGTCATCTGAATATGAATTCCGGAAGTACGTCCTTTCAACGGTTCTTTCACTTCATTCATTCCGACATAACGGATAGTCAACACAGCTTTATTCACATCAGGAACATTGGTCAGTGTAAAGTTTCCGTCCATATCGGTAGTAGTACCTATTTTTGTGCCTTGCACCATTACTGCGGCACCTATTACCGGCCCGTAGTTATCTGTCACCGTACCGGTTACGGTCTGTGCAAAACCACTGACCGCCACCAATAACAGGGTGAATATACTTATAATTAGTTTATTCATTATACTAAAGTTTTTTGTTACAAAATATACGGTTTACTATTTCTTCTCGATAACCTGACCGCCCAGATTCTGATTGTAAACAATATGCTGAACCAGGTTATGAAAATAAACTTCCAGATTGGAATAACGCCCGTTGGGATCTACTGACGTACTTATCTGTGCAGCATCATCCGGATTATTCGGATCAAGTCCGTAAGCTTCTTCCCAAATATCAGGAATTCCATCGCCATCCGTATCTGGCCAGGCTTTCAACGATTTAACTTCAGGATATCCTTCTGTATCCCCCACCGTATCAATAATTCCAGGGCGCGGTTTTTCATCCTTCGAACCAGTCCATGTAGAAGTACCTTCTCTGACCTCTTTCACGATACGTTGATCAATAATATCTCTGCGCAAAGAGGCGCCGGCATATTGCAATACCTTTTCATAGGCTTGCTCGGGTGTATGGCTGGTCACCTTACTAAATGGCTGCGGTTCCGCCATTCTCATTGCATGCATTTCTTCTTCTGTAGGATGCAAATCGCGCCAAAATTGACTCCAGATTCCATTCGTCCAGTTATCTGCCGTAACTTCTGCACTGGCAGTCACATGGTTGCCCTCGATATATGCTCTGGCGGTAGGATCACTTGACAGAACTCTCCAGGACATACTTCCTGTTCCGGTAGCCGGTCCTGCTTTATAATAGCAGTTGACAATATTGAACGTTCCATATTTTCCACCATAACAGCCAAATCCGGCTTCACTCCAGTTATAATAGACATTGTTTCGTACATCAAAATATCCGATATGGTCACCGGCTCCTTGGGTTCCGGGTTCCGGCATATCAGAAATTCGGGGAGCACGGCTACTATGATGTGCCATCAGAATATGATGGTAAGAAGCATTATCACCACTAAACATCGCTCCATACCCATGAGCTCCTTTGGCATGATTGGAATTATTCAAGCTCTCTGTTGACATACACCACTGCGCAGTAAAATTCTGACAACCATAGAAAGACAGAGTTTCATCAACTCCCCAACTGGCAGTAACATGATCGACAATCGCATTCGTGAAATATCTTCCTCCAATAGCATCTTCGGCATAATCCTCGTATTTGTCACCGGGACGGCAACGTAAGAAACGAATAATTGCATTCATTTCTTTGCTGTCTGCCGACAGATTAAAAGAGAAATTATAGTTCTTCAACGTGATACCATCGCCCGGAGCTGTCTGTCCCAAGATACTTACATTGGGATGATCTACTAAAAACAATCCACGCTTCAGTTCTATGATACCCGAAACATCAAAGATGATATTCCGAGGCTGGTCGGACTTCTCGATTCCATAACGCAGACTTCCTTTGATGGGAGTTTCATTTTTGCCATAATCTTCCAAATTAGTAACCCGATAGATTTCACCGCCACGGCCTCCGGTTGTAAAACGTCCACCTCCCTCCGCACCGGGGAAAGCCAAAAGTTGTCCGGCCGATGGGTCGTCACCAATACTCGTATCAGGTTTACCATACTGAAAAATCTCTATCTTCTGTTCCAACACGCTGTTCTTTATGATCACAGAAGAAGTGCGTGGAAAACGATCTGTATTATCTTGTATTTTCAGTACGATTGCATCTTCTGTCGAAGCTTCCTTATCCAAAGTAATCCAGGGTTCGGTTGAAGTCATCGTATATTCTATTGCATATTCTTGAGTGACGGGAATAGTTAGTGCCTTACACTTATAAGGAATAATATATTCATCCTGCTCTACTTCCAGAGTCGTTTTGACTCCTTCCTGAACAATCTCCACAGTCTTACTCATGATGTAATCACCCACTGTCTTAAATACGATATTCCCTCTTCTCTCCGCTGCCACGTTCAATGCAATAGCAAAGTGAACATTATCTGTCACAAAACTACGGCTCTCCTGTGCAGACTGATCGACTTCCTTGATCCAGTCGGTTTGATCGTCAATCTCTATTTTCCATGCCACATTGGATACAACCTGACAAATCAGAGTAGTTCCTAAAAATGGAATCACTTCCTTTGAATAATCCAGCAAAATATCCGGATCAGTACCCAGTTGTTCTACAGAGATTTCCTGTTCAATCGTCGTATTAACATTCGTCAAAGTAACCTTAATCTTACTTTCACGCTTCGCGTCATCTGTGTTTTCAGTGAAGAATAAACGAAGATCGCCGTTTCCATTTCCACTTTCTTTCGAAAGAGTCAGCCAGCTACTATTACTTTCTGTGACTTTAGCTGTCCAATCGCCGGTTGCAGTCACATTGATAGTAAAAGAACCTCCTACGTTGGTGAGTTTCACCTCATTCTTTGATACTTCCAAGTTATTAGCTAATGCTGCTTCGTTCTTTTCGTCATCCGAACTACAAGCCCCAAGCAATCCTGCCAATAATATGATTAGAAATGATCTCATATCCTATATAATTTATTCGTTTATACTTTAACTATTATTTAATCCAATGCGGATCACCGATTCCTTTGGTATATACTTCCGAACTCTTGTCCTTAATAGTCAGATCCCTTCCCTCAACATCCGTAAAGAGTGCACTCATTGAAGTTGTTTCAGCCGGAAGTTCATTATCGTTTACTCCCCAAGTATTCATGACGAAACCCTGCGTATGATAATTGTCTGCAAATGTTCTGCCTGTTACATTTCTCAAATTAAACCAAGTACCACTTCCTTCTTCGGATATGCCACTGAACAGATTATTCTTAACTGTCAATGTGAAACTGCTGGTATTCTTCGGCGACAAATCAAAGAATGTCATACCTACAGGTGCCATTCCGATGAACGTACAATTCTCTATGGCTATACTCAAATCACCGGTCATGGAACTCAAACCTGTTATCAATGCTTTAGTCAGATTATTTGCATGGAATGTAGAATTTCTGAACACAATATTGTAAATAGGAGCATCCTGTTTAGTAGACAACCCAAACAATCCGCTGCTACCTGAATTTAAGCCGAAGAAACGGCAATCTTCAATAATAAGGTTATCAACAGTTTGTGCCAGTTTGGCATTTACTTCCTGATACCACATCGTGCGTCCCAAATCATTAATATCACACCCTTTCAGCGAAATCTCTTTCACATGGAAATGTTGATTTTTGAACTTGAAAAAATCCGAGTCTGTCGTTTTTATATTCAGGTTTTCAAAATGAACAGCATCAATTTTGTTATCACCGGTAGATATGCTCATATTACCCATTTCCATATGGGCCAGTTCTTGTCCATTTATCGGTTTCTGTCCTACAATATAGAGACTCTTTCCAAAATCAGTCTGTCTTCCCAACTTATACTCTCCCCCTGCTTTCAAGAACAGCTTCACTTCAGTTACAGTCACATCCGCCATCAACGCTTTGCATATCTGTTCCAGATTCTCTTCCGGATTCACATATCTATATCCATCCGGTATTCTCATCGGGGCTTCCGGATTTATTTCTTCTTCATCCCATCCTTCCGACGCTATCGTCACTTTATAATCCTGAATCATCGGTTCGTCGGCGTTATTAAGAGCAAAAGCCACCTGTGTAGTATCATCGGGCAATATAGGGAATGTACCATCAATAGTTTTCGACTGCACCACATTATTATGCTGATCCAAATAATCAATGCGAATACCTATCTCTTTTCCTATCGTCCGTGTCTCAAACAACACCATATCATCTGTATAATTCACACCACCACTGCTGGTAGCTTTATCGCGGATAATTTCTATCGGCGTTTCTATGAATCTGGCATCTGATACTTTATAACCGGAAATCGGACATGAAAGCACAGCGCGTACCGTTGAATATCTCTTATCCGCTTTTTTATCTGTAGCTTTCAGACGGATCACTCCTGTCCGGTTATACATACGAATACTCAACGGATCATTGAATGGGGAACTGTATTCCACAGGAGCTGAAATAGCATACTTCACTTTTGCAGCCGGGTCTTGCCGAATAACAATATCATTCAAATTACTCGGGCAAGGAATCGAATCTGTCTGTGTTGTTGACAAAATCCTATATTTTCCATTAGGTAACTGGAAACGATAATGTGAGGTATAATTAGCAAAATACTCTCCGTTATCTTTATATATAAAAAGAGGTTTGGTTGACAATCCTGTATTCACTGCCCACGGTTCATCATCCAAAAATAGTTCAATTTGATTTACTACTGAAGTCGAATACTTATCATCATCAGAGCAAGCATACGTACCCAGCAGAAGTGCCAATCCCACTAAAGAATAAATTATATTTTTTCTCATAAGACTCCTGTTTTAAAATTCAGATTCTTCTATTGTAAATGGTTGGGGGAACATATCAGTTTTCCTCATGACCAGACTACGAGTCCACGAATTTTGTAAATACGCTTCCTCTAATATAGGCATATAGACTATAGAATGTTTGGACGATTCAAAGGCAATGCCTGTATCAAGCGGACTATTTGTGCGGTTTACTTCTTCTCCGCCTTTCAAATATACCACATCTACCGACGTTCTTAAGTCTGCATTGATTGTTGGAAACGAATAAACAGATGCACTAAAGCCTGCAGCCCGATCCACACTAATCGTTATATCCTGTTGAACACATGCACCGGTCTTTACTTTATAGGCGACACCGACATTCGTAAAAGTGACATTCAACTGGTCAAACCGAGTAATAGCATTGAGTTCATCTGCAGTTTCTCTAGGCTGGAATGTAGCTTGTCCAACCAAACGTTTCAGTTCCAGACTTAGATTACTGACAGAATAGTCTGAGGTCAGATCTACAACATCTGAAATATACACCTGTTTTTGTGCATAGATATCTTGATACACTACTACTTTAGAGAGGCTGTCTACATCGGTCAGATGATCCGCATTTGCTACAGCGAAAGTTTGCAGATTTTCTCCGAGAGGAAGATCTATTTGTAAGTTTCCATCATTTAAAGAAAGATTCTTTCCATATACCATAGAATCTTTCAGATACGCATAAATGCCAATCTCCGTTATGCCTTCTTCGGTAAAGGTTTCAAGACTTGCACGGCTAAAACTAACGCTTACAGGATGCGTTTCGTGCTCACAAGGTAACTCATCAGACTCCCATCCATCCTCCACCTGCTGTGAACAAGAGAAAAAGGTGAGAAATAATAAAAATAAAATTCTTGTTAGATGTCTCATAAATATTAGTTTATACAGTTTAAAGATATACAATATAAAAATACAACCACCTTTTTATGGTCCTTTTCACCCAAAGAACAGGGTCGCTTTTCAAGGAGAATTCATACTCCGGAATAATAAATTCATGTTTCTCATTCTGTTTAGATTTTCATTGTACATTAATGATGTTTTTCGCTAGAGTGAATTCTTTGTTCTTTCACCAGTGCAAAATTGAGGATTAAGCAAGAGAAGATAGAGTAAGATTTAGTAGAAAAGGAGTAAAAAACGGACTGGGGTAAAAAAGTGCCCCTCTGGTATAGCCATGCACAAAAAAGATATGCCCTTCAAATGTTATCATAAAACACCTGAAGGGCATATCATCTAAATTCTCCGCATTGAACGGGGAATTGCTGATTACCTATTTGTTCTGTGCATCGACTATATGTTGCACCAAACTATTCAAATATACCTCAAGATTCGTATATTGTCCATTCGGATCTTTCGTTTTTGTATTTCCATCTACGGGATTATTCGGATCAAGTCTGTTTTTTATTTCCCACTCATCAGGTATGCCATCACCGTCCGAATCTACCGGTGCCGAAAGACCTGCTATTGATAATTCCGGCCAGGGAGAATCGCCTGTGTCTTTGGGGCTATTGATAAATCCGGGTTTATTTCCTTCTCCGGTGAAAGTTGCCGTTCCTTTCCGGGTGTCGGAAATGATACGTTTGTCTACTTCATCACGATAATTACAGCAACCTGCATAATTCATCACCTGTTCATAAGCCTTGTCAGCCGAATAAGTAGTGATTACTCCAAAATCAAGAGGTTCTTTCAGACGGATAGATTCTTTGGCATCTTCTGTCCAGAGGAAATCTACTTTTTCATCATTCTTCAACTGGGCATAGACTCCGTCCGTCCAGTTATCGGCAGTAACTTTGTTGTTACCTTCTATCTTATTTCCATCAATATAGAAAGTTCCCCATTTCTGCAGGTAAGGTTGAAAAGCCAAGTTCTTTTTGGGTTCTCCATCAACGTAAACATAAGCTTGCGGATAAACTCCGACTTTGGCAATACGATATTGCACCTGTTTGGAAGCCTGTTTTGTTGCCGGTCCCGGTTTATAATAGTTATTGACGATATTGACATGCTGATCTTCCCCGCCATAGCAGCCGTTTCCAGCCCAGTTGTAGAAAACATTATTCCGGATATCAACACATTCGCCAAGAGCTAATGTAGAAGGACGAGGGCCCAGACGAGGCACGCGACTCTCACAGTGAGCGATCAGGTTATGGTGATAAGAAGCTTTATGTCCTCCCCAATTGCCTCCATATCCATGTGCCCCTTTTACATGAGTCGCTTTTCTTAATGCTTCAGAGCCAATACACCATTGTACCGTAGAGTTTTCCATACCATAAACGGAAAGACATTCATCTACACTCCAACTGACAGAGCAATGGTCTACCATAATATCTTTCTTATCACAGCCGCCCAACCCATCGGGTTCTTTCCCACTGGCTTCTCCGGGGCGGAAACGAAGAAAACGGATAATTACATTATTAGAATTAATAGAAAAGCCATAATCAGCCAGACAGATTCCTCCGGGAGAAGTCTGTCCTGCAATGGTGAGATGATCTTTCCCTGTTCGTAATTCCGATTTCAGATGAATCGTACCTGCCACATCAAAGACAATCGTTTTAGGTCCATTTTGTTTCAAAGCCCAACGTAAAGTCCCCTGCGAACCATCGTCTTCCAAAGAAGTCACATGATACACTTTACCACCACGGCCGCCTGTCGTGTATCTACCGTGTCCTTCAGCTCCGGGAAAAGAGATCACTCGATCTTCCCGGCCGCCTGTCTCCTGTTTTTCGGGTATGTCATAGGAAAAGGACATCATTCCTCCCGCAACCATTGCCAGCAGACAAACATAAACTAATTTTCTTTTCATTTCCTTATTCACATTATTAGATGATGGAAACAAAAGTAGTGGAAGCTTTTCATTCTGACATTCATTTTTTGACCGATATGGGGGAAAAATCAGTTTTTATGATAAGATTGAACAAATTTTAGATCCCCAGCCGCTCTTTTAATAACCGGTAACCGGAAAGACTTACTTTAAGTTTCACGCCAGTCTTCAATAACAACTGATAAGTTTCTTTTCCAAAAAGCTCGACCCGCGAAATTTGTGTTACGTTGACAATCGTAGAACGATGCACACGCACAAAAGTATCAGGAGACAGATGGGTCTCAAAATATTTCATAGTTTGTTCTTTCAGATATTCTCCGGTAGGGGTTATCAACATTACATAATCTCCACAGGCTTGTATGTAGATCAGTTCGTCTGTCTTTACCAGATGAATGCGGGAACCGTCTTTCACCGTAATGCGATCTATTAATTCTGTCTGTGGTTCTCCTTGTTGTTCGGTCACAGTTAGCTGATGTGCAGCCAATTCTTTATCCAGTTCCTGATTCTGTACTTCTTCTTTAGTTACAATCAGGCGATACCATAAAGTAATGGCAATCAAGGTTGGCAGTCCGAACAATAACCGGAAAGGTATGGTCTGCGCAAAAGGAATATAGGATATGCCTACAATCCTCACCATGATATCACAGATCATAAAACTACCCGCCAGCCATAACAGGCTTCCAACGATTATCATGATTATATCCGTCTGGAACAACGAAACAAGACCGACCACAAACCAGGCCAAATAGGCTATGGCTGCCAGCCAACCAATTGTTGCCACTCCATCTACCAGAGCAGGAAGATAGTCGTTTCCGGTATATCCACAGACTAAAACCACCTGTGTCGCAACCAGAATCAACGCCAGCACCAGCATCGGAATCCAGCGGAATGGATAATCTATTATCGGATGTGGTTTCATACGCTAGTCTTTAACTTCCAAGCCTCCGAAAGAAAGCGTTCCACGAATGACCAATATATTCTCCTTGTTTACATTCCCATTTTGCCAGCGTTTGTCATCACATCCTCCAAAGAAAGCATTGCATTTGAAGACGACTGTCCAATCCGACGGGACATAAATCTCGACTCCTCCCCAACTGCAATCCAAATCAATATAGGTTTCTCCCGGTGCAATATGGGTATGGCGAAGATCAATAGTCGTCCCCCCGAAAGAGGTACGAATCATAGCTCCTTTAAACAACTCATCAAGTACTACGTGACGTGCAGCTCCCCAGACATTCTCCGAACGCAAAAAACCATCTACTGATTCCGATTGTTGTTGCTCACTCTCAAAGTTCATGCCGGGTCTACCCTGATGCATCTTCATCCATTGCCGACGATGTTCCATTGTATGCTGACGAGCCCATTGCGCCCTCTTATTTCTGCCGGGTTTGAAGATAAATAAAACACCTGCTATTATCAGAGCGAGGGGCCACACCATTGCCTGTGAATTTTCCGGTAACCAGGAAAGTCCTCCTATCAGAAAATAGACACCCGCCAGAAAAAGGATGATTCCACCGATGAAATGGCGGCGAATCATTGCATATATACCTAATAATATAAGGAGTGAATGCCAGGATACGATCAAATCAAATACTTCTGAAGTTATCCATCCCATATTACGGGCAAACAGTAGAATCCCGGAAAGGATAAAAAGCAAAGCTATCAGTATTTTACCGGAAAAGCCTGTAGCACGGGGAAAATTTTGTTTCTCTTCCATTGTTTCTATTATTAATTGATTAATGGTTCAAAGATACATCATTTCCCTATGCTTCCACAGGCTTTTCAGTTGATTTACGGTATAAATTCCGATGAATGCCGGATAAAAACCGGTGAAAAAATCAATTTATAAATCTCTGATTCGTATATTTGCCGGCCTTTAGAACACAAATAACACCCTTCAAAGCTAATAACTACACCTCGCAACAAACTAAAAAACAAAAAATACGAGGTGAAAAACAAATATTGCACATCACTATATCTTCATTCTCATACTTTTGTAGCGATGAATGAACTCTCATCGGGATTTTTTATGAAATATCAAACAACAACCATTAATTAATAAACATGCAAAGAATGTCTAACAAAGTGAAAAACATGCGCTCCTTATTGCTAATACTATTTTCAGCAATATCGCTTAGCGTATCTGCGCAAACGATTACCGTAAAAGGTAACGTGAAAGACACCAGCGGAGAGCCTGTTATTGGAGCCTCTGTTGTAGAAAAAGGTAATACTACCAATGGTACGATTACAGATTTAGATGGTAATTTTTCTATTAAAGTTGATGGCAAAAAAACATTGGTTATTTCCTGTCTCTTATACACATCTGACGCTGCCGACGAATAGCCTTGTGT
>ERZ1027232.971-NODE-971-length-14381-cov-5.594444_pt1 | contig 14381 bp, 7 predicted proteins | sample MGYA00519478_ERZ1027232 | MGnify/ENA primary metagenome ERZ1027232 (study PRJEB26926, sample SAMN06164468) | human gut metagenome | biome: ENVO:00009003; feature: ENVO:2100002; material: ENVO:00002003 | host: Homo sapiens | place: USA | collected 2012 ...
CGAGATGTAGCTCCGTCTCGTGGGCTCGGAGATGTGTATAAGAGACAGGATCCCATTTACTTGATTTGTACCGGACTGGCCTTGTTGTGGGTCATCCTCTTCGGTAAACATCTCATCCATCTGCACAATACGTTCTTCATATTCGACAGTATCGGCCTGGCACTGTTCACGGTGGTCGGCGTGGGCAAGAGCATCGCGCTGGGCTATCCCTTCTGGGTGGCCATCATTATGGGCAGCATCACTGGGGCTGCGGGAGGTGTGATACGTGACGTATTCATCAACGAAATTCCGCTGATATTCCGGAAGGAGATTTATGCGATGGCTTGTGTGGTGGGAGGAACCTTCTACTGGATGTGCCATCTTCTGGGGATGGAGTCTTTCGTGTGTCAGATTGTGGGCGGTGTGACGGTGTTCGTTACCCGCATACTGGCGGTGAAGTATAGGATTTGCCTGCCTATCCTTTCGGGCAATGAAGAGGAGCAGGAAGGGTAGTCCGTTATCTGCTGTCTGAGAATCTCAGGGATTTTCCGGTGAAATTCCGGGCAATGTGCAAAAGAACTTCAGGTGTTAAAAATAAGATTCCCCGGCATTTGCAACCGAAATGTCGGGGAATCTTTCATATTCCTCGTTCCCCTGATAAGGGGGAAGGAGGATGGGATTGCTAAAGGGATAAAACAAGGTTAGAACAATGCATCCTTCGTGTTGAAAAGTTTGCGTTCGTTCAGTTTCACTACCTTGCCGAATTTTTCCAGTCGCTTCAGGTCAATGTTCTTTGGGTTGCCCATGATGGAAATGCAGTAAGGTTTGTCTTTGATGTTCTCTTCGTAGAATTTCACGATGTCGTCAAAGGTCAGTGCATCTACTTTCGGCAGGTTTTCCTTTGCTGGGTCGTCTGTGTAGCCTCTGTAGCCCAAGTCTACCAGTTCCATGGCTTTGTTGCGGAAGCTGGGGTGACTGGTCAGCATGGCTTGGCGGAGGTAGCTCTTGATGTTGTCGATACGTTCCGGATTTTTCGGCATGTCGTTGACGAGACCCATCAGTACGTCCAATGCATCGTTTGCCTTGTCGTTCTGGGTACCGATGTAGCCGCGCAGATAGCTTGCTTTTCCGGCTATGCCTTGCGTGCCGACGAATGCGTAGGCTGTATAGGCCATGGAGCGTTTTTCGCGGATTTCGTTCAGAACGATGCCGGTGAAGTCAAGACCGAAGTATTGGTTGAATGCGCTACGCAGCACGTCGTCCTTTTTGTCAGCCTTCTGCATCGGGATGTAGAGGTGGATTTGGGCTTGTTCTGCATCGTTGTTAGGCAGGAAGTAGACGGTGTTTTCGGTCACCGGCATCATGTCCTTTGCCTGTGGGGAGTTGGACGGGCGTTCGTTGGCCACCAATGGGAGGTTCTTGCTCAGGATATTGTATACTTGGTCGAAGGGGAGTGTTCCGGTGAAGAACACCTTTGCCTCGTAGTTGGAGGCGCGGTTGATGTCGCCCGTCAGTTCTGAAATCTGTAATTCGTAAATCTCCTTGTCGGTCAGTTCCTTGATGTAGTCTGATTTCTCTCCGTAGAGCATGTACTGCCGCAGTGCTTCGTTCAAGATGCTGACGTTGTCTTTGCGCTGCTGGCGCATACCCATTGCCGAACCTTTCAGACGTGCCAGTTGCTTTTCGTCCAGTTTTGGCATCAAAATCTGGCGTGAAAGTAGCTGGCAGGCTTGCGGCAGGGTGGCTTCGTAGCCCTCCATGATGATGTAGAGGTTGTCATCATCGGCTGTCACGTGGCAGGTTGCGTTCAGCTTGCTGAGTTCTTCTTTCAACTCTTGCGGTTCGTAGGCCCCCATGATGCCTGCGTTGTTCATCAACTGGGCGGCATAGCCAAGTTTTGGGAATTCGCGTTCACCGGCTCCGTATTGTACAACCAACTGGAATACGTTATTCTCCTTGTTGGGTGTGTAGTACATCTTTGAACGGTCGTTCAGTTGCTTGATTTGCACTTCGCCGTAGTCTGCGAATTTCTCCTCCATCTGTCCGATGGGCAGGTTTTTGAATTGTGTTGCATAGAGCGATTCTTTTCCTATCGGAGGTTCTACGGGTTTGTAACCCGGCTTCTCAATCTTGGCGTTCTTGTCAGGCTTTCCTTTTTCGATATATAGGGCCAGGTAATTGTCTGACAGATATTTCTTGGCTACTCGCTTGATGTCGTCAGTGGTGATGGCCATAATCTTGTCCTTGTAATTGAGTATGTCGCCCAAGTCCTGCTCGTTGTAGAAGGCGTTCATCAGTATCATGGCCTTGTCCTCGTTCGACTCCATTTCCAGGTCGAACTGGCGGCATTTCTCGGCTTTGATGGCATCAATTTTCCAGTCCTCGAATTCTCCGTTGGCGATTTGCTGGATGGCTTTCAAGGCTTTCTTTTCGGCGCTCTTGGTCGACTCGAAACGGCGCTGGTTTTCGTCGTAGAGGGGAATGGCCGCTACGATGGCGCGTCCTTGTTCGCGGAAAGTACGGGTGTAGGCTCCGGCGCTGGTCAGTTCACCGTCCAGTACCAGCTTGTCCATAGTTCCGGTCTGACTGTTGTTGTTCAGCAGTGCCAGGGCGATGTCCAGAGCGTCTTCGTCGGGATGTCCGGCAGGTACTCCATTGAATACCATTGCCACTTGCGGGTAGAATCCTACTTTAGCCGAATACTGTTTGCGGCCCTTTATTTCGAGGTTCTGGTAGACCTTGCGCTCGGGTGAGGGTTTAGCAGCCAGACGTCCAAAGGCGGCATTGATGCGTCCGCTGATTTGTTGGGCTTTGATGTTTCCTACGAGTACCAGTACCATGTTTTCGGGGACATACCATTGTTCGTAAAATTCAATCAGCTTGCTCAGGCGGGGATTCTTCAGATGTTCGGGCAGGCCGATGATGGAACGGGAGTAAGGATGTCCCTCAAAAGCTTTCTCCATCACGAACTGGTTCTGTGCACGTCCCTGGTCATCTTGTGAACGGTTATATTCTTCGTACACGTTTTCCAGCTCCGACTGGAAGGAACGGAATACGGGATGCAGGAAACGTTGTGAGGAGATTTCCAGCCATTTGTTTATCTGATAGGCAGGGAAGGAGCTGTGATAGAAGGTCCAGTCATAGTAGGTGCCTGCATTCACCCCTTTGGCACCCATGCTTTCCATCAGGTTGGAGTATTCGTTGGGAAGTCCCAATTTTCCAGCTTTGACGGTCAGCTCATTGATTTCCTTGCTGATGGCTTCTTTTTTTGCCGGGTCGGCTTCTTCGGCCATCTGGTCGTACTTGGCGATGATTTCCTTGTAGATCGGTTCTTCTTCCGTCCAGTTCAGCGCGCCTATCTTGTCTGTTCCTTTAAACATGACGTGCTCCAGGTAGTGTGCAAGTCCCGTGTACTCTTCGGGGTCGTTGATGGAACCGGCACGTACGCCTACCAGTCCGAACACGTCCGATTTGGATTCATCTTCCCATATATATACGGAAAGACCGTTCTTCAGCTTGAACGCCTTCAGTCCTTGTCCGAAGGAGGGCAGGGAAATGATAAGGGTAGTCAGCAGAAGAAGTGACTTAAATTGAAATGATTTCATAAAATAAAGTGTTTTTATGTAATAAAAGTGTTTTCCTATATGTAGGCAAAGCTATAAAAAAATCACGTAACATTTACGAAATCTTCGGAAAAATGATAGTTTTCAGTATATAATATCACCCGTAAACTATCAGAGAGGGGGGTGTAAACTGTCAAATGATAGTTTTCACCCCTAATAAAAACCGTATTCCGTCCCCCGGGGCTTCAAATCTTCCTTATACTTGCAATCGTAAAACCTAAACCATTATTAACTATTTAAAAATTGAGCAAAGTATGAATACTTACAGTTTTAGAAAAGATTTGCTTGCAGTGCAAGAAGAACTGCTTCGCTTTGCATACAAGTTGACAGCCGACCGGGAAGAAGCGAATGATTTGTTGCAAGAGACATCTCTCAAGGCTTTGGATAACGAAGACAAATTTGAACCCGACACCAATTTCAGAGGTTGGATGTATACCATTATGCGCAACATCTTTATCAATAATTACCGGAAAATAGTTCGCGAACAGACTTTTGTGGACCAGACGGACAATCAGTATCACCTCAGCATGCCCCAGGACTCTGGTTTTGCCAGTACCGAGGGTGCCTACGACCTGAAAGAAATGCATCGCATCGTCAATGCCCTTCCACGCGACTATAAAGTCCCTTTCTCCATGCATGTGTCCGGTTTCAAGTACCGCGAGATTGCCGAACGCCTCGGCCTTCCGCTCGGAACGGTGAAAAGCCGCATCTTCTTTACGCGCCAGAAGTTGCAGGATGAATTGAAAGATTTCATCTGATAATAATTTGATAGTAGCAATATGATATATAACATATTGCTTATGATGAATTTTTAAGGGTTATTCTTGACTATATGTCAGAATAATCCTTTATATTTGTATATGTTAAGTTAACCGAAGGAAAATCTCTTATTATTGACTATGATGAAAAAGGAAATTAAATTCAGTCTTGTTTACCGGGACATGTGGCAGTCGTCCGGTAAGTATCAACCCCGGGTAGACCAGTTGGTACGTATTGCTCCGTTGATAGTTGAAATGGGTTGTTTTGCACGCGTTGAAACAAACGGAGGAGCTTTTGAGCAGGTAAACCTTCTGTATGGTGAAAATCCCAACAAGGCTGTACGCGCCTTTACCGCACCTTTTAGGGAAGCAGGCATACAGACGCATATGCTCGACCGCGGGCTAAATGCACTGCGCATGTATCCCGTTCCGGCAGATGTGCGCCGGCTGATGTACAAGGTGAAGCATGCCCAGGGTGTGGACATTACCCGTATCTTCTGCGGATTGAACGAGACGCGGAATATAATTCCTTCTATCAAATATGCTCTGGAAGCGGGCATGATACCGCAGGCTACGCTCTGCATCACGTATTCTCCCGTCCATACGGTGGAATACTATGCCAGTATTGCCGACCGGTTGATTGAAGCCGGGGCACCTGAAATCTGCTTGAAGGATATGGCGGGCATCGGACGTCCGGGTATGCTGGGACAGCTTGTCAGAACCATTAAGGAGAAGCACCCCGATGTGCTGATACAATACCACGGGCATAGCGGTCCCGGACTTTCCATGGCTTCCATTCTCGAAGTCTGTGAGAACGGTGCCGACATCATCGATGTGGCGATGGAACCCATGTCGTGGGGCAAGGTTCATCCGGACATCATCTCCGTGCAGGCCATGCTGAAAGACCTGGGTTTCCAAGTGCCCGACATAAACATGAAAGCCTACATGAAAGCCCGTGCCATGACGCAGGAGTTCATTGACGAGTTCTTGGGTTATTTCATGGACCCCACCAATAAACATATGTCCTCACTCTTGCTGAAGTGCGGTTTGCCGGGTGGCATGATGGGCTCCATGATGGCCGACTTGAAGGGAGTGCATTCCGGCATCAACATGATACTGCGCGGTAAGAACGAGCCGGAACTCAGTCTGGACGACCTGCTCGTCATGCTGTTCGACGAAGTGGAATATGTATGGCCCAAGCTGGGTTATCCTCCTTTGGTGACTCCTTTCAGCCAGTATGTGAAGAATGTGGCTTTGATGAACCTCATGCAGCAGGTAAAGGGAGAGGAGCGTTGGACGATGATAGACAACCATACGTGGGACATGATTCTGGGCAAGAGTGGACGCCTCCCCGGTACTTTAGCGCCCGAGATAGTGGAACTGGCTAAGTCCAAAGGCTTTGAGTTCGTGGATACGGACCCGCAGCTGAACTACCCGGATGCTCTGGATACATACCGGAAAGAGATGGACGAAAACGGTTGGGAATATGGCGATGATGACGAGGAACTCTTCGAGCTTGCCATGCACGACCGGCAGTATCGCGACTATAAATCCGGCGTTGCCAAGAAACGTTTTGAGGATGACCTGCAGCGTGCCAAGGATGCGGCGATGGCCAAAAACGGATACTCGGAAGAAGAAATCAAGAAGCTGAAGCGTGCCAAGGCAGACCCGATAATCGCGCCTTCCAAGGGGCAAGTGCTTTGGGAGGTTTCCGTCGAAGGTCCTTCTTCTGCTCCTTTCATCGGACGCAAGTACCAGCATGATGAGGTGTTCTGCTACATCTCTACGCCGTGGGGCGAATACGAGAAGATATGGACCGGATTTACCGGACGTGTGGTGGAAGTCTGTGCCAAGCAAGGGGATGTGGTCAATAAAGGGGATGTGATTGCTTATATCCAGCGAAGTGATATTTTTGCATAAAGTGGAGGATGACTGTTTTTCAGTCATCCTTTATCATCCAGCCATTTCTTGATGGTTTCCTTCAGCACTTCTTGAGTGAAGGGTTTGGTAAGGAAGTCGTTGCAACCTGCTTCCAGGGCAGCTTGCTTGTCGTGCTCGTAGGCATAGGCCGTAAGGGCGATGATGGGGACGTCCGGTACCAGTTCACGGATGATGCGAGTGGCGTCGATTCCGCCAAGGTTGGGCATTTTCATGTCCATCAAGATGAGGTCGGGGTGGACTTCCTCGAACATCGTTACGGCTTCCATGCCGTCTTTGGCATGTTTCAGCCGATAGAGTCGGCCTAAAATGGCGTTAATTAGGATGAAGTTGCTTTCTGTATCTTCGGCAATCAGGATGGTCTTGGAAGGAGGGGTAGGGAGTGCTCCGACCTCTTCATTCTTCGGGGAATCTCCGGGGGCTGCATTTTTGCCCCTCTGCTCTGTGGAGTGTGTCTCTGCTGTCGTTTCCTGGTTGTCCTCTTCTTTCTTTTCCGCCTCTGTTTTGCTGGTGGATTCCAGCGGGAGAACAAAAGTAAATGTGGTGCCTTTACCCACCTCTGAAGTGACGGATATGTTGCCACCCAGACGTTCGATGATGGTTTTGCAGATAGAAAGTCCCAATCCGGTGCCCTGGGCAAAGTTGTTCACCTTGACGAAACGTTCGAATATCCGGTCCACCTTGTCCGGTGCAATGCCCATACCCGTATCGGTGACGTGGAATGCTACATACTTGCCTTCCCGGCGATACCCGTAACTGATGTGCCCGGTGGTGGTGAACTTGAAGGCATTGCCTATCAGATTGGAAATGACCTGGAAAATCCGGTTCTTGTCTCCGTCAATCACGATATTCTCGTCAGAGGGTTCGTATATCAGTTCCACTCCTTCGGGACAGCGGAAAATATGTGCGTCGTGTATCTCCTTGCAGAGTGGATGGAGGCGTACGGGCGTGATGGTGAACTCCACGATGCCCGATTCTATTTTTGATAAGTCGAGGATTTCGTTAATGAGCTGGAGCAGGCGTTCGTTGTTCGATTCCACTATTTCGTAATAGCCTAGCCGTTCTTCCTCGTCGGTACTTTCGGCAATAATTCGTGAGAAGCCTACAATGGCATTGAGCGGTGTGCGTATCTCGTGGCTCATGTTGGCGAGAAAGGCAGATTTGAGCCGGTCGGAGGTCTCGGCTTTCTCCTTGGCTACGAGCAGTTCCCGTTTCATCTGTTCCATTTCCGTGATGTCCCATTCGATGTTCAGCAGGATGGGGGAGAAGTCGTTGCTTTCAATCTTCATCTTTCGCTTGTCCAGATAGATGGAGTTACCGTTTCCGTCGCGTTCTTCCGCAATCCAGTGCATCTCTTTGCCGGTTCTGGCTATTTCGATGTCTTGTGCCCTCTTTTCCTGGGCAGTATCCAGGGGATAAAAGTCAAAGTCATCCTTTTCCAATGCCTCTTGTATGGGGATTTCGCGGTTATATGATTCGCGGTTGCGGTAGAGGTATTTGAAGTTGTTGTTGATGTCCTTCACAACAATGCCTGCCGGGAGGTTTTCGATGATTTTGTCCAGAATCAGGTAGAACTGTTTGATTTGTTGCTCATGCCGGATGCGTGTGGATACATCCCTTCCGAAAGTCCAGACCGTCCCTTCGCCTTTGTCACTCGTCACCCAATAGGCGTTTCCTTCTATGGCGAGTACTTCCGGACGCAGTGGCAACGGATTGTGAACAATATAGCCTTGGGAGGTTTCTCCGCGTTTGACACATTCTGCAAATTCTTTCCACGATTTTTTGTCTCTTCCATACGAAGGCAAGTCGTATATTTTCAGTTTCGTGATGTCTTGGGTATTGCCGATGCCATGCCGCTCCTTGAAGCAGCGGTTGCCGAATATCAGTGTACCGTCTTCGTGTGCCGAGTAAATATCTTCGGTGGAGTTGTCGATGGCATGCGTCAGCAGGTTGATGTCGTTGCGCCGTTGCTGAATGTCGGTGATATTCTGTATATATCCTTCCAGAATGGTATTTTTGTCTTTATGATATTCGCGTGCAAAGGCCTTGAGACGTATATAGAAAATCTTTTCCTGGAGCAGGATGCGATAGTCCACACTGTTTTCCATTTTCCCTTTCAGGTTTTCTTTCAGCCAGTTGGTGAAAGATTTCCGGTCTTCGGGAAGTATCAGTTTCAGATAGTCGTTCAGATTGATTTCTTGTGTCTCCTCTGTGCATAGGATATTGGTGTGTCCGGCATATTTGAAGTTCTTGGTGTCTGAATCGTATTGCCAGTTTCCGATAAGCGCAGCTTTTTGGATTTCATTCAGCTCTTGGTTTTTTCTTTCGAGTTCCAGCTTGCGCTGGCTGCGTTCCGTGATGTCGCGGTATTGGCAGAGTACCATTCCGTCAAAAGGGGACATGATGCACTTGAAAAAATAATTGGTACCGTTTAGGGCCATTTCGTAGTTATGGATAGAGCGTATTTTGTGCGTCAGTACTTTTTTAAAGTCCGGATAGATTTGGTTATAAGTGGATAAGGGCATTAGTTGGAACAGATTCTTGCCCAGCAACTGGTCTTCCTTCAAGAACCAGAGATTGATGTTGTAAACTGCAATATCCACACAAATACCGTCTTTGTCCAGAAGAATCATGGTGTCGGACGTCAGCTTCAACAGTCTCTCGGCGTTTTCAGCTTGTTTCAAAATGTTTTTCATTCTTATAGTATTAGTTTCATGCCCTTCTGGCCTTCTCCCATGCGCCGCTTACATTGCCTTTGCGTTTGCGCAGGTAGTTGAATCCTCGTATGACGTTGACGTTCATAAAGAGGAAATAGTAGGGGATGAAAAGTATCTTGTTTTTTATATGCTTCATTGAAAGGTAGTACCCCCAACTTCCCATGAGGTAGAAAAGAGCTTGTAACAGCCAGATGATGGCATACAGTAATGGCGTGCTTGTCGTAAAGATGAGAATTGTGTTGAGGGGAAGCAATAGGAACAATAGGATAGGAGTGAGCGACCAGCGCAGCACCCGGTGGGAAATATATTGGAAACAGAATGTGCCGTAACGGAATGGGTTGAGCAGCGGACGCAGCCGCCAGATGGATTGCAAGCCCCCGGCAGCGATGCGCACCTTGCGCTTTTCTTCTTCGCGCATGTCTGCCGAGCCGCTTTCTACGGCATAGGCATTGGCACAATAGGCAATGGTGTGTCCCTGCATGACGATGCGCAGGGAGAGTATGAAGTCGTCGAGCAGCGTATCTGTCTGCATTTCCTCGAACAGCTCGCGGCGCACGGCAAACAGTTCACCCGCTGCGCCTACTGCCGAATAGAGGCGTGCGTCGAGCGCTTTGAGGGTGGATTCGTATTTCCAGTATAGCCCTTCTCCCCCCGAGGCAGCATTGTCCTTGCTTTGCACGGCGATACGTTTTTCGCCTGCCACGCATCCCACTTTAGGGTCGGTGAAGGCGTGCACTATCTCCCGCAGGGCTTCGCGGTTGAGGTGAGTATTGGCATCGGTGAACACGACAAGGGGCGTTTCTACGAAATGTATACCGCGGTTCAGGGCGGCTGTCTTGCCTTGGCGTTGGGGTTGGTGGAGGACGATGGCTTGCGGCCAGTGGGAGAGGCGTTCGTTGGTATGGTCGTTGCTGCCGTCGGTCACCCAGAGGATGCGTAGCTTGTCGGCGGGATAATCCAGCTCCAGGCAGTTGTGCATTTTTTCATCCACTACATCTTCTTCGTTGTAGGCGGCGATAAATAGCGTCAATGGGGGTAAAGCATCGTCGGCAGGCATCGGACGGGGCGCAGGCTTACGGAAACATTCTTTTATCTTGACCAGGATATATAATAGTATACCATATCCTATATAAGTATAGAACACTATGAATAAACTTATCCAGAAGAGTACTTCAAGGGCTTTCATGTATCCGCTCGTTTGCTTCCTTTTTTTGATAAAAAGAAATGTGATTGCCAAAAGTATGGATAATCTTTTACCGATGCAAGAAAAAGAAAAGAAAAATAAAATGTTTGTTTCTCAAGGTGTTCCGATGTTATAAGGAAGTGGGCTTCCTATAGAGGTGAGCTTGAATAACCTTGTGAGTGAGAGGCGATTAAAGGCTTTCAATCATCATTCTCCATAGGAAAGGGATGGGCAGGTAGGCAGGGCGTTACTCAAAACGCTTCTGTCATATTGAAGTAAAACAACATCTGGTTGTTTACCGTGTTTTTGCCTAAATCCAGGCGGACGTTCATGCGTGGCTGTACCTCAATGCGCAGACCTACACCATAGTTGGGCAGTACACCCTCTATCTTGCCGGGAGTGGGGCCCATGAAGCCGCAGCCGGTCCAGGCTACAAACCCTATGTGGTTGAGCATCCGCTTCAACCAAGTGCTGCGGTCGGTATTGAGCATCTGTCTGTACTCCGCCATGACCACATGCGAGGACTTGTCGCGATATTGCCCCATGTAGTAGCCGCGCAGGTCGAAAGGCGTTCCGGTGAGGGCATATTGCGTCAGAGGGACGTCGCCGAACACGTTCTTGGTCTGTGCCGTCCACGCAAGTACCCTGCGCTTGCCCAGTGATTTGTATTGGCGGTAGTCTATCTCCAGGCGGTAGAAGGTCTGGTCGCTGCCGATGAACTTGGCGTACATCATGCCGCGGAAATCCAGATACATGCCACGGTAGGCGTTGGCAGGGACGTCACGGCTGTCGTATGTCAGCAGGAAACCGAGGCCGGAGTTGAAGTTGTTATAGCCATTAGCCGTACCGCCTGCCTCTTTGTACGAGGGTTCGTCCACCAGGAACTTGCCGGGCTCCGTCAAGTGGTCGTAATTGATGTCGATTTGAGGTCCGGCAAAGATATTGCTGTTACCCAGTCGGAAAAGGAACCAGGGGTTGATTTGCACGCCGCTGTACCGGTATTTGCTGGTACTGTCGCTTCGTACATAATCTTTATTGGTATTATAGCCGATGCCGTAAAAGTTTTCTTCCGTATTTTTATAGCTGAACTTTCCGAAGATACGGAAACGGTCGCCCTTAAAGAAGAGTTGCGGTTTGGAGAAGAGATTGATGCCACCGTTGAACATGAAGGCGATGGCCATGGGCACTACGGAGCGCAGCTGCGTGGTATCGCTGGGGTTCATGCGGAAGGTCATTAGGGCGCTTCCTCCCAGCACGGCACCGAAGTCGGGGGTGTAGCTGGGTCCGCCCAGAATATTGTAATGCAGATTCCGACGCGCTACCTTTTGCTTGCGTAGTTCTTTTTTGGTCAGTGCAGGAACGCTGTCGTTTGTGGCGGCCGCAGTCTGTTCCTGGGCATAAAAGGTGGTGGCGAACAGCACCAGTGCGATAATGCTTAGTATATATCTTTTCATGTCGTACGAAATGTGGGCGCAAAGGAAACTATTTTATCCCGAATAGTTTTTGCTGTAATAGATAATAAATCTAAAGATGTCACTAAAATTATCAAAAAAGACATTACTTTTGTCTGCTTCACGAAGCAAGACATCAATAACTAAAAACACATAATCTGAATGAAGAAACGATTTTTATCTGTAATTGTTCTGAGTGCCGCACTGTTCTCTGTGCAGGCACAAGAGGGAAAAGGGGGTATCAGCCCCGAAATGCTTGGACAAATCAAGCAAAGTTATCAAGGCACGGCTGCCGACAAGGCGCTCCGCAATGCCATAGGCAATAATGACATCCGTAAACTGGCACTCAACCAGGAGAATATGCAGGGCATGGATACCCACTTCTCCATCAAGGTAGAATCCAAAGGTATCACCGACCAGAAGTCATCTGGCCGCTGCTGGCTGTTTACGGGGCTGAATGTGATGCGTGCCAAGACCCTTGCCGAATACGGTTTCCAGTCTTTCGAGTTCTCCGAAGTCTATCCCTTCTTCTGGGACCAGTTGGAGAAGGCAAACCTCTTCTTGCAAGGCATCATCGACACCTCCAAGAGTCCCCTGACTGATAAGACCGTAGAATGGCTCTTCCAGCATCCGCTGAGCGATGGGGGTACCTTTACCGGTGTGGCCGACATTGTTTCCAAATACGGCCTTGTTCCCAAAGATGCCATGCCCGAAACAAACAGCAGTGAAAATACCTCCCGCATGGCCAACCTCATCTCTCTGAAGCTGAAAGAGTATGGTCTGCAACTGCGTGACATGGCTGCCGCCGGTGCCAAGCCCGAAGCTCTGGAGAAGGAGAAAACTACGATGCTCGGAACCATCTACCGCATGCTGGTGCTGAACCTCGGTGTACCTCCCACGGAGTTCGACTATGTCCGCCACGATGCCAAGGGTAATCCTGTGGAGACAGAGCATCACACTCCCATGTCTTTCCTTGAGAAATATGGAGACAAACAACTGCTGACCAACTACGTAATGCTGATGAACGACCCCAGTCGCGAGTATTACAAGTGCTATGAAATAGACTATGACCGCCATCGTTACGACGGCAAGAACTGGACTTATGTCAACCTGCCCGTAGAGGACATCAAAGAGATGGCCATTGCCTCCTTGAAGGACAGCACCATGATGTACTTCTCTTGCGATGTGGGCAAGTTCCTGAACTCCGAACGCGGTCTGCTTGATGTGAAAAACTATGACTACGAATCACTGATGGGCACCACCTTCGGGATGGACAAGAAGCAACGTATCCAGACTTTCTCCAGTGGCTCTTCCCACGCCATGACCTTGATGGCCGTTGACTTGAACAAAGACGGAAAGCCCGTAAAGTGGATGGTAGAGAACAGTTGGGGAGCCGCTTCCGGTTATCAGGGACATCTCATCATGACCGACGAGTGGTTCAATGAATACATGTTCCGTCTGGTAGTGGAGACAAAGTATGTTCCCGCCAAAGTGATGGAACTGTTTAAACAAAAGCCCGTCCGCCTGCCGGCATGGGACCCGATGTTCGCTGAAGAAAAGTGATGATAAGGATTAGGGGTTAGGGATTAAGGATTAGTGGGCTGCACTATGATTCCGCAGGGTATTAATCCCTAATCCTTAACCCCTAATCCTTGTTCTCGTGTTCGTTAACGAAAGGGATTACGGAAATTTCTCCGTAATTCCTTTCTTTTTTACTCTTTATTCACGTTCTTTTTTGCTACTTTTGCGGCAAATTAATGAAACCATTATTTTAAATAAACGCATGGCAAATGTAATTAAGTTACGTAAAGGCCTTGACATCAACCTGAAAGGCGCTGCTGCCCAGGAACTTGTGTCTGTTAAGGAACCGGGATTCTATTCGCTGGTTCCCGATGACTATACAGGCATCACTCCGAAAGTGGTGGTCAAAGAGCAGGAATATGTGATGGCCGGGGGACCCTTGTTTATCGACAAGAATCATCCTGAATTGAAATTTGTTTCGCCCGTCAGTGGCGTAGTGACAAGCGTGGAGCGTGGTGCACGCCGCAAGGTGCTGAACATCGTCGTAGAGGCTGCCACTGAGCAAGACTATGAGGAATTCGGCAAGATGGACCCGTCCAAGATGAGCGGTCAGCAAGTAAAAGAAGCTCTTTTGCAAGCAGGTATGTTCGCTTTCATCCGCCAACGTCCGTACGACGTTATCGCTGATCCGACGGTAACTCCGAAAGCTATCTTCATTTCGGCTTTCGACAGCAATCCGCTGGCTCCCGATTTCGAATTCGCGCTGAAGGGAGAAGAAGCAAACTTCCAGACGGGACTCGACGCTTTGTCAAAGATGGCAAAGACGTATCTGGGTATTAGTGTAAAACAAAAGTCTGCTGCTCTTGTGCAGGCAAAGAACGTTACCGTAACAGCTTTCGACGGACCACATCCGGCAGGCAACGTGGGTGTACAGATTAACCACATCTCTCCGGTAGTGAAGGGTGAAACGGTCTGGACCATCAGTGCCGAAGCCGTGCTCTTCATCGGACGTTTGATGAATACCGGTCGTGTGGACATGACCCGTACGGTGGCTGTAACGGGTTCCGAAGTGTTGAAACCCGCTTATTGCAAGCTGAAAGTCGGCGCTCTGTTGACGAACGTTTTCAAAGGTAACGTGACTACCGACAAAGACCTCCGCTACATCAGCGGCAACGTGCTGACCGGTAAGAAAGTTTCTCCGAACGGCTTCC
>ERZ1027232.980-NODE-980-length-14286-cov-4.096128_pt1 | contig 14286 bp, 9 predicted proteins | sample MGYA00519478_ERZ1027232 | MGnify/ENA primary metagenome ERZ1027232 (study PRJEB26926, sample SAMN06164468) | human gut metagenome | biome: ENVO:00009003; feature: ENVO:2100002; material: ENVO:00002003 | host: Homo sapiens | place: USA | collected 2012 ...
CAGCGTCAGATGTGTATAAGAGACAGCTTAAAGCAAAAGGTGGACTGCGGCGTGGACTTTCTGACCACCCAAATGTTCTTTGACAATACGGTGTTTTACAATTTTCGGGAGATGTGTGCCATTAAGGGCATTGATGTGCCGCTGATTGCCGGGATTATGCCCATTACCAAGGCCAGCCAGTTGGAGCGGACGGTGAAGCTGTCCGGCTGCTCTCTGCCCACCAAGTTTGTAAAGATCGTGGAGCGCTTCGGCGATCGGGACGACGCCATGCAGCAGGCGGGCATTGTGTACGCTGCCGAGCAGATCATCGACCTGATGGCCAACGGCGTGGATCATATTCATATTTACACCATGAACAAGCCGGATGTGGCCGGTGCCATTGTGCGAGAGTTGGGCAGCATTATTCATGAATAAGACAGAGATTTTACACTATCTGCGCACCGCCTCACGGGTGGATGATCCCCGGTTGCTGGCGCTGATCGACGACTGTATGGCGGAAGTGGACGCTACGGTGCAGCCCCGCACCCTGGAGCGGATCTTTCCCTGCCGGGTGACGGAGGACGCGCTGGAGGTGGAGGGCTTTACCCTAAAGAGCCGCCGCCTGGCGCAAACCATTGCCGGGTGCGATCGGGTGTGCATTTTTGGTGCCACTTTGGGCTTTGAGTGCGATCGGCTGCTGCGCACCTACTCGGTGGACGGTATTGCCCGAGGCGCGGTGATGCAGGCGGTGCTGGCCTCTAAGATCGAGGAGGTCTGCGACGGTATAGAGAACCGGCTGCGTGCCCAGGGGCTGACCCTGCGGCAGCGATATTCGCCGGGCTATTTTGATTTGGATATTACCGAGCAACGCAAGATTTTTGCTCTGTTGGATCTGACCAAGCGCATTGGGCTGACCCTTAGTGACACCTGCCAAATGATCCCCACCAAGAGCGTAACGGCCATTATCGGTATTGAACCCCAGGACGGAGGACAAGCGCATGAATAAGATTCGCTTTTTTGACGGCGGCATGGGCACCATGCTCCAGGCAGCCGGTTTGCTTGGCCCCGGTGCGCTGCCGGAGCCGCTGAACCTGACCCACCCGGAGGAGATCGCCGCCATTCATCAGGCGTATGCGGACGCCGGCGCAGAGTTTATCAGCACCAATACCTTTGGCGCCAACGGCCTGAAGTTTGACAATGTAGAGGAACTGGTGCAGGCAGCCACCGCGCTGGTGCGCCGCACCGGAAAGAAAGTTGTGCTGGACATTGGCCCTTTGGGCAAGCTGCTTCAGCCCATGGGCGAGTTGGCGTTTGACGACGCCTACGACCTGTTTGCCCGCACCATTCGTGCCGGTGCCCCCGGTGCGGACTTGGTGCTTATTGAGACCATGAGCGACACGCTGGAGTTGAAGGCGGCGGTACTGGCGGCCAAGGAAAATTGTGACCTGCCGGTATTTACCACCATGATCATGGACGAAAAAGGGCGGCTGCTTACCGGCGCGGATATTGAAACGGCAGTGACCATGCTGGAGGGACTGGGGGTAGACGCCCTGGGCTTTAACTGCTCCATGGGACCGGACCAAATGCTGCCCCTTGTAGCGCAGCTGCGGGAGCTGACTTGCCTGCCCATCATCGTGAACCCCAACGCCGGGCTGCCGGAGTCTGTCAACGGCGAGACGGTGTATAATGTGGACCCGGAGGCCTTTGCGGAGAAGATGGAGGCCATTGCCAAGCTGGGGGTCAGCTATCTGGGTGGCTGCTGCGGCACCACTCCGGCGCATATTGCAAAGATGATCCAGCGGGTCAAGGACATTCCTGCAGTGGTGCACACCCCGGCGCCCCGCACCCTGGTGAGCAGCTATTCCCAAACGGTGGAGCTGGGCAAAAAGCCGGTTATTGTAGGCGAGCGGATCAACCCCACCGGCAAAAAGTTGATGAAAGCCGCCCTGCGGGAAAAGGATATTAACTATCTTATCAAAGAGGGCATTGCCCAAAAAGATAAGGGCGCCCATATTTTGGATGTGAATGTAGGCTTGCCGGAGATTGACGAGCCGGCTATGATGCAGCAGGCGCTGTTTGCCCTGCAAGGGGTGCTGGATCTGCCGCTGCAAATCGACACCTCCGATGTGGAGGCTATGGAAGTGGGTCTGCGCCATTATAACGGCAAGGCTATGCTCAATTCTGTGAACGGCAAGCAGGAGAGTATGCACGCCGTCTTTCCGTTGGTGAAGAAGTACGGTGCTGTTGTGGTGTGCTTGTGCCTGGACGAGAGCGGCATTCCCCCTACGGCAGAAGGGCGCATTGCCATTGCCAAGAAGATCATTGCCACCGCTGCGGAATACGGTATCCCTAAGCACCAGCTGGTGTTTGACGCGCTGGTGATGACCGTCAGCACGGACAAACGCAACGCCATTGAGACGCTGAAGGCGGTGCGGGTGCTGCGCCACCAGCTGGGCGTTGCCACCACCCTGGGCGTCAGCAATATTTCCTTTGGTCTGCCCAAGCGGGAGATGATCAATACCGCGTTCTTTACTCTGGCGCTGGAGGCGGGGCTGTCCGCCGGGATTATGAACCCCCTCAGCGACGCCATGATGAACGCCTATTACAGTTACAACGCCCTGGCGGGGCTGGACGACAACTGCCAGGACTATATCGCCTCGGTGACGGAGACGGCGGCAGCTACGCCCGCAGGCACCACGGTGGATCTGAAAACCGCTATTATCAAAGGTATGCGCAAGGAAGCGGGCCAGTGCGCTGCCGGGCTGCTGGAAGAGCAGGACAGCTTGCAAATCATCAACGAGCATATTATCCCGGCACTGGATGTGGTGGGCGACGGCTTTGAGAAGAATAAAGTATTTCTGCCCCAGCTGCTGATGAGCGCAGACGCGGCCAAATCTGCTTTTGATGTGATCAAGGAAAAGCTGCGCACCACCGGCAAGCAAAAGAAAAGCCCCCATAAAATTGTGCTTGCCACCGTGCACGGCGATATTCACGATATTGGCAAAAATATTGTGAAGGTGCTGCTGGAGAACTACGGTTTTGATGTGCTGGATTTGGGCAAGGATGTGCCGGAGGAAACGGTGCTCCAGGCGGTGCAGGACAACAACGCCACGCTGGTGGGGCTGTCTGCGCTGATGACCACCACCGTGCCGGCCATGGAGCGTACCATTGAGCTGGTGCACAAGAACACCCAGGCCAAGGTGATCGTTGGCGGTGCGGTGCTTACCCGCTCTTATGCAGAGATGATTCACGCGGATCATTACGCCAAGGACGCGATGGAGACCGTGCGCTTGGCAAAGGCGCATTTTGGGATTGAATAAAAGGTAAATCCCTCCGTTGGGCAGGGATTGGGGCACCTCCGGTGCAATCCCCCCTGCGGCTGCGCCGCTTCCGCCTAACGGGCGCCCGTCCCCTCTGTCGCTACGCGACATCTCCCCGCACTGCGGGGAGTCACCCTTTGCAAGGGGGGCAAACCGATCAGGCTCCCTTGTAAAGGGAGCTGTCAGCGCAGCTGACTGAGGGATTATTCTTTTATAACTCTCCCCTCAACAAAAAAGACCGATACCACTTACGGTATCGGTCTTTTGTTATACGATTTTACGCCTTATCTGCGGGGACGGCGGTCGCGGCGGTCACGATCATGACCGCGGTGGTCGTCTCTGCGGGGGCGGCGGGGGGTATCGTCGATCTCGTTCTCCGGGGTCATACCCTCCAGCTCAATAAGTGCATCCCGACGGGACAGGTTAATGCGACCCTGATCGTCAATCTCAATGCACTTAACCACAACGGAGTCGCCAACATTCACTACATCCTCTACACGCTCGGTGCGTTTTACATCCAGGCGGCTGATGTGAACCAGACCCTCTTTGCCCGGTGCAATCTCTACGAATGCGCCGAAGCTCATCAGGCGGGTCACTACACCGTTGTAGAAGGCGCCCACTTCCGGGTCGGTGGCGATCAGCTTCACCACTTCCACAGCGCCGTTGCACTTGTCAATATCTATACCGCTGATGAACACGCGGCCGTCCTCTTCAATGTTGATCTTCACATCGTAGGTGTTCTGGATCTCCTGGATCACCTTGCCGCCCTTGCCGATTACATCGCCGATCTTGTCCGGGTCGATCTGCAGGGTGAGCATCTTGGGTGCGTAGGGAGACAGCTGCTTGCGGGGCTCGCTGATCACCGGCAGCATGATTTCGTCCAGAATATAGTTGCGGGCCTTATGGGTCTTGGCAAAGGCCTCTTTGATGATCTCCGGGGTCAGGCCGTGCACCTTCAGGTCCATCTGAATGGCGGTGATGCCCTTCTTTGTACCGGCAACCTTAAAGTCCATGTCGCCGTAGAAATCTTCCAGACCCTGAATGTCGATCATGGTCATAAAGTCGCCGTACACGCCGTCGTCACCGGTGATCAGACCGCAGCTGATACCGGCAACCGGTGCCTTAATGGGCACGCCGGCAGCCATCAGAGACAGGGTGGAGCCGCAAATGGAGCCCTGAGAGGTGGAGCCGTTGGAGCTGAGCACCTCAGACACTACGCGGATGGCGTAGGGGAATTCGTCCACAGAGGGCAGCACCGGCAGCAGTGCCTTCTCTGCCAGTGCGCCGTGGCCGATCTCGCGGCGGCCCGGGCCTCTGGAGGGCTTGGTTTCACCCACAGAGTAGCTGGGGAAGTTGTAGTGGTGCATATAGCGCTTTTCGGTCTGCTCGTCCAGACCGTCCAGCTGCTGGGCGTCGTTCATGGGGCCAAGGGTGGTCACAGACAGCACCTGGGTTTGGCCTCTGGTGAACATACCGGAGCCGTGGGCTCTGGCCAGCAGGTCAATCTCTGCATTCAGGGGACGAATGTCGTCAATGCCGCGGCCGTCCACACGCTTGTGCTCGTCTTTCAGCCAAGCACGCACCACATGCTTCTGTACCAGGTACAGGATCTCCTCGATCTTGCCCTCTTCGCCCTCGAAGCGATCATCGAACTTCTCGTGCACTGCGTCATAGATGGGGCGCAGGCGCTCGTCGCGCACATTTTTGTCGTCGGTATCCAGAGCCTTCTTCACATCTTCAATGCAGAAGTCCTCAATCTCTTGCAGGATCGCCGGATCCGGGTCGGAGGACTGGAAGCTCTTCTTGGGCTTGCCCACTTCCTCAACAATACCGTTGATGAAGGCAACGATCTTCTTATTCTCCTCATGACCGGCCATAATGGCGTTGAACATGGTGTCGTCGTCGATCTCGTTACCGCCGGCCTCGATCATAGCCACCAGGTCGCCGGTGGAAGCCACGGTCAGGTTCAGATCGTTATGGGCGCGCTGCTCCAGAGTGGGGTTGATGACGATCTGGCCGTCTACCAGACCCACATTCACACCGCTGATGGGGCCGTCCCACGGAATGTCGGAGATGGCGATGGCAGCGGACACGCCGATCATGGCGGTGATCTCCGGAGAGCAATCCGGATCCACGCTCATTACGGTAGCCACAACGCTTACATCGTTGCGCATATCCTTGGGGAACAGGGGACGAATGGGGCGGTCAATGCAGCGGGAGGTGAGGATGGCCTTCTCGGAAGGACGAGCCTCACGGCGCTGGAAAGAACCGGGGATCCGACCCACGGAATACATCTTCTCTTCATAATCCACGCTCAGGGGGAAGAAATCCACGCCCTCGCGGGGTTTGGCGCTCATGGTCACGTTACACAGCACATTGGTGTCGCCGTAGCGGGCCATAATGGACGCACCGGCCAGACCGCACATTTTGCCGGTCTCCAGGGTCAGCTTTCTGCCGGCCAGTTCCGTTTCCCAAACTTTGTAGTTCTTGAAAAACATTTGGTTACCTCTTTCATAAATAATATTTATCATCAAGGAGGCACAATAGTAATAAATTCAAGCCGCCGCACCCGGTGACCTCAATTTACTACTATTAGTAGAACCTCCTTGGAAGATACGATTTTGCCTTGGACAAAAAAGGCAGACGACAGAAGTGCTCCGTCGTCTGCTTGCGCGTTCTTACTTGTCGATGGTATCGCGGATACCCAGCTTCTTCACCAGGCTACGGTATCTCTCTACATCCTTGTTGTAAAGATAAACCAGCAGGTTGCGTCTGTGACCAACCATTTTCAGCAGACCGCGGCGGGAGTGATGATCCTTCTTGTGGGTCTTCAGGTGCTCGGTCAGCTCGTTAATACGAGTGGTCAGCACAGCTACCTGTACCTCGGGAGAACCGGTATCGCCCTCGTGGGTTGCGTAAGCCTTGATGATTTCTTGCTTCTCAGCTTGTGTCATAATCTTTCACCTCATTACAGTATTTGCCGATTGGCGGAGGACACAGTTACGGGATCGGTGACTCTCCGTAGGAGCTTGCACCCGGTACCGTGTGATCCGTACACAGCGAGCCAATTATAGCACAAACCCCCGCCGTTGTAAAGAGATTTTGCAAAATAGTGGGTGCTTGCCAGGGGCATACAAGATATGGTATAAAAGAAACGGAGCAAAGCCGGATCTTATCTCCCGTAGGGGGAAAGATGACAAAATTGTCACCAAAACTGTCACCGAGCTGACACTTTGGCCGGGTATAATGAGGGCAACAAAGCGAAAAGGAGAGCCATTATGGACATTTTGAGAATTGAGCACTTATCTAAAATTTACGGTAAGGGCGATACGGAGGTACGGGCGCTGGACGATGTGTCCTTTACCGTGCCGAAAGGACAGTTTGTGGCTATTATCGGACCGTCCGGCTCCGGCAAAAGCACCCTGCTGCATATTCTGGGCGGTGTGGATACGCCTACGGACGGGCATGTGTATGTGGACGGAACGGATATTACCACCTTGGACGAGACGGCGCTGGCGATCTTCCGCCGCCGCCAAATCGGTCTCATTTATCAGTTTTACAATTTGATTCCTATTTTGACCGTAGAGGAAAATATGACGCTGCCCTTGCTGCTGGATGACAAAAAGGTGGACCGGGCGCACTTTGATTCCTTGGTGCAGGTGCTGGGCTTGCAGCACAGACTGGGGCACCTGCCCTCAGAGCTTTCCGGCGGTCAGCAGCAGCGGGTGTCTATCGGTCGTGCGCTGATGAACAATCCCGCCATTTTGCTGGCGGATGAGCCTACCGGTAATCTGGACAGCAAAAACTCAAAAGAAATTGTGGAGCTGCTGCGTCAGTTCAACAAGGCACTGAACCAAACGGTTATTATCATTACCCATGACGAGCGCATTGCGCTGGACGCAGACCGGGTGATTGCCGTTGAGGACGGCAAAATTGTGAAGGATGAGGTGATCCGCCAGTGAAGATCATCAATAAGTTAACTTGGCGCCACCTGTGGGTGAATCGTCGGCGTACCGTGATTACGCTGTTTGGCATTATCATCAGCGTGGCAATGGTGACGGCGGTGTTTACCAGCGTAGGCTCGCTGATGCGTTCCTTAAGCGACATTACCGCCGCTTATGACGGTGCGTGGCACGCCCAGTATATGAATTTGCAAGACAAGGATGTACAGACGCTGTCTAAGCAAAAGAATGTAAAAACCATCGGTCTGCTTGCCGATATCGGTCAAATGGACTGCAACACCAAAGAGGACAGCGGCAGAAACGAAACTTCTATTATTGCCGGTAACCAAAATCTTTTTGCCATCAACAAGATGAAGCCGGCGGCCGGACGCCTGCCCAACAACACACGGGAGCTGATGGTAACCAAAAGCTACCTGCAGCGCAATAAGCTGAACTGGAAGGTGGGCGACACGGTGACGGTGCAGACCACCAGTTATCCAACCAGCGCCCAGGAGGCGGAGGCGACAGGCGGCGAGCCGATTGTGGAAAATCGCACCTTTACCGTCTGCGGGATTTTAGAAGTACAAAATCAGCTGACCGGTATGGACAGCGCTTTTTGCGGTATGGATGACACGGTTGCCGGCGGCTATACGGCGCAGGTGCAGTTTTCCCCTTTGGACAACAACACGCCAAAGGACATAAAGTCTGCTGCCAAGGCCTTATACGGTGAGGCAGTAAACAACGATTGGTCCGATTCCTATATAATTCATACGGACTATCTGATGTACAACGGCGTGCAAATGAGCAACGAGATCACGCGGGCGTTGTACGGCTTTGTGGCCATTATTCTTTTGATTATCATTTTGGCGTCCGTGTTTATGATTTATGACAGCTTTGCGGTGTCTTATCAGCAGCGGGCCCGGTACTTGGGCATGCTGGCCAGCGTGGGTGCTACCCGTACCCAAAAGCGGGGCAGCGTGTATTTTGAGGGCTTCATTTTAGGCTGTATCGGTATTCCCATCGGTATACTTTGTGGCATCGGCGGCATTGCCGTTACCCTGCGTGCCCTTAGCGACAGCTTTATGAAAACCGTTATGGTGGCCACCGGCGACAGCATTCGCCTGCACGCGGTGGTGGACTGGAAAATCATTGTTTTCAGTGCGCTTATCAGTGCGTTAACCATCTTTATCTCCGCTTGGATTCCGGCCCACCGGGCGTCTAAGATAACGCCCATTGAGGCGCTGCGCCAAACCAACACCGTTAAGGTGAAAAAGGCAAAGAAGCTGAAAACCTCTCGCCTGCGCCAAAAGCTCTTTGGCTTTGAGGATGTGCTGGCGGTAAAGAACTACAAGCGCAACGCCAAGCGCTCCCGCACGGTGGTATTAGCGTTGGCGGTTAGCGTTATTCTGTTCCTGACCACAACCAACTTTACCAGTATGCTGACCACAATGGTAGACAGCGAGTACGACGGTATGCAGTTTGATGTGTACGAAAGCGTAAACAGCAGCGGCGGTCCTTTGTCTGTGGACTTGGTAGAAAAAATCAACAAAGAAGTCAGCCGGGTGCCCGGAATTGAGAGCATTCGTATTTGTGCCGACAATCAGATGATGGTGGACGGCTTGGATAAGCAGCTGACGGCGGAGGCAAAGAAAGCCAATATGGACCGCTCCCTGAATGTGTTGGGTGTGGACAACGACACCTTTGCCGCCTTGGCAAAGGAGGCAGGCATAGACCCGTCTGTTTGTCAGGATGACAAAATCCCCACGGGTATTTTAATCAACCGGGTGCAAGTGGCAACGGAGAAGAAGCAAAGCCTGGTGTTAAACCCCTTGCAAGGCAGCTTGGCAGGTCAAACCCTTACCGGCGCTATGGAGGGCTATGACAGTGAGGGCAACGAGCTGTATGCCAAGTACACGGCAAAGGTGGCTGCCCAAATAAACAAGGAAGCAAGCAATTTAGGCAGCTTTATGCGCCCCACTTTGGTGGTGCCCATGCACAGCTATCTGGTGCATTTTCCGCCTGTTTTGGCAAAGGGCAATACTGTCAGCTATGCCCGGTACTATATCACTGCCCAGGACCATGACCGGGTCTATACCGAGGTGTCGGATTTGCTTAGTGACACAGAAGGTATTTCTCACAACGGCTATGACGCAACGGCACAGGCAGAGACGATGCGTGCCCTGCGCATTGTGGTGATGACCTTTGGCTACGGCTTTATTACGCTGATTACCCTGATTTCCGTTATGAACATTATCAATACCGTTTCTTCCGGTATGGAGGAGCGGCGTCGAGAGTTCGCTATGATTAAGAGCGTGGGTATGACGCCTAAATCTTTTAAGAAGTCCATTTATTTGGAGAATATTCGCTACGGCGTTATGGCGCTGGTATGGGGCTTGCCGGCAAGTCTGGGGCTGGATTTCCTGATGTACAAGATACTGGGCGGCTCCTTTGACTACGGCTATACCTTCCGCTGGTATTATTATCTGGCGGCGGCGTTGGCAGTGTTTGCCGTGATTGCGATTGCACTGCTGTACGCTGTGGATAAAATTAAAAAGGACAATATTATTGAAACCCTGAAGCGGGACGATATTTAAGCAGTACCCTCCATACCCCGCTTTTTGGCAGGCGCCCGGTTTTGCCGGGCGCTTTTTCTGCTCCGCGCTTTGCAGTGGGCATATTGGGGTTTTCCACACAGCATCCGGCTTTATTTGGGGAAAACGCGGTGGAAAATGTGTAAAATTACAGGCGGCACAACACAATAGGTATAAAGGCGTTTGGTTGTGCAAAAAAAGGAAAGCAGGCAGACAGCGTGCTTTCCTTTTTGCTTTTTTATGATTTCGGTTTTTGCTTGCGTTCGTTTTTCGGCAATGGGCGCAGCGGTTACAGCTTTCGCAGCCGGTACAGCCGCAGTTTTTGCGCCGAATCAAGGCGCGGACAGCCAGGAACAGCGCCGTTCCAATGGCTGCCAGCAGCAGAATGTCCCAAATATTCACAGCAGCGCTCCGATCCCGTGGATCACAAAGGCAACCACCCACGCAATCAAACACTGCCACAGCGCCAGTCCGGCAGCCCACTTGCCGCCCAGCTCCCGCCGCACGGAGGCCACCGCCGCCACGCAGGGGGTGTACAGCAGGCTGAATACCAGCAGCGACCCGGCGGACAGCGGCGACAAAATGCTGCCGATGGTGCCGCCGAACAGGACCTCCAGGGTGGAGACCACGCTTTCCTTGGCCATAAAGCCGCTGATCAGGGCGGTGCAAATGCGCCAGTCGCCCAGACCCAGGGGCGCAAACAGCGGAACCAGAATGCCGGATATCCGGGCCAAAATGCTGTCGGCCGAGTCGGATACCATATTTAGCTGCAGGTCAAAGCTTTGGAGGAACCAAACCACCACCGTGGCAATGAGAATGACGGAGAATGCCCGCTGCAAAAAATCCTTGGCTTTTTCCCACAGCAGTTGACCCACATTTTTTACACTGGGCAGACGGTAGTTGGGCAGTTCCATGACAAAGGGGATGGGCTCGCCGCGAAACAGGGTGTCTTTATAGAGAAAGGCGGCTCCAATGCCGACCAGGATCCCCAGCAGGTACAGCCCGGACATGATCAGCCCGCCCTTGCCCGGGAAAAAGACGCTGACAAAGAAGGAGTAGATGGGCAGTTTGGCGGTACAGCTCATAAAGGGTGTGAGCAGAATGGTCATCTTTCGATCCCGCTCGCTGGTTAAGGTGCGGGTGGCCATGACCGCCGGCACGGTGCAGCCAAAGCCGATGAGCATGGGCACGATGCTCTTGCCGGACAGGCCGATCCTGCGCAGCAGCTTGTCCATTACAAAGGCCACGCGGGCAATATAGCCGCTGTCTTCCATTAAAGACAGGAAGAAAAACAGGGTGACGATGATGGGCAGAAAGCTGAGTACACTGCCCACGCCGGTAAAGATACCGTCGATCACCAGACTGTGGATGACCGGGTTCACATGCAGTTGGGTCAGCGCCGTGTCCGTTAGGGCGGACAGACGGTCGATCCCCAGCTCCAGCAGTTTTTGCAGTCCGCCGCCGATTACATTGAAGGTTAAGTAAAATACCAGCATCATAATGCCGATAAAGCAGGGAATGGCGGTATATCGCCCGGTGAGAATGCGGTCGATCTTTTCGCTTCGAATCCGCTCCTTGCTCTCTTGGGGGCGGATCACCGTCTGTGCACACAGCCGCTCGATAAAGTCAAAGCGCATATCCGCAATGGCGGCGCTGCGGTCCAGTCCGCGCTCCGTTTCCATTTGGCGGACAATGTGCTCCAGCATCTCCTGCTCGTTGCGATCCAGCTGCAACTGTTGCAGGATCAGCGCGTCGCCCTCAATGGCCTTGGTAGCGGCAAAGCGTACCGGCAGCCCGGCGAGCGCGGCGTGGTCCTCAATCAGGTGGATTACGGCGTGAATACATCGGTGCACGGCACCGCCGTGGTCGTCTTTGTCGCAAAAGTCCTGCTTCAGCGGCGGCTCCTGCTGCTTGGCCACATGAACGGCGTGGCGAATCAGCTCGTCTACGCCCTCATTCTTGGCGGCGGAGATGGGAATGATCGGCACCCCCAGCATGGCCTCCATGGTGTTTACATCAATAGAGCCGCGGTTGCCCACCAGCTCATCCATCATATTCAGCGCAATGACCATGGGTATTCCCATTTCCAGCAGCTGCATGGACAGATACTGGTTGCGCTCAATGTTGGTGGCGTCAACAATGTTGATGATGGCCGTGGGCTTATCTTGCAGCACAAAGTTGCGGGAGACGATCTCCTCGCTGCTGAAGGGCGACATGGAATAGATGCCCGGCAGGTCCGTAACCTCCGTGTTTGGGTAGCCGCGAATGGCGCCGCTTTTGCGATCCACGGTTACGCCGGGAAAGTTGCCCACATGCTGCTTGGCACCGGTCAGTTGGTTAAACAAGGTGGTCTTGCCGCAGTTTTGATTGCCCACCAGTGCATAGGTCAGCACGGTACCGTCCGGTAAGGGGTGCTCGTCCGCTTTGCTGTGGAATTTGCCGTTTTCGCCCAGCCCCGGGTGATCCTGGTCCTTGGCGCGGTCTTTGAATGTGTGACTGCGGCTGCGGCGCCCAATGGGCTGAATGTCGATTTGCTGCGCTTCTGCCAGGCGCAGGGTCAGCTCATAACCGTGCACCTGTACTTCCATCGGGTCGCCCATGGGCGCCAGCTTGATGACCGTTACCTCTGCTCCGGGGATCTGCCCATATCCAAAAAATGTTAGCGCAGCGCGCCCTCGCCGCCCACGCGCCGGATTACGGCGCTTTTGCCAACTTCCAGTTCTTTCAGCGTCATCGGTCGGTCTCCTTTTCTCCATATATTTCTATCTTTTTACTGTACTGGATTGCCTGGCTGTTAGTCAAGGCTTACCTGTCTGCGGCAGCCAAATTTCTGCCGTGGAAAAAGCAAGAAAAAAGCCGCAAGGCCGGGTGGCTTGCAGCTTTTGGCGTCCCGTAGAGGATTTGAACCTCCGGCCTACCGCTTAGGAGAAGCCCCCCGAGGGGCATTTTTGACTCCTTACAAATCCCCGAAAATCCTTGATTTTACTGGCTTTTCTGGGATTTCACTGTTAGTAAATTCTCGTCCAAAACCTGCTAATTTTTTGTGGTTTTTTCACTTGTTTGAAATGGGAGAGTGTTTTAGGGGGTGTTTTTTCAAAATTTCTTGAAAAATTTTTTGCAAACAAAAAGCCGCCCATTTCCCTCGTAATCGAGGTCAATAGACGGCGGGTAGAAATATTCATAATTTTGGTGTATAATTTTGGTGTATAATAGGGAATTAAGAGAAAGACAAATTTGAAGTTGTACGAGAGGTATAGTTATGACAGTGTATCATGTTGTTACTGATAGACCTATGAGTGTTGGTCAGAAAATCATCTTTGATGAGAACAATCATAGTGGTGTGTATCAGCGAGTTATGGATAAAATAGATGTTGTAAACGAAATATATAAGAATCCTGAGAATTATCAGGCTAATGAATTAGAACATCATACTTCTGTTGCATTGAGGGAACTGGCAATGGAAGAAGTAAGAAAAGAAGAATATCCATTTTATCCATCGAGAATGGGTTGCTTATATGTATCTAGAACATATGAGGAAGCAGAACGATGGGGCGAGTTTTTTGCTCGTATCGGCAGACCAACATATTCAATTGTTGAATTGGAAGTAAAAGGTACTTACTTTATAGGAGATGCAACTAAGTGTTTTGATGGTCAAACGGATAAGTCTATAAATAAGGAACTTGCAAGACTGTATTGGGAAAATCCTCAGAGTGAAGATAATAAAAATGAGGTATGTGAGATGTTGGTTGATGGAGAAATAATGGTGCTTACAATTATAAAAGAGATAAATGCCAATATATAAGCCGTAAAAATTCAGTTTGTCGAACTTACTCTAAATTAGCAAAGACCGCTTACAAAAGTGTAGGCGGTCTTTATTCGTGTTCAGATATATTTGATTTTGAACTTTCTTTTCTTGGCTGAAAGCACCTTGCAAAGAATATCATCTACTGCGCCGTGTATCTGCCTTGTGCTATCAGGCTGTTCTTCAAACGGATAAGTGATTGCAACACTTTGCTGTATTCGTCCTTGGAAAGGTATAAATGATATTTCTGTTCTTTCAAAACAACCACCTCCTGTTACCGCAATTTAAGAAAGGGCATATAGGTAGTGTGCGATTGTCTCTTGACCACCCCTAAATGAACGAATTAACAGGGCAACAACCGCCTTGTCCATTAGCAAGAATTTTGCTCGTTTTTTTCTCTCATTAGCAGAGAGGGCATTTTCATTAGCAAAATAGCGAAAATCCTGCTAATTTTTATTAGCAAGCCATACACCTGAAAGGCGGACGACATTAGTCCTAATTTCCATTAGCTGACGGAGAATTTGCTAATGAAAATCTGTGAATTTCACGATTTTTCTCTTTTCCCGTAAAAATGAAAAAACGCCGGAAACCCTTGATTTTACTGGGGTTTCCGGCGGAGTTTTTGGCGTCCCGTAGAGGATTTGAACCTCCGG
>ERZ1027232.983-NODE-983-length-14249-cov-15.542765_pt1 | contig 14249 bp, 13 predicted proteins | sample MGYA00519478_ERZ1027232 | MGnify/ENA primary metagenome ERZ1027232 (study PRJEB26926, sample SAMN06164468) | human gut metagenome | biome: ENVO:00009003; feature: ENVO:2100002; material: ENVO:00002003 | host: Homo sapiens | place: USA | collected 2012 ...
TGTGGCTGTATGCCGTCTCCTTCGAGCGGTTTTCTTATTTGGTCTGCGCCGTTTTCCCGCTCGTCCCGGATTGGGACGGACGTTTTGCTCTGCAAAACCGAAAAAAGACGCGCACCCTGCTTCTCAAATATGCCATTCTCATTGTGATTACATGGTAAGCTTGCTTTTTGTTGCACACTTATGGTTTTTTGTACTGTAACAGCCTTTTAAAACAAAAAATTTCTTTTTAATTTCCATTTACCGGCATTTTTCATTGACTTTTCTTTAACATGGTGTTATAATAAATTAACGATTTTCTATTATCAGTCGAGGATTAAAATCATGATTGAAGAAATCACCTGGACTAAAGAATACAAGCTGGAGCGTTACCATAAGCTCAATCTTACCGCTGAAAAAGGCTGCGTGCTTTTTGCAGGCTCATCGCTTATGGAAATGTTTCCGGTGGAAAAATTCGCGCATGAGGACGGTCTCCCAGTAATGGTTTACAACCGCGGCGTGGGCGGCTTCATCACCGACGAACTCATCGCAGCCGTCGATACATGCATAATCGACCTTGCACCGAAGAAACTATTCATAAACATCGGCACGAACGACCTCAGCGACGCCTCCCGAAGCATGGAGCAGATAATGTCCAATTACGCTTTGATACTTGACAAGGTAAAAAAGGCTGTGCCAGAGGTCAGAATGTACCTCATGGCGTACTACCCCGTTAACTACAGCGCCGCCACTCCAGAAATGAAGCCCTGTCTGCTTATACGCAGCAATGAAAAGATCGCCCGCGCCAACGAGGAAGTAAAGAAGCTCGCAGACCGCTTCGGAGCAAGTTACATCGATGTCACCGCCCCGCTGAAGGACGAAAACGGCGATTTGCGCGCCGAATACACGATAGAAGGCATGCATATCAACGAGGACGGCTACCGTTCCATCTACCCGCTTATCAGAAAGTACATTCTTGAATGACTTCCCTTAAATTCCCCGACGGCAGCGAGGTGCTCTACGAGCTGACGCGCAAGCCCGTCAAAAATATAAATCTCCGCGTGAAGGAGGACGGTTCCCTTCGCATTTCCGCCAGCCCCCGGGTAAGCGTAAAGCGCGTCGAGGAGTTCATCGTTTCCGAGCAGGCGTTCATACGCCGTGCGCAGCAGCGTATCAGCGAACGCGAGGAGCACTCTGAAATACGCACGGATATATTCCGCTGGCTCGGCGGGGAATACCCCGTGCGGGTCATCTCCAGCAGCCGGGAAGCCGCTGTCCTGGAGCAGGAGGAAATGCGCGTTTTCACACGCTTTCCCGAGCGCGCGGAAGAGCTTCTGAAACGCTGGACCGCCGACAATTTTGTCGAACTCTGCCGAAAGCTGAACGCCGAGGTGCGTGGATCCCTGATAAACTCAGGGCTGACGCCTCCGCCGACGGTCATCACCATAAAGGATATGAAAACCCGCTGGGGGAGCTGCACTCCCGCCAAGGGTCACATTTCCATCAACATACGGCTCGCGCCCTACCCGCGCCAGACCGTTCTCTCAGTGGTGTGGCATGAATACGCCCACTACTGGCACCGCGACCACTCCGCAAGGTTCTACGCGTTCCTTGAGGCGCATTTCCCGGAATACCGCAGGTGGAACTCCCTGTTAAAGTGACCACATTCGCATGATCCGCCGCAAGCGGCACCGGAATTCCAAATAAAAACGCCTCCCCTTTCGGAGAGGCATTTTATAAAGGCCGTCAGATCTCAGCCGGCTTCTTCTTGAAGTAGTTCGGCTTGTTCGCGCCGATCACGTTCATCAGTCTGCTGCTGCGCTCGAACACCAGCTTAAACAGTACGCACCCGATAACGGTGACTACCACAAGCTCTCCGGCGCCAACAGTCAGCATGTTGAACCATACGGGCGGCTCGTTTCCGTAGCAAACCAGCAGCTCTATCGCAATGATGATTCCGTTGCTTACAACAGGAAGCAGCGAAGCCAACCAGATATTCTTGATATAGAACATCGGAATGACCGCGATAGCTGTAGCCAGCGTACCGAAAATCATATCCATCAGCGCCATCGGACTGAAGCAGTTCGCAATGAAGCACCCAAGTATCAGCGAAATGCTGTAATCCTTACGGTAGAAGCACAGAAGCACCAGTATCTCCGAAAAACGGAACTGGATAGCTGGGAAGCTCAGCCCCGGAAGCGCCAGGGTAAGCGCGGCGTACAGCGCAGCGACAAGCGCCAGGCGTACAAGGTTCTTGGTCTGAAAGATCTCGCTTTTAGGCATAAAAAAACTCCTTGTTTTTTAACGGTGGTTGGACAAAGAAAACACCGTATTTGATTTTTCGTGCCTCAAGGCACCAATATATAATAGCACATTCCCCGCAGAATTGCAATACCCTTTTTGAATAAAAATCAGCTATCCCCTCCGCGCATATCACCGCATTCTGACCAATCTGCGCGGGAAATCTGAAATTACTGAAAGGAAGCATTATACATGGGAAAACAGATGACCTACTACATGGAGCGCGAAGTATTCACCCAGCTCGCGCAGATCGCAGTCGACCTCGGCTGCGTGATACTCAAGCAGAACGGCAGCAAGATCATCTCCGGCGATACCTCGATCATTGACAGCCACTGCTCGAAATACTACTTCTACCTCCCCGCGGCAGGCGAGATAAACGAGGAACTCCCGCTCGGCTGCTATAACTCCAACGCAGGCTGCGTTATCGAGGCAAGCTACTCCACCCGCACCAAGGATCTCTGCTTAAAACGCGGAAAGCTCTACATTACCAGCGGTTTCTCCACCCCTAACGGCGATTTCATCGAATGCCCGGCGTGCCTGCTGAAGGTGTACAAGAAGCTCGTGCTTCACATGAAGGATCTCACCCTGCGCGTTGAAGTCCCCGCTGACCGCATGTCCACCCGCCTGACTTACTATGCAGACCCCACCGGACGTACTCACAAGCTCTATATGACCAAGAGCATGCTCGCGCGTATCAACCGCACTCCCTATACCCTCTGCTGACCTTTCGCCCTGCGCCGGTACTCCAGCGCGGTGGATCCGGTGCGCTTCCTGAACTGCCGCATGAAATGCACGTCGTTCTCGAACCCGCACAGCGCCGCTATCTCCCGCACCTGCATGTCCGTATTTGCGAGGTAGTACTCCGCGAGCCCGGTCTTTGCGCGCAGCACGTCCTCGTAACAGCTCACGCCGAATTCCGCGCGGTACAGCGTCTGGAAATAGGACGCGCTCAGCGACATGCGCGCCGCAAGCTCCTCTACCGTGTAGTTTCCCGCGGGACTGCCGTATATCTCCGCGCGAAGCCGGTGCAGCCCATCGCTGTGCGGCGATACAGCCGCGCCGCGCCCGCCGCCGAATACCTCCGCGATAAGCAGCCTTATCAGTAATCCGGTGCATTCACGGCTTTTCGGCGTATCGGATATGCTCTCAAGCTTGAGCAGCTCAAGTATGCTTCCCGCCGACGCCGGAACTCCGAAAACCGGCTCCCCGAAGCGTATCCCAAGCCGCCCGAAGAATGTATCAGCTTCGTCGCACTCGAAATGCACCCAGTCGTTGACATACTCAACACCAACCGCCCCGTATTCCTGGAAGGCGGTTTTTTTATACAGCACCGCGGAATCCGCCGGAAGCTCCACCCGCACATTGCCCACAACGGCAAACGCCGGCGTCCGGAATATCACAAGCAGGTTGTCTCCGGAGCCCTCCGGGCGGAATATGCGGAAATTCTCATCATGACGGTAGCCTATTCCCATTGCGTGAAGCTTCATGCGGCACCTCCGGCAGAAGTATAGTAGGATATATCAGTTTATTGATATTATACATCATTGAAATACGGCTGTCAATCTGCTATAATCAAATCATCAAATAAATCATGAAAGGATATCTCATATGAACACACTCCGCCTCACCCTCAACCCGCTTGAGAAGAAATCCCACATCAACCCCGAAATATACGGAAATTTCTCGGAGCACCTCGGCCGCTGCATATATGACGGTATATATGTCGGCGAAAACAGCGACATTCCCAACACAGAGGGCTTCCGCACAGACGTCGTCGACGCATTCAGACAGATAAAGCTTCCCGTGCTGCGCTGGCCGGGCGGCTGCTTCGCCGACGAATACCACTGGCGCGACGGTATCGGCGAGAAGTCGCAGCGCAAGAAGATGGTCAACACCAACTGGGGCGGCGTTGTCGAGGACAACAGCTTCGGAACCCATGAATTCATGCGCTTCTGCGAGTTGGTCGGCTGCGAACCTTACATCAGCGGCAACGTAGGCAGCGGCACCGTTGAGGAGCTTTCCAACTGGGTGGAGTACATGACGTTCGACGGAGTTTCCCCGATGGCGGAGCTCCGCAAGCGCAACGGCAGGGAGCAGCCTTGGAAGCTGAAGTACCTCGGCATAGGAAACGAGAGCTGGGGCTGCGGAGGCTCTATGCGCCCTGAATACTACTCCGACCTTTACCGCCGTTATGCTACATACTGCCGCAATTACAGCGGAAATCAGCTTTTCAAGGTCGCAAGCGGCTCCAATGCAGATGACTACAACTGGACTGAGGTCCTGATGAAGCAGATAACGCCGTGGAATATGAATGGAATGTCCCTGCATTACTACACCGTTCCAAACGGCGACTGGTGGCACAAGGGCAGCGCCACCAAATTTGATGAAGAAGAATACTATAAGACGATACGTTCCACTCTGGGCATTGAGGGAATGATAATCCGCCACTCCGGTATTATGGACAGATACGACCCGGAGCACAAGGTAGGTCTTATCGTCGACGAATGGGGCACCTGGTACGACGTTGAGCCGGGAACCAACCCCGGATTCCTCTATCAGCAGAACACCATGCGGGACGCCATTGTTGCGGCGATAAACCTGAATATATTCAATCAGCACTCCGCGCGTATACCGATGGCTAACATCGCGCAGGCGGTGAACGTTCTGCAATCCATACTGCTGACCGAGGGTTCAAAGACCATCAAGACCCCGACCTACCACGTATTCGACCTCTACAAGCAGCACCAGGATTCCGACCTGATATACAGCCACATTCAGAACTCCAACGCAGCTGAGGGAGTTCCCTCGCTGAGCCAGTCGGCTTCCGTCAATGCTGACGGCGACGTGTTCGTAACTCTGTCTAACGCTTCGCTTTCCGAGAGCTTCAAGGTGGATATCGCAGCGGCATTTGCCGGGATAAAGTCCGCAGAAGGACGCGTACTCACCGACGATGTACACGCGCTCAACACCTTCGAGGAGCCTGACAGGGTAGCCATAAAGACACTCGCTGTGACTGTTTCCGACGGCAGAGCCGAGATAATTCTCCCGCCCTGCTCCGTTGTTGCACTCACGATAAAGCTGTGATGGAGCGCAAGCCCTGCCGCCGCTGCCTGCTCCAGGATATAGACGAATCCCAGCTCATGGAAGCGATTCAGCAGCGTATAGCCGCTCTCCCGGCTTCGCAGAGAGCCTCCGCCGAGGACTACGCCGCCAGGCTTTCGGAATGCCGCATGTGCGATTTTCTGGTCAGCGGTACCTGCCAGAAATGCGGCTGTTATGTCGAACTCCGGGCGGCGAAGAGAAGCGCATATTGTCCGCATGAAAAACCACGTTGGTGATGGAAACTATAATTTAGATATGTACAACTAGATTTTATATGTTGCTTGTGGGGGAAAACTCTTGTTTTCCCCCACACCCCTTTAGCGCTTTTGAACGTTTAACTGCGCGCCGGCGCGCAGAGTAGCCGCACTCCGTGCGGAGTGTTTCGCCTGACGGCGACGAGGGCGCTGCCCTCGACTCGCAAGGGGGACGAGTCCCCCTTGACTCCCGATTAGGGGGTGCAGTAAGCGGAACACGCGCCGCTAAATTATAGTTTTCTTTCCATTGAGCCAAACGAACCCTGACAAATGTCAGGGTTCGTTTTTTTATTCAGAATTATTCCGTTCTCAACGCTTCTACCGGATCCTTCTTTGCGGCAACCCCCGCAGGAACCAGACCCGCGATCAAAGTCAACAGCATGCTTATCACAACAAGTATCACGCCGCCCTGCCACGGAAGCAGTGCAACATTCGCGATGCCGGTTATATTCTCGATTATAATGTTTATCGGAATATTCAGCAGCAGCGTTACGGCTATGCCGATAACTCCCGCCGAGAACCCGACGATAAGCGTTTCCGCATTGAACACGTTGGAGATATCGCGCTTGGAAGCGCCCATCGCACGCAGTATACCGATCTCCTTTGTGCGCTCGAGCACCGAAATATAGGTGATTATGCCTATCATTATCGAGGATACTATCAGTGAAATAGCCACGAACGCTATCAGAATATAGGATATCGCATTGATAATGTCGCTCACGCTTGACATCATCAACCCTACATAATCAGTGTAATTGATAACGTCCGCCTGGTTGTCGTCCGCTATCTTGGAATCGTTGTACTTCTCAATGAGCTGGGTTATCTTCTCCTTGCTCTCAAAATCGGTCGCGTATATCTTCATGGAGCTTGGCTCGGAAAGCTCCGCAACGCCCAGGAGTTTCAGGTTGCCGTCATAGGTGGCGTCGGTGGTCTCCGGCTCCTTGGTCATGTCCATGAGCTGGCGGAGCTGATCTGTGGTCAGCACCTGCATGAATATCGTGTACATCTTGGTCGGGTCTACCATGCCGTTCATCATCGCGGAAAGCTCCGCGTTCTGCTCGGCTGTGAGCGAAGCCGCTATCTGCGCCGACATCTGCGCCTTCTGTGCGTCGGTCAGCAGGCTGTTTACGTCCGCTCCGCTCTGGAGCTGCGTAAGCTGCTCCGGAGTCAGCACGCCCATCATAATGCTGTTCATCTGCTCGTCGGATACCATGCCCATCATCGCGGACTGTATCTGAGCCTGCTGCTCCTCGGTGAGAGCCGCCATTATGCCCTCGTTGATCTTGGTGCGCTGCTCCTCAGTGAGCATTCCGGTGAGCATTTCCATTGCCTCGGACTGGGACATCGGCTGCTCTTCTTCCTCGTCAGCCTTAGGGAATTCTATGCCGGTGAACACGTCTACGTCCGGATTTTCCTTCTGCGCCTTAACAAGCTCGCTGGAGTTGGTCTTGTCTATCATGTACTCTGTCAGCGCGTGGGTGTAGCCTATTCCGCCGGAATTTGTCGAGGATATCAGCGAATCCGCATCAGGCTTGAGTATGCCTACTACCTTCAGTTTCAGACCGTTCTCCGCAGCCTGCTCCATGAATTCGCTGTCGCTGCGCATGTCTGTCCAGGTGCCATCGTCGTTCTTCTGGTAGAACTCGGGAGCGGTCAGCATGCTGAACTCCATACCCATCAGGTCGTCATAGCTGAAGGAAAGGTCGCCGGTGTCAAGGTCGAAGCTTTCGCCCGCCATAACGCTCGACATCATGCCCTCGAGCTCGCCCTGGTCGCGGAGACCCAGCGTATACAGCGTTACGTCTGAAAGCTCATTGCGGTCGGTTACAAGCACCACGACCTCGTTGTACGCCTCCGGGAGACGTCCCGCAAGCACCTCGTACTCTGTTTTCAGCATATCTGTGCTGAGAAGCTCCCTGAATGCGTCGTAAGAGCTCATGGAGCTGCTTCCCATCAGCGAAGAATATGTGTTGGTCATCTGGCTGACGTTATCCGCCATAGACTGCCCCATCATCGCCGACATCACCGTTGACGGATTGATCTGCATGATATCGCCGTCCGCGCTGTGTCCGTAAATATACAGATTGCTGTCGTAGCTGTACTGTATCTCCTCAATGCTTGCGCTTATGCCGTCAGGGTCGCTCTCGAGGTATTCCTTGAACTCGGCAAGGTTGTTGGTCTGCATTTCGGAGAGCATTGTTTTCATCATCTCGGTGGAGATGTCGTTGGTGTATATCCTGTCGGGGTCGCGGTTTTCTTCTGCGTTGTCCCGGACGTTCATCATCGAGGTCATAAGGCTGGTGTAATCCACCGTCTCATGCTGTATCGACACCGGGAAGGAAGCCAGTGTAGACCTCTCCACGCTGTTGATATACTCCTGCACGCCGTTGGAAAGCGACAGGATAAGCGCGATACCGATGATACCTATGCTGCCCGCAAAAGATGTCAGGAAGGTGCGTCCCTTCTTGGTCATAAGATTGTTTTTCGACAGGGAAAGCGCTGTAAGAAACGACATGGAGGTCTTTTGACCCTTCGTTACCTCGCTCTTTCTGACCTCGCTGTGCGCAGGCTCCTTTGCCGGGTCGAACGGATCGCTGTCGCCGACTATATGTCCGTCCAGCAGCTTCACGATACGCGTAGAATACTTCTCGGCAAGCTCCGGGTTGTGAGTTACCATTATTACAAGGCGGTCCTTCGCGATCTCCTTTACAAGCTCCATTATCTGAATGCTTGTCTCGCTGTCCAGAGCGCCGGTAGGCTCGTCGGCAAGCAGGATATCAGGGTCGTTGACAAGCGCTCGTGCGATGGCTACGCGCTGCATCTGACCGCCTGACATCTGGTTCGGCCGCTTGTTGAGCTGGTTCCCCAGACCCACCTTTTCGAGAGCTTCCTTAGCGCGTCTGCGCCGCTCCGCCTTGGATACGCCGGAAAGCGTAAGCGCCAGCTCCACATTGGAAAGCACGCTCTGGTGCGGGATAAGATTGTAGCTCTGGAATATGAAACCTACGGAATGGTTGCGGTAGATGTCCCAGTCTGCGGATTTGTACTGCTTCGTGGACTGCCCGTTGATTATAAGATCGCCGCTGGTGTACTGGTCAAGACCGCCTATGATGTTCAGCAGCGTAGTCTTGCCGCAGCCCGACTGACCCAGGATACTTACCAGCTCGCTCTCACGGAACGCGATGGACACTCCCTTGAGGGCGTGCACCGTCTCGCTGCCGGTCTCGTAGTTCTTTACGATATTTCTGATCTCAAGCATTATATGCTCCTTTCATTGTGCCTTTTCTATCTCTCGCCGAGCTGCTCCGCCGTTGCGGAAGCAAACTTCGAGTAAAGTCTTGCCACGTCGCGCATCTCGTCCTCCGTGAACACGGACAGTATCCGGTTGAGCGACCCGACTACCCGCGACATGTTGTCCAGCAGCTTCTCTCTGCCCGCCGGAGTTATCGAAACTCGCACGCTGCGGCGGTCGTCCTCGTCGATTGTGCGCTCTATCCAGCCTCTCCCCTGAAGGGAACGCAGCGTTCTGGACACCGCCGGAACCGATACTCCCATAAGCGCCGCGATATCCGCTACACTCGCCGCGGTACCGCCGTGCTTCCTGGGGAACTGTTCCGCGCAGCACAGCACCGAGAACTCCGACGGAGTCATGCCGGTTATCACACCTTCCGACTTTATGCGGCTGAGCTTCTCCATGCTGCGCAGTATCGCACCGCACACCTCCGGCGGATACGAATTGCCGATGAAATCGCTGTTTTCCCACAGCATATCAGCAAAAAAGAACACATTATCACCTGCCTTATATGAAACATACGCAAATATTAAATGCAGACATATTTTAACACTGTTAAATACCTTATGTCAATACTGCACAGAGATTTTCAGCAGCATGCATAAAAATATCCATCTGAGCAGAAAATATTGTATTCCAAATCTGAAAATCCTGTGTCGGCGGTGAATAAAATATGAAAAAACGCTGGGAAGTATTCTGGCTGGCGGAGGCCGGAATTATCCTGATATACATTCTGTTATGCCTTGCCGCCGGGCGCGTCCTGATCGCGGCAGGAGCCGCGGCAGCCGCTGCCTCAGTCTGGTGGAGCCTGTATTACTTCACGGCTCATTACACCTTGAGTAATAATGTGGTTGAAATAACCTCCGGTATTATCTTTCGCAGGCATCGGAGCATACCTCTGAGTAATATTCTATGGGAAATGCGGCTGACATCTCCGTTTTTTCGAGGGTCGGTAATGTCCGTACTGCACACAAGCGGCGGAAACGCGGTGGTGTTCTGCGATTTTTCAACGCGGGCGCGTTAGCAAGTTGAAAACCTTTCAACTAAAACTGTGAAAAAGCCGAGTTTTCAACCTTTTCAACATAGTATTTAACAATTAGTTTAATCGAATGCACATTTAACCGAAACGGGTTATATTTTGCCGCATTATACGGAAAGTAACTAACTTACCGAAAACCATCGGTAAAACCGCTCTGTCAGTATACATTCTGCAATATTTCCTCAGAGTAGAATATAATATTCCAGAAAACAGCGGGTAATTTTGCCGGAAAGTATTCAACAGTTTTCACCGTGTTTTCAACAGAAACCGGTGAAAAACCGGCAAAGTAAAAGGTGCGCCGTTGAATCGGCGCACCTTCTTAGTAATTTACATTGCGTATATACACCTGACAGGGTATGTTCTCGCTCCAAAGCGGAAGAACCTCAAGCTCACGGAAGCCCAGGCTCTGATAAAAGGTATTCGCGGTATCAAATTGCTCGCTGGTGCCTTCCTTGACGGTCTTGACCTGCAGGTACTCATATCCCTGGCGGCGGGCGTAGTTCAGCAGAGCCGTGAACATTCCCTTGCCTATCTTGTGGCGCTGATACTCCTTCTTGACGCCCATAACGTATATCTCCGCGGCGTAGGGGCTGGTCTCGCGCAGAGCTATGAATCCGCGCACCGTTCCTTCGTCGATATCCGCCCACAGCGGGAGCATTCGGCATGCCGCCGCATGCACGTCAATGCTCTTATCCTTTCCCGACCACTCGGGCAGGGAGGTCAGCACCTCGCGGCATATCTTCTCCTTCTCGTCAGGGTTGATTATCTGTTTCGCACCGCTTATTTTCGGCATATATCACACACTCCCTTGTATTTTTAGTCTGTGATAATTATACCGCATTTTATACCCGCTGTCAACCATAGTTTACATATATTTCAATAATGTAAGGCGCATTTGTGTATTATCTGACATTATAGGTACAGATCCTCCATAGCTGCTTTCAGGGCGGGGTCTCCGGGCTTGAATACGCTGTTCTTTGAGGACTCCTGATAATACTTCAGTTCGCGGGATACGTAGGGGTAGGTCAGCATGCAGACGATATACTCCTCGCCGACCTTAACGCGGTCTTTCTGGAGAACAAGATTCATCGGGGTCTCCGGAGCGAGCTTATAGGATTCCTCCAGCTCCACCGCATAGACGCATGCGTCGTCGGACAGCCCCAGCGTTTTGCCCTCGCCGGTTATCTTCACCTTGACGATATACGGGGAATACTTCACTATCTCGCTGACGTCGTCGCTGTGGAGGTACCCGCCGCCCTGAGGGGTGCCGGAATCCATGTCGGCGGTCTCGCTAATCCGCCCGCAAACCTTGTCAACCGTGGAGATCTCCTGCGCCGGGGTGTATCTCCTGCCGTAATATCTCACGGCAGTCAGCTTCCCGCCGCTTATCTCCGCCGCCACGGAATAGGTCAGGGTATAGTACAGGTCGGTGAATACGTAGTCAACGGGGTTCAGGAACAGCAGATACTCGCCGCCAACGGTGAATTCCTTTTTGTCGGCGCCGTCTGATGAGCGCTCAAGCTTTACGCAGATCTTCTTTGCGGTCTCGCCCTTTAACTGGTCGGTGACTGTAAAAGTGTAGTTGACAGTACTAGGCTTCTCTTCGACTGATTTCAGCTTCGCCCTGACTACATTGCAGCTTTCGCTGACCGCCGCGTCAAGCTGACCTCCGGTGAACTGCGTGTCCGTCTGGTCCTCGTCGGCGTTACCCAGCATGTCGTAACCCGTCAGCCTGTCCTCGGATAAGCTCCAGATATTTCTTATCGAGGTACCCTGAATTCCAAAGAGCCTGTCTCCCATAAAGCTGAACTTTAGGGAGGAGCCGTTGTCAAACAGTACGTTCAGAAGTTTGCTGGTGCCTCCGGCGGGTATTTCTGCGAGGGTATACCACTTCGCGGAGAGGGCCTTTTCAGCGTCTGTGGGTTTCACCGTCTCAGTAGTTATGACATCACAGCCGATATCCGTGGTAGTCCTGACCGCGCTGACTATGGCAGGAGTAAACGTACGCTTGGTATCCGTGGGTAAGCCGCCGTTCTTGTTCACTGCGCCGAGCAGGACGTTTGTAGCGTAGTCGCTGCTGTACATAAACGCGGAAGAGTTGAGATTAACGGTGCTTTCCGGCGAAGAATAGAGTATGCCGCCGTCCCCGACATGGATACTGCCGCGGCTGTTCAGCTTGATAGTTCCATCACAGATAACGCTTGCGCTTTCATTTATATATAGAGCGCCGTTTAAAACAAGCGCAGCGCCCTTTTCAACGAACACAGTACCGCCGAACATAGAGAACTCGCTGTTCAACGTGAGGGTCTTTCCCGAGGGTATATAGAGCGTTTCACCGCTGACCATCTGAAGTCTGCCTTTTATAACGCGGTTCTTTGTAAGCTCTGCTACATAAGCTCCGCCGTTTGACTGTACGGATTGGGGATATACAGCAGTGCAGTCTGAAAGGCGGCTGAGCTTAACTACGCTGTTTTTCCCGGAAGCCTTTGCGGCTGATGTTACTGTAACGATTTTTGCATTATTGTCCTGCGCGAAGGTAACGGCAGACGTGGCGGCGCTTGCCAGCATCATAGCTGCGATAGCGCCTGCAAGAATAGTTTTTTTCATGATTACCCCTCCTTTTACTTGTCTGCTGAATATTCCCAGATATCCCTTACGGAGGTATCCTGGATCCCGAAACGTTCACCATTTTCAAAGCTGAATTTCATTGATGACCCATTGCTGAACAGTACCGTGAGATTCTCGCTCGTTTCTCCAGCGGGCAGTTCGGCAAGAGTATACCATTTCGCGGAAAGAGCCTTCAAAGCGTCTTCACAAGAAACTGCCTCAGCGGACAATATATCTCCGTCTGAATCCGTGGTCGTCTTAACTGCGCTTATTATAGCCGGGAAGAATGTACGGCGTTTATCATCTTCCAGACCGTTTATCTTTATCATCTCACCCAGGCAGGCGATGGAAGCATAATCTGTGCTGTACAGGTGTGAGTCCGCATTGAGCTTTATCGTACTCTCAGGAGATGTATACAGAATACCGCCATTATACATACATATGGATCCCTGTCTGCCTACATTTATCCTACCGTCGCATATAAGACTTGCATTATCGTAAATAGTCATTCTGTCCTTAATAATAAGGTTGGCTCCATTTTCGACGAACAAAGTACCTCCGTACAATGCTGACGAACTATTCAGCGTGAGCGTATATCCTGAAGGGACATAAAGTGTTTCTCCATCATATAACTCAAGCTTTCCCTGTATGGTGCGATCCTTCGTGAGCTCCGCAACGTAGGGTTCGCCGCATACCTTTGCATACTCGGGGTATATCACAGTGCAGTCGGAAAGGCGGCTAAGCTTTACAGCGGTGCTTTTCCTAGAAGCTTTTGCGCTCGATGTAACTGTAATTACGCTCCCTGCGCTATCTGCATTATTTGCGTTGTTTATGCCTTGTGCGCATGGAACGGCGGCTGTGGCGGCACTTGTCAGCATCATTGCCGTAAGTACGCCTGCAAGCATGACATTTTTCATGATCGTTCCTCCTTTAAGTGCGGATTTGTTCCGTCTTATATAACTAAAACAATATATACAGAACAAACGTTGCAGGAAATTACGATTATTTTATAATTTGTATTAGTATACAAATTCAACTGCACTAAATTGTTGATTTTGCCATCTTATTAATCGAGAGTGATCATGCAATCCCCTATTTTTACAGGATCTAACTTGTTAAGGACGTCGTAATATATAAATCTCATAATGAATTTTATTTCCATAAAACATAATAAAAAACGCGATCATTTCTGACCGCATAAAATAACAAAAACCGCATTCCATTATGGATTGCGGTTTAAATCATGGCAGGGGCAGAAGGACTTGAACCCTCGACATACGGTTTTGGAGACCGTCGTTCTACCAACTGAACTATACCCCTATTGGTGGTGCGCCAACAGGGACTCGAACCCCGGACCGACCGGTTATGAGCCGGTTGCTCTAACCAACTGAGCTATTGGCGCGAAATTCGGTGCTAGAGAAAAATGGTGACTCGTGGGGGAATCGAACCCCCGTTTTCGGCGTGAGAGGCCAACGTCTTAACCGCTTGACTAACGAGCCATATAAATGATAAGGAATAGGTTAATGCCTATTCCTTATCGGTTTGGTACAGCTTCAGGGACTCGAACCCTGGACCCACTGATTAAGAGTCAGTTGCTCTACCAACTGAGCTAAAGCTGCATATGTGTCGGCGCCTATCTATCTTCCCGGACAGTTGCCCATCGAGTATTGTCGACGCA
>ERZ1027232.1000-NODE-1000-length-14129-cov-10.082066_pt1 | contig 14129 bp, 10 predicted proteins | sample MGYA00519478_ERZ1027232 | MGnify/ENA primary metagenome ERZ1027232 (study PRJEB26926, sample SAMN06164468) | human gut metagenome | biome: ENVO:00009003; feature: ENVO:2100002; material: ENVO:00002003 | host: Homo sapiens | place: USA | collected 2012 ...
TCACGGCCTCTTGAACCCCATTCAAGCGCGCTACCAAAACTGCGCTACACCCGGATATCGTCCTCCGCCTCCCTACCGAAGCATTGGCGACAAAAAGTATTATACGCATCTTTCCGGGTTTTGTCAACACTTTTCTGCATCTTTTTCTGATTTTTTCAAGAAAAGTATGATTTTCGTCGTATGAGCGCCGCTTTACTTTTTTGCTTTTACGCCAGTTTCCGCTTCTGCGGCCCGCAGCTGTCTGTCCTTTTCCAGCAGGGGCTTGAGGTACTGGCCGGTAAAGCTGCCGGGCACCTCGGCCACCTGCTCGGGCGTACCCTCGGCAATCACCAGGCCGCCGGCGCTGCCGCCTTCAGGACCAAGGTCAATGATGTGGTCCGCACACTTGATGAGATCCAGATTGTGCTCGATGACAATGACCGTGTTGCCCGCATCCACCAGCTTCTGCAGCACCTCGATCAGGCGATGCACGTCCGCAATGTGCAGGCCTGTGGTAGGCTCATCGAGGATATACACCGTCTTGCCGGTGCCGCGGCGGGCAAGTTCGTTGGCCAGCTTCACACGCTGGGCTTCGCCGCCGGACAGGGTGGTGGCGCTCTGACCCAGGGTCACATAGCCAAGGCCCACATCCAGCAGGGTCTGCAGCTTGCGGGCGATCTTGGGCTGGTTGGCAAAGAACACCACCGCCTCCTCCACAGTCATGTTCAGCACGTCGGAGATGGTCTTTTCCTTATACTTTACCTCCAGCGTCTCGCGGTTATAGCGCGCGCCCTTGCACACCTCGCAGGGGACATAGACATCCGGCAGGAAGTGCATCTCGATCTGCAGGATGCCGTTGCCCTCACAAGCCTCACAGCGGCCGCCCTTGACGTTGAAGCTGAACCGGCCCGGGCCATAGCCGCGCATCTTTGCATCCTGGGTCTCGGCAAAGACAGCGCGGATATCGTTGAACACGCCGGTATAGGTGGCCGGGTTGGAGCGGGGCGTGCGGCCGATGGGCTGCTGGTCGATGCCAATGACCTTATCCACAAACTCCAGACCCTCCACCCCGTCGCACTTGCCCGCACGGCTGCGGGCACCGTTCAGCTCACAGGCCAGCGTCTTGTACAGGATCTCATTGATCAGGCTGGACTTGCCGGAACCGGAAATGCCGGTCACACAGACGAACTCCCCCAGCGGGAACCGGACATCAATGTTGCGCAGGTTGTTTTCCCGGGCACCCCGCACGGTCAGGAAGTTTCCATTGCCGGTGCGGCGGGTCTGGGGCACAGCAATGCGCTTGCGGCCGGAAAGGTAATCGCCGGTAATGCTCCGCTTGGCCTTACAGATATCCTTCACGGAACCCGCCGCCACGATCTCGCCGCCGTGAACGCCCGCGCCGGGGCCCACATCCACGATATAGTCCGCGCTGCGCATGGTATCCTCGTCGTGCTCGACCACGATGACGGTATTACCGAGGTCCCGCAGGTTCTTCAGGGTCGCAATGAGCTTGTCGTTGTCACGCTGGTGCAGGCCGATGCTGGGCTCGTCCAGCACATAGAGCACGCCGGACAGCGCACTGCCGATCTGGGTGGTGAGGCGGATGCGCTGGCTCTCGCCGCCGGACAGGGTGCCGGCCGCGCGGGCCAGGGTCAGGTAATCCAGACCCACGCTCTGCAAAAACTGCAGGCGGTTCCGGATCTCCTTCATGATCTGACCGCCGATCTGCCTCTGCTTCTCGGTCAGGTTCGGCTCGTTTTCGGCAATGAATTTCAGCTCATCCCGGATGGACATTTCGCAGAACTCGCTGATGTTCTTATCCCCAACGGTCACTGCCAGCACCACCGGCTTCAGGCGCTTGCCGTGGCAGTCCGGACACTCCACGCCGGACATGAAGCTGCCGATCTCTTCCTTCATCCACTCACTGTTGGTCTCCCGGAAGCGGCGCTCCAGGTTCTCCACAATGCCCTCAAACGTATTATAGTAGACACCGCTGCCGAACTCGTTGGTTCGGTGCATCTCGATCTTTTCGCCGTTGGTGCCGTAGAGCAGGGCGTTCACCGCCTCGGTGCTCATATCCTTGATGGGCGTGTCCAGCGTAAAGCCGTATTTTTTACCCAGACCAAGGTAGTACATTTCGCTGACAGAGCCCTCGGCGTAATACCAGCCGCTGGCCTTGATGGCCCCCTGCCGGATGGACAGGTTCTTATTGGGCAGGATGCGCTCCTCGTCCACCCGCATAAACGTACCAAGGCCTGTGCACTTCTCACAGGCACCCTGGGGGTTGTTGAAGGAGAAGAGCCGGGGCGACAGATCCCCGATGGAGATGCCGTGCTCCGGGCAGGCAAAGTTCTGGCTGAAGGTCATGCACTCCCCACCGATGACATCGATCTCGGCGATGCCGCCGGTCAGGGCCAGCGCAGTTTCCAGCGAATCTGCCAGACGGCCCCGGATGCCCTTGCGCATGGCAAGGCGGTCCACCACGATCTCCACCGTGTGCTTGATGTTCTTTTCCAGCGTGATCTCTTCGTCCAAGTCATACAGATTGCCGTCGATCCTCACACGGGAGTAGCCGCCCCGCCGGGCGGCATCCAGCTCCTTCTGCTGCGTGCCCTTGCGCTGGCGTACCACAGGAGCCAGCACCTGGAATTTGGTGCCGTCCTCCAGCTTGAGCACGGCATCCACCATCTCATCCACGGTCTGCTGGCTGATGACGCGGCCGCACACCGGGCAGTGGGGCACGCCCACCCGGGCATACAGTAGGCGCAGGTAATCATAGATCTCGGTCACGGTGCCCACGGTAGAGCGGGGGTTGTGGCTGGTGGTCTTCTGGTCAATGGAAATGGCCGGCGACAGGCCGGTGATCTCATCCACATCGGGCTTGTCCATCCGGCCCAAGAACATCCGGGCGTAGCTGGAAAGGCTCTCCACGTAGCGGCGCTGGCCATCGGCATAAATGGTATCGAAGGCAAGGCTCGACTTGCCGGAACCGGACAGGCCGGTCATAACAATGAATTTTTCGCGCGGGAGGGTCAGATCAATATTCTTCAGGTTGTGCTCCCGTGCGCCTTTGATGACGATCTTATCGTTTGCCAAGGTACTTTCTCCCTCTTCTCTGTGTCTGTGCATGGTTCTGCCTGCGCTCGGTCTCGGCATCCGAGTCCACGGTGGGGTTCTCGCCCCGGCGCAGGCGGTCGATCTGGTCACGCAGGAAGGCCGCATGCTCAAATTCCAGCAGCTTGGCAGCCTCCTTCATCTCCCGGGTCAGGCGCTCAATGGCAGCCTCCCGCTCCAGTTTGCCCATGCGGCGGGTATTCCGCTTTGCGTTCTCCGCCTTATCGCTGATCTCAATGCTGTCCGCAATGGCCTTGACGATGGTCTTAGGCACGATGCCGTGTTCCTCATTATAGGCCATCTGGATGGCACGGCGGCGCTCGGTCTCGGTGATGGCGCGTTCCATGCTGTCCGTCACCTCATCGGCGTACATAATGACCAGACCCTCGGCGTTGCGGGCCGCGCGGCCGATGGTCTGGATGAGGCTGGTCTCACTGCGCAGGAAGCCTTCCTTGTCGGCATCCAGGATCGCCACAAGGCTGACCTCGGGCAGATCCAGGCCCTCACGCAGAAGGTTGATGCCCACCACCACATCGATGGAGCCCAGGCGCAGATCTTTGATGATCTCCATCCGTTCAAAGGTATCCACCTCGTGGTGCATATATTTGACCTTGATGCCCTGCTCAGTCAAAAAGTCGGTCAGGTCCTCGGCCATCTTCTTGGTCAGGGTGGTCACAAGAACACGCTCGTTCTTCGCCGTGCGGGCGTTGATCTCGCCCAGCAGGTCAGTCACCTGCCCCTCCACAGGCCGCACCGAGATCAGCGGGTCCAGCAGACCAGTGGGCCGGATGACCTGCTGCGCGATCCGGGTGCTGTTCCGGCGCTCGTACTCGCCCGGCGTGGCCGAGACGAACACCATCTGGTTCAGCTTGCTTTCCACCTCCTCAAACTTGAGGGGGCGGTTGTCAAAAGCCGACGGCAGACGGAAGCCGTATTCCACCAGCGTCTTTTTGCGGGCATAGTCGCCGCCGTACATAGCACGCACCTGCGGCAGGGTCACATGGCTCTCATCCACAAAAAGCAGAAAATCCTCCGGGAAATAGTCCAGCAGAGTGGTGGGCATACTGCCCGGCGCACGGCCCGACAGCACCGCCGAGTAGTTCTCGATGCCCTTGCAGATCCCCACTTCGGTCAGCATCTCGATGTCGTAGTTCGTTCGCTGCTGGATGCGCTGGGCTTCAATGAGCTTGCCCTCGGCGGTAAACTTCTTCACCTGCTCGTCGCACTCGGCGCGGATCTTTTCAATGGCCGCTGCCTTTTTATCGGCGCTGACGATGTAGTGGCTGGCCGGGAAGATGGCCACATGCTTCACCACGTTCTGCCGGGTGCCGGTAACGGGGTTGAACTCCGTGATGCGGTCGATCTCATCCCCAAAGAACTCCACCCGGATGGCAAGGTCGCTCATGTAGGCCAGATAGATATCCACCGTGTCGCCGTGAACGCGGAACTTATTGCGGATAAAATTGATGTCGTTCCGCTCATATTGCAGGGTGACGAGCTTTTTGCACAGGTCGTCACGCTCCATCTGCATCCCCGGCCGCAGGCTGATGACCATGCTGCGGTAATCGATGGGGTCGCCCAGAGAGTAGATACAGGACACCGATGCCACAATGATGACATCCCGCCGCTCCGAAAGCGCCGCCGTGGCCGAGTGGCGCAGGCGGTCGATCTCATCGTTGATGGCGCTGTCCTTTTCAATGTAGGTATCGGTGCTGGGGATGTAGGCTTCGGGCTGGTAGTAATCGTAGTAGGAAACAAAATACTCCACCGCATTGTCCGGGAAGAACGAGCGGAACTCGGTGCAGAGCTGGGCCGCCAGCGTCTTATTATGGGCCAGCACCAGCGTGGGGCGGTTGCACCGGGCGATCACGTTGGCCATGGTAAAGGTCTTGCCGCTGCCGGTCACACCCAGCAGGGTCTGGCAGCGGTCGCCCCGCTCAACGCCCTCTACCAGCTGCTCAATGGCCTGGGGCTGGTCACCCGTGGGGGCATAGTTGGAGACGAGATGGAACTGTTCATCGGCCATGTCTCGGTTCCCCTTTCTGTTCTCAGATGGAACTACAAATAGTTGTGCTTTTCATGTCGATTATAACACAATTATTTTATAATATCAATACGGCCTGAGCATCTCCCCGGTCTGGAAATCGTAGAACGGCAGGCGGTTGGCCTCCCGCATGGAGAAATATTCGCTCTCGGTCAGGATGATGTGATCCCGCAGGTGCACCTTGACCAGCCCCAGTGCCCGGACGATATTCTCGGTGGCCATCAGATCCTCCCGTGAGGGCAGGGCCACGCCGTTGGGGTGGTTATGGCAGAGCACCACACTGTCGGTACCGCCCTTGAGGGCTGCCGCCACCACATCCTTGATCTCCAGACTCACCCGGTCGCTGGTGCCGTCCCGCAGCCAGAACAACCCCTTGATGCGGCTGCGGCCATCCAGCGCAGCCAGCAGGGCGCGTTCCTGCACAGTCCCGGCAAACTGTGCCATCAGGTATTCGACCAGCTGGTCGGTGGTCTTCATGCATTTTTTTCCGTTGACCGCACACTGGGTATAGTATCTGCCGACCTGCGGCAAAAGATGCAGCATCCGGGCGGTAGAGGGGCCTACCCCCTCCACCGTCAGCAGATCCTCCTCGGAAGCATCCAGCACCCCGGCAAAGTCTCCGAACCGATTTATGAGGGCATGGGCAAGGCCGTTGGTGTCCTTGCGGGTGTTGGTGATGTAAAGGACATATTCCAGCGCTTCGTGGGGTTCCAGACTTTCCAGTCCGTACTGCTCTACCCGGGCGCGCATCCGCTGGCGGTGCCCCTTATGCTGGCTGCTTTCCTTCGCCATGGTCGTTCTCCTTTTGCGTTATTACTCTAATAGTACCGTTTTTTCAGCAAAACACAAGGGGGCACAGGAAATATTCTGCGTTGACTTCAAAGAAAGGGTGGTTTATTATAGAGAAAAGGCTTTTTTATGAATCAATATGCCCTCTCAGTCAAAGCCTGCGGCTTTGCCAGCTCTCCCAAAGGGAGAGCCCCTTGTGGCTCTCGGTCAGCATGTACTGAACCCGGGAGATGCATTGCCTCTCCCTTTGGGAGAGGTGGATTTGCGAAGCAAAGACGGAGAGGGCTTGTCTTTCATCCAACAAAAGGAACGATCTTATGAAACAATTTACTGCCACCGCAAACGACGAGGGTGTGCGGCTTTCCCGCTTTGTCCAGAGCGTGACGCGCGATCTCCCCACCAGCCTGCTGTACAAGAGCTTCCGCAACAAGCGGGTCAAGGTCAACGGCAAAAAAGGTGCCCCCGAGGATCGGCTCAAGGCGGGCGACCTCATTGAGCTGTACATCAACGATGAATTCTTCCCGCCCGAGGGCGCAAAGCCTGCAGCCCGCAAGCCTGCCCCCAAAAAGCAGCAGAACCAGCCCAAGGTGACCGTCATCTATGAGGACGAGAACATTGCCGTGCTGTACAAGCCCACCCACCTGCTCTGCCACAGCGACCGCACCGGCGATGCCAACCTTGTGGACGCATTCACCCAGTATCTGGCCCAGAAGGGCGAGTACGATGCGGGCGGTGAGAACCGCTTCAAGCCCGGCATCTGCAACCGGCTGGACCGTGGCACCGAGGGCCTTGTCATCGCTGCCAAGAGCTACGCCGCCCTGCGGGACATGAACGAGATCATCCGCACCGACCTGCTCAAAAAGGAATACTACACCATCACCGTGGGCATCCCGCAGAGCGGGCGGTTCACGGCCTGGTGGGAGCACGACGAGAAGAACAACAAGGTCAGCATCCATGCCCACCAATCTCAGGATGAGCGCCGCAAGCAGATCATCACCGATGTGGACGTGCTGCGCACCGCCGGGCCCTTTGCCCTGTGCAGGATCGGCCTGGTCACGGGCCGCACCCACCAGATCCGCGCCCACCTCGCCTACCTGGGCAAGCCGGTGCTGGGAGATATCAAATACGGCAACCGCAAGATGAACGAGCGCACCGGCACCCGGACGCAGGCTCTCTGCGCCGTCCGCATCAGCTTCCTGGATATCCCGGAGGAGAACACCCTGCACTACCTCACCGGCAAGGTCATCAAGCTGAAGGACCCGCAGATCCTCAAACAGTTCGACGCGCTGGACAAGAATAAAGAAGGAGCAACATCATGGCAGACCTGAACGCCTATTTCAAAAGCATCATCGACCAGGACCGCGAGGCCGTGGTTATCTGCGACCTGAACCACATCATCATTTACATGAATCCTGCCGCCGTGGTGGATTACGGCAAATACGGCGGAGCCGCCCTGCTGGGCAAAAGCCTTCTGGCCTGCCACAACCCCCATTCGGTGGAAGCCATCCGCAAGGTGGTGGACTGGTTTGCCGCTGATGCAGACCATAACATCGTCTATACCTACTACAATCCAAAGCATGTCCGTGATGTCTACATGGTTGCCCTGCGGGACGAGGACGGTACCCTGATCGGCTACTACGAGAAGCATGATTCCCGAAAAGCTGAAACTATGAAGCAGTACGATTTGTTCTGACAAAGAAAGGCGAACTCCACACAAAAAAGACTTTGCCGCCTACCCCCGTGCGAAGATGCTACTCTGCTATACCTCCCGCATAGACAAAACGAACGCCTGCCGGGCTTTTCTCACTCGGCAGGCGTTCGTTCTTTTTATGGGGTCGATTCGTTACTTTGCCAGCAGCTCGTCAGCCAGCACATCCATCTGTGCCTCAGCGGCGGCATTGGCGGCAGAGCGGATGGTCACAACGGCATCACAGACGGTGATGTTCTTCATGCCGTCCAGCTCAGCACGCATCAGCTTTGCAGCCATGGGGGCCCAGGTGCCGTTCTCCATCAGGCCAACGGTGCGGCCCTGGAAGTTCTTGGTCTTGAGGTGTGCCAGCAGATTCTCCATCGGCGGGAAGAGGAAGCCATCGTAGGTGGCGCAGGCCAGCACGATCCGGCCGCAGCGGAAGGCCTCAGTGACGGCATAGGAGACATCGGTGCGGGTCAGATCCATCTCCACCACCTTGGCACCCTTGGCCCGCAGCTTTTCAGCCATGGTGTGGGCGGCGGCCCTGGTGTGGCCGTGGATGGAAGCGCTGGCCACCAGGATCTTCTCCGGCTCCTCAGCCTTGTAGCTGGACCACAGGTCATAATAGTTCAGGTACTTGCTCAGATCGCCGGTCAGCACAGGGCCGTGCAGGGGGCAGATGGTGGCGATATCCAGCGCGGCGGCCTTTTTCAGCAGAGCCTGCACCTGCGGGCCGTACTTGCCCACGATGTTCAGGTAGTAGCGGCGGGCCTCGCTGGCCCAGTCGGCGTTTTCGTCAAACCTGGCCACTGCACCAAACCGGCCAAAGCCGTCTGCAGAGAAGAGCACCTTTTCACTGCTCTCATAGCTCACCATGACCTCGGGCCAGTGCACCATGGGGGCAAGCACAAAGGTCAGGGTGTGGGTGCCCAGGCTCAGGCTCTCGCCGTCCTTCACCACCACGCGGCGCTCCTTGGCAACGGCATCCGCCCCAAAGAACTGATCCATATACAGGAAAGTCTTGGCGTTGCCCACCACCTGCATTTCCGGGTAGAGGGCGGCCAGTCTGGCGATATTGGCACCGTGGTCAGGCTCCATGTGGCTGACCACCAGGTAATCCGGCTTGCGTCCGGCCAGTGCCTCGGTCAGGTTGGCAAGCCAGGGCTCCGTGGCACGGTTGTCCACCGTATCCAGAATGGCGGTCTTTTCGTCCAGAATGACATAGGAATTGTAGCTCACGCCAGTGGGCACCGGGTACTGGCTCTCGAACAGGTCAATGGTGGTATCGTCCACACCCACGCCCAGAATGGCTTCGCTGATCTTTTTCACGCTCATAGCAGACATCCTCTCTATCCATATTGCTGTGCCGGAAAAGCGGCAATATAATACTAATAACGGTTCCTAGTATAGCACATTGTTAAAGATTATTCAAGCTCCTCCGGCAGTCTTGCTGCCACCGGCCGGCCGGGCTCGTTGTCCAGCTCCAGCAGGGCTGCTGCGCTGGCATCATCCAGGCTCTGGACACTGCGGAGCTTGCGGCTGATGGCCCGGCTGCGGACACCAATGAGGTTGTCCAGCTCTTCATCGGTCTGGCGCAGGCGCTGCTGCATCTTGGAGAGCCCCTGCCCGAACTTGTCGAACTCCGTCTTAACGGCACCCAGCAGCTGCCAGACCTCGCCGGAGCGCTTCTGGATGGCAAGGGTCTTGAAGCCCATCTGCAGGCTGTTGAGCAGAGCCGCCATGGTGCTGGGGCCTGCAATGTTCACCTGATAATCCCGCTGCAGCACCTCCAGCAGACCGGCGTTCACCACCTCGGCGTACAATCCTTCAAAAGGCAGGAAGAGGATGCCAAAGGTCGTGGTGTAGGGCGGTTCCACATACTTTTCCCGGATGTCCTTTGCCTCGCTCCGCAGCACCAGTTCCAGCGCATGGCGGGCATTCTCCACCGCCTGCGCATCGCCGGAGGCCTGGGCATCCTGCAAGTGCGCATAGGTGTCGCCGGGGAATTTGGAGTCGATGGGCAGCCAGACCGTGCCGCCGTTCGCACCCGGCATCTTGATGGCATATTCCACCCGCTGGGTGCTGCCCGGGATGGTGGCCACATTGGTCTCGTACTGCTCCGGGGCCAGGATCTCTTCCAGAATGGCCCCCAGCTGGATCTCGCCCAGAATGCCGCGTGTCTTAACGCCCGAGAGCACCTGCTTCAGCCCGCCCACATCGGCGGCAAGGTTCTGCATCTCGCCCAGCCCCTTGTACACCTGTTCCAGCTGGTCGTTCACAGCCTTGAAGCTCTCGGTCACCCGCTTCTGCAGGGCATCCTGCAGTTGCTCGTCCACGGTGTGGCGGATCTCATCCAGCTTTTTGGCGTTCTCGGCCTGCAGGGCGGTCATGTTTTCCGCAAGGGTCTTGCGCAGCTCTTCCAGCTTCTGGGTGTTGGCGGCCTCCAGACTCTGGAGCCGCTGGGTCAGGATCTGCTGCTGGCCGCTCTGGCCCTGTGCCAGTGTAGTGCTCATGCTCTGCACTGAGGTCTGCAGCGTCTCACTGACGCTGCGGATAGCGGTGTAATTCTGCTCCGCCATTGCCGCCTGTCTGGCTGCAAAGTCTTTTGCCTGCGCATCGAGCTGCTGCTGCATCCAGCGCTTGAGTTCCTCGTAGTCTCCCCCGTTCCGGGGCTTGTTCAGTTTCCAGAGCACCACCGCCAGCAGCAGGCAGATGGTGACCAGCAGCAGGGTGTACAATCCAGCTAAAAATTCCATTGATTATAAGTCCTCGAAATCGACCAATTCTTTCCGGGTATCCAGCGCATCGCCATAAAGGCCCACGCCGTCCACCTCGCACTCGCCCGACTGGTTATCATAGGGGTCGGAGCGGAACCCGTACATCGGCGGGTCAAAGGGTGCCTCAAAGGCGCGGTTTGCCACCATGCGCCCGGTGTCCAGGCTACCGAAGTAGTGGCGGCGCAGCTCTTCCTCGCCCTGCCGTGCCATGGAGGCACCAAACGAGCAGTCGGCATACATCCAGCCCTTGGGGGCAATGTAGAACATGGCCCAGTCGTGGCAGCCCACGCCGGTGGGCGACACCGACAGGCCGCTCTGCCAGCGGGCCGGAATACCCACCAGACGGCAGAGGGTGATGAAGGTCAGGGCCATAATGCCGCAGTCCCCGCGCCGGTTCCGTGCGCAGTGGTCGGGCAGGCATTCCTGCACAAAGTAGGCGGGCTGATAGTGATACCGCACGTTCAGGGTAACGTAATCATAGATGCGCTTTGCCTTTTCCGCCGGGTCGGTGATCCCTTCGGTCAGCTGTGCAGCCAGCGCCCGCAGATAGGGCGTGAACACGATATGCGGGGCCTGCTCCTCGGTATCAAAGGTCGGCTGTTCCGGTGCAGGCACAAAGTCCAGCGGGTCAGCATAGACTGCCGTTGTCTTGTAACGGTACTGCACCCCGAAGCGGCGGTTTTCGGTCAGATCAGCCTCCCAGCAGACCGTGCGCTGGGGGGCGTTTGCATCGGCGATGCGGCCCGGCTGCTCGGTAAAGCTCTGCAGCTCGATCTCGCTCTGGGCCAGGCATTCCGCCGGGATGGGCAGCCAGGCGCGGACGTGCACACTCTCCCGGCCCTCTGCCTTTGCCTTGGCCAGAGCAGCGGCAAAGGCCTCATCCGACATTCCCACGCTGGTCTTCAGCGTGATGCGGGCACTGGCCTGCCCTTCCCGCTCCATCTGGTCATGGATGCGGCGGCGGCGCTCCCGTGCCAGCGTAGCCGGGGCGGGCGGGTCGAGCTGACGGGCGGCAAGGTCGGCGTGGGTGGCGATCAGCGTCTCGGCAAAGCGGTCAAGGTAGTGCTTCTCCCCTTCCACAAACCGCCAGTCCACCCGGCCCTCATGCACCAGCTGGCGGAACTCCTCCACCGTGAAATCCCGCACAAGGCCCTGCATCCGGGCCACGGCCTGTGCCTCGTTCCAGCAGTATTCCTGCGGCAGACGGCACATGATCTCCTTCTGCACCAGCAGGGCATCCCGCAGCGCGTCCACGCCGTGGGGCACAGGGTTGGCGGGCTGCTCATACTCCGGCATTTCCAACCCCTGACTGCGGGGGCTGTTCTGGGTCTCCGTCCAGTCCTCGGCCAGATATTCATCGATCCGTGCCATTGCTTCTTTGTAATAGCCCGCGGCCTTCAGCCGCTCCACATCATCGGGCAGACCGACGTTCAGATGCACAAATGCTTCGTTCAGATCTTTCATCCTGTTTCATCCTTTCTCTCAGGCGCACTGCTCTTCCCAGAAAGCAGTGGCTTCCACCAGCCAGTTCTCGGCATCTGTTCCTGTGCCGATGCCGCAGACGTGAGGCGCATTGTTGAACACCCGGTAAACATGCTTGACGTGATTGGCCTGCAGGGCAGCTTCCAGCTGCGGTCCCTGCCGCCAGTAGACCAGCTCCTTCAGCAGCGTGTCGTTCACACCGTGCCAGTGGTAGGTGGCGGGGTAGTCCGGCGTGATCTCATCCGAAAGATTCCGGGTATAGTATTTGGGGCCGTACGCACCGATATCCTGAATGACATGGTAGATGGGCTTGATGTAGGTCATATCGTTGATGGGGTAGCCCAGCAGCAGGGCAGCGGGCTTGGGCACATTGTAATGCTGATACCCCACCGATTCCGTGCCGAACAGACCCGTCAGGTGGCCGCCCATGGAATATCCCACGATGGCGTACTGCTCCGGCTGGATGCCAAACTCCGCAGCGTGTTCCTCAATGTACTGCATGGCCCGGCCGATGTCCTCCAGCGGAGCGTCATCGGAAGCATCCGTCCAGACGCGATACCGCAGAATAAAGGCGGCATAGCCCAGCTCATGCAGCTGCCAGGCCGTGCAGGCCCCCTCCTCCAGCTCGGCGCTCTCATTGGCACCGCTGCCAGCCAGGATCAGCGCAAACTTGGCATTTTCAGCCTTGGCCGGGAAATAGAACAGGCCGGTGTTGTTTTTGGTGCGGTCCGCCGCCTTTTCCGCATCCGTGTAGAACGAGTGGGTGACCTGAACGCCATTGTTGTAGTTCTCAATGACCAGATTCAGCCCCTTGGCACAGCCTTCGGCCACATACTCGTTGGTGTAGCCCTCCACAGTGGTCATCTCCCACAGAGCCTGACCCGGCGGGCAGTCCTTATCCTGCGAGTAGGTGTAGAAGCCGGAGTTCTTGATGCCCGGGTTGTTGCGCACTTCCTTCATGGTGGTCTGGGCCGTGATGTTGGGCTCTCCCTTTTCCATTACGGCACCGGCGGGCAGGGCCAGCAGTGCCAGCAGACACAGCACCATCGCGACGATTCGTTTTGCCTGTTTCATGTTCCGTTCCTTTCCCCCGGCACCGCCCTGATTGCATTTTCCCGTACAGAGGACTATAATATGAGACTGCACAGGCGACACCGGTTGTTTTTTGTTCTATTGTATCACACCCGCCGGTATTGTCAAAACAAATCTGTCCGCAAAATCCATGTGTTGTGATCTCCACGTTTCCGAGGGGCCGGGTATTCAGATTCCGGACACTCTGCCCGGCCTAATCCGGACACTCTGCCCGGCCTAAGGTGAACAGGTTTCCATTGTGATTTGCGGCAGATTCTGCTATACTGAAAAGAGATATTGCACACGCAATGAGGGGAAACCGGAGCATTGCGGCTCCGGTCAGGATAGGAATATGAGTGAGATCACAGTCCGGCCCATGATGCCGGAGGATTGGACTGCCGTGTCCAAAATATATCTGGAGGGCATTGCCACCGAGCACGCCACCTTCCAGACCAACTGCCCGCCCTACACCGCCTGGGACGCATCCCATACCCAGGAATGCCGCCTGGTGGTGCTGGACGACGGGGTCGTGGCCGGCTGGGCAGCCCTGCATCGGGTAGACCCCCGCTGGTGCTACCGCGGCGTGGCCGAGGTGAGCATCTATGTCGGGGAGAAATTCCGGGGCAAGGGGCTGGGCTATCACCTGCTCACGGCGCTCTGCCGCGAGGCCGAACAGGCCGGGTACTGGACGCTGCAGTCCACGGTGCTGCAGGACAACGCCCCCTCCCGGGGCCTGCACCTGAAATGCGGCTTCCGTGTGGTGGGCCGCCGGGAGCGCATTGCCCGGGACTGCCACGGCCGCTGGCTGGACACCTACCTGATGGAGCGGCGGTGTACAGCGGACGAACCGTCGGGCTATAAAAAGCTGTAAGGTACTTTTTGCGGGAAAGATTTACAGTTTCTTCAAAAAGTGACCTTGAAAATCCACAAAAATATGATATACTAACGTAACGATACCAAAGCGAGAGAAAGGAGGCGCGCGGAATGGCACCGACCAAAGAGCGTCCGGCAACCAAGACGATTGCCACAAACCGGGAAGCGCGCCACGAGTATTTCGTTCTGGAAGCGCTGGAGACCGGCGTTGAGCTGAAAGGTACCGAGGTCAAGAGCCTGCGTGCCGGCGGCGTGAACCTGAAAGACAGCTGGGTCGATATTGAAGACGGCGAGCTGCTGGTCAAGGGAA
>ERZ1027232.1028-NODE-1028-length-13800-cov-12.905929_pt1 | contig 13800 bp, 8 predicted proteins | sample MGYA00519478_ERZ1027232 | MGnify/ENA primary metagenome ERZ1027232 (study PRJEB26926, sample SAMN06164468) | human gut metagenome | biome: ENVO:00009003; feature: ENVO:2100002; material: ENVO:00002003 | host: Homo sapiens | place: USA | collected 2012 ...
GAGATGGCGTAGTTGGAGTTGATGACAGCGTAGTCCTCATCCTGCAGGACGTTGGGCACCTGAGCAGCCTCGACCTCGTCCACATTGACGTTCAGGGGGTTCTCTTCGATGTCGTTCTTGGTGGCGGTCAGGCCTGCATCTGCCTTCAGCTTGAAGAAGCCGTTCTTCTCCAGCAGGGTCAGAGCGCGGGCCTCGTTGGTGGTGTCGTTGGGAACAGCGACCTTGATCTTGTCCAGCTTGGCAGCGGTGGAGGCAGCCTCAGAGGATGCAGCGCCGGAAGCGGCGGAGCTTGCGGTGGAGGAAGAGCCGCCGCAGGCGGTCAGGGCAGCGGCAGCAGCGGCCACGCCGGAAACTTTCAGAAAATTACGACGAGTAATCTTAGACATTTTGTTTTCCCTCTCTACTTTTACAAAAATGTTTTTGTGCGGTGCGGCACAATCCGCACCCTTTGCACCGGAAGCAAAATAAAAAACGCTTCCGTCCTCAGCGGGCATACACCCACAAGGACGAAAGCGTAAAACTTCCGTGGTACCACCTTGGTTTACTGTCCCCTCACAGAGACAGCCTCACTGCTGCGGCATTTTGCAACGCGACAACCGGACGCTGTAACGGGCGCTCCCGTCGCAGGCTTAGCACTCTTGCACTTCGCCCCCGCGGCTCCGAGACCATTTTCAGTTCCCTGTTTCCTGCCCTTTTCCACCGCCCGGGCTCTCTGGAAGGATCAATGCGAAAACCTACTCTTCTCTTCACAGCCATTTTTGTGATATTGCATACATAATACCCCACTCTTCCGGGTTTGTCAACCCTTTCAACGAAGTTTTTCAGTAGGGAATTGCCCGTTTACTGCCGGCCGGCATCCTGCTCCGTGCTGTACAGCACCATCAGGTGGTTGGCACTGGCTTCCAGCTGGGATTTTGCCTGACGGAGGTTCGCTTCTTCGGTCTCGTTCATCTTTTCGGGCTTATCCTTGCGCAGGCAGCGGCGCAGGCTGGCAAGGTCGTTCTTGACCCGGTTCTTCTCGTCCTTGTCCAGTTCCTTTTTGCACTTGGAGAGGGCCTCATCCACCTTGTAAGCCAGCATCTCGGCCTGATTGTGGAGTTCCAGCCGCTCCCTGCGGCGGGTATCCTCCTCCTCGTAGGCGGCGGCATCGGCCATGGCGCGCTGGATCTCGTTCTCAGAAAGATTGGTGCTGCCGGTGATGGTGATGTTCTGCTCCCGGCCGGTGCCCAGATCCTTTGCAGACACCTTGACCACGCCATTCACGTCGATGTCAAAGGTGACCTCGATCTGGGGCTTGGAGGAGAAGCCGGAGCGGATGCCGGTGAGCTTGAATTTGCCCAGGCTCTTGTTGTCGCGGGCAAAGTGGCGCTCGCCCTGCAGCACGTTGATCTCCACGCTGGTCTGCATGGGGCGGGCCGTGGTAAAGATCTGGCTCTTGCGGGTGGGGATCATGCTGTTGCGGGTGATGAGGGGGGTGGCCACGCCGCCCAGCGTCTCAATGGACAGCGTCAGCGGGGTGACATCCATCAGCACAAGGCCCTGCGCGGCCGCGCCGGTGGCACCGGCCAGCTTTCCGCCGCCCTGCAGCAGGCCGCCCTGCACGGCGGCACCCATGGCCACGCATTCATCGGGGTTCAGGGTGTGGCTGGGCTCACAGCCCAGCAGCTCCCGGACCTGCCGCTCCACAGCGGGCATCCGGGTGCTGCCGCCCACCAGCAGGACTTTGCCCAGCTGGCTGGCGGAAAGCCCGGCATCCCGCAGGGCGTTCTGCACCGGCTGAACGGTGCGGGCCAGCAGGTCACCGGTCATCATCTCAAACTGGGGGCGGCCCAGGCTCAGATCCAGATGGTGGGGGCCATCCTTGCCCACCGCGATAAACGGCAGGTTCAGCTGGGCGGAAAGCGCACTGGAAAGCTCCTTCTTGGCCTTTTCCGCTTCCTCCTTCAGGCGGCCCATGGCGGCGGGGTCCCTGGTCAGATCGATGCGGTCAGACCTGCGGAACTCCGCCACAGCCCACTCAACGATGCGCTCGTCAAAGTCATCGCCGCCCAGATGGGTATCGCCGCCGGTGGCCAGCACCGTAAAGGTGCCGTCCTCGATCTCGATGATCGAAACATCAAAGGTGCCGCCGCCCAGATCATAGACCAAGATCTTCTGGGGAGCTTCGTTGTCCAGGCCGTAGGCCACCGCGGCGGCGGTGGGCTCGTTGATGATGCGCAGAACATTCAGACCCGCAATGCGGCCCGCGTCCTGAGTGGCCTTGCGCTGGCTGTCGTCAAAGTAGGCAGGCACCGTGATGACCGCCTCGGTCACCGGCTCGCCCAGGTAGCTCTCGGCATCGCGGCGGATCTTGGTCAGGATCATGGCGCTGATCTCCTGCGGGGTCAGGTCTCTGCCATCGATATGCACCCGGTAATCAGAACCCATGTGCCGCTTGATGCTGGACACCGTGCGGCCGGAGTTTGTGGCGATCTGGCGCTTTGCCGCACCGCCCACCAGACGCTCGCCATCCTTGGTAAAGGCCACCACGCTGGGGGTGGTGCGCTCGCCTTCGGCGTTGGTAATGACCACAGGCTTGCCGCCCTCCACCACCGCCACACAGGAGTTGGTGGTACCAAGGTCGATTCCGATCACTTTGCTCATAGTGCTTGTCCTCTTTTCTTCGGCGCAGAATATTTCCTTGAATATCTTACCGGTTTCCTATGACGATTTCTTAGAACAAATGTAAAGAAACTGTGTTTCAGGCGTTTTTATCGTCGGCCAGCAGCTGATCCGTCAGCAGTTCAGCCTCCCGCAGCCAGTCGGCAGCATCCGTTTCGCCCTCGGCCTGCAGGATCCGAAAGCCCTGCACGGCCTCCGCCACCTGCAGCAGCGCCTTTTTGCGGGAGAGGTACTGGGTCTCGTACTGGGCAAGGCGCAGGCAGACCTGCGGGGTGTAGGCGATGTCCGGCACCTCCCGGGCAGCGCTCTGGGCGCGGCGGTAGTATTGCAGGGTCTCCGCCATCTCCCCGCCCGATGCAGCACAGTCATCTCCCAGGGCGATCATGGCCTGCACCTCCCCGGCCTGTGCGGCCTTTTTCCACATCCGCCGGGCCTGGGTCTTATTCTTCCGGGTACCCCGGCCATAATACAGGCAGTCCCCCAGAGCAGAAAGCGCCTCTGCGCTGCCCGCCTCGGCAGCGGCAGTGTAGCGGGCCGCCGCTTCCTGCCAATCCCCGGCCCGGGCGGCGGCGTGCCCGGCTTCCAGCTCCTGAGCGCCGGGGTTGTCGCTTCCCCGCTCCGATCTCAGCAGCCCGCTGAGCAGGGAAACATCCAGCGTGGCAGAGCTTGTCCACGGATCCAGCACCACACCATCGATGCCGTCCGTTTCCAGCGCATACTCCATGGCGCTGCGCAGGCTGCGCTCCACCATGGGGCGGGTGGCGCTGGCCTTTTCCGCCTCGGCGTTCTTTACCGAGGTGAACAGCGGCAGATAGTTCCGCTCTTTCCGAGTGTGGAGCAGCCAGGGCTGCAGGCCCTCGGCCCGCTCCTCCGGGATGGGCAGGTGTGCCCAGGGGGCGGCTCCGCTCTGGGGATCCACCGCCGCATCCAGCGGAACCAGCACCTTGGTCTGCAATTCCAGCGCATAGTTCAGGGCGTTCATCAGGCTCCAGAAATGTTCCTCGTTCTGCTCCCGGTACAGCCGCGCCACAGCCTCCTCCACAAACGGGCAGCCTGTGCCCACCGGCCCGTACTGCGGCGCAGTCCGCTTTTTTCCGCTGTCCACCGGCCGGAAGCGCCGACCGCCCATGTTGTATGCCATTTATCTCACCCTTCTTTTTCATCAATAGGATAAGTATAGCAGGAATCCGCAAATTTCACAATATTTTCCCGCAGGCAGCCGAACGCAAAAACAGCAGGCGGCTGCACATGGCCGTCTGCTGTTCGGTTCACTCTTCTGCCGGTTTCTCCGCATCGTCCAGATAGTTCTCGATGCTGCCGATGCTGTACCGGTTCTCGTTGGCTTTCACGCTCCGTGCACTGGCATCGTAGCAGGCTTCCAGAATGGGCATCACTGGCTGCTGGCCCTCCGGGTCCGTCAGATGTCCGATGGCCCGGGCCTCATAGTAGTTGTCGATGATCTGGTTCACGATCCGTTTACGGTCACGGAGCGGAGTCTGCAGGTTGGCCAGCAGCTCCTGCCGGATGCCGCAGCTGTTGCTGCCGTGGTCGCCGAACAGGATGTAATACTCCTGCTCGATCTCCAGCGGTGCAGCCTGATGCAGATAATAATCCGCCAGTGTCCTCCGCTTCTTTTCGGTGCTGAAGCCCTTGATATCCTCCATGCCGCGCGGAAAGAGTTCCGGATGCAGGATCCACATTTCATAGGGCCCCACCGGCAAGTGCAGAGTATCGAATACATCCAGAAAATCCTCCAGCGCAATGCGGATCTCGCCCCGCTCCCATTTCTGAATGGTGCGCTTGTCCCGCCCCAGCATATCCGCAAGCTCCTGCTGAGATCTGCCCGCCACGTTCCGGGCAAAGGCAATGGCTTCCCCGATTCGGTTCCGGTAGTTGGTCATATTCTTTCCCTCCTGACACACACTTGTACACCAGGCATTCCAACGTCTGGCGACATAAAATACTTTCCTCTGATAAAAGGATAATGGTTTGTCCCGCCTTCTGTCAAGAGTTGCAAATTCAATCACTTCACGTCAAATTTTTGTTAAATGTGTCATCCAAGCCGGGCAGCCGCCTTTTTTGCAGAGATTTCGCCGCTCCGTAGGGCATCCGCCCCCTGTCTTAAACAACGTTCGGGCCATTTTGTCCTTTTTCACCTGCCGGAGGCGGCTAGATGTGTCAGGTACACCACAACACGCAACGCAAAATATTTTTTGCAAAAAATTCCTCTTCGGCAAGTTTTTCCCAGCGCATCCGTTTCCATACACGCAAAAACCGCCCATAGCCGTCAAAAACAGCCATGGGCGGGTGCTTTTTCTTTATGCCAGTTTGTTCAGCCTTACGGCAACATAGGGGTCAGGGAGCTTGAGCTCGTCAGCAAGGTCGGCTTCAGATTCGTACTTCTCCGCCGCCATGCCCACCACGACGCTGCACACGTCAAAGCGTCCGGCGGGTGAAAGAGCCGTAACCTTGGCTTCTCCGTCGGCAATGGCGGTCACCACGCCATCCGCATCCACGGTAACGACACCCGGGTTGCTGCTGACCCATGTAATGGGCACACTGCCGCCGCCTTCCACCGCAACGGTGGCCGTCAGACGTTCCTGGGTGCCCACGGTGCGGAGCAGCAGGTCACTCTTGTTCAAGGTCACCTTGCCGATATCCGAAGTCACCGTGACGCTGCACCGCAAAGCCTGGCCGTTGGAGACCATTGCCGTGATGGTGGTGGTGCCCGCCGCCTGAGCCGTGACAAGGCCCTTGTCGCTGACTGTGGCAACCTCAGGGTTGCTGCTCATCCACTGGTAGACATAGAGGAAGGAGTGGTCGCTGTTGGTCAGCTGGAGCTGATGGGTGGGGTGCAGGTCATTGTACTGCAACACAAGGCTCAGGCTGGTGGTATCCAGCGTGGGCTTTTTTCTGGCTGCTTCTTCATTTTTGCGGGTCACGGTCACTTTGCAGGCGGCACGTTCGCCGTGGTCGGAGATGGCGGTGATGATGGCAGTGCCTGCATTGCGGCCCGTCACCTTGCCGTCGCCATCCACCGTGGCAACATTGGAGTTGCTGCTCATCCAGACGATGAAGTAATAATCGCTCTGTCCGCTGGTGTACAGGTAGCCCTTTGGGCGGGGGTCATCATCAGTGATCTCCAGCTCCATCTCGGTCAGCTCCAGTTCCAGCTTGGAGCCGGTTCCGGTCAGGCCTGTCAGCACACCGGGCGCGGCCTGCGCGGGCAAAGGGGCAGCCAGCAGGGCCCCGCTCAGAGCCAGCAGGGCCAGAAGCCGCCCCGCGGTTTGGAATTTCCATTTCATTGGGTCGAACTTCCCTCCTTGTTTCATCCCATGGGATCAAAGGAATGCCGCACACATGGAAAAATTTCGCGTCCATGATTTTTCTCACTATTGATTTATTTTACACGTCCGGCCATTGTGGGTCAAGTTTTTCGCCCAAAGTGCTGTGCTTTCGCACCCGATTTCGTCGGGAATTCCAATTTTTTCCGATTTTTTTGTGCAGAACATCAGGGCCAAAAAGCGCTCAGTCACCTCCGGTGACAGCTCCCCTGATAGGGAGGCCAGGTTCACGCGCTTTCTTCGGTGTAATACTGTGCTTGGGCGTTCCACAGTTCGTAATACTTTCCATCCGGCTCCCCCAGCAGTTCCTCATGGGTTCCCTGCTGGACGACCTCGCCGTGGTCGAACACGGCGATCTCATCACAGAACTTGCAGGAGGACAGCCGGTGGCTGATATAAATTGCAGTCTTATCGCCCGCGATCTCGTTGAACTTTGCGTAGATCTCCGCTTCAGCCACCGGGTCCAGGGCGGCGGTAGGCTCATCCAGCACGATGAAAGGTGCATCCTTGTACAGGGCCCGGGCAATGGCGATCTTCTGGGCCTCGCCGCCCGAGATGGTCACGCCATCCTCGTCCAAATCTTTATAAAGGCAGGTGTCCAGCCCCTTGGGCATCCGGGCCAACCGGTCGGAAAAGCCCGCTTTTTGCAGGCAGTCGGCGGCACGGGCGGCATCATAATGCTGGGCCGTGGCAACATTCTGGCCCAGCGGCAGGGAGAACAGCTTGAAATCCTGGAACACCACCGAGAAGATATCCATGTACTCATCGTAGCGGTACTTACGGATGTCGATGCCGTTGAGCAGGATGACACCCTCGGTGGGGTCGTATAGGCGGCAGAGCAGCTTGATGAAGGTGGTCTTGCCGCTGCCGTTCATGCCCACCACGGCCAGCCGCTCCCCCACCTTGAAGGTCATGCTCAGGTGGCGCAGGGCATATTGCTCGCTGCCGGGGTACCGGAACGAGACATCCCGGAACTCCACGGTATACTGGCGGTCGCTCCGCTTTTCGGTGGTCAGGCTGCCCTTGTACATCTTGTTGGGCAGGTCAAGATAGTCATAGAGCGTTTTCAGGTAGGGGGCGTTGAATCTGCAGTCGCCCACGGCGGTGAACAGCCCGCCGATGCCCACAAAAAAGTTGGTGGCTGCGCCCACATACTGGGTCACAGCGCCCAGACCAAAGGCCCCGCCGTAGGCCTTCAGGCATACAAAGAGGTAGGCAAGACCCATGAGCAGAGCCGAAACGGCGTTGCCCGTGGCATTCAGGATGCCGAATTTCCCCTTGCGGGCCCGCTCAAAGGCAGGCATGGAGACGGCGGCGTGATCTTTCAAAAACTCGAACTGGTCGTACATCCGCACGTCCAGCGCCTTTTTGTCGTCCCGACATACCCCCATGAGGAAGGCCCAGAGCCGGTTGCCCCAGCGGCCCTCCTCCTCGATATCCGGGCTGCTGATGCCCGCGCTGGAAGCGCACACCGGCGAGAGCCACGCCACGGCTAGGATCAGCACCAGCACTGCCGGAACACAGAGCGGGCTGTTGAATACTGTCAGCGGGCCGGCGGGCACCCTGGCCGTGAACAGCCCCACCGACAGCACCGCGCCGCCCAGAATACGGAATACCGCCGCGGATACACTGTCCAGCAGCGCCACAGCGTTAGGATTGCCGCCGCTGCAGAAGCTTTCGCTCTGCTGGATGAAATTGTAGAGGTCGTAGACCTGCTGGCTGTCCTCGTCGGCATAATCCATGGACATCTGCTTTTCCATAAAGCAGTCATGGCCCAGCTGCCAGTTCAGCTGTTCCCGCTCCACGCTCTTCCAGTGGAGCAGGACCGACCGCACCAGCGTGAGCAGAGCGGTCACGCCCAGCACCCACGCCACATCCACGGCAAGGGCCTGCGGGTCCCGCGCGTCCGACAGCTCAGCCACCAGCCGGGCCGAGAACCAGACCACGGCATAGGGGCTGACGGCATCCGCCAGTGCCCACAGCACGGTGGACAGCACAAATCGGGGCGTATTTTTCCAGTAAAAGCGCCAGGCCCGCAGGGTCAGCCGGACGCTTTCCTTCAGGGTCATTTTTTCTTCGTTCATACAGCCTTGCCCTCCTTGTAATATTTGCTCTGCACCGCAAACAGCTTGGCATAGCCGCCGTTTTGGGCCATCAGCTGGTCGTGGGTTCCCTCCTCGAGCACACGGCCGTTTTCAAGGAAGAGAATGCGGTCACAGAAACGGGTGGAGGCCAGTCGGTGGCTGATGAACAGGCTGGTGCGGCCCCGGGTCATCTCGTTGTACTTCTGGTAGATATCATCCTCGGCGATGGGGTCAAGGGCGGCAGTGGGCTCATCCAGCACAAGAATAGGCGCGTCTTTATACAGGGCACGGGCCAGCATCAGGCGCTGGGTCTGGCCGCCGGAGAACTCCACGCCGTCCAGATAGACATCCCGGCCCACATGGGTCTTGATACCCGCCGGGAGGGATGTGATTTTTTCCGTCAGCCCTGCCTGGTCAAGACAGTACCGCACCTTTTCCTCGTCGATGCCGTCCATGGCCTGGGCCACATTCTCGGCCACCGTGCAGGAGAGCACGCTGAAATCCTGAAAGACCGCTTCAAACAGCTTGTAGTAATCCCGGCGGTTATACTGCCGGATATCCTGCCCGTTCAGCAGAACACGCCCCCCGGTGGGGTCAAGGAAGCCGCAGATCAGCTTGACCAGTGTCGTCTTGCCAGCGCCATTCAAGCCCACGATGGCCAGGTTCTCGCCGGGGTGCAGTGTCAGGCTCATGTGGGCGATGGTGTTTTTCTCCGCACCGGGGTAGCGGTAGCTCACATCCTCCAGCTGCAGCTCATAGGGCATATCCAGCCGCTTTTCCAGCGGGATGCCCTCCTCAAACCGGAAGGGTTCCGGCAGCTCGAGGAACTCCCGGATGGTGGAGATGTCTAGGCTCTGCTTGCGCAGGAGGGCAAACTGCTCCATCAGGCCTGTGACCCACTGGGCAAAGCCGGAGGCCGCACCGAAGTAGAGCAGGAATTCCGACACCGGCAGGCCCCTGGTCACGGTGAGCCAGAGCAGATAGGCATAGGCCGCACCGTTGCGCACCAGCAGCAGAACAAGGTCGATGAGGTTGGCGGTCAGGTAGGCGCGCTCCCGCTTTTCGAGAAAGGCATAGTTGAGCCGCAAAGCAGAATCGTACAGGTCAGTGAGCCACTGCCGCAGGCCGAAGATGCGGATATCCTTGCCGAACTCGCGTCCCTCGGCGGTGTTGCGCAGGTAATGCAGGCTCCGGGTGATCTTTGCCCCCTCCTCCCGGTGGCGGTAGCCCCACTCGTTGATATTCCTGGTGGAAAAATAGCTCACCACAGCGGTCAGGGCCGTCAGGACACAGAGCCAGGGGTTCAGCCCGGACAGCAGAGCCAGATACACCCCGAAGCCGATGAGATTTGTCATGATATCCGTCCAACTTTTCCAAAAAGCCTCGCCGGAAGCACGGTTGTTCATACAGGCATCGTGGCCCTTCTGATACATCAGACGGAAGGCTTCATCCAGCAGGTTGGCATAGGCCGTGCGGGTGCGCTTGGTGTTGATGCGCTTCAGCAGCTCCAGCCGCACGCCGCACCGGCCAAACATGGTGAGGTGGTCGATGTAGTAGCACAGCGCGGTCAGGGCAAACAGCAGGATGGTGAACCCGCCGATGGCACCCAGCAGCTGGCCCAGCGGCGCGCCGCTTTCCAGTTTGCCCAGCACCGCCGGGCTGATGAGCATTTCGGCAGTGGTCTTGCCTGCCGTGCAGACGGCCAGCAGCACCACCAGCAGCGGCACGCTCCGTCGGGTGTCCCAGGCCACCGAGAGCATGTAGGCAGTGTTCTGCCAGACATTGTATTTGGGCTTTGGCTTTTTGGTTTTCTCGTTCTTTCCCATTTTGGAATCCCCTTTCACTTGTCTGGCAATGATCCTAACACAAAAAATCGCCCCCGACACATTCCGGGGACGAAACGCCTGATTTGGGGGATGAATTGCTAAACCTGTGGAATCAATATCTCCGTCGTGAATGCCCCATCCTCGCTGTTGCGGCTGAGGTAGCCATCCAGCTTTTCCACGATGGCATCAATGCGCACCAGCCCGAAGCCGTGGCCCTCGCCCTTGGTGGTGACAAAACGGCCCGCAAGCTTTTTCTGCTTTTTAGTTGCTGTGAAATTGGTGAAGGAGATATAGAGCTGTGTGCCCTTCATATCCATATATACCCGGATGAGCCGCTCCTCCTCGGGCAGCTCCGCACTGGCATCCATGGCGTTATCAAAAAGGTTGCCCAGGATGCAGCAGAGGTCAAGCTCACTCATTTTCAGTTTGACCGGGATATGGGCATCGATCTGCACCGGGATATTTCGGCTCTTGGCAAGGGAGATCTTGCTGTTGATGATGGCATCCGCCATGGCGTTGCCGGTTTTTACAGCCAGATCAACAGTGTTCAGGTCGGTATCCAATGCATCCAGGTAGGCTTTGATGCCGTCCAGATCCCCCTGTGCCGCCAGCACCTTCATGGTCTGGATGTGTCCCCGGTAATCGTGCCGCCATCCCCGCATCTGGCGGTACATGTTGTCCACCTCTTTGTAGTGGGTCTCGATGAGCTCCCGCTGGTAAGCGGCGATGCGTTTATCGAGGAGCTTTGAAAAGAATTTAAGTTTCATCGTTAAGTCCTCTCAATGATCGCCCGGTTCAGGGGCTCATAGGCACCCCGGGGCAATGGGAGGGCGGTACCATCGGCCAGCACGACTTCCTTTTTGGTCACACGGCGGATCTGTTTCAGGTTCAAGATCATCCCCCGCCCCACCCGGAGGAAGCCTTCGTCCAGCTGGGCCTCGAACTCACCAAGCGTCCGCTTGACGGTGTAATCCTGCCTGGCATGAACCGTGACGTAATTCTGGTGCACGTCCAGATACCGCACCTCATACAGCGGCAGGCGCACCAGCTCGTCGGAAAGCTCCAGGTTCAGGCACCGGGCGTTGCGGCGGTGCTTTTCCCAGGCACGGTCGAGAACAGCAAAGAGCTTTTCGCGGCTGACCGGCTTCACCAGGTAGTGGAGGGCGGCCACGTCATAGCCCTCGGCAATGTAATCGGAGTAGCCGGTGATGAACACGATCTGCACGGCTTCATTCTCCTGCCGCACCGTTTTGGCCAGCGTCACACCGTCCGTGCCCGGCATTTCCACGTCCAGAAGTAATAGGTCAAAGCTTTTGTCCTCTGCGTAGCGAAAAAGAAAGGCATCCGCCGAGGCAAAGCGCTCACTCTCCACCTCAATGCCACGCTCTGCGGCCCACTGGTGCAGAATGCTCCCCACAAATTCAGCATCGGTCGTGCTGTCATCACAGATCGCGGCACGGTATGACATAGCGGGCTCCCCTCTCTTTCCGTAAACTCTGGGTAGAAGTATGACACACTTTGTCCGCAATTGCAACAAAAAGAAGCGGCTGACACGACAGCCGCTTCTTTTTGTACGATTTCATTTTATGAATTATTTTCAGTTGTGCTGTTTCAGGGCGCAGACCGCAATGCTCAAAGCGCTCCATGCTGCCTGATACATCAGGACAGCGGCCACCGACAGGGTGCCGATGCTGCCCGCGTAGGTCAGCAGAACACCGATGACCACCGAGAACCAGACCGAGACCATCTGCACCGTGGTGGCGCTCGTCTCGGCGTTCTGGGCCTTTTCCGCCGCGCGCAGGCCGCCGATCAGGCTGGCAAAGCCCTTATCATGCAGCATACAGCAGCGGGCCGTCTCGTCTGGCTGGGCAGGGGTCAGCGCGCTGCACTGCTCCTGATCCAGCAGGGTGATCATCCCCTCGGGCAGATGGTAAGCCTCGGTGATGTGGCGGGCCGTCAGGCTGGGGTCCTCGCAGGTGACCAGCAGGCGGATGTTCTCCCGCTGCAGCACCTCCAGACCGCGGGCGGCGTTGCGGCCGCCCACATAATGGAGCACGAACATGGCGTGCAGGCTGCCGGAAACAGCCAGATACAGGATCTGCAGCGCGCCGTTTTGGGAGTGCTCATCCTCATACTCCTGCTCGGGCAGGGGCACGCCCTCCTGCTCCATGTACAGCCGGTTGCCGATGAGCACCCGGTTGTTATCGCACCAGGCGGCAAAGCCAAGGCCGTGGTGGACCTCCAGATCCTTCACAGGGTACAGGATCTCGGTGCGGTCCTCGATGATCTGACGGAACAGGCCCCGCAGGGTCTCACAGCTGTGGTTGAGGATGCTGGCCGCATAGAGGATGGCACGGTCGATGCGGCCACCCTTGAAGATGCGGATATCCTCCAGATTCACGCTGTCGGCGGTAAAGAGCTCGTCGGCATCCACCTGCACGGTGTCCACACCGCCCAGCTCCTCAATGGCAGCCCAGCCGGGCACCACGGCACCGGCGGCGGCTGCGGTCTTTTGCAGGCGCAGAGACGCGATGCCCGCAACCAGGGTGGAGGACAGCGGTGCACCCATGCAGAGCATGGAGGTCAGGGCTGCGGCCATGCCGTTGGGCCCGCCGCCAAACAGCAGGAACACCAGCCCGCTGAGCACGGCAGCACCCAGCAGGATCAGGGCTGTCTTGCGGGCGCGGCGCTCACTGGCACGCTCCCCGAAGCTCTGCTCCACCAGCGCCTCGTCCCACTGGACAGGGCGGCTGAGCAGCACCCAGGGGTCTTTCTGATCCAGGCTCCGGGCCAGCACCCGGATCAGGTCCTTATCCCGGACACGGAACGCGCCCTGCAGCCCCTCGGGGGATCGGGCGGCGAGGTCGTAGCCGTTTCTGACGGCAGTCAGCAGGACACGGCTGCCCAGCAGGGCCAGGAACAGGCCCAGTGCGGCCACGCCGGAAAGCAGCGTCCAGCTGGAGTTCTGATAGCTCTGGGCGTTGAGCAGGGCGACCGCAGCCTGCACCAGCGCACCGCAGGCAGCCAGCGCCGGCATGGTGTCTGCACTGGGGCGGCCCTTGAGGCCCTGCAGGCCATCCCGCAGGACAGGCCAGCCCACAGCCAGCGCACCGGCCAGAAAGAGCAGGTTGGCGGCATAGAACGCCGCCGGAGCGATCACGGGGTCAAGGGAGGCCACAGGGGCCAGCAGCCCCTCGGCAACAAGGCCAAAGTGGAGCAGCACCACGGCTAGGATGCCCTCCAGCACGCACCGCAGTGTCAGCTCCGCGCCCATCCGGCGGAGCTTCTCCCCCACCTGCTCGGGCGTTTCCGGCTCGGTTTCCTCTTCAGGCTTCTCCTCAGCCTCCGGCGCGGCAGGGGCCGCTTCCTCAGCGGGCTGGGCCGGGGCCGCCTCTGCCGGGGCGGCAGGCCGGGCGGGTGCTTCGTCCTCTTCCAGCCCCATCAGCGGCAGGCTCATGCTGTCGTCCTTGCTGGGGGCCTCGGTGCGGGTAGGGGCCTGCGGCTCGTTCTCGTCCGCGCCCTTGCCAAAGAACTGGAAAACCGTTTCCGGTTCCGGCTCAACCTCTGGCGCGGCTTCCGGGGCAGACTTCGCCTGCTTTACCGACTGATCCTCGGCAAACACCATGGGGATGGCCGGGCCCTCAGGCGCTGCGGGAGCTTCCGGCTCCACGGCCAGCACCTCTTCGGGGGCATCCTGCACCTCCTCCACCGGGGCAGGCTTGGGGGTGCCATAGAGCATGGCCTTGAGTTCGGCCATCTCTGCATCCTCCTGCTGCTCCTGCGGGGTCAGGGGTTCCCGGCGGTGGGGCTGCTCCGGCTTTTTCTCGGGCTGGGGTGCGGGCCGGGGTTCCGGCTTCGGCGCTGCGGGGGCTTCCGGCGCGGTGG